>Ga0114939_10000638_pt1 | contig 29191 bp, 22 predicted proteins | sample AshMeaCrysSpring_FD_87196 | JGI IMG/M metagenome (GOLD analysis project Ga0114939, IMG submission 87196) | Groundwater microbial communities from Big Spring, Nevada to study Microbial Dark Matter (Phase II) - Ash Meadows Crystal Spring | ecosystem: Environmental > Aquatic > Deep subsurface >...
ACGGCGCCGGCCGAACCATACCCGGACGATCTCCCGGCGTTGCTCGACCCGCTGCATGCGTCCGGAAGAGCGATCCGGACGCGTCGATCGCTCGGCAAGGTCCACGTGCCGCGGGGCCGCGTCCGCCTTGAGGCGTGCGTACGCGAGGACCCACGACTGCGCCGACACCCGCTGGCGGCCGGCTACCGCGCGAGGACGATCGGCGCCACCACCTGAGGCGCGTGCTGCCTGCGATCGCGGCCCGTGACGAGCGGACGCGGCGGACCGGGGGCCCTTCTCAGCGCACCGGCGGCGGGCCCTCTTCAGCGGCCGACGTATCGGCGGCAACGGCCGTCGCTGCGGCGACCGGCGCTACCGCGCGCACCGAGTCGTCGATCTCGTCCTCGCCGTCCGCTGCGGCCCTCGGCAGCCGCGGGAGGTCGAGCACAACCTTCACCGCCTCGGGGTCGTCGTCGTCCCGCTGGCGCCGGAAGCCGAGTCGCTCGCACACGGCGAGCATCGGCTTGTTCTCGCGCAGCACCGTGCCCCACACCTGCTGGATGCCGCGCTGCTCCGCGTAGTCGAGCACCCGCGCGAGCACCTTCGGGCCGAGCCCGGTACCCTTCATGGCGGAGCGCACCGACACCGCGTACTCGGCGGTGCGGTTGTCGGGATCGGCGATGATGCGCGCGCCGCCGAGAAGCTTGCGCGGCTCGCGGGGATCGACCGCGACGAGCGCCATCTCGCGGTCATAGTCGATCTGCGTCAGGCGCGCGGCCATCTCGTTTGACAGCTCGCGCAGCGACGTGAACAGTCGCATGCGCCGGTCGGCCTCGTCGGTGGCGGCGAAAGCATCCTTCAACCCTTCGCCGTCCTCCGGACGCATCGGCCGCAGCAGCACCTCGCGGCCATCGTAGAGCGTGAGCATCTGCTCGAGCTCCACCGGATAGGGCTGGATGCGGAGCTTGCGCGATGCGGGATCGCCGAAGCGGAACTCCGCGTTGCCCACCAGGATGCCGCGGGGAGCCGCCCACACCGGGTTGAGCTCCGCCTCGACGATCGCCGTCTGTTCGACGACGAGCTGCGAGAAGTCGCAGAGCGCTTCGAGCACGTGGTCGCAGACGGCACCGCCGCGATTGGCGGCGGCGAGCAGCAGGCGGCCGACGCGCGTCTCCGCCATGAGCTGTTCCGCAAGGCTCGAGTTGAGGGGGGGCAGCGCGAACGCGACGTCGCGAATCGCGGCCGCCTGCCGGCCGCCGTGACCGAACACGATCACCGGCCCGAAGTGGGGATCGTTCGCGAGCCCGAAGAAGAGCTCTGCCGCGTTGGGCTCGCGCCCGGCGGACTGGATCACGTAGCGGCCGGGAATGCGTCCACCGCGGGCAACGCCGGTGGCCCGCAGTTCGGCGATCTGATGGCGGAGGATGCGCTCGTTCGCGGCACGATAGGCGACGCGGAGGCTCGCCGCCGGCGCTTCGCTTTCGCCTTCCGGGGGCGTAGCGCCGAGCACCGTGAGCACCACCGGGAATCCGAGCTCGACCGCCGCGGGCACGATGTCCTTCATCGCGTTCACGCGGTGCATGGTCACCGCTGCGAGCCCGTGCGCGTCGGCGAGGGCCAGGGCGTCGGGCCCGCGCAGCGCGTCGCTTACGCCACGCGCTCTCGCCACGATCGCCGCGGCACGTTCGCGATCGATGCGATGGTCCTGCGGCAGCGAACGCGGGATCTCGAGCAGCATCGCCTGGTTGCGCTCATGACGCACGCGCACCATGAACGCGTCCACCGCCTGCTCGGGCGTCGTATAGGTCGGCATGCCGCGTGCGACGAACCGCTCGCGCGCCTCGTCGGCCTCGCGTTCACCGAGCCAGGCGGTGAGGACGGGGAGACGGTGGGTCCGCGCGAGGCGCTCGGACGCTTCGATCACCGCGTTGGCGGTGGCGATGGGATCCGAAGCACCGGACGGGCAGCGGATGGCCAGGACCGCGTCCACCGCGCTGCTCGCGGCGAGCCGGTCGAGCGCGTTGCGATAGGCGTCCGGCCCGGCGTCGGCGCCGAGGTCGGCGATGTTCACCCGCGCATCGCGACCGCCACCTTCCGGCCGCTGCAGCTCTTCGGGCAACCCGGCGAGCACGCCCCCGTGCGCCACGAGCGTGTCAGCCGCGAGGATCGCTGGCCCGCTGCCGTTGGCGATGATCGCGAGCCGCCCGCCACGGAGGCTGCGCCAGCTCTGCATCGAGACGAGCGAGAGCGTCTCGGCGGCCGCGAAAAGCGCCTCGAGCGTCTCGACCCGCACCATGCCGGCGCGCTTGAACGCGGCGTGATAGACGTCGCTCGGGCGCATCAACCGTCCGGGCATCAGCTCGCCCATCCCGGCGCGCTCGGACCAGCGCCCGCCGCGCACCACGACCACGGGCTTCGCCCGCGAAGCCACCCGGCCCGCCGAAAGCAGCCGGCGTGCGTCGGTGAAGCTCTGCACGTGCAGCAGGATGGCGCGCGTCTCACGATCGAGCGCAAGGAAGTCGATGATGTCGCCGAGCTCGGCATCCTCGGTCTCGCCGAGCGATACGATCTTCGAGAAACCGAGACGCCGCGGCGCCGCCCAGTCCATCAGCGTCGCGGCGATCGAGTCGGACTGCGTGACGAGCGCGAGCGGACCGCTCGCCGGCATGCGCGGCCAGGCCCCGGCATTGAAGCCGGTGGCCGGTGTGATGACGCCGAGACGATCGGGACCGAGCACGCGCAGGCTACGCGCACGCGCCGCTGACCGCAGCGCCCGGCGCGCCGCGCTGCCCGCCTCGCCACCGGTCGCTGCCGCGCCGACGAGGATCAGCGCCTTGCAACCCTTGTCGGCGAGCGCCTGCACGAGCTGGTCGGCGTCGGTCTGCGGCAAGGACACGACGGCGAGGTCCAGGCCGTCAGGCAGCGCGGCGAGCGCGACGGCCGTGCCGGGAAGACTGGCCCGCGTGTCGGCCGGCTGCACCGAGAACACCTCGCCCCGGTAGCCACCGCCCGCGAGGTTGGCCGCCAAGGCGCGGTCCCACACCGGTTCGCAGCCGGCGGCGGGCACGTAGGCGACGCGCCGTGGGGCGAAGAGAAACTTCACGTCGTCGAGCTTCATGGCTCGCGCGATCTTACACGCTGGGATCTGCGGCTCTTCGGGGCCAAGCCCCCGTAGAATCGGCGGGCATGGACGAAGCTTCCGCCGCGCAAACGCATCCGTACTCGCGTCTCACTCCCGATCGGGTGCTCGACGCGCTCGAGGACGTTGGCTTGCGCGGCGACGGGCGCCTCCTCGCGCTCAACAGCTACGAGAATCGCGTCTACCAGGTGTGGCTCGAGGACGAGGCACCGGTCGGCGAACGCGGACGGCCGGCACGCGTCGTGGTGGTGAAGTTCTATCGCCCGGAGCGGTGGACCGCCGCGCAGATCGAAGAGGAGCATGCGTTCGCCGTCGAGCTCGCGGAGCACGAGATCCCGGTCGTCGCGCCGCTCGCGCTGCACGGCGCGACGCTGCACGCCGGCGACGGCTTCGCGTTCGCGGTGTACCCGCGCCGCGGCGGCCGGCCGCCGGAGCTGGAGGACCCGACGGTGCTCGAGTGGATCGGGCGCTTTCTCGGACGCATCCACGCCATCGGCGCGCGAACGCCGTTCGCGACCCGGCCCGCGCTCGACATCGCGAGCTTCGGCGAAGAGCCGCGCGCGTGGCTGCTCGCGCACGGCTTCATCCCGAAGGAGCTCGAGCCCGCGTGGCGCGCCGCTGCCGACCAGGCGCTCGATGGCGTGCGTGCCTGCTTCGACCGCGCCGGCCCCGTCGCATCGCTGCGCCTTCACGGCGACTGCCACGCCGGCAACGTGCTCTGGACGGAGCGGCGCGAGGGTGAGCGCCCGGGCATGACGGACGGCGGCCCGCACTTCGTCGAACTCGACGACGCGCGGATGGGTCCGGCGATGCAGGACCTGTGGATGCTGCTCTCCGGCGATCGGACTGCCATGACACGGCAGCTCTCGGACGTGCTCGCCGGCTACGAGGACTTCCGCGAATTCGACCGCCGCGAGCTCCATCTCGTCGAGGCGCTGCGCACCCTGCGCCTGCTGCACTACTCGGCCTGGATCGCACGCCGCTGGGATGACCCGGCCTTCCCAGCCGCCTTCCCCTGGTTCAACACGCAACGCTACTGGCAGGACCGCGTGCTCGAGCTGAAGGAGCAGATCGCGGCGATGGCTGAGCCGCCGCTCGGGCCGGTGTAGCGGGGGCCGCGTCCGGCGGCTCGCTGGGTGTCGAGATGGCGGCCTCGACTGCCGCGCTCCCAGCGCCGCGGCCGTCGGGCCGCGCGTGCACGATCCGCCGGCTCGCCGCGCTCGTATCTCTCGCATCGGCATCCGGGAGCGACGCGGCGTGACAGCAGCGAAGACGGCGCCACGAACGGCTCTCCGCCGGGAGGCAGCTGCGATGCGCCCGCCCACGTCGCGACAGCGCGGCGCCACCGCCGCGGGTGCGTTGTTCGCGGCGCTCGGTCTCCTCTCGCTCGCGCCGCTCCCGCTCGGCTCGACGACGATCCACACGGAGGTCGAGATCACACGTCCGCCGGCGCAGGTCTTCGAGTACGTGACGACACCGTCGCACTGGCCGGAATGGCACCCTGCTTCGCTGGCGGTGCACGGCGATGCCGCGCACCCGCTCGTCCTCGGGGAAGCGGTGATCGAGGACTTCGTCGTCGCGGGCCGTCGTGGCCGCGTCGAGTGGACGGTCACCGCGCGCAAGCCCGCGCGCTTCTGGCAGATCGCGGGACGGATCGACGGCCGACGGGCCGGCGTGATCGCCTATACGCTCACGCCCACGGCGATCGGCACGCGGTTCCGGCGGGACTTCCGCTACGCGGCGCCGAACGTCCTCTTCGCGATTGCGAATGCCTGGAGTCTGCGCGAGCAGCTCGCCGCGGAGTCGGACGAGGCGGTGACGCGGCTCAGGCGCGCGCTCGAAGCGCGCTGATCGCACGGAATTTATGCCCGTTCAACGCGGCCGGTGCTCCACGAGCACGTAGAGGTAGGCGAGGCAGCCGAGCACCATCGCGGCGACGCCGCCGTGCAGCAGCGTTGCGCTCTCGAAGCCGCCCAGTACCGAACGGCCGGTGAGGCGCGCCACCACCCCGACGAGCGTGACCACGAGACCCACGACGCCGCTCGAGCGCGCGGTGAGCAGTGCGAGCTTGTCCAATTTGTCCTCCCGGATCGCTTGTTCGCGGAATCTTCCCTGACAGTCTGCCAGAGCCCCGCCGAGGCGCGAAGCCGCGCTCCGGGCCGCAGGTCGCGGTCGCGCGCCGCTTGCGTCGCGGCCGTAGTTGCGGAACGATGCGCATACGCCCGACCTCGCGACCGCTCCGCCGTGCTCCATCGTCCGCCTCGCCTGCGCGCCGCAGCGCTTGCCGCCTCCTCCCTGCTCGCCCTCGCCGCACACGTCGGCGTGGGTGCGCAGCAGGCGGAGTCCGCGCAGGCAGGCGTTGCAGCAGTCGCCGGCTCGAGCGAGACGGGACTCGCAGTCGTCTACGCCGCCGACCTCGAAGGCCGGCCGACGGCGAGCGGCGAGCCTTATGACGGCGGCAAGCTCACGGCCGCCCACCGCACGCTGCCGTTCGGCACGCGCGTGAAGGTCACCGATGCCGTGAGCAATCGCAGTGTGGTCGTCGTCATCAACGACCGCTGGGGCGGGCCACCAGGGCAGATACTCAACCTGTCGCGCGCGGCGGCCGACCAGGTCGGCATGGGCGCAGGCGGACAACGTCGGGTGCGGCTCGACGTCGAACTCGTCGGCGACGGGCGCCGCCAGTCCTCGAGCGGCGACGCGGTCGCGCCGCGTGCGCTCCCGGCGCGCGTCGAGCTCGAGCCCACGGACAGTCGCGCCAAGCAGAAGAAGTGCGCGAACGAGGCTGCGATCCTCGGCCTGAAGAACGAGTTCTACGAGACGCACGTGCGCGCGTGCATGCAGCGCAAGCCGAAGTCCTGAAGCGCTTGTGAAGAAATCGTCGCGAGCCACCCGAGCGCAAGGCATGCTGCGACGAAACCTGTCGGGTCGATAGGCGAGGAGCGAGTGCCGCGGTAGCGCCGCGATCGGGGGGTAGGTTTGTTCACGAGCCTACAAGCGGCCACCGCGGGCATCGGACAGGGACGCAGTCCCGTGCGTAAGCGTCGCCAGCCCCGCGCGGTGCAGTGCTCTCCCGGCCCGGCTTGCGGAAGAAGCCCCTGTAACCCGATGTAAACTCCCGCGGCGGCGGCCCGACCTCTGGGACAATCCCGCCATTCGTGTTCGGACGCGCGAACGCGGCACCTCGGGTCGACGGGCCGGCCTGGAAGGCTCGTGGGCCGCGGTCGCCGCCGGGTCGCCCTGCATGAATCGCTTGACTGATCCCCTGGACGCCGAGACCGGCGCGCGCCCGATGGCGCGCGAAGCAGGCGTGCCCGCAGGGCCGCAGATCGAGCCTGTCGCAGCGGACGTACCGCGGCGCCGACGGTGGCCATGGCTGGTCGCGCTCCTACTGGTCGCGGCCGCGATCTGGGCCGGTTGGCGCTACTACACCGAGAAGACGACAACGCCGGCAACGGATGCGACCGCGGGGGCCGGCGCGCAACGCGACAGCTCGCGTGGTCCACGATTCGGACCCGGCGCCGGCGGCGCACGTGGCGACGGCCCGCCGCGCCCGGTGCCGGTCGGCGTGGCCACTACCCGCAAGGGCGACATCCCGGTGGTGCTGAACGCGCTCGGCAGCGTCTCGCCGCTGCGCACGGTGACGGTGAAGAGCCTCGTGGGCGGACAGCTCCTCCGCGTGCACTTCAAGGAAGGCCAGATGGTCAAGGCAGGGGACCTCCTTGCCGAGATCGATCCGCGGCCGTTCCAGGTGCAGCTGCAGCAGGCCCAGGGCCAGCTCGCTCGCGACGAGGCCCTGCTCGCCAACGCGCGCATCGACCTCGACCGTTATCGCACGCTCCTCGCGCAGGACTCGATCGCCAAGCAGCAGGTCGACGCACAGGGCTCGCTCGTGGCGCAGCTCGAGGGCACGGTGAAGACCGACCGCGCCGCGGTGGCGAGCGCGCAGCTGCAGCTCACCTACTCGCGCATCACGGCGCCCGTGGACGGCCGCGTCGGGCTGCGCCAGGTCGATCCGGGCAACATCGTCGGCACGAACGATCCCAACGGCATCGTCGTCATCACCCAGCTGCAGCCGATCAACGTCCTCTTCACGCTGCCCCAGGACGTGCTGCCGCAGGTGCTCTCGCGCTACGCGAGCGGCGAGAAGCTGCCCGTCGAAGCCTGGGATCGCGAGCTGAAGAACAAGCTGGCCACCGGGACGCTCGCGTCGATCGACAACGTGATCGACCCGGCGACCGGCACGGTGAAGCTCAAGGCGGAATTTGCGAACACGGCGAATACCCTGTTCCCGAACCAGTTCGTGAACGTGCGCGTGGCCCTCGACACCGAGCGCGGCGCGACCATCGTGCCGTCGGCGGCAATCCAGCGCGGCGCGCAGGGCACGTTCGTGTACGTGGTCGGCCCAGAGAACACGGTGTCGCTGCGTGAGGTGGTCCCGGGGCCGAGCGACGGCGGCAACATCGCGGTCGCGAAGGGCCTGCAGCCGGGCGACATCGTGGTCACCGACGGCGTCGATCGGCTGCGCGAGGGCACGAAGGTGGAGCTGCCGGGGATGACACCGGCCGACGCCGCCCCGGGCAACGGGAACGGCACGCCGCGCGAGGGGTCGCCGCGGACCCCGGGCGCTCGCGACCGGCGCGGGCCCGGGGCCTCGTGAGCCGGACCGAGGCAACGTCTCGCGCGGCAGCGAGCGCGTCGTGAACCCCTCGCGGCTCTTCATCCTGCGGCCGGTCGCGACGACGCTCGCGATGGTGGCACTGTTCCTGTCCGGGCTGCTCGCGTACCGCCTGCTCCCGGTCGCGGCGCTGCCACAGGTCGACTACCCGACCATCCAGGTCTTCACGTTCTACCCGGGCGCGAGTCCGGAGGTGATGACCTCCTCGGTCACTGCGCCGCTCGAGCGCCAGTTCGGGCAGATCCCGGGCCTCAAGGAGATGCTGTCCTCGAGCTCCGGCGGCGCCTCGGTGGTCACGCTGCAGTTCAACCTCGACCTGCCGCTCGACGTCGCCGAGCAGGGCGTGCAGGCCGCGATCAACGCCGCCTCGAACCTGCTCCCGACCGACCTGCCCGCGCCGCCGGTGTACAGCAAGGTGAATCCCGCCGACGCGCCGATCCTCACGCTCGGCATCACGTCGAAGACGCTGCCGCTCACCGAGGTGCAGAACCTCGTCGACACCCGGCTCGCGCAGAAGCTCTCGCAGGTGTCGGGCGTCGGGCTGGTGACGCTCTCGGGCGGCCAGCGCCCGGCGGTACGGGTGCAGGCGAACCCGCGCGCGCTCGCGGCGAACGGGCTCTCGCTCGAGGACGTCCGCGCGGCGATCGCGGCGGCGAACGTCAACAAGGCAAAGGGCAGCTTCGACGGCCCGGCACGCGCCTACGCGATCGACGCCAACGACCAGCTGCGTACGCCCGTGCAGTACCAAGACATCGTCGTCGCCTACAAGAACGGCGCGCCGCTCTTCCTGCGCGACGTCGCGGAGGTGATCCAGGACGCCGAGAACATCCGCCTGGCGGCGTGGGCGAACGACATGCCGGCGATCATCGTCAACATCCAGCGCCAGCCCGGCGCGAACGTCATCGAGACGGTGGACCGCGTGAAGGCGCTGCTGCCGCAACTCACCGCGGCGCTCCCCGCTGCGCTCGAGGTCACGGTGCTCACCGACCGCACCGTCACGATCCGCGCCTCGGTGCGCGACGTGCAGCGCGAGCTCGCGTTCGCGATCGCGCTCGTCGTGCTCGTGATCTTCGTGTTCCTGCGCAGCTTCACCGCGACGTTCATCCCGGCGGTCGTCGTGCCGCTCTCGATCGTCGGCACGTTCGGCGCGATGCACCTCTTCGGCTTCTCGATCAACAACCTCACGCTGATGGCCCTGGTGGTCGCCACCGGCTTCGTGGTCGACGACGCCATCGTCGTGATCGAGAACATCGCCCGCTACATCGAGGACGGCGTGCCGCCCCTGCAGGCCGCGCTCGACGGGTCGAAGCAGATCGCCTTCACCATCATCTCCCTCACCGTGTCGCTGATCGCGGTGCTGATCCCGCTGCTCTTCATGCAGGAGGTGGTCGGGCGCCTCTTCCGCGAGTTCGCGATCACCCTCGCGGTCGCGATCCTGCTCTCCGCGGTGATCTCGCTCACGCTCACGCCGATGATGTGCGCGCGCCTGCTGCACGGGGACCGGAAGGAAGGCCGCATCGCGCGCGCGGTGCACGGATACTTCGACCGCGTGATCGCGCGCTACGCCCGGGCGCTCGACTGGGTGCTCGACCACCAGGGGCTCACGCTCCTCGTCGCGATCGGCACCCTGCTGCTCACCGTGTGGCTGTACTTCCTGGTGCCGAAGGGGTTCTTCCCGGTGCAGGATACCGGGATCATCCAGGGCATCTCGCAGGCGCCGCAGTCGGTCTCGTTCCAGGCGATGGCCGAGCGGCAGCGCGCGCTTGCGGAGGTGGTCCTGCGCGACCCGGCCGTCGCCAGCCTTTCGTCGTTCATCGGCGTCGACGGCACGAACACGACGCTGAACAGCGGCCGGATGCTCATCAACCTCAAGCCGCTCGCCGAGCGCCGCGTGCACGCCTCCGAGGTCATCCGGCGGCTGCAGCCGGAGCTCGCGACGGTCGAGGGGATCACGCTCTACATGCAGCCGGTGCAGGACCTGAGCGTCGAGGACCGCATCAGCCGCACGCAGTACCAGTTCACGCTCGAGTCGAGCGATCCCAAGGAGCTGTCGACCTGGGTGCCGAAGCTCCTCGAGGTGCTGCAGCACTCGCCGGCGCTCGCCGACGTGACGAGCGACCTGCAGGACCAGGGTCTGCAGGCGTACATCGACATCGACCGCGACACGGCGGGGCGGCTGGGAATCACGCCGGCGGCGATCGACAGCGTGCTATACAGCGCGTTCGGGCAGCGGCTGGTCTCGACCATCTTCACGCAGGCGAGCCAGTACCGGGTCGTGCTGGAGGTGAAGCCCGAGTTCCGCCGCGGGCCCGAGGCGCTCGAAGGCCTCTATGTCGCCTCGAGCACCGGCGCCCAGGTGCCGCTCTCGAGCATCGCCAAGGTCACGGTGGGCACGGCGCCGCTCGCGATCAATCACATCGGCCAGTTCCCCGCGGCGACCCTCTCCTTCAACCTTCCGCCCGGCGGGTCGCTCGGCGAGGCGGTGCGCGCGATCGACGCCGCCGAGCGCGAGATCGGCGTGCCCTTGAGCATCCGCACCTCGCTGCAGGGCGCCGCGGCCTCCTTCCGGGAGTCGCTGTCGAGCACGCTGCTGCTCGTCCTCGCCGCGGTGGTGGCGATGTACATCGTGCTCGGCGTCCTCTACGAGAGCTACATCCACCCGATCACGATCCTCTCCACCCTGCCGTCGGCCACCGTGGGCGCGCTGGCGGCGCTCATCCTCGCCCGCGAGGACCTGTCGATCATCGCCGTCATCGGCATCGTGCTGCTCATCGGCATCGTGAAGAAGAACGGCATCATGATGGTCGACTTCGCGCTCGAGGCCGAGCGCGAGGAGGGCCGGACGCCGCGCGAGGCGATCCGGCAGGCGTGCCTGCTGCGCTTCCGCCCGATCATGATGACCACGCTAGCGGCGCTGGTCGGCGCCCTGCCGCTCATGCTCGGAACCGGCGTCGGCTCGGAGCTGCGCCACCCGCTCGGCCTCACCATGGTCGGCGGCCTGATCGTGAGTCAGCTGCTCACGCTGTTCACGACGCCGGTCGTCTATCTCGCCTTCGACCGGCTGACGAAGCGCCGCGCCGCGGGCAGCTACGGCGCGCCGGCCACCGGACCGTCCCGGCCGTGAACCTGTCGGCGCCTTTCGTCGCCCGCCCGGTCGCGACGACCCTGCTCGCGCTCGCGATCACCCTCGCCGGCGCGCTCGCATTCCTGCAGCTCCCGGTCGCGCCAATGCCCCAGGTGGAGTTTCCGACGATCTCGGTCAGCGCCTCGCTCCCGGGCGCGAACCCGGACACGATGGCCTCCACCGTGGCGACGCCGCTCGAGCGGCAGCTCGGACGCATCGCCGGGGTCAACGAGATCACGTCGAGCTCGACGCAGGGCTCGACGCGCATCACGCTGCAGTTCGACCTCTCGCGCGACATCAACGCCGCAGCCAACGAGGTCCAGGCGGCGATCAACGCCGCGCGCTCGCAGCTGCCCACCTCGCTGCCGAACAACCCGACCTACCGCAAGGTGAACCCGGCCGACGCGCCGATCATGCTGCTCTCGCTCACCTCGCCGCTCTACGACACCGGCCGCATGTACGACTACGCGTCGACGGTTCTCGCGCAGAAGCTCGCGCAGGTGAAGGGCGTGGGGCAGGTGAGCGTGTGGGGCGGCGCGCTGCCCGCGGTGCGGGTCGAGCTGAATCCCGCTGCACTCAACAAGTACGGCATCGCGCTCGACGACGTGCGCGCCGCGCTCAACACGGCGAACGCCAACCGGCCGAAGGGGCTGGTCGAGAACGACGAGCGCCAGTGGTGGATCTACGCCAACGACCAGGCGCGCCAGGCGGCGGAGTACCAGGGCCTCGTCGTCGCCTTCCGCAACGGCGCCCCGGTGCGGCTCGCCGACGTCGCCACCGTGCGCGACAGCGTGCAGGACATCCGCAACGCCGGGCTCGCCAACGGGCGGCCGGCGGTGGTGCTCGAGATCCGCCGCGAGCCGAACGCCAACATCATCGAGACGGTCGCGCGGATCAACGATCAGTTGCCGTTCCTGCGCGCGTCCATCCCGGCGGCTATCGACCTCGAGGTCGTCATGGAGCGTACCAGCACGATCAAGGCGTCGCTCCGCGAGGTCGAGCGGGCGCTCGTCATCGCGGTCGCGCTCGTGGTGCTCGTCGTGTTCCTATTCCTGCGCGACCTGCGCGCCGCGCTGATCCCGAGCGTTGCCGTGCCGGTGTCGCTGATCTCGACCTTCGGCGTCATGTACCTCCTCGGGTTCAGCCTCAACAACCTGTCGCTCATGGCGCTCGTCATCGCCACCGGCTTCGTCGTCGACGACGCCATCGTGGTGATGGAAAACGCGCGCCGCCACATCGAGGCGGGCCTGTCGCCGTTGCAGGCGGCGCTGACGAGCGCGAAGGAGGTCGGCTTCACGGTCGTGTCGATGAGCGCATCGCTCGTCGCGGTGTTCGTGCCGATCCTGTTCATGGGCGGTCTCGTCGGGCGGCTGTTCCGCGAGTTCGCCTTCACGCTCGCTGCCGCGATCACGATCTCGCTCGTGGTCTCGCTCACGCTCACGCCGATGATGTGCGCGCGACTGCTCAGGCCGAGCGCCGAGCAGCGCAGCGGGACGCTCGGGCGGCTCGCCGATCGCGGCTTTGCCGCGGTGCTTTCCGGCTACCGCCGCAGCCTCGTTTGGGTGCTGCGCCACGGCGCGCTCACGCTGCTGCTGCTCGCCGCCACGATCGGACTCAACGTCTATCTCTACACTTCCATCCCCAAGGGGTTCTTCCCGCAGCAGGACACCGGCCGCGTGATGGGCTGGATGCGCGCCGACCAGAGCATCTCGTTCCAGGCGATGCAGGAGAAGATGACGCGGCTCTCGGACATCGTCCGCGCCGACCCGGCCGTGCAGTACGTGACGGCCTTCACGGGCGGCGGGTCGCGCAACGGCGGCTTCATGTTCGTCGCGCTCAAGCCGATCGAGGAGCGCGGCGCCACCGTCGACCAGGTGCTCGAGCGGCTGCGCGCGAAGGTCGCGCGCGAGCCGGGGATACGCCTCTTCCTCAACCCGGTGCAGGACGTGCGCGCCGGCGGCCGTCAGTCGGCCTCGACCTACCAGTTCACGCTGCGCAGCGACGACCTCGAGGACCTGCGGACCTGGACGCCGCGCCTGGATCGCGCGATGCGGGCGCTACCGGAGCTCGTCGATGTCGACTCCGACCAGGAGGTGCGCGGCCTCCAGGCCTCGCTCGTCGTCGACCGCGATACCGCCGCGCGGCTGGGCGTGACCGCCGACGCAGTGTCGACTGCGCTCGGCAACGCCTTCGGCCAGTCGATCGTGTCCACGATCTACGCCCCGCTCAACCAGTACCGCGTCATCATGGAAGTCGATCCGCGCTTCGCGCAGGGGCCCGAGGCGCTCAAGGACGTTTACGTGCGCTCGAAGACGGGGCAGCTCGTGCCGCTCTCGACGTTCGCGCGCTACGAGTTCACCAATGTCCCGCTGGGCGTGAACCACCAGGGGCAGTTCGCGGCCAGCACCATCTCCTACAGCCTGCCGGCGGGCGTCTCGCTGTCCGAGGCCAACCAGGCGATCCGCGACACCATGGCGCGCATCGGGGTGCCAGCCAACGTCTACGGCACGTTCGAGGGCACCGCCAAGGTCTTCCAGAGCGGGCTCTCCGACCAGCCGCTGCTCATCCTTGCCGCGATCGTCACCATCTACCTGGTACTCGGCATCCTCTACGAGAGCTACATCCACCCCATCACCATCCTGTCGACGCTGCCCTCGGCCGGCGTTGGCGCCCTGCTCGCGCTCATCGCCTTCGATACCGAGTTCAGCCTCGTCGCGCTGATCGCAGTCTTCCTCCTCATCGGCATCGTGAAGAAGAACGCGATCATGATGGTCGACTTCGCCATCGACGCCGAGCGGCGCGACGGCCTGACGCCGGAGCAGGCGATCGTGCGTGCGTGCCTGCTGCGCTTCCGGCCGATCATGATGACCACCATGGCAGCACTGATCGGCGCGCTGCCGCTCGCCTTCGGCACCGGATACGGCGCGGAGCTGCGCCGGCCGCTCGGCATCGCGATCGTCGGCGGACTGGTCATGAGCCAGCTTCTGACCCTCTACACCACACCGGTCGTCTACCTGTACCTCGACCGGCTGCGGCTCTGGTTCGCGCAGGGGCGTCGCCGGCGCTCAGGCGTGGCACGACCGGCGGGAGCCACACGATGAGCCTTGTCCTCCGGCGTGGGTGCCTCATGGTGATCGCGGGCCTCGCGCTCGGCGGCTGCATGGTCGGTCCCGACTACGTGCGCCCCGCGGCGCCCCTCCCTGCGTCCGACCGGTACCGCGAGAGCCAGGGCTGGAAGCGGGCGGAGCCCCGCGATGCACTATCGCGCGGCGCTTGGTGGCGCATCTACGACGACCCGGTGCTCGACGCGCTCGTCACGCGGGTTGCCGTCGACAACCAGAACGTCATTGCCGCGGAGGCGCAGTACCGGCAGGCGTCCGCCCTCGTGCTGCAAGCCTGGTCGGCGCTGTTCCCGACGCTCACGGCGAACGCGAGCGCCATCCGGAGCCGTTCCCCCTCGCTCGCGAACCAGCCGTCACTCGCGCGCGGCCCGATCAACAACTTCAACGCCAACCTCGCCGCGAGCTGGGTCCCCGACCTGTGGGGCAGCGTACGCAGGAACATCGACGCGAACGTGGACAGCTGGGCGGCGAGCGAGGCCGACCTCGCCAACCTCACCCTCGCCTCGCAGAGCCTGCTCGTCGAGAACTACCTGCAGATCCGGGTGCTCGACGAGGCGCGCCGCATCCTCGAGGAGACCGTCGCCGCCTACGAGTACTCCCTGCAGCTCACCCAGAACCGCTACAAGGTCGGCGTCGCCGCCCGGCTGGACGTGGTGCAGGCGGAAGCCCAGTTGAAGAGCACCCAGGCGCTGCTCATCAACCTCCAGGTCCAGCGCGCCCAGCTCGAGCATGCCATCGCGGTGCTCATGGGCGTGCCGCCGGAGGGCTTCGCGGTCGAGCGCGTGCCTTTCGCACTGCGCGTTCCCGAGATTCCCGTCGGCATCCCCTCGGAGATTCTCGAGCGACGCCCCGACATCGCGGCAGCGGAGCGGCGGGCCGCGGCAGCGAACGCGCGCATCGGCGTCGCGGACGCAGCGTTCTACCCGACCGTCACGCTGTCGGGCGCGATCGGCTTTCGCAGCGTGACGCTGCCCGATCTCTTCTCGACGCCGAGCCGCTTCTGGTCGCTGGGCGCCGCGCTCGCGCAACCGCTCTTCGACGGCGGCCTGCGTGCAGGCGTGTCCGCTCAGGCGCGCGCCTTCTACGACCAGGAGGTCGCGCTCTACCGCCAGACCGTGCTCACTGCGTTCCAGCAGGTCGAAGACAATCTGGTCGCGCTGCGAGTGCTCGCCGAGGAACAGCAGGTGCAACGGGAGGCGGTGGAGGCGTCGCGCAAGTCGGTCGAGCTGACGCTGAACCAGTACCGCGCCGGGACCGCCAACTACCTCGCGGTCATCACGGTGCAGGCGATCGCCCTGAACAACGAGCGGACGGAGCTCAACATCCTCTCGCAGCGGCTCGCCGCGAGCGTGCAGCTCATCCAGGCGCTCGGCGGGGGCTGGCAAATCGATGACCTCGCCACCGTGCGCGACGGCCGCAGCGGGACGCCGTTGTCGCCGCAGCCCGAGTCACGGCGGCCGCCGCCCAGTTCCTGAGGCGGTCCGCGTTGGCTCTTTGGCGGGCCCCTCGAGTCCGATGTGCGGCCGGCGGCGCCAGCCCTTCCGCGCGTCACCCCGACGGGGCGAAGTGCGGGATGGGGTGCCGGGGCGAAACGTGGACGCACACCCCGATGCGGTCGCCGAACCCCACCCCAGCCCGCCCCCTGCAAGAGGGAGGGCGAGCACAGGCCGGGACGCGCTCGTGCCACCTTCCCCCTGACGGGGGGAAGGTCGGGATGGGGGTACGGAGGCGAGACGTCGATGCACACCCCGATGCAAGCCCGACGCGCCGGGGCGCGGGACCGCCGCCGTCGGGCAGACCGGCCCGGGTTCCGTGGTAACGTGCTCGCGGTCGATCGCAGGGACGCGCCCGCCGGGCGGCGGGCGTGCTCCAGAGAGCCCGGGCATGAAGCGCGTCACCCTCTACAGCACCTCCCAGCCGCCGCAGCCGGCGGCAGCGCCGGAACCGCAGAAGCAGGCCGCGCCGGCAGCGCGTGCCGCCCCGGCGGTGATTCCTTCACCCGCCACCACCACCACGGCGACGGTGGCCGCCGCCAAGCCCGCAGCCCCGCTGCGCCGGGTGCTCCGGTGCTTCGAGCGACCGCTGCTCGCGCTGGGCGGTGCGCTCGCGGCGTTCCTGATCGCGTTCGCGTGGAGCGCTCGGGAGCACCCCCAGCCGCCCCTCACTCAGGAGGACATCGACCGCGCGGTGGAGCGCTCGCTGCAGACGGTGCAGCTCCCATCGCCGGCGACGAAGGTCTACGAGACCGTGCGGCCCGCGGTGGTGCGCGTCCAGGGCCTGAGCAACGATGCGGTCTCCGGCGACGAGGTCGAGGTCGGCGTGGGCACGGGCGTGGTCGTGGTCGACAAGGGCGTGATACTCACCAACCTGCACGTGGTAGCCGGCGCCGAAAAAGTCAAGGTGACCTTCTTCGACGGGCTGGAGGCCGATGCCGAGGTCACTGGCACGAAGCCCGAGCAGGACCTCGCCGTGCTGCAGGCGAAGACCATCCCCGACGACCTCGTCGCCGCCACGCTGCGCTCGACTTCGGACCTCGCGGTGGGCGACGACGTCGTCGCGGTCGGCTTCCCCTTCGGCATCGGCCCCTCGGCCTCGGCCGGCGTCGTCTCCGGCCTCGGCCGCGAATTCCGCTCGCCGGAAGGGAAACGCCTGCTCACCAACCTGATCCAATTCGATGCGGCTGCGAATCCGGGCAGCTCGGGCGGGCCGCTGGTGACGCGCGACGGGGCCGTGGTCGGCATCGTCACCGCGATCCTCAACCCGACCGACCAGCGCTTCTTCGTCGGCATCGGCTTCGCGGTGCCGATCGAGAGCGCCGCGTCGGCGGCGGGCGTGCCGCCGTTCTGAGCCGCGGGCGTTCGCGCCCGCTCCACCTTCCTCCCCGAGGAGTCGAGCCGCATCATGACTGAAAGAGAAGGCATCGCCGGGCACGTCGCGGCGCGCATGGAGCGCGTGCTGTACGAGGTGAAGAAGGTCGTCGTCGGCCAGGACCACTTCCTCGAGCGCGTGCTCGTCGGCATCCTGGCGCAGGGGCACCTGCTGGTGGAAGGCGTGCCAGGACTCGCCAAGACGCTCACCGTCAAGACGCTGACGCGCACCGTGCGCGGCACCTTCAAGCGCATCCAGTTCACGCCCGATCTCGTGCCCGCCGACCTCGTCGGCACACGCATCTACAACCAGAAGACCGGCGATTTCGCGACCTCGCTCGGCCCGGTGTTCACCCACCTGCTGCTCGCCGACGAGATCAACCGCGCACCGGCCAAGGTGCAGAGCGCGCTCCTCGAAGTGATGCAGGAGCGGCAAGTGACGATCGCCGGCGAGACGCACTTCGTCCCCGAGCCGTTCCTCGTCATGGCGACGCAGAACCCGATCGAGACCGAGGGCACTTACCCGCTGCCTGAGGCGCAGGTCGACCGCTTCATGATGAAGGTGCTGGTCGGCTACCCGAGCGAGGAGGAGGAGTTCGTCATCGTCGAGCGCGTGAGCGGGGTCATGCCGGAGATCTCCGCGGTGCTCGACACCCAGGAGCTCGCCGCCCTGCAACGCGAGTGCCGGCGCGGCTACGTCGATCCATCGCTCATCAAGTACGCGGTGCAGCTCGCCGCCGCGACGCGCGCGCCGGACCGCCACGGTCTGCCCGACCTCGCGAAGTACCTGACCTACGGCGCGAGCCCTCGCGCGCCCATCCACCTCATCGAGGCGGCGCGCGCACTCGCGTTCCTGCGCGGTCGCGACTACGTGCTGCCCGACGACGTGAAGGACCTCGTCCACGACTGCTTCCGACACCGCCTGGTGCTCTCCTACCCCGCACTCGCCGAGGGGCTCGCGCCGGACCTGATCATCGACAAGATTCTCGCGCGCGTGCCGGCGCCGGAGAAGCCGCTCGAGACGCATGTCCGCACCGCCGTCGCCTCCTGACCTGGCGAGCGCCGAGCAGCCGGACCGGCTGCTCCGCCGCCTCGAGTGGACGGTGATCCGTCCGCTCGACGGCGTGCTGCACGGCGACTACCGCACCCTCTTCCGCGGCTACGGCCTCGACCTCGCCGATCTGCGCGAGTACCAGTACGGCGACGACGTGCGCCACATCGACTGGAACGTCAGCGCGCGCCTGCAGTCGCCTTACGTCCGGGTGTTCAACGAGGATCGCGAGGTGACCGCGTGGTTCCTCGTCGATCTCAGCCCGTCGGTCGACTTCGGGTCGCAGGAGGTGCGCAAGCGCACCATCGCCACGGAGCTCGTGGCGGTGATCGCGCGGCTCCTCACACGCGGCGGCAACCGCGTCGGCGCGATGCTCTATGGCGAGAGCCTCGACACCGTGATCCCGCCGCGCACGGGACGGCGTCACGTGCTGCATATCGTCCACGCGATGCGCGAGCGTCCGCGCATGCCGCGCTCCGCGTCCACCGACCTGCGCGCCTTCCTCATGGGCGCCCTGCCCGCGATCGGCCGCCGCTCGATCGTGTTCGTGCTCTCCGACTTCATCAGCGGGCCGGGCTGGTCGGCACCACTCGCCGAGCTCGCGCAGCGCCACGAGGTGCTCGCGGTGCGGCTCTTCGATCCGCTCGAGCGCGAGCTGCCCGATCTCGGCATGGTGGTCATGCAGGACGCCGAGACCGGCGAGCAGATCTTCGTCGACACGCACGACGCCGGCTTCCGCAGGCGCTTCGCGGCGGCGGCCGGGCGTCGCGAGGCGGAGGTCCGCGACGGGCTGGCCAACGCCGGCGTGGATGCGCTCGAGCTCTCGACCGCGGAGAACCTCGTCGCCGCGATCCTGCGCTTCGCGGACCTCAAGAAGCGGCACAGCCAGCTCGCCTCCGGCGGCGGTATCCCGCAGCACCTCGAGGCGCGCGCGTGACCTTTCTCTGGCCCGAGGCGCTGTGGCTGCTCGCGGTGGTGCCGCTGCTCGCGATCGCCTACCTCGCGCTCCTCGCGCGCAGCCGGCGCTCGGCGGTGCGCTATGCCAATCTCGCGATGGTGCGCGAGGCGATGCGCGCAACGCCCGCATGGAAGCGCCATCTGCCGCCGCTCCTGTTTCTCGCCTCGATCGCGCTCATCATCGGTGCGATCGCCCGACCCGCGGCGATCGTCACGCTGCCCTCACAACACCAGACGATCATCCTCGCCATGGACGTCTCCGGAAGCATGCGCGCCACCGACGTGCAGCCGACCCGGCTCGCGGCGGCGCAGTCGGCGGCGAAGGCCTTCGTCGACGAGGTGCCCGACGAGGTGCGCCTCGGCGTGGTGTCGTTCGCGGCCACCGCCTCGGTGGTCCAGGCGCCGACCCATAGTCGCGAGGACGTGCACGCCGCCATCGACCGCTTCCAGCTGCAGCGCGGCACGGCCATCGGCAGCGGCATCCTCGTGTCGCTCGCCACGCTCATCCCCGATGGCTCCGTCGACCTGGCAAGCCTACTCTACGGCCGCGAGCCGCCGTCGGGCGCGACGAAGGATCCGGCGAAGAAGCCCAAAGACACGAAGCCGGTGCCACCGGGGTCCTTCGGCTCCGCGGCGATCATCCTGCTCACCGACGGTCAGCGCACCACCGGTCCCGACGCGCTCGAAGCGGCGAAGATGGCCGCGGACCGCGGCGTGCGCGTGTTCACCGTGGGCATCGGCACCCTGAAGGGCGAGGTAATCGGCTTCGAGGGCTGGTCGATGCGCGTGAAGCTCGATGAGGACACGCTCAAGTCGATCGCGAACATCACCCGCGGCGACTACTTCTACGCCGGCACCGCCGAGGACCTGAAGAAGATCTACCGGTCACTCAACTCGCGGCTGGTGATGGAGAAGAAGGAGACGGAGGTGACAGCGCTCTTCGCCGCGGCGGCCGCCGGCCTCGCCCTCGTAGCGGCCGGCCTCTCGCTCCTCTGGTTCAACCGCATCCTTTGACTCGGAAATCAGGGATCGGACTCAGGCGTGGGAGTGGCACCGCGCGCGCCTGCCTGATTCCTGACCGGTGAGATCCGATCCCTCACGTGCGGCGCGCATCAGCGCCGCACGTCGAACCACACCTCGCGCGTCGTGTCCGCACCGGTGTAGTCGATCGTGATCTCCTCGCCCGCCGCGATGTCGCGCAGGGCGACGAAGTCGATGGCATTCTCGGGAGGCTGCTCGATCGTCTCCGCATTGGGCGACTCGGCGTGGTTGTAGAACGAGCCGAAACCGAGCGCGATCGCCGCCTGCTCGCGGCGCTTGCCCCAGCAGAACGCGTACTCCATCAGCCGCGTCTCGCGCAGGTGCTGCCAGTCGGCGGCGGGTAGCACCAGGACCGGCACGCGCTCGATCAGATCGCCCGCGCGAAAGGGCCGGAGCGCGAACACGCCGCGGCCCTTCGCGCCCGCATCGCCGAGGACGACGGCGGCGCCGGCGATGGTCGCGGGGCTGCGGCGAGCGCGGCCGCGGCCCGTCTTCGCCTCGAGGTTCGCATCCGCAGCGCGCGGGGCGTCCATGCGCGCGCGGTCAGCCGCCCGTGGTTTCGCCACCCATCACCTGGAGGACCGTGCCGGTGATGTAGGAGGAGTCGGCGTCCGAGGCCAGCAAGACATAAGCCGGCGCGCGCTCTTCCGGTTGCGCCGGGCGCCCCATCGGGTTCTTCTGTCCGAAGGTCGCGACCTCGTCCGCAGGCAGCCCGGCGTCGGAACGGTTGAGCGGCGTGAACGCGTTGATCGCGCCCTTGGTGGCGGAGTAGTCGGGCAGCATCGGCGAGCGCATGATACCCGTCTCCGAGCTCATGGCGATGATCGCCTCGAACCGCGGCGGCGTAAGCTCCGACTCTTTGCCTTCGCCCTCCTGATGCTGCTCGGGGAAAGGCAGCTGCGGCTCGCTCGCCATCCGGGGCTCGGCGACCGCCGAGCCCGGTTGCATGTTCTGCTGCACGTCATGCTCCATGGTTGGCATCGTGCCTCGAAGGCACCACCTCGCCCGGACACGAACGGCACGGCACGGAAAGCGCACCGGGGGTTGCAGGATTCGGACCCAGGGCGAAGTCGTATCTTCGCCTCGCAGGAGACGCGACGGCCTTGCTCGCGCGGTCGCGCCATGCCGTCGACTCGCCGCCGTTTTGGGGTAACGTCGGCGGACGTCCCGGCACAAGGGGCGGCGCAAAGGATGACGACCCCAGCCTCGGCATACGACGCCGAGTCGCCTTATGCGTGGCGGCGGCTCGCGCTCTCCCTGCTCGCATCGACGATCGGCGGCGTCGGCATGTGGTCGGTCGTCGTCGTGCTCCCGGCCGTGCAGCAGGAGTTCGGCGTCGATCGCGCCGGCGCGTCGTTCCCGTACACGCTGACGATGATCGGGTTCGGTCTCGGCGGCGTCATCATGGGACGCCTCGCGGACCGGTTCGGCGTCGTCGTGCCGCTCGCTCTCGGCGGGCTTCTGCTCGGCGCGGGTTACCTCCTCGCCGCGCACGCGGCGTCGCTCGGCGCCTTCGCACGCTGGCAGGGGCTCCCCGTCGGCGTCGGCAGCTCGGCCATGTTCGGGCCGCTCGTCGCCGACACGTCGCTCTGGTTCACGCGCAGGCGAGGCATCGCGGTGGCGATCTGCGCCAGCGGCAACTATCTCGCCGGCGTCGTCTGGCCGCCGCTGGTGCAGCACTTCACCGCGACCGCGGGATGGCGGCCGACCTACGTCGGCGTCGGCCTCTTCTGCGTGCTGACCCTGGTGCCGCTCGCGTTGCTCCTGAGGCGACGCGCGCCGGTGCTCGACTTCGCGGGCACGGACCCGGTGCAGGTCAAGCGCTGGACCGACCGGCCCCTCGGCCTCTCGCGCGGCGCTCTGCAGACGCTGCTCGTGATCGCCGGCTTCGCCTGCTGCGTGGCCATGTCGATGCCGCAGGTCCACATCGTGGCCTACTGCGGCGACCTCGGCTATGGCGTGGCGCGAGGTGCCGAGATGCTCTCCCTGATGCTCGCGTTCGGCATCGTGAGCCGCCTTGTGTCGGGGTGGATTTCCGATCACATCGGCGGCCTGCGCACCCTGCTCCTCGGATCGGCGCTGCAGGGGATCGCGCTCGTGCTCTTCCTCGCCTTCGACGAGCTGGTCGCGCTGTACGTGCTCTCGGCGTTGTTCGGGCTCTTCCAGGGGGGCATCGTCCCGTCGTACGCGATGATCGTGCGCGAGTTCTTCTCTCCGCGCGAGGCCGGTTGGCGCGTCTCCACCGTGCTCACCGCCACGCTTTTCGGCATGGCGGTCGGCGGCTGGATGTCGGGCGCGATCTTCGACCTCTCCGGCTCCTACCGCGCGGCGTTCGTGAACGGCATCGCCTGGAACGTCCTCAACGTATCGATCGCCGTGTGGCTGCTGCGGCGGCCCGGCCTACGGCCACGGTTCGCGACCTAGCGAGGGCCGGCGGCCGCGTTTCGCGATCCAGAAGAAGGTCCGGAGGGAGGGCCGAAGGCCAGCCGGATGCTGCTCGCGCGGATTCACCATCTGCTCCAGGAATCGGGACGCGCAACCACTCCTGCCGGCGGCCGGTGGGGGCTGGACACCCGGCAACAAGGGCCGGCCGATTGCTGGAAATCGCTTTCACCGCTGTCGCCACGGGGGAAGTACGATCCGTTCCGGCGGGATGTCTCCGCCGATGCACCATGGGGAGTCGTGTCACCGCATGGCCGACCGTCCTTTGCTAGGCTAGCGCTCCGTGAAGTCCGCCCTGCCCGTCGCCTTCGCCTGGCCAGCGGTGCTCTGGCTTCTCCTGCTGTTGCCGGCGCTGGTGGGCGCGTACTGGTGGGCGCTGCAGCGCCGCAAGCGCGACGCCATAAGGGTGCCTTCGCTCGCACCGGTACACGAGGCGGTCGGCGGTCGAACGTGGCGGCGGCACGTTCCACCGGCCTTGCTGCTCGGGGCGCTCGGTGCGCTGCTTGTCGCCGCCGCGCGCCCGACGGCGCTCGTGGCGCTCCCGACGCAGCAGAAGACCATCATCCTCGCGATGGACGTGTCGATGAGCATGCGCGCGACCGACATTGCCCCCAACCGGCTCTCGGCGGCGCAGACAGCCGCGCGCGCCTTCGTCGAGGACGTGCCCCCCGGCACTCGCCTGGGCCTGGTCGCTTTCGCCGGATCGGCTGCAGTGATTCAGGCGCCGACGCGCAAGCGGCAGGACATCCTCGAAGGCATCGACTCTCTGCAACTGCAATACGCCACGGCGATTGGCAGCGGTCTGCTCACTGCGCTCAGGACACTCTATCCCGAGATGCCCGAGCCCGACCTGCCCTCGATGCGCGGCCAGCGCGGCGGTAATCGTCCACTCGGACAGAAGGAGCGCGAGACCATCGATCCGACGCCCATAGCGCCGCGCAGCCAGACGTCCAACGCCATCATCCTGCTCACCGACGGCCAGACGACCGCCGGCCCTGATCCGCTCGAGGTGGCACGTCTCGCGGCGCAGCGCGGCGTTCCGGTCTACACGGTCGGCATCGGCACCCGCGAGGGCGACTTCATCGGCGGCGAGGGCTGGATGATGCACGTGAAGCTCGACGAGGAGACGCTGCGCCGGATCGCCGCCGACACGCATGCCGAATACTTCTACGCCAACGATGCGAGCGCGCTCGCCCAGGTGTACCGCCAGCTCAATGCGCAGATCTCGCTCGAGCGCGCGCAGACCGAGGTCGGCGCCCTGTTCGCCGCGCTCGGCGCCCTGCTGACGGTCGTCGCCGTCGCGCTGTCCCTCGCCTGGTTCCCGCGGCCCGCCTGAACGCGCCCGCGCGCGCAGTGCGACGCCGTCACACGCCCGAGCAGGCGGGCGACTTATCATCGGTGCCTCCGTTCGTGGCCCGGACTCACGCGATGTCTCTCCCGAGCAGCCTCCTCGCCCTTGCGATCGCCGCAATCGTCGTCGGCGGCTGCGCTGCACCGCCACGCGCCCAGCCCGGCGACACCGCCGCGCAGCTCGCGACGCGCTTGCCGCCGCCCGATGCGAAAGTGCCCTTGCCCGGCGGCGGCGAGCGCTGGCAGTACCCCACCGGCCCGATGGGCGTCGAGGCCTACATGATCGACTTTGCGTCCGATGGCCGCGTGCTGCGCGTCACGCAAGTGCTCACGGTCGAGAACCTGTACGCGACGCTGCAGCCCGGCATGAGCTACGAGGAGGTGCGCGCCGCGCTCGGTCGTCCCGCCATCGAGATGCGTTTCCCGAACCTCGCGCAGGACGTCTGGACCTGGCGCTTCTTCGACATCGGCGACCTGAATCCCTTCCGTCAGCTCGATGTGTTCTTCAGCGTGCAGACGGGGCGGCTCGCGTACTACACGATGACGCCCGACCGGGCGTTCGATCCCAGCGCCGGCGGCGATCGGCCGTAGGTCGGGCGTCCCGGCGCAGGGCTGCGACGTTTGGCCGGTTCAATCGGGCACCTGCAGCACCGTCCCGTTCACGAAGATCGCATCGCCTGGTGCCGGATCGATCTCGAACGGCGCGGTTCCCCGCAGCAATCTCGGCATTCACCGTCCCGCCGGCAGGAACAGCGTGAGCTTGAGCTGGGCGTCCACGACCGGCGCCGTCGGCTCCTTGCGCTCGAAGGTCACCGACTCGAGCGCGAGCACCGGGATCTCGTTCAGCAGCGACGCGACGAAGCGCCGCACCTGCGGATAGGTCGCCTGCACGGGCAGCGTCACCTGGTAGCGCACGAGCCCGAGGTCGGCCTCGGCGACCGTCGCGTAGCTCGCCTGGTTGAGCGCGATGCCCTGCTGCGCGGCGAGGTCGTGGAGCTTGCGGAGCCAGTCGGTCTCGCGCTCGGGCCGCTTGAAGAAGCGGTCGAAGTCGACCGCTTCGGGCGCGCCGCTCTTCGCCTTGCGCGCCTCGCCCGCAGCCGCCTCCGCCTGCGCGGCGCGCACCGCCAGAGCGCGATTCTCGGCCGCCGTCGGCACGCTGGAGGCGACGAAGAGCACGGCCGCGGCGAGCGCGAGCAGCACGCCGAACACCGGCAGCCGGCCGAAGTGGTCGAGCCTTGCAGCCAAGGACTCGAGTGCGTCCTTCATCGCATCACTCCGAGTCGAGGCGGCCAATGACGGTGAAGCGCACCGGCCGGCCCGGCGCCGAGGTCTGCACCTCGTGGCTCGCGAGCTGCACGCGCGCGACGCGCTGGTCGGCGGACAGCGCCTTCACGTAGTCGAGCATGTCGTTCTGGCTGGCCGCCTCGGCGACGAGCTTCACGGTGCCGGCCTTCGCGTCGGGCTGCAGCGCGAGCACCGTTACCTTGGGGTTCGCCATGCGCTCGACGACCTCGAAGACCTTGCCCCAGGGCAGCGCGAGCTCGCGCACGATCGCGTCGCGGCGCGACTCGCGCGAGTCCGCTGCCGCCTGAGGGCGCCGCCCCGTCGTCGCCGTGCGCCCCGTGGGGCTTTCCGCAGCGAGCACGCGCGCCTTCAGCTCGCGCGACAGCCGTTGCACCTCGAGCTCGTGGGCGACTGCCAGCGCGGCAAGCGCCAGCCCCGCCGCGAAGACGATCCTCTGTGTCCACGGCGCGATCGCCTGCGGCGACTGGAAATCGAGCTCGAGCGAGCGCGCCATCGGCCCTAGCGAACGTCCGGACGACGCAATGCCCGCCGGGCGAGCCGCTGCGCTACCGGGATGCCAGACGGGGACATGAGCATCCTGTGGCGTCCCGCTACGCGGCGAGGAGCGCGGCCTCCGCGCCGGGCTCGATGCCGCCCATGCCTTGCCGCGGTTCGAGCACCAGGTCGCGCAGCCGCCATTCGTTGGAAGAGAGACGCGCCGCGGCCGCGGAACCCGACTCTGCGTAGACCCACACCTGTGGCATCGCGAGCGGCGCCGACTCGCCCGCCGCATCGAGGCCGATCTGCCGCGCGACGATCTCGGCCATCCCGCCCTCGTCCGCTTCGGGCATGCGGCCGGACTGGACGCGCCGCCACACGCCCTCGGCGACGCTTGCCCAGCACCATCGCTGCGGCTCGAGGACCAGGAAGCTCACGGGCTCGCGGCCGACATCATCGCGCCAGTGGTTGAACACGGCCATCAGCAGCGGCTGGACCGAGCGCAACTTCGCGGGGCCGCGCGCCGCCGCGCCGCGCAGGCCGTCGAGCAGCGCGGTGTCGATCGCCGCGGCGAGCGTCTGCCTGTCGTCTCCTGCGGGACTGACCACGAAGGTCCACGCAGCGGCGGCGGCACCGTGCACGGTGGTGAATGCATGGCGCGCGAGCGCGTGCCGCTCGTCGGCGCTCGTGATGCGCCGGCTCCACGGCACGACCAGATAACGGACCAGCGCGTTCGAAAGCACGATGCTCGCGTGTCTCGCGGTGTCGCCCGCCTCCTCGAACACATTGCCGAGCGCGGCGACGACCGCCGCAGCCGTCTCGTCGCCAACCTCGACGTGCAAGGCGCGCAACAACTGCGTGCGGCGTCCGCCGCCGAAGCCTTGCGAGACGCGGACCACGGCGATGCGGTCCACGCCGACGAAGACACGCAGCGCCTCACTCGACAAAAGTGACACGGTTCGCTTCCTGCAGCGTCGTCTCGCCGCGGCGCACGACGTCGAGCGCGGCCTCGCGCAGGAAGCGCGCACCGTGCGCCAGTGCGACGCGCTTGAGCTGGCGGATCGGCGCGCGCGAGACGATCAGCTCGCGCAGCTCGTCGTCGAGGACCATGAGCTCGGCGATCGCGCGGCGGCCGCGGTAGCCCGAGCCGCGACAATCACGGCAACCGCGGGCGCGACGGAAACGCCATCCCGCGACCTCCTCACGCGTGAGCCCGGACTCCGCCAGCAGCGCATCGTCGGGGGCGTCGGGCTCGGCGCAGGCGGGGCAGAGGACCCGCATGAGTCGCTGCGCGAGGATGCCGTTCAGCGCCGCGACGAAGCTGTAGAGGTCCACGTTCATGTGCGTGAAGCGGCCGACGACGTCGGTGACGTTGTTCGCGTGCACGGTGGTGAAGACGAGGTGCCCCGTGAGCGCCGACTGCACGGCGATGTTGGCCGTCTCCGCATCGCGAATCTCGCCGACCATGATCTTGTCCGGGTCGTGGCGGAGGATGGAGCGCAGGCCGCGCGCGAACGTGAGACCCTTCTTCTCGTTCACGGGGATCTGCAGCACGCCCGGCAGCTGGTACTCGACCGGATCCTCGATGGTGACGATCTTGTCCTCGCCGCGGTTGATTTCGGAGATCGCCGCGTAGAGCGTCGTGGTCTTGCCGCTCCCTGTCGGTCCGGTGACGAGGAACATCCCGTAGGGCTGCCGCGACAACTTGCGGATGGTGGCGACGTCCTCGTCGTTGAAGCCGAGTCCTGCGAGCGAGAGCGCCGCGAACTCCTGCTCGAGCCGCGACTTGTCGAGCGCACGCAACACCGCGTCCTCGCCGTGGATGCTCGGCATGATCGAGACGCGGAAGTCGATCTCGCGGCCGCGGTCGAGCACCTTGAAGCGGCCGTCCTGCGGCACGCGCCGCTCCGTGATGTCGAGCTCGGCAAGCACCTTCACGCGCGCGATCGCCTGCTCGGCGAGCTCGCGGTCGGGCACCACCTTGACGTTCGCCAGCATGCCGTCGATGCGGAACTTGATCGCCATGCCGGTGGCGGAGCACTCGACGTGCACGTCGCTCGCGCCGGCGCGCAACGCGTCGCGCAGGGTCGAGCGGATGAGCCGCACGGTCTCGCTCGTCGCCTCGTTGATCGCCTTGAGCGAAAGGTCCTCGACCGTGGTGCCGGACTCGTCGGTGCGTACCTCGGCGGTGGAGACATGGTCGAGTGCGAGCACGCTCGACTCGGTGCCGGCGAGATACGCCGAGAGGTCCTCGCGATACACGAGAACCCAGGCGAAGCGCCGGCGAATGCGTTCGCCCCCCCATGCGAGCAGGTCGTCCGCGAACGGATCGGCGATCGCGAGCAGCATCTCGTCATCCGCGCCCCGCAGGGCGACGCAGCCGCGTTCCACGCACTCGGCGTAGGGGATCACGTCGAACGCCGGCGTGCACGCTTGCATCTCCTGCATGGTGAGCGTGCGGTAGCGCAGCGTGCGCGCGAGCGCCGCGACGAAGCCTTCCGGATCGAGACCGAGCATCTCTTCCAGCACTTCGACCACGCGCTGGCGACTCTGCGACGCGCGCTCACGCGCCTCGCGCAGCTGCTCGGCGGACACGCTCGCCGCCTCGGCGGACCGCGATGCGGGGAGGTCTTCGCGCCTCATGCATTGCGCTCCGCGTTCACCGCAGCTCGCCCGCGAGCTCGAAGATCGGCAGGTACATGAGAATTATGATGGCGCCGATCACCACGCCGATGATCGCCATCAGCGCTGGCTCGAATACGCGCGAGGCCCAGTCGACCCAACGGCCCGTCTCCTCGTCATGGAACTGCGCGATGCGCTCCATCATCTCCGGCATGTTGCCCGACCGCTCGCCGACGGCGAGCATGCGGGAGGCGACCGGGGTGGTCAGCTCGTTCGCTTCCATGGTCGCCGCCACCGGCTGCCCTTGGCTGATGCTCGCGACTGCCGTCTCCAGCCGCCCCTGCAGCCGGTCGCCGAGCAGCCCCGACGCGAGCTTCATTGCGCTGACGAGCGGAATGCCGCCGCGGATCAGCATGCCGACGGTACGGTAGAAGCGTGACAGCTGGAAGACCTTGAGCCGGTCGCGCGCCGCGCGCACCGACCAGAGCCGCCCCTCGAGCCAGCGCCAGAACCGCCGCGAGCGCAGCGCGCGATAGGCGGCGTAAGCGATGGCGAGCGCAGCGGCAAGGGCGAGCGGCGCACGGCCCTCGACGAGCTCGGACCAGCCGATGAGGACGCGTGCGGCCATGGGCCCCGACGCGCCGCGCTCGGCGAAGACGCCGGCGAACTTCGGCACCACGTAGAGCAGCAGGAACACGATCACGAGGCTTCCGACGCCGAGCAGGAGCATGGGGTAGATCGATGCGCTCACCACCTTTTTGCGGATCGCATCGACCTGCGTCTGGTACGCGATGTAGCGCTCCAGCGCGAAGCCGACCTCGCCGGTGTTCTCGCCCGCCTTCAGCGCGGCGATGAAAAGCTCCGGAAAGTCCTGCGGATACGCCGCGAGCGTGCGCGAAAGCGGCGACCCCTGGCGGACGGAGAGGATGATCCGGTCGAGGAGATTGCGGTTGCCGCCGTCGGTCTCCTTGTCGCGCAGCGTTTCGAGGCACTCGACGAGGGGCAGCCCGGAGCGCAGCAGCGCGAGCAGCTCCTGG
>Ga0114939_10000640_pt1 | contig 29171 bp, 26 predicted proteins | sample AshMeaCrysSpring_FD_87196 | JGI IMG/M metagenome (GOLD analysis project Ga0114939, IMG submission 87196) | Groundwater microbial communities from Big Spring, Nevada to study Microbial Dark Matter (Phase II) - Ash Meadows Crystal Spring | ecosystem: Environmental > Aquatic > Deep subsurface >...
AGTCCCGCCCGCGGCATTTGCTCGGGCTGTTAAGTAGGCGGTCGACATTCTCAAGCAGAACGGTACCGATGGGCTGGCCGGCTTGCAGGCTCAAACGCAGCAGCTTGTGTACTTGCCACCACAGAACGCCCTTGTTTCCTTGCAAGCCCTGACTTTGCGTGCGTGCGACAGAGTAGTCTTGGCACGGAAATCCCGCCACAAGCATGGTGGCATTCTTGGTCAGAAGCTTTTGTACCTGGTGTGCGTCATCAAGAACTTCGGTGATGTCAGCGTTGACGACCTGTTCGCCCCAACGCTCTTGATAGACTCGGGCTGCATGCTGTTGAGTCTTTCCTGGCTCCCATTGATTAGCCCAAACTACCTCATACGCCGGCTTGAGGCCTTGGAGTGAGCGTGCAGCGTTGATACTTTGCAGGCCGAATCGAAAGCCGCCTATGCCGGCGAATAGTTCAATGACGCGCTGGGGTTCGCCCCCGGCAGGGCTGGGGCCTGCTTCCGTGTTTGGCACGTTATCAGGCGTGCCTGTGTCATCGATAAATTGAAGTTCTTGCTGAGTTGCGAGAGTTGATTTCGCCATGTTGGTCTCCGATTGAGACCGGCGACGGCACCCGTGAGTGCCATGCACCCGCATGGCTGGGAACTCCGCAGGCGCGTCGGCGCCGGCGAAGATGTATGGGTAGTCGTTTTATTCTTTTGAGACGAAATCAAAAAAATATAAAAAGTTTTTTTGTTCTTTCATAAGAGTCATCCTTGGGGCGCGTGCTTTTTCATAACCATCGACTGGGAAAATTTGAAACGATAGCGCACTCGCATCTTTCGAGATGTTTAAACATCTGCGGAACATCACCTATTTAGACGGCGTTATTTAGAGCACGATTTCTTTTGTTATTGAACTGCTGTAATGGGAACCATGCCGTCAAGCCAAGTGCCTTGTCTCAGACGTCACGCAAGCCCCGTCTTCAAGACTGTTCGGCCTGGATGAATGCCCGAGGAGCGATATGGCAGCGCCTGCATGCAACTCGATTCAGACCTGTAATTAGTCTTATTGAGTACAGGCTGATTCCTGATGGGCAGCTGAAACGCTTACGGGAATAAAAAAGTCAGCTATCTGTTTGAGCAAGCACTTCGCTTGTGTTTTTGACCTACTCAAATGGATAAAAATCATGACTGAAATCACTGAATCAAACCAAGAGCTGTCCGACGAATTGAGTCTGACGGATTTCCCTGCGCTGCGACGGATGCAATTTTCCTTGTCCGCAAATCTGACGCGCGTTTGGCCGACGCGGCTCAAGGCTCTGAGGCCACCGGCCATGGCGGGTGTTGCGACTGTCGACGACCTGGGGCTGGATATCTGCATGCCCGGCAGCGCCCCGGGCTCGAAAGTACTGACACTCTTTTTGCCGCACGATTTCAAGCAGGCGCTACCCAAGTTGGTTCAACAGTTGCCTCGTCTGAGAGTGCATCCCGACATCGGTTTGAGGTCGCAAGGGGCTTATCTTTCCTGGGAAACCGAGCTTGACTATCCGCCGCGTACATTGTGGTTAGAGGTCGCCTACGTTTTGCAGGTCATCGAGAGCAATGATTCTGTAAATGGGCTGGCGGTTCTTCCGTTAGCGATGGTCGCTGGAGATGCAGTTGTGACTCACGAACTGTTGCCAGATGAAAAGTGGCTTGCTGGCGCGCAGTCTGCAGTCGAGCAGGCGGCTCAGCCTCCAAGTGCTCTGGGTGAAGCGGCGCTTGAGAAAGCAGCCCAGTTGGCTGAAAAGTACAGCGAGCGCCCTTGGTTGTTCATGCGCTACGAGCTCAGGAATGGAAATCAGAGGCTTGCGGTCAACTGGGCACCGGTGCGGAGCATGGTGGGTGGCGTGCTTGAACAAGCGTGACCAGGGATGAGTTGGAGACGCTGACGTCTGTGAAGACCTCATTCGGGGTCTTTTTTCGTTCTTGTCATTCTTCGGCGGTGTCGCGCCTATGAGCATACGAGTCTACGAGTCCGGGGCCATGGCTAAAACGGCTTGCTTGACTTGATGTCATTCACGCTACATCACCCTGTCATGTCTGAACCCATCCATCTCATCACCAAGTCTGAAGTCGCTGCACGTCTGAACATCAGTGAGCGCTCAGTCGAAAAACTGGTCCAGTCGAGAAAATTTCCGCCACCCTTGCGATTGGGCAAAAAAGTGCATTGGGTCGAGTCTGTCGTGACACGCTGGCTGGAGCAGGCGGTCCAGGCGCAGATTCAGTGGGAGCGTCCCAAGCGGCAGCGTCGTAGCGATTGATTTATCCAGGCAAACAAAGAAGCCGGCAATGCCGGCTTCTTTGCTTTTCCTCATCGGTCTCGGCGTGCAGCCGGTCGCTTCAAGCTGCGAATCTTTGCTTTCGAATTTCCTGCAATGAAATCACCATCCCCCCACGCGGATGGCTATCTGCATGGGGGGACGCATCGCTGCAAACGTCTTGCGGCGCGGCAGCTGCTTCTGGTAACAATACATGAGGTTCTCCCGCGTTTACGGGTTCCTGGGCATCGTCAATAGCTTTGCGCAATTCACTCCGGAGTCGTTCCACACGCTTGACACGCATGTGGGCTTTGGGGTCTGCCGGAGGCGATGGCGGAAGCTTGAGGACGCCGCCTCGTGCACTGGCTTTGTCCAGCGCCTCTTCCATGTCGGCGGCGACGAGGTCGACGTAGAACTGTGCCGTCTGAATGCTGCTGTGACCGAGCACATGCTTGAGCTGATGTGCGTTCAAGCCACGTCGAATCCAGTCTGTGGCACCCAGGTGCCGCAGGTCACGGAACTGGAGCTTGGGCAGACCGGCAGCAAGACGCACCCGGTCCCATGCGCTATCGATAGCGGTCTTGGTCATCGGAAACACTTGTCCTGAAGGGTCCCGCGGCAGACTTTGCAGAATCCCGGCCACCGCCTGAGAGAACTTGTAGGTCCGCTGCCCCGTCTTGGTGTCGAGCATGGCGGTTCGCTCGGTCAGGTTCAGCTGCTCCCAGCGCATGCTTACCAATGTACCCAGCCTCAAGGTGGATTCCTTGGCGACCACGACCAGGGGCCAGAAGTAGGGGTTTTCGCAACTGGCCAGTGCGCGCTCCAAAGCTGCAGTCTGCTCTGCGCTCAGATGCACAAAGCGACGCTTGTGACCCCCGAGCTTGACGCCTGTGCAGGGGTTTTCCACGTCTTTCCAGTTGTATTGAGGAAACGCGTTGTAGACCGTCTTGAGCAGGGCGATTTCTTTTTGAATCGTGCTTTCAGACAAGCCGTCGCTTTTCATCTGCGCATACAGGCCCTGGATGTCGGCCCTGGAGACTTGGCTGCACAGCTTTTTGGCCAGCTTGGCGATGTACTCGTAGGTCTTGGCGCGGAGCTGGCGGCGCAGTGTGACGTACTCCGACAGGGAGCGTTTGCGTGGGCGGTGCTTGGCTGGTTCCCGTTCGACCACCTTGTAGCCGCCACCCGGCGTCTTTACTGCTTTGAGGAGTGGCATGCCCGCACCCTCCAGATAGTGGTTGATGCGATTGAGCTCGGCGTTCAAGCCGCCTTTGGCGATGCTGAAGCTGCGTGCATAGTGGTCTAGTGCCTTGGCCAGGGTGGTCTGGCGTGGCCCACCAAAGAGCGGCGCGTGTATGCTGTCCTCTCCGGCCAGTACTTTCGCACCCCAGGCCTTGGCATCTTCGTAACTATCGAAAGTTTTCGTTGGGCGTAGACCGTTGCTGAGGGTGACTTGCATGCGCCAGCCGCCACGGTAGCGAAAGGGCTTAGACATGGCGCACCCCCTGCGTGGGCTGGTGGGTGTGATGCGCACACGGCGCTGCAGATGCTGTTGCGCCGGATAAAGGTTTCAGAGTTTCAAGTTTCATGGGTCATCAAAAAAAGTTATTGACGACCGTGTACAGCGACCGGTTTTTAGCCTTGGACCTGCACGGGTAGTGCGGGCATTGCAGTCCGGGCAGCATCGCAAACTACACCGCGGGCTGCATTGCAGATGCAGCCGTCACGGCGCGGAGCTGACGCCTTGCTCGGAGAGCTTGCCCTCGAAGAGCCTGCCCTCAGAGAGCTCGCCAAGGCGGCGGCCTTCTCGCGTGCTGCCTGGCCCGCCCGACTACTGCCTGCTTGCTTACCCAGGTGCATGTCCAAGTGCTATCACTGGCGCTATCAAGCGCACCTCCTAAGCCTTTCTTGCGCTGAAAAAACAAAGGCCTTCCGAAGAAGGCCTTTGAAATCAAGCACTTAGTGCTCTTAATGGTTGGTGGGTCCTGTAGGATTCGAACCTACGACCTACGGATTAAGAGTCCGCTGCTCTACCAACTGAGCTAAGAACCCAACGCGAAGCTCGCATTATAGCAGTGGAAATGGCGCCTCTTTGGCGTCACATCAGAAATCACCAGTCTTCCTTCACCGCCAGCACGGCATCGCGCGCCGCGGCGGCGCGGCCGGCCAGCCAGGCGGTCACGGTGCCGGCCAGCACCACGGCGGCGCACAGCGCGCCCAGGCGGGCCCAGGGCAGCATCAGCTCCATGCGCCAGTGAAAGCTCTGCGGGTTGACCACGTGCACCAGCACCACGGCCACCGCCAGCCCGAGGGCCAGGCCGGCGAACGCGCCGATGGCAGTCCATACCGCGCCCTCGGCCGCGACCACACTCAGGATCTGCCGGCGCGTCAGGCCCAGGTGGGCCAGCAGGCCGAACTCCTTGCGCCGTGCCAGCACCTGCGCGCTGAACGACGCTGCCACGCCAAACAGGCCGATGACGATGGCCACCGCCTGCAGCCAGTAGGTGACGGCAAAGCTGCGGTCGAAGATGCGCAGCGAGGTGGCGCGGATCTGGCCCGCGCTGCCGAAGTCGAGCAGCGTGCCACTGCCGGGGCTGGCACGCTCGGCCAACGCGCGCATGGATTGCTGCACGGCTTCGATGCGGCTGCCTTCGGCCAGCCAGAGTGCGAGGTCGTTGCTGCGCGTGTCACCGGTGTACTGCTGGTAGAGCGGGCCCGCCATGGCGATGGCGCCGCCTTGGCGGGCATAGTCGCGCCACACGCCTGCTACAAAAAACGTGGCTGATGACGCTTGTCCCTGCTGCGCCAGGGGCTCAAAAGCCTTAGAGAACAGGGGGAAGGCCTGGCCCGGTCGGGCGCCATAGAGGTCGAGCATGGCTTCGCTGACGTAGAGGCCGATCTGCCCCGGCGGCACCGGCAGCGTAGCGCCCACCAGCGGCAGATCGCGCGCCGGGTCGCTGAGTTCGCGCGCGATCAGCGCCACCGGCGGGCGAGCCGGGTCGAGCTGCAGCGCCACCAGGCGCTGTGCCTGCACGCGCTGCACGCCGGGCAACTGCGCCACGGCCTGCACGAACTCCGGCGTGAAGTACAGCGTGTCGGCTGCGGCCAGGGTGCTGGCGCTGCGCACGTAGAGTTCGGCCGGCAGCACGCGCTCCAGCCACTGCATCACCGAGTCGCGGAAGCTGGCCACCATCACGGTCAGCGCCACCGCCAGGCTGAGCGCGGCCACCACGCCGCTCACCGCCACGGCCGCGCTTTCGCGTTGGCGTCGGGCGCGCTCCACTGCCAGCAGCGGCAGCGCGGTGTGCAGGCGCGGGGCGATGCGGTCGAGCAGTAGCGCGATGAGCGGCGGCAGGGCGGTGATGCCGCCCACCAGCAGCAGGGCGATCGCCACATAGGCGGCCAAGGGCATGTCAAAAACGGGTGGAACGCCCGTCAACAGGGCGCCGGCTGCTATCAAAACCATACCAAGCCAGCGGCGAGCCGGGTGACTGTTGCCGCCGCCCAACCCTTTGAGCGCCTGTGCCGGCGGCAGCTGCTGGGCCTGGCGTGCCGGCCACCAGCCGCCTGCCAGCGCGGCGGCTACGCCCAGCAGGCCGTAGCCCAGGGCGGCTGCCGGCTGCCATTGCAGCGCCGGTGCCACGCCGGTGAAGTAGCCGCCGCCCAGGTCGCCGCCCAGCAGACGCAGGGCCAAGGCGGCCAGCGCCGTGCCGAGCGCAATGCCGGCGGCGCTGCCCAGCACACCCAACGCCAATGATTCCCACAGCACCAGCGCCAGCCGCTCGCGCCCGGTGAGGCCCAGCACGCCCAGCAGCGCGAACTGCTGGCTGCGCTTGGCCACGCTCAACGCCAGCACTGAATAGACCAGGAAGGCGCCCGTGAACAGCGCCACCAGCGCCAGCACCGTGAGGTTGACGCGGTAGGCGCGCGACAGGTTGCTCATGCGCTCGGTGGCATCGCCCGGTTCCGCCAGCGTGAGGGTGGCCGGCCAGTCGGCACTGGCGCGCAGCGCCTGCACGAAGGCGTTGCGGTCCACACCCGGCTGCAGCCGCAGGTCGATGCGTGTGAGCTGGCCCAGCTGGCCGAACAGTTCCTGCGCGGCGGCCACATCCATCACGGCCAGCGGCGGGCCGCTGGCGCTCACGGTGCCGGCCACGCGCACGCGCGCCAGGCGCAGGCCGCTTTGCAGCAGGAAGGACGAGGTGCCCAGTGCTGCCTGCGCTGCCGGGTTGAGGAAGACGGTGGCGGGCGCGAACAGGCTCAGGCGGTCGGCACTGCTGGCCGGTTGCGGCAGCAGCGCCGGGGCGAGCGCGGCCACCTGCAGCGCATCGATGCCCAGCACGCGCAGCGGCACACGCTGCTCGGGCGCTGCCAGGCCCACGGTGTTGCGTTCCAGCACCGGGCTGGCCTGCGTCACCTGAGGGTGGCGGGCCAGCCGGCCGTACCAGGCGTCGTCGATGGAGCCCTGGGTGGCGCGCAGTTCCAGATCGGCCTGGCCGCCGACGGCGCGTACCGCCTGCGCGAATTCGTCCAGCGCCGAGGCATTGATCAGGTGGACCGAGAAGGCCAGCGCCACGCCCAGCATCACCGCCAGCATGGCGGCGGCGTGGCGCCAAGGGTGGTGGCGCAGTTCCTGCCAGGAGTAGGTGAGCAGCAGCTGACGCATGCGATGAAAGGGTGGTGTGCTGCAGATTTGACTTGGCTCAAGTGCCGTGCGATGCCGAACTGCAGAATGGAGATGCTAGTTGATGAAAGGGAAATCATGAAGCAACCCGTCCACATTCAGTTCCACGGCATGGAAGCCTCCGAGGCCCTGGAGAACAAGGCACGTGAGTACGTGCAGAAGCTCGAGTCCATGGCGTCCGACCTGATGGCCTGCCGCGTGCACATCGATCTGGAGCAGAAGCACCAGCACCAGGGGCGCCCGTATGGCGTGCGCATCGACCTCACCTTGCCCGGCCGTGAGCTGGTGGTGAACCGCGTGCACAACGAAGATGCCTATGTGGCCCTGCGCGATGCCTTCGACAGCATGAAGCGCCAGTTGGAAGACGTGGTGCGCCGCCGTCAGGACAAGTTGCACACCTGAGGGCCGCGGCTGGCAGGTGCGGTCTTTGAGTTTGATCAAATTCCTGCCGCCGCCCCCTTGAAGCCGGGTGGCGCCGTCCCCATACTTCGGGGCGTGGTGCAGCAAGTGCATCGCGATCCGAATCGCATAACCCAGGAGGAAAGACATGAGTTCACTGATTTCACGCGGTAGCCTGTTCGACGACTTCTTCCGCGATGTGTCGCCCGGCTTCTTCGTCAAGCCGCTGCACGGCGAGCCGCTGCCCAGCCCGGGCCAGATCAAGATGGATGTCAAGGAAACGGATGGCGGCTACACCGTGTCGGCCGAGATTCCGGGCGTCAAGAAGGAAGACATCCACGTCACCATCGAAGGCAGTGTGGTGACGGTGCGCGCCGAGGTGAAGCAGGAAGACACGCAGACCAAGGACGACAAGGTGCTGCGCAGCGAGCGTTACTTCGGCTCCGTCTCGCGCGGCATCTCGCTGCCGCAGGACATCGACCAGTCGCAGGCCAAGGCCAAGTACGACAACGGCGTGCTCACGCTCACGCTGCCCAAGAAGCAGGGCAACGGCTCCCAGAAGCTGCGCATCGAGTAAGCGGCCCGTACCCATAAAAAAAGCCCGGCACTGCCGGGCTTTTTTTGTTCCGCGGCAGGTTCAGTCCGCTTCGATCTTCGACGCCTTCACCACCTGCGACCAGCGTGCCTGTTCGGCCTGGACGTAGGTCGCCAGCTGTTGCGGGTTCATGTAGTCGGCTTCCGCGCCGAGTTCGATGGCCTTCTGCTTGAAGGCCGGCGTGGCGGTGATCTTGCCGATCTCGGCCGCCAGCTTGTCGATCACCGGCTTGGGCGTCTTGGCCGGCGCGAAGACGGCGAACCAGGAGGTGGCGTCCAGCTTGGGCAGGCCAGCCTCTGCCGTGGTCGGCACATCGGGCAGGCTGGGCAGGCGCTTCTTGCCGGTCACGGCCAGCGCGCGCAGCTTGCCGCTCTGGATGTGCGGCACGAAAGGCGGCGGGGTGCCGAAGGTCAGGTCCACCTGGTTGCCCAGCAGGTCCTGCAGCGCAGGGCCGGTACCCTTGTAGGGCACGTGCACCATGTCGATGCCGGCCTGCTGTTCCAGCATGGCACCGGTGACGTGCTGCAGCGAGCCGTTGCCGCTGGAGGCGTAGTTGAGCTTGCCCGGGTTGGCCTTGGCATAGGCCACCAGTTCCTGCAGTGTCTTCACCGGCAGGCTGGCGCGCACGACGATCACCTGCGGTGCCGAGATGACGTTGGCTACCGGCTGGAAGTCCTTGGCGTCCCACTGCAGCGGCGTCTTGCTGACAAAGGGCGTGATGACGTGGTAGCCGGAGTACTGCATCAGCAGCGTGTAGCCGTCAGCCTCGGCGCGCTTGACCTGCATGGCGGCGATGGAGCCGTTGCCGCCGCCCTTGTTGTCCACCACCACCGACTGGCCGAGGGCGGTGCCCAGCGGCTGCGCCAACAGGCGAGCGGAGAAGTCGGTAGTGCCGCCGGTGGCGGTGGGCACCACCAGCGTCACCGGGCGGCTGGGGTAGCCCTGGGCCAGGGCGGTTGTGCCCAGGCTGGCCAAGGAAAGGGCGGCCAGCGCCAGGCGCAGGCTGTGTCGTTTGTTGTTCATGGAAGTCTCCTGGTTGAAAAAATCAGCTTGTCACCGCATGACGCGCCAGTGCGCGGGCGCGGATGGCGGGAAAGTCGTCCGGCAGCGGATGCAGGTCCAGCCTGCGGCCCGCCTTGGTGATCTGGCTCGGCGTGTCGTGACCGATCAGCGCCGGCAACCATTTGGACGCGGCGATCAGGCGTGGCAGGTCGATGCCGGTGTCGAAGTCCATCAGCGCCAGCGCGTGCGCCACTTCTTCGGTGCAGACATTGCCGGTGGCGCCGGGGGCATAGGGGCAACCGCCGATGCCGCCGAGCGAGGCGTCAAAACGGTTGGCACCGGCATCGATGCCGGCCAGCACATTGGCCAGGCCCATGCCGCGCGTGTTGTGGAAGTGCAGCGTGAGCTCCAGGCTGGGCCAGCGCAGGCGGGCGGCGCGCGTGAGCGTGGCGACCTGCGTCGGGTAGGCCATGCCGGTGGTGTCGCACAGCGTGAGGCCGTGCACCCCCAGGTCGGCAAAACGCTGCGCCCAGGCCAGCACGACGGACTCCGACACATCGCCCTCCATCGGGCAGCCGAAGCAGCACGACAGCGACACGTTCACCGCTACCCCTTCGCGCTGGGCCAGCGCAATCACCTGCGTCAGCGCGGCGAACGACTGCTCGCGCGTCATGCGCAGGTTGGCCAGGTTGTGTGTTTCGCTGGCCGACATCACCAGGTTGAGTTCGTCGGCGCGCGCGTCGATGGCGCGCTCGGCGCCGCGCATATTCGGCACCAGCGCGCTGTAGACCACACCGGGGCGGCGCTCGATCTCGCGCATCACGATCTCGGCGTCGCGCAGCGCCGGAATGGCGGTGGGCGAGGTGAACGAGGTGACCTCGATCTTGGCAAGCCCCGTGGCCGAGAGTTCGTTGACGAGGGCGATCTTGTCTTCGGTCGGCACGAAAGTGCATTCGGCCTGCAGGCCGTCGCGCGTGCCGACCTCCTGCAGGTGGATGCGCCGGCCGCTGCCGAACCAGACGGGGGTTTTGCTGTTGGTCATGCCACGATGCCTTTGCTGCGCAGGGTTGCGATTTGTTCGGGCTGCAGGCCCATCTGCTGCAGCACGCTGTCGGTGTCATCGCCCAGGTGCGGCGCGCTGCTGCGGATCTGGCCCGGCGTGCCCGACAGCTTGGGCACGATGCCCGGTACGGCAATGTCGTCGCCGTCGCGCGTGTGCTGCGTCAGGATCATGTCGCGCGCGCGGTAGTGCGGGTCTTCAAAAATGTCTTTCGCGGTGTAGACGCGGCCCACCGGCACGCGCGCGGCGTTCAGCGCGTCGAGCACTTCCTGGATGCTGCGCGTCTGCGTCCAGGCGCCGATGGCGGCATCGATCTCGGCCACCCGCTGCACGCGCCCGGCGTTGTTCGCCAGATCGGGGGCATTGCCGAGGTCGGGGCGGCCGATGGTCTCCATCAGGCGCTTGAAGATGCTGTCGCCGTTGCCGGCCACCAGCACATAGCCGTCGCGGCAGAGGTAGGCGTTGGAGGGCGCGATGCCCGGCAGGGCACTGCCGGCCGGCTCGCGCACCGCACCGAAGGCGCTGTACTCGGGGATCAGGCTCTCCATCACGTTGAACACGGCTTCGTGCAGTGCCACGTCAATCACCTGGCCGGTGCCGCCATTCACCTTGCGGTGGTAGAGTGCCATCATCACGCCGATCACGCCGTGCAGTGCGGCCAGCGTGTCACCGATGGATACGCCCACGCGCACCGGCACGCGGCCCGGCTCGGCGGTGAGGTGGCGCAGGCCGCCCATGGCTTCGCCGACGACGCCGAAGCCCGGCATGTCGCGGTAGGGGCCGGTCTGGCCGTAGCCGCTGATGCGCAGCATCACCAGGCTGGGGTTGAGTTGGCGCAGCGCCTCCCAGCCCATGCCCCAGCCTTCCAGCGTGCCGGGACGGAAGTTCTCGATCAGCACGTCAGCTTCGGTTATCAGTTGGCGGGCAATGTTCTGGCCTTCGGCTTCGCGCAGGTCCAGCGCAATCGAGCGCTTGTTGCGCGACTGCACCTGCCACCAGACCGAGGTGCCGTTCTTGATCAGGCGCCAGTTCCGCAGGGGGTCGCCGGCGCCCGGGGCTTCGATCTTGATCACGTCGGCACCGAATTCGCCCAGCGTCTTGCCGGCGAACGGACCGGCGATCAGCTGGCCCATCTCGATGACGCGCACGCCCTGCAGGGCGGATGGCGTGAGGGTGGGGGTCGTCATGCTGTCTCCTTCTCGGTTGGCGATGATGGCAAGGCCGGCTCGATGGGTAAATCAACAATTCGGCAGCCTGCCATCGCGTTTCGCGATGGCAGAATGCGGCCATGAAACTCGATCCCGTCTCCCTGCGCCTGTTCGTCGCTGTCATGGAAGAAGGCACGATTGCCGACGCTGCCGCGCGCGAACACATCGCGGCCTCGGCGGTGAGCAAGCGCCTGAGCGAGCTGGAGCAGACGCTGGCCACCGAACTTTTCGTGCGCAGCAACAAGGGCACCGAGCCCACCGCCGCCGCCTTCACCTTGCTCAACCTGGCGCGCGGCGTGCTGAACGACCTGGACGGCATCTACGTCCAGATGCGTGAGTACGCCAGCGGCGTGCGCGGGCATGTGCGGGTGTACGCCAACATCTCGGCCATCACGCAGTTCCTGCCGGCCGAACTCAAGTCCTTCATGGCGCAGTACCCGCAGGTGCAGGTGCACCTGCAGGAGCGCATCAGCTCGGTGATTGCCAAGGCCGTGGCCGACAACGCGGCCGACCTCGGCATCCTGAACGACGGCAGCTACGGCGAAGCGCTGACCCTGCTGCCCTACCACGACGACGAGCTGGTGGTGGTGGCGCCGCAAGGTCACCCGCTGGCGCGGCGCAAAAGCGTGCGCATGGCGCAGTTGCTGGACTACGACGTGGTGGGCGCCCATCCGGGCAGCGTGATGAACCACCTGCTGACCAAGGCCGCTGCCGAACTCGGCCGCCCGCTGCGCCTGCGCATCCAGGTCAGCAGCTACGACGCGCTGTGCCTGATGGTGGCCGCCGGGCTGGGGGTGGGCGTGCTGCCGCGCCAGAGCGCGCAACTTTTTGTGCCGGCGCTGCCGATCCAGTGCCTCGCCCTGGCCGAGCCGTGGGCGCAGCGCAAACTGGTGGTGGCGGTGCGCGATGTGGCGGCGTTGTCACCCGCGGCGCGGCTGCTGGTGCAGCACATCAGCGTGGCCGGACGCTGAGCGTTACACCCAGGCGCCTGCTTGCCTACTTGAACAGGCGCTCCTGCAGAAACGCGACGAAGGCCTGGGTCTTCAGAGGCAGCCATTTGCGCGCCGGGTAGACGGCATGGACCGGCGGCCCGGCGCCGAGGCGGTAATCCGGCAGCAGCTCCACCAGGACACCGCTGGCCAGCTCGGCTTCGACCAGCTGACGGTCCAGCACCGTGATGCCGGCGCCGGCACAGGCGCTGGCCGCCAGGGCCATGCCGTCGTTGGTGCGCAGCCTGCCGCTGGCGCGGATCACGGTCACGGTCGAGCCTTTGCGGAAGGTCCATTCGTCGCGGACGGTGTTGCCGCTGACATAAAGCAGGCAGTTGTGCTGCGCCAGGTCGGCCGGGGTGCGGGGCGTGCCGGCGCGCGCGAGGTAGGCGGGGGCGGCCACCAGCACACGCGGGTTGTCGGCCAGCTTGCGCGCCACCAGCGACGAGTCCTCCATGTGTGCGACGCGGATCGCCACGTCGATCTGCTCTGCGACCAGGTCGGCCAACCGATCCTCCACCACCAGCGTGATCTCGACCAAGGGATGGCGCTGCGTGAACTCGGCCAGCAGGGGTACCAGGTAGCGCTGCCCCAGCGGGCGCGGACAGGCCACGCGCAGGCGGCCACGTACATCCTGCTGAAAACTGCCGGCGATCTGTGCCACGTTGTCGAGCGAGCGGTCGATCTGCTGGGCTTCCAGCAGCACGGCTTCGCCCACTTCGGTGAGGGTCAAGCGGCGTGTGGTGCGCTGGATCAGGCGTGCCCCCAGTTCGGTTTCCAGTCTGGCCAGCTGGCGGGACACCACGGACTTGCCGCAGCCCAGGCGCACGGCCGCCTGGCTGATGCTGCCGGCGCTGACGATGGCCGAGAAGGTGGCGAGGTGTTGCGGGCTGATCATGCAGGTCTCACGGTGATTGTTGCTTGTATTGCAACATATTTTCCCGCTATTGATTCTTTTTATGCAGCCATTCGGCTCTAGATTCATGGGGCAGCGTGCCGTGCGCGCAGCTTTTACGACAAGGACCGATAGCCATGACTGAAACCCAACAACCCCTGCTCCAGAAACTCCAGTGGCGCTATGCGACCAAGAGCATGGACCCCGCCCGCAAGGTGCCCCAGGACAAGCTGGACCGGATTCTGGAGGCCGCGCGGCTGGCGCCGACCTCCAGCGGCCTGCAGCCGTTCGAAATCGTCGTCGTCACCGATTCTGCGGTGCGCGAGAAGATCAAGGCGATTGCCTGGAACCAGGCGCAGATCACCGACGGCTCGCACCTGCTGGTGTTCGCAGCCTGGGACAACTACACGCCCGAGCGCATCAACATGATGTTCGACTACACCAACGAAGTGCGGGGTTTCAAGAACGAGGGGTGGGAGGCCTACCGCCAGAAGCTGCTGGCGTTGTACCCGCCGCGCGAGGCCGAGGAGAACTTCCAGCACGCCGCGCGCCAGGCCTACATCGGCCTGAGTGCGGCCCTGATTTCGGCCGCCTTTGAGGAGGTGGACGCCACGCCCATGGAAGGTTTCGATCCCGCTGCGCTCGACGAGATCCTGAATCTGCGCGCCCGAGGCCTGCGCAGTGTGGCCATCATGCCCATCGGCTACCGCCAGGAGGACAAGGACTGGCTGGTCAAGCTGAAGAAGGTACGTCGCCCGCGCGAGCAGTTCGTCAGCGAGGTGTGACGCGCACGTCCGCCACGCCGATACACCGGTGTGGCGGACGCAGCCGCTTACATGCCGAGCGACTTGAGCAGCGCCTCGTGGTCGTCCTGCTCGGCCTTGGGCGCCGGGGCGGCGCCCTGTGCGGTGTTTTGCGCGGCAGCCTGGGCGATGACCTCGTCCGGGTCGATCTCATCTTCGGCCACGAAGTCACCCAGACGGATGAACTCGGTGCGGTCGATCGCCAGTTCCAGGTAGAAGATGTTGTTCTTGGCGGTGTAGAAGGTCACGCGCCGGATCTCAGGCTCGTCGAGCTGGGTGTCCACGCTCAGCACCACCTGCTTGTTGAGCACCAGCATCTTGGGCTGGTTCTGCGTGATGTTGGTCTGCAGTTCGCGCCGCACCTTGCCGGTGAAGTCGCCGACGATCTGGTTCATCAGCTCGCCCATGATGTTGCCCACTTCGTCCGAGGTGTGCGAGTGTGACAGCGAGCTTTCCGGCATGCCCATGCTGAGCATGTAGGTCTGGTACAGCTCCATGGCGGCGGCCGACGAGAAGTTCAACACCACCAGCCCGGAGAAACCGCCGTCGAACAGCACGAAGCAGCCGATGTCGGGTTTGAGGCAGGTGCGGGTGATGCGCTGCACCATGCCGGAGTAGTGGATGCGGGTCTGGGTGGCCACACCCAGCACCTTGCTGACCGAATTGCACAGGCTGGTGAGGATGTCTTCGGTTCCCAACACCAGGCTGGCGTCCTGGCTTTGCTGCTTCATCTCGCTCATGAACTGCCTTTCTTGCGGATAGCGAACTTTACCGCACCCCGCCGTCGGTGTGGCGTCAGATCAGCTCGGCGTCCATCCAGCCGCGCAGGCTGTTGAACACGGCCAGCCCCTGCGCGTGCGGCAGCTCGTCCACGCGCACCACACCCTCCTCGATACGGCCCTCGTCCAGATAACGCGCGCGTGCCACGCCGTCGAGCAGGCCGCAGTGCAGCGGCGGCGTGCGCCAGCGCCCATCCAGCCGCACGGCCAGATTGCTGCGCGTGCCTTCGGTCAGCTCACCGCGGGCGTTCCACAGCAGGGTGTCAAACTGGTCCGGGTCGGTGGGCGCCACGGCGTCGTAATGGGCGCGCCGCGTGGTCTTGTAGCGCACGAACTCGCTGCCGGCCGCCTCGAACGGGGCGTCGGCCAGGCGCACGCGTACGCACGCCGGTGAGGCTTCCAGACTGAAACTCTCGGCCTGCGCTGTGCCATCGGCACCCAGCAGCAGGCGCACCCGCCACAGCCCGTGCGGATGGCGGGCTCCCTGCTGCGCCAGCGCGGCCTCAAGGGCGGCTTCAGGGCAGGGGTAGCCGAAGTGACGCGCCGCACGGACCAGCCGGGCCAGATGGCGCGGCGCATCGTGCAGCACGCCGTCCTGCAGGCGCAGCGTTTCCAGCAGCTCGAAGGGCTGGCTGGCGCGCTCCAGAAAGGCGCGTTTGTTGCGCCACTCCTGCCATTCGCCCTCGGCCGTGGCGTCATAGGTGATGCCGCTGCCGATGCCGCAGCGTGCCACACCGCCCCGTACCGTCACGGTACGGATGGCCACGTTGAAGGTGGCATGCCCGCCCGGGCGCACCACGCCGATGGCGCCGCAGTAGATGCCACGCGGCTGCGGCTCCAGCGCATGGATCAGCCGCATGGCCTGCACCTTGGGCGCCCCCGTCACCGAGCCGCAGGGGAAGAGGGCGGCAAACACGTCGTCCAGCGTGGTGCCAGCGCGCGTGCTGGCAGTCACGTCTGAACTCATCTGGAACACGGTGGGCAGCGCCTCGACGCGGAACAGCTCGGGCACGCGCACCGAGTGCGGTATGGCGAGGCGCGACAGGTCGTTGCGCAGCAGGTCGACGATCATCACGTTCTCGGCCCGTTCTTTCGGAGAGGCGCGCAGGTGCGCCACCTGCTGCGCGTCCTCCTCGGCATTCGCGCCCCGGGGCGCCGTGCCCTTCATGGGCCGGGCCAGGATGTGATCTCCGTTCCAGTCGAAGAACAGCTCCGGTGAGACCGACAGCACCTGCTCGATGCCGTTGTCGATGTACGCGGCATAGCCGCCGGGCTGGGCGCGCTGCAGCGCGGCAAACAGTGCGTGCGGGGAGCCTTGCAGGCTGCCCTTCAGCGGTGCGGTGTAGTTGATCTGGTAGAGGTCACCGGCGCCAATGGCGTCATGGATGCGGTCCATGGCGCGGTTGAAGTCCTCGCGCGTCAGGCTGGGCTGCCATTGCGCTACCGCCGATGCTCGGTCTTCGGTTGCTGGCCAGTCGAGCGTGCGTTCATAGACGCCGAACCAGGCCAGCGGGCCATCGGCCGCGTGCACGGCCAGCGCGGCATCAAACGCCGGCGCCGCTTCAAAACGCACGTAACCCACGCACCAGCGGCCGTCGCGTGCCAGCCGGTCTACCTGCGCCAGCAGCGGGCGCACCTCGTCGGGTCTGTGCGCTACCAGGGTCTGCAGTGGTGCGTCGAAGGCGCAGCGCAGCGCGCCAGGCTGCCCTGGGTGCACGGCGCAGAAGTCGATCAGCACCTGCATCAGGCCTCCACGTCAGAGACATCGCGCAGGCCATCGGCCTGAAGGCGAAGGATGCGGTCGGCCTGCTGTGCCGCGGCCAGGGCGTGCGTCACCAGCACCAGGGCCGTGCCGTGCTGGCGCGTCTGGGCAATGAGCAACTGCATCACTTGCGCGGCGGTGCCGGGGTCGAGGTTGCCGGTGGGCTCGTCGGCCAGCAGCAGGGCCGGGCGGTGCACCAGCGCGCGCGCAATCGCCACCCGCTGCAGTTGGCCGCCGCTGAGCTGCTGCGGCAGCCGCTGGCCCAGCGAGCCCAGGCCCACGGCGTCGAGCATGGCCTGCACGCGGCCGTTGTCCGCTTGCTGCAGCAACATCAACGGCAGCGCCACGTTCTGCGCCACGTCCAGGTGCGGCAGCACGTGGAAGGCCTGGAATACAAAACCCACCTTGGCGCGCCTCAGGTGGGCACGGGCGTCGTCGTCCAGCGTGGCGAGGTCGGTGCCGTCAATGACCACCGAGCCGCTGTCCCAGTGGTCCAGCCCAGCCAGGCAGTTGAGCAGGGTGGACTTGCCCACGCCCGATTCGCCGACGATGGCCACGAACTCGCCCGGCTGCACGTTCAGCGAGACGTGCTCGAACACGGACACGTCGCCGTAGCGCTTGGTCAGTTCATGCACCACCAGGCTCATGTAGCGCCCCCGTGTTGCCGCGCCCAGGTGCGCGCGATCTGCAGCACCTGTGTCAGTGCATCCGGCGTGTCGCAGTGGACGATACGGCGCTGTGGCATGGAACGCAGCCAGGTGATCTGGCGCTTGGCCAGCTGGCGCGTGGCGTAGATACCGCGCTCGCGCAGTTCGTCCAAGGGGAACATGCCATCCAGTGCTTCCCACGCCTGGCGGTAGCCGACGCAGCGCATCGAGGGCAGGTCCGGGTGCAGGTCGCCGCGCGCGCGCAGGGTGCGCACCTCGTCGAGGAAGCCACCTCTGAGCATGGCGTCGAAGCGCTGGGCGATGCGCTCATGCAGCCAGGCGCGCTCCTGTGGTTCCAGGGAAATCAGGGTGGTAGCTCTTGCCACATCGGTGCCGCCTGCTGCGTTTTTTGTCGTGTGGAAGCTGGACAGTGGCCGGCCGGTGAGGCGGTAGACCTCCAGCGCGCGCTGGATGCGCTGCGAATCGCCGGGTGCCAGCCGTGCTGCCGTCACCGGGTCCACCTGTGCCAGCTCGGCATGCAGCGCCGGCCAGCCCTTGGTCTGCGCCTCGGCTTCCAGCGCGGCGCGCACCTGGGCGTCGGCTTTCGGCATGTCGTCCAGGCCATCGAACAGGGCTTTGAAGTACAGCATGGTGCCACCGACCAGCAACGGGTGGCGGCCGCGCGCGTGGATGGCGTGGATGAGCTCGGTGGCGTCGCGCACGAACTCGGCGGCGCTGTAGGCCTGCAGCGGGTCGCGGATGTCGATCAGGTGGTGCGGTACGGCTGCCAGTTCGGCCGCGCTGGGCTTGGCGGTGCCGATGTCCATGCCGCGGTAGACCAGCGCCGAGTCGACGCTGATGATCTCCACCGGCAGCTCGGCCGCAATGGCCAGCGCCGCCGCTGTCTTGCCGCTGGCGGTGGGGCCGGCAATGGCCAGGCAGGGGGGGAATTCAGCGGTCGCCGGTGTGCCCATGTTTCTGCACCAGCGTCCAGGCGGTGACGGCGATCACCACGCTCCAGAACCACACGCCCAGGGCCAGCGGCATCACCGTGCCGTCCATGTGCGTGCCGAGCCAGGCGCCCATGGCGAAGGCCGCCGCCATCATCAGGAACCCGTTGAGGGCCGAGGCGGCGCCGGCCGCGTAGGGGAAGGGGCCGATGGCACCGCTCTGGCCGCAGGGCTGGTGCACGCCGTGCGCCAGCATGAAGAGGTAGAAGGGCAGCATGAGGGCCCAGCCGTTGTGCAGCCCAGCCAGTGCCAGCACGCCCATGAGCGTGCCGCCGCTGAGGGTGAAGACGGCGGCCAGCGCCACCGTGCGGCGCACACCCAGCCACGGCACCAAGCGGCGACAGGCCACGGTGCCCAGGATGTAGGCCAGCGAGGACGTTGTGACCAGCAGGCCGTAGTAGGGCTTGGGGATCTGCAGCACCTGGATGAAGATGAAGGACGAGGCAGCCAGGAAGGTGAACAGCCCCCCGTAGGACGCCGCCGCCAGCACCGAGTAGGCCCAGAAGGTAGGGTGGCGCAGGATGCCGGCCCAGGTGCCCACCAGCATGGCCGGGCGCAATGCCTGCGGGTTGCGTTGCGCCAGCGTTTCCTCAAAACGCCAGGCCACCACGGCCAGTGTGGCGACGCTGAAGACGGTCAGCGTCAGCAGGGCGGCGCGCCAGTTGATCCAGTCCGACAGCAGACCGCCCAGCGGGGCGCTCAGGCAGGCGATCAGCCCCAAGCCGGTCAAGCCCTTGGACATGATGCGCGCGCCTTCCTGCGGCTGGTAGAGGTCGCGCACGATGGCCCGCGCGCACATGACGCCCGCGCCCATGGCGGCGCCCTGCACGATGCGCGCCACGATCAGCAGCGCCATGCTGGGTGCCAGTGCGCAGGCCACCGAAGCCACCACATAGGCGGCCAGGCCCCACAGCAGGATGGGCCGGCGGCCAAAGCGGTCGGACAGCGGGCCCCAGACCAGTTGCGACAGGCCGAAGGACAGCAACAGGCCGGTGAGGGTGAGCTGGGCCTGCGCCACCGTGGCGCCAAAGCCGGCCGTCAGTGCCGGCAGGGCGGGCAGGTAGAGGTCAGTGGTGACGGGCTGCAGGCCGAGCAGCAGGGACAGCACCAGCACGATCAGTGGCGCCGACATGGTGCGGGCTGGCGAAACAGGGGCGGACGCGGGAACCGAAACGGGGGCGGACATCCGGGGGAGACTACCAGATCGGGGCTTACCCCTATGTCGAGCGGCCAACCGCGTGCCGTATGTTCCGGGAGGTGTTGACCGGCGCGATGGATGTAGTTTCTGTGACAAATGGCGTCATCGCCTCCGCGCAAACTGTCAAAAATGTCACATAATTATCAAATATCGCGAATTAAGCATATATTCTGATGTGAGGAGGCCTTGGTGCTGGACAAATTCAAGATTTCGCAACGTTTCTTGGCTGTGGTGGCGCTGTACTGGCTGGCATTTGCCAGCGTGCTGGCCGTCAGCATCTGGGGCCTGCACTCGGCCAAGAACAGCCTCACCATGGTGCACGAGAACGCCATGAAGCCGGCCCTGCTGGCCGATGAGTCCATCAGCGCCATCCTGCAGAACCGGCTGCAGGTGTTGCTGGCTTTCCAGCACGCGCCTGACGGCCCCTTGGCCGCCATCCACGACCATCCGACCAGCCTGCACACCGACGCCATTGCGGCCACCCGCGCCAAGGCGAATGAGCTGTTCAAGCAGATGGAGGCCACGGTGGCGAGTCCGGAAGAGAAAAAGCTGCTGGAGCAGGCGCAAGCCACGCGTGAGCCCTGGCGCGCCAAGCTCGATGCGGTGATCAAGGCCATCCAGACCGGCGACTTCAGCGCGCCCACCATGGCCGCCTTCCTGAAGGCCGGCCGCGAAGAGGGCGAAGCGGCTGTCAAGGCCTTGGTGGCGTTTCGCGACTTCCAGGTGCATCTGGCCGAGGATGCGGCGACGGCGGCACAAGAGCGTTACCAGCTCGCTTGGCTGGTGTTCATTCTGGTCATCGTGCTGGGCGGCATCCCCGGCACGCTGATGACCGTGCTGCTGATGCGCCGTATCCGCGCCGGCTTTGCGCTGGCCGACGACACCGCCACCGCCATCGCCAAGGGCGACCTGTCGCGCCGCGTGGTCTTCAGCGGCAGCGACGAGATCGGCCGCCTGCTGCAGTTGATGGAAGAGATGCGGCAGAACCTGCACCGCGTCATCAGCGAGGTGCAGCGCGGCTCCGGTGCCATTGCCAGTGCCGCCACTCAGGTGGCGGCCGGCACGCTGGATCTGTCCAACCGCACCGAGCAGCAGGCGGGCTCGCTGGAGCAGACCGCCTCGGCGTCCGAAGAACTGTCCAGTACCGTGCAGCACAACGCCGAGAACGCCAGCCAGGCCAACCAGCTGGCGGCCTCGGCCTCGCAAGTGGCCAGCCGCGGCGGCGAGGTGATGACGCAGGTGGTGCAGACCATGGACGACATCAACACCTCCTCACGCAAGATCGCCGACATCATCAGCGTGATCGACGGCATCGCCTTCCAGACCAACATCCTGGCGCTGAATGCCGCGGTAGAAGCCGCGCGCGCGGGTGAGCAGGGCCGCGGTTTTGCCGTGGTGGCCGGCGAGGTGCGGGCGCTGGCCGGCCGCTCGGCAGAAGCCGCGCGCGAAATCAAGAGCCTGATCGAGGACTCGGTGGCCAAGGTGGGCGTGGGCTCCGAGCAGGTGGCCCAGGCCGGCGCCACCATGCAGGAGATCGTGACCGGCATCAAACGCGTGGCCGACATCGTGGGCGAGATCGCCTCCGCCAGCCGCGAGCAGTCGGCCGGCATCGGCCAGATCAACACTGCCGTGACGCAGCTCGACGAGGTCACGCAGCAGAACGCCGCGCTGGTGGAAGAAACCTCGGCCGCCTCGGGGTCGCTGCAGGACCAAGCACGCCAGCTGGCGCAGCTGGCGGCGTCGTTCAAGCTGAACGCGAACCAGGCCCAGGCGGGCCAGGCGCCGATGCTGATGAACGGCTGATCGCGGTCGCCAACCGAAGAGATGAAGGGCTGCCACCGTGCAGCCCTTTGTCATGGCCCTGGTGGCGTGCGCCTCAGCGCGGCGAGCGACGGCACGGTCAGGGTGTGGAGCGGCCAGCGCGCTCTATGATGGATCGCAGGCGCATGGAGCGCCACACTGGTTCGTCCATCCCCCAAGCTGCCGGCCCTGGCGCCGACCGATTCACCATGACCGACACCGTCTTCACCCGCATCGTCCGTCGCGAGATCCCGGCCGCCATCGTCTTCGAGGACACGCAGGTCATCGCCTTCATGGACGCCGGCCAGGTCAACCCCGGCCACGTGCTGGTGGCCACCAAACGCCAGGTCGAGACGCTGATGGAGCTTGACGAGGCCGAGGCAGCGCACCTGTTTGCCGTGGCCCATCGCATCGCCAAGGCTGTGCAGGCGGCCTTCCAGCCCGAGGGCATGACGCTCTTGCAGACCAACAAGCCGGCCGGCTGGCAGACCGTGCCGCATGTGCACGTGCACGTGCTGCCGCGTTATGCGAATGACGGCGCCGACCTGATCTGGCCGCGCCGCGAACCCGGGCTGGACGTGCTGCGCGAGTACGCCGGCCGCATCCGGCTCTAAGCGGCCGAGGGGACGACAAGCAGACGTGCGCGGTGGAGGTGGGCACGGCGCCCGGACGCACCCGCTTGGGGGATAGGCAGAAACGGCGACGAGGACTAGCATGGCACGGCGCGTATTGCGCAGCTCCCTTTCCGACTGGAGATGCCATGACCCCCGAAATGCTGGTTGATCAATGGCGGCGCGGACTGCGCATCGCCCATCGCGCCCACTACGAAGCGGCCAAATACTATTACCGCATGCACCTGGTGCTCAGCCTGCCGGCGGTGCTGATTGCGGCGCTGCTGAGCACAACGGTGTTTGCCCAGCTACAGGACTCGACCGTCGCCTGGGTCCGCATTGCCATGGCGGTGCTGAGCGTGCTGACCGTGGTGCTCAGCAGCCTGCAGGCGGCGCTGCGTTTTGCCGAGCGCTCCGAGCGGCACAAGACGGCTGCCGTTCAGCTTGGCGAGGTGCGGCGCGAACTGGAGCAGCAGCTCGTGTTCGAGCACCGCGACGAAGCGGTGATCGAACGCCTGCGCAAGAAATGGGACGCCGCCGACCGCCAGGCTCCGACGATTCCCTCCAGGATCTACAACCGGGTGGCGGCGCTGGTGGCCGAGCTTGGCGACAAACCTCCGCATGTGCCAAAGTGAGCGGGAGCTATGTGGTCTGGGAGCATATGCATACGCGCAATTTCAGACACGCATCCGATTTCTTCGATGCGTACGAGTTCACAGGTTCTATATGACTGCGACCACCTTAGAAATCCAACTCAATGACTTTGCTTTGCGAAGCTTTCGAGATACCGCGGACCGCGACTATGTGCATGCGCGGCTCGCGTATCGGGCCAGGCTTGTGCCTCAGTTTTTATGGACTTCATTGCACGCGCTGGAGAAGTACACAAAGTGTGTTTTGCTTCTCAATCGAATATCTTCAAAGAATATCGGACACCAAGTTCTTTCAGGACTTGATCTCTTGTCCAGAGAGGGAAAGTTTGAGGTGGTCTTATCGGAGGCGGTAAAAGAGTTTGTTGAGCATCTTGAGATGAATGAGAAGATCAGATACTTTGAGGTCCCCTACCATAGTAGAGATCATGATCTGATAAGACTTGACTGCGCGGTCTGGGAGTTGCGAAGGTATTGTCAGCCACTGGATTACGACATCACCTTCAAAGGCGTTCAGAAAAATTTGCTGCGAGAAAATCTGCAGAGGATCCGGAATCACCTTGAGTTAAAAGTCAAAGGGACATGCATAAGCCACGGGTGGTTGGAAAGAGTGATTGCTGACAAAAAGCATCAATCTCGGGAGCCACTGCTATGGAATAACCTTTACTTTGGGAGTTCACGCCGAAAAGGCGTCAGGATGCAGACCTTTTGGGAGGCTGGGAATGCTCCATTGTTTCTTCATCCAGAGTTGTTAGACGAAGTGAAAAAGTACGTGCAAGTTGGAAAAGGCGTCGAACGCGCATATCGCGATCTTTTGGCAACGCGCATTGACGAGTCAAACAAAGAGTCAGCCGCTACTTCAGCGAGTTGCTGAAAACAAAAATGCCAAGGGCTAGCGCCCGCGCAAGAACAGCCCGTCCAGATCCTTGATCGTCAGCTGCCGCCAAGTCGGGCGGCCGTGGTTGCACTGGTCGGAGCGTTCGGTCTGCTCCATCTGGCGCAAGAGCGCATTCATCTCATCCAGCGTCAGGCGCCGGTTGGCGCGCACGGCGCCATGGCAGGCCATGGTGGCCAGCAGTTCGTTGCGGGCGCGTTCGATCACGCTGCTCGCCTCGTGCTGGGCCAGCTCGGCCAGCACGCTGCGCGCCAGCTCCACCGCGTCACCTTGCACCAACGTGGCCGGCACGGCGCGCACCGCCAGCGTCTTGGGCGAGAAGGGCGTGATCTCCAGGCCCAGGGTGTGCAGCGTGGCGTTATGCGCTTCGGCGGTGGCCACTTCCTGCGGCGTGGCAGCGAAGGTGGCGGGGATCAGCAGCGGCTGGCTGGCGATATCTTTCACATCGAGCTGGTTCTTCAGCCGCTCGTAGACGATGCGTTCGTGCGCGGCGTGCATGTCCACCACCACCAGGCCCTGGGCATTCTCGGCCAGGATGTAGATGCCCTGCAGCTGCGCCAGGGCGCGGCCCAGCGGCCAAGTGCTGGCGGCTTCTTCGCGGCTGAAGGCGGTCGCGGGGGGCAGTGGGGCGTCCGGCGTGGCCGCGCCCCATGTGGCGTCAGAAGGCGGCGTGGCGGCCGAGGCCGTCGTGGGTGCGCTTACCGGCGTCGGCTGCCACAGCGCCGCCAGATCGCTGACGCGATGACCGGTCTGCGGCGCAGTTGCTCCGAAATTGATAGCAGGTTGCGCCCAAGGGGTGAGCGCTGGAGGCTGATTTGGCTCTGAAAAAACGCCAGCCGAGGGAGGCGATGCCGCAGCCGCCTGCGCCGCTGCCAGCGCCCGCGGGGCCGCCAGCGCGTTTTCCACTGCATGGCGCACGGCCTGGTGCACTTCGCGGCTGTCGCGGAAGCGCACCTCGATCTTGGTCGGGTGCACGTTCACGTCCACCCGTGTCGGGTCGATCTCCACGTACAGCGCATAGACCGGCTGCTTGTGGCCGTGCAGTACGTCTTCATAGGCGCTGCGCGCGGCGTGCGTGAGCACCTTGTCGCGCACGTAGCGGCCGTTGACATAGCAGAACTGGTGGTCGGCTCGCGAGCGCGCGGCGTCCGGCACGCCGGCACGGCCCCAGACGCGCACGCCGTGCGAGGGGCCGAGGTGGGCCACGCTGGTGGTGAAGTCCACCGCTACCGACTGTTCGATGAAATCCGCGCCCAGCACGTCGGCCAGGCGCTGGTCCAGCGCGGCCAGGCTGCCGTGTTCGCTGCAGGCGCGCCATTGCTCGACCAGCTTGCCCTCGTGCCAGATGGCAAAGCCCACGTCGGGCCGCGCCAGCGCGTGGCGGCGCACCGATTCGATGCAGTGCGCCAGTTCGGTGGCGTCGGTCTTGAGGAACTTGCGCCGTGCCGGGGTGCTGAAGAACAGCTCCTTCACTTCCACCGTGGTGCCGGTGCTGCGCGCCACCGGTTTCAGCTCGCCGCTGCGGCCGTCCAGCAGCCAGGCATTGTTTTGGCCTTCAGCCCGTGAGGAAATTGCGCAGTCAGCTATGGAATTGATAGCGGCCAGCGCCTCGCCGCGAAAGCCCATGGTGCCGACCGATTCCAGCTCCTGCAGGTCGCGGATCTTGCTGGTGGCGTGGCGCTTGAAGGCGATCGGCAATTCCTCCCGCGGGATGCCCCAGCCGTTGTCTTCCACCGAGATCAGGCGCACGCCGCCGGCCAGCAACCGCACGGTGATCTGCGTGGCGCCGGCATCGAGCGCGTTGTCCACCAGTTCGCGCACCACCGAGGCCGGCCGTTCCACCACCTCGCCGGCGGCGATCTGGCTGATCAGCTCGTCGGGCAGTTCACGGATGGGGCGGCGGGGGGCGGTCTGAGGCACGGCATTCACAAGGGCATTGTAGGCGGCCCCCCGGGGCGCAGCGGGCGGCGCGGGGATAATCCACGCCCATGGAACTGATCACCTTTCTCATCGACTTCATCCTGCACGTGGACAAGCACCTGGAGGTGTTCGTGCAGAACTACGGCGTGTGGGTTTATGCGCTGCTGTTTGTCATCGTCTTCGTCGAAACCGGGGTGGTGGTCATGCCCTTCCTGCCCGGTGACTCGCTGCTGTTCGTGGTGGGCGCACTGGCCGGCGCTGGCCTCTTGAGCTATCCCGTCGCGGTGGCGGTGCTGCTGGTGGCCGCCATCCTGGGTGACCAGTGCAACTACTCCATCGGGCGCTATTTCGGCCCCAAGGTCTTCAAGTGGGAGAACTCGCGCCTCTTCAACAAGCGGGCCTTCGACCAGGCGCACAACTTCTACGAAACCTACGGCGGCATCACCATCATCCTGGCGCGTTTCATGCCCTTCATCCGCACCTTCGCGCCCTTCGTGGCCGGTGTGGCGGCCATGGGCCGCGTCAAGTTCACGCTCTACAACGTGGTGGGCGCGCTGATCTGGGTGCTGGGCATCTGCACCGCGGGCTACTTCCTCGGCAGCCTGCCCTGGGTCAAGGCCAACCTGGACAAGATCATCTGGGCCATGATCCTCATCCCCGGCCTGATCGTGATCTACGGCACCTGGAAGGCGCAGCGCAAGGCCAAGGTGGAGTTCATCTCCGGCTCGCGCTGAGCGACGCGGCCGGTCCCGGGAGGCAGACATGCTGGCAATGCAGGTGACCCAGGCCGGTGCGCCCTTGCAGGCGGTGGACCTGCCCGTGCCGCAGCCCGGTCCGCACGAGGTGCTGGTGCAGGTGCTGGCCTGCGGCGTGTGCCGCACCGACCTGCACATCATTGACGGCGAGCTGCCGCCGCGCCACCCCGGCATGGTGCCGGGGCACGAGGTGGTGGGCCGCGTGGTGGCGGCTGGGCCGAGCGCCACACGCTTTGCCGTCGGCGCTCGTATCGGCATTCCCTGGCTGGGTGGCAGCTGCGGCCACTGCGCCTACTGCGGTGCGCAGCACGAGAACCTGTGTGACACCCCCGCCTTCACCGGGTATGACCGACCCGGTGGCTTTGCCGAGTACACGGTGGCTGACGAGCGCTACTGCTTTGCCTTGCCCGATGCCTACGACGATGCGCACGCCGCGCCGCTGCTGTGTGCCGGGCTCATTGGTTTCCGTGCCTACCGGCTGGCGGGTCTGGCGGGGCCGTCACGCCTCGGCCTGTATGGCTTTGGCGCGGCGGCGCACATCATTGCGCAGATCGCGGTGGCCGAAGGCCATGCGGTGCATGCCTTCGTGCGCCCGGGCGACGAACAGAGCGCACGCTTTGCACGCCAGCTGGGTGCCGTGTGGGCTGGCGCCTCGGACGCGCTGCCGCCCGAGCCGCTGGATGCGGCGCTGATCTTCGCGCCGGTGGGTGCGCTGGTGCCGGCCGCCTTGCGCGCGTTGCGCAAGGGCGGGGTGGTGGTGTGCGCCGGCATCCACATGAGCGACATCCCCGCTTTCCCCTATGCGCTGCTGTGGGGCGAGCGCAGCGTGCGCTCGGTGGCCAACCTCACGCGCGAGGATGGCGAGGCCTTCTTCGACTGCATTGCGCGCCATCCGGTGACGACGCATGTGCAGACCTACCCGTTGGCGCAGGCCAATGCGGCAGTGGCGGCATTGCGGGCTGGCGCCATCGACGGTGCGGCCGTGCTGTTGCCTTGAACTGCCGGCGCGGGACGCTGCTTCGGCGCCGCCCGCAAGGGATGCGGTGACCAGGCCGGGCGCGCAGGGCGCTCGGTCTCGACGATCACCAGGTAGCGGCCGGCATCGGTCACCGGCACGCGCTGCGGCGACAGCACCCAAAGGCGGCGCCCTTCGGTCAGTGCATCGTTGTAATCGGCGTCCAGCACGCCGTACTGGTCGAGCAGGCGGTTGAGCGTGGCCGGAATGCGCACGCAGCCCTTGGACTGCACGCTGCCCAGGCGTTGCTCCAATTGCTCGGGGTCGGTGGCGTGCAGCAGCAGTCGCATGGGGCTCACGCCGCCCGTGCCCCAGCCGCGCCGCGCCGGCTGCCAGCCGAAGTCGAACACCCGCATGCCCTGCACGCCGAAACCTCGGATGCCCTTGTCGTTGTAGGTGCCCTCGGCGCGGAAGTCCAAGTTGAGCGTGGTGTGGTCGAACACGCCGGTGGGCGTCTCGAAATGGTCGTACTCGCCAACACGCCCGGTGGACACCGGCGAGGCGCCGATCAGCTGCGCGGTGGTAGGCGGTGCCAGCCAGAACAGCAGCGCCGCCTGCACGCGCGGGCTGCGGTCCACCAGCAGCAGGTACTGCGGGCGGTCGAGCGCGATGTTGGCCGCCTGCAGCATCTGCAGCGCCAGCGCGCCGTACTGGCGCGCCTCATCGGCCGGCACCTGCAACCGCTTGTCCACACTGCGCGCATACAGCGCCGCCAGTTCGTCCTGGGTGGGCGCAGCGGCGGCTGCGCTCGCGGCGAACACGAGCAGCAGCAGGCCCAGCGGCCGGCGCAGTGTGTGACGAAGCCGGGCGAAGCGGGGCCGGGTACCCGCCGCGTTGGGGTGTGGATGAATGACCAGCTTGCGTTGCGTTGCCAATGCAGGCAAGCTGACCATCAGTTGACTTGGCTCAAGAAGCCGGGGGGCGTACGGCGGGATGCTTGTCACTGTGTATGCAGCAAGGAAGGTGAACGAAATGCCACGCAAGAAAACGGGAACCACGGGCTCTGGCCCGCAGACGGCCAGCATGAAGGCGGTGCCGGAAACTGCCACGGGTCAGCTGGAGCAGATCATGGCACGACCGGATGGCTATTACTGGCGTGCGCCGGATGGCAAAAGCGAGTTCGGTCCCTTTGCCAGCGTGGAAGACGCCATGGCCGACATCCAGTCCTACAACGATGAAGCGCCCGAGCCGGGCGAGACGCTGCAGGAGGCCGAGAGCGAACTGGGCATCGCCGACTGGATCGACCCCGACACCGGCGAGCCGGCCGAAGGCCTGTCCCATCCGCGGCTGGAGGAATGACGGGTGGAGAAGGGCACGCAGTGGAATATCTGGTACGTCATCCTCGCCATCCTCGGCGTCCTGGTGCTGCAGAGTTATGTGCAGCAATGGCAGCAGGTGCAGCCGCTGCCCTACAGCGAGTTCCTGCGTGAGCTGGAGGCGAAGAACGTCAAGGAGCTCGCGGTCTACCCCGACCACCTCGAAGGCACACTGAACCAGCCGCTGGCCGACGGCCGCACACGCTTTTCCACCACGCGTGTCGAGCTGGACCTGGCGCGCGATCTGGCGCAGTACGGCGTGCGCTTTACCGGCGTGGTGCAGAGCACCCTGCTGCGCGACCTGTTCTCCTGGGTGGCGCCGACGCTGGTGTTTTTCCTGATCTGGATGTTCGCCGTGCGCAAGCTGGCCGCCAAGGGCGGCTTGGGCGGTGGGCTGGGCGACGGCCTGCTGGCCATCGGCAAGAGCAAGGCCAAGGTTTATGTGGAGAGCGACACACGTGTCACCTTTGACGACGTGGCCGGCGTGGACGAGGCCAAGACCGAGCTGGAGGAGATTGTCGACTTCCTGAAGGACCCCAAGAGTCACAGCCGGCTGGGCGCGCGCATCCCCAAGGGCATCCTGCTGGTGGGGCCGCCGGGCACCGGCAAGACGCTGCTGGCGCGTGCCGTGGCCGGGCAGGCCGGCGTGCCCTTCTTTTCCATCAATGGCTCGGAGTTCGTGGAGATGTTCGTCGGCGTGGGCGCAGCGCGTGTGCGCGACCTGTTCGATCAGGCGCGCCAGCATGCACCGGCCATCATCTTCATCGACGAGATCGACGCCCTGGGCCGCGCGCGCGGCGCCTGGGGCCTGGGCGGGCACGACGAGAAGGAGCAGACGCTCAACCAGTTGCTGGCCGAACTTGACGGCTTCGACCCGCGCGCCGGCCTGGTGCTGCTGGCCGCCA
>Ga0114939_10000641_pt1 | contig 29149 bp, 30 predicted proteins | sample AshMeaCrysSpring_FD_87196 | JGI IMG/M metagenome (GOLD analysis project Ga0114939, IMG submission 87196) | Groundwater microbial communities from Big Spring, Nevada to study Microbial Dark Matter (Phase II) - Ash Meadows Crystal Spring | ecosystem: Environmental > Aquatic > Deep subsurface >...
GTTCTCGCTCATCCCAGGCCCGTTCGCGGGCGGCATAGACCAAATTGCAAGTGCCGCTGACATGGTTATTGTTAACTCCCCGCCGGCGAATATAGCGGCCCGCCCATCGGGGTCAAGTTTTGAACATATTCGTATAGTTACGTACGGTTGCTCAGGCGCTCGTTCGAAGTCGTCGTGGCCGGCCGGCGAAATAGAAACCGAGCGTTTTCAGTGGGGTGCGGCGAGGGTCTCGACCGGGTCGGAACACGTCAGTTCGAAGGTGTCTTCCGGCGCCCGGGGCGACCTATGTCAACTGGCCGATCGGGCTCGAGCGGGGCAGCGGGCCGAAAACTGTGACGGGCATCACATAATACGGTGCGTCGTCTATAAACATAACCCAGACAATCGCTTAAAGCCGTTATCTCGACATGCTCTCAGGAGTCGGATTGGGTCGGCACGCGGCCTCCGGTCCACCCGGCCTGCGCGAATCAACTGCCTGGGTCCGTGCCCAAGCCAGCCAGCCAGCGAGGCGGAGGCGTGCGCCGCCCACGGGTGCAGGGGACGCCGCCGAACGGCGCTCGCGCCCCCAGAAAAGAAAACGGCCGGACCCCGTGAGGGATCCGGCCGTGGCCGTCAAAATCGAAACTTGACAGTTACTCGGTCTTCTGAATCTTCGCGTTCTTGCGGAGCTCGTCAAGGTAGGCCTGCAGCTTCTTGCGCTGCGAGAGCATCTCGACCTGCTGCTTCACGTCGTCGAACGCAGGCGCGGCCGGCGAGCGCGTGTCCTCGAGCTGGATCACGTGCCAGCCGAACTCGCTCTGCACCGGCGCCTGAGTGGTCTGGCCCTTCTGCAGCGCGGCGACCGCGTCGGCGAACGGCTTCACCATCGTCTGCGCGTTGAACCAGCCGAGGTCGCCGCCGTTCTTGCCGCTGCCCGGATCCTTCGACTCCTTGGCCGCGATCTTCGCGAAGTCGCCGCCCGCGGCGAGCTCCTTGATGATCGCCTCGGCCTTCTCCTTGCTGTCGACGAGGATGTGCCGCGCCTTGTACTCCTTCGGCATGTTCGCGACCTGGGCGTCGTACTCGGCCTTCACCTCGGTCTCGGACACCGGGTGCGACTTGATGTACTTCTCGGTTGCGGCCTCTGCGAGGATCTGCATGCGCAGCAGCTCGATGCGCGCCTTCACGTCGGCCTCGTTCTGCAGGCCGTCCTTCTCGCCGGCCTGCGCGGCCAGCGTCATGTTGATCAGCTGGTCGAGCATCTGCGTCTTCTGCTCGGCGGGCGCCTCGGCCGCCGGCTTGCTCGTCACCGCCTGGATGAACATGTCGAAGACCTCGGAGGAGATCTTCTGGCCGTTCACCGTGGCGACGACGGTGGACGCGGCCTTGGCCGTCTCGCCGGCGGCGGCGGGCTTCTTCGCGGCATCGTCGGCCGGCTTGGTGCAGCCGGCGAGCAGGGCCGCCGTCGCGACGAGGACGAGGGGAATTCTTTGCATGTGCATCGTGGGCCTCTGGGTGTGGAACTGGTTCAGGAGAGGGCGGGCTCGCCGGGGGCGAGCGCCTGGATCGAAAGCGCGTGGATGTCGGTGGTCATCATGTCGCCGACCGACTCGTACACGAGCCGATGGCGCTTGATGGTGTTGAGCCCGGCGAAGCGCGGCGAGACGACGATCACCGTGAAGTGGCCGCGTCCGTCGGCGGCGCCCGCGTGCCCGGCGTGCAGGTGGCTGTCGTCGATCACTTCGAGCTCGTCCGGGGCGAGGTGCTCCCGGAGTCGCTGGGTGATTCGCTCCGTGCGGCTCGAGTTCAAGGCAGCACCTTCAGGAACGGGCGCACCTCGAACGAGGCGAAGACGCCCTCGGTGACGTACGGGTCGCCCGCGACCCACACGCGCGCGGCCTCGAGCGAGGGGAACTCCGCGATGATCACGCTGCCCGTGAAGCCGGCCTCGCCGGGATCCGCCGAGTCGACGGCCGGGCAGGGACCCGCGATGGCGATGCGGCCCGCGTCCACGAGCTCGCGGATGCGCTCGAGGTGCGCGGCGCGCACCCGGCGGCGGATGGGCAGCGAGTCCGGGGCGTCCTGGCCGAGGATCAGGTACAGCATCAGGGCTTGCCGGCGTCCGAGTGCTCGGCCTTGCGCGCGATCCACACACCCTGCAGCAGCGCGAAGATTAGTGTGAGTCCCATCAGCCCGAAGAGCTTGAAGTTGACCCAGGTCGCCTCGTCGAAGTTGTAGGCGACCCACAGGTTGAGCACGCCGGAGACCGCGAAGAACGCGACCCACATGAGGTTGAGGCGCTTCCAGTCATCCGCCTCGAGCGTCACGTTCTCGCCGAGCATGCGCTGGATGATCGACGGCCCCCGCAGGAACTGGCTCACGAGGAAGGCCGCGGCGAACAGCCAGTTCACGATCGTCGGCTTCCACTTGATGAAGGTGGCGTCGTGCACCAGCAGGGTAAGCCCGCCGAAGACGAGCACCAGCACGGCGGAGGTGAGCAGCATGCCGCTCACCTTGCGGTGGCGGATCCACGCGACCGCGGTCTGCGCCAGCACGCCCACGATCAGCACGCCCGTGGCGACGTAGATGCCCGCCATCTTGTAGGCGATGAAGAAGGCGATGACCGGGAGGAGGTCGATGAGGAATTGCATTCGGGGGTGTCGGGCCCGGCGGCCCACGTTCGGGGCGCGTATCATAGCCAACTCGCCGGTCGTGCCCAACGACGGCACGAAAACATGGCATTCTTACTCTCCATCCACCCGCAGAACCCCCAGCCGAGGCTGGTCCGCCAGGCGATCGCGGCCATCCGCGACGGCAGCGTGGTGGTCTACCCGACGGATTCGAGCTACGCGCTCGGCTTCCTGATCGGCGACAAGGAGGCGATGGAGCGGATCCGGCGCATCCGCGACGCGGACAAGAACCACAATTTCACCCTGGTCTGCCGCGACCTCTCGGAGATCGCCAGGTACGCCCGGGTGGACAACCGCCAGTACCGCACCCTGCGGGCGTTCACCCCGGGGCCGTACACGTTCCTGCTCGAGGCGACCCGCGAGGTGCCTAAACGCCTGCAGAACCCGAAGCGCCGCACCATCGGCATCCGCGTGCCGGACAACGCCATCGTGCGTATGCTGCTCGCGGAGCTCGGCGAGCCGATCATGAGCTCGACCCTGCTGCTGCCGGGGGAGGAGGCGCCGCTCACCGACCCGCACGAGATCAAGACGCGGCTCGAGCACGCGGTCGACCTCGTCATCGACGGCGGGCCCGGCGGCGTCGAGGCCTCGAGCGTCGTGGATCTCACCGGCGAAGCGCCGGTCGTGGTGCGCCGCGGAAAGGGCGACGTCTCCACCTTCGAGTGACCCGCGGCCCGCCGCGGCTGCGTATAATCCGGAATTCGCGCCGGGGGACCCCTCGATAGATCCTTGTCGATCGTCGAGGATTAATTCCTAGCGTATTGATCAGTAAGTATTTTTCTCCGCGAGAGATTCGCAAGGGACCGCCTTGAGTTCTTCCGTCACGACCCCGCGCCGCGTCCTTTCCGGGATGCGCCCGACGGGCAGCCTGCACCTCGGCAACTACCACGGTGCGCTCCGCAACTGGACCGAGCTGCAGTACGAGTACGACTGCTACTTCTTCGTCGCCGACTACCACGCCCTCACGACGGGCTACGAGGACACGGGCGGCATCGAGGCGAACACCTGGGAGATCGTCATCGACTGGCTCGCCGCGGGCCTCAACCCCGCCGTCGCGACGCTCTTCGTCCAGTCGCGCGTGCCCGAGCACGCCGAGCTGCACCTGCTGCTCTCGATGATCACGCCGCTGGGCTGGCTGGAAAGAGTGCCGACCTACAAGGACCAGCAGGAGCAGCTCAAGGAGAAGGACCTCGCGACCTACGGCTTCCTCGGCTATCCGCTGCTGCAGAGCGCCGACATCCTGCTCTACCGGCCGATGTACGTGCCGGTGGGCGAGGACCAGGTCGCGCACGTCGAGATCACCCGGGAGATCGCCCGCCGCTTCAATTTCATCTACGGGCGCGAGCCCGACTTCGAGACCAAGGCCGAGCGCGCGGTGAAGAACCTGGGCTCGAAGAACGCCACGCTCTACCGGGAGCTGCGCAAGCAGTACCAGGAGCAGGGTAACGAGGAGGCGCTCGGCCGGGCCCATGCGATGCTCGAGGGCAATTCGCGCCTCACGCTCGCCGACCGCGAGCGGCTGCTCGGCTACCTAGAGGGCACGGGGCGCACGATCCTGCCCGAGCCCGAGGCGCTCCTCACCGCGACGCCCAAGGTCTCGGGGCTCGATGGCCGCAAGATGTCGAAGTCCTACGGCAACACCATCGGGCTGCGCGAGGACCCGGACTCGGTCGCCGGCAAGCTCAAGACCATGCAGACCGACCCGGCGCGCGCGCGCCGCACCGACCCGGGCGACCCGGAGAAGTGCCCGGTCTGGGACCTGCACAAGCTCTACTCGAGCGACGAGACGCGCCGCTGGGTCGACGCGGGCTGCCGCAGCGCGGGCATCGGCTGCCTCGAGTGCAAGAAGCCGCTCATCGAGCGCGTGGTCGAGGAAGTCAGCTCGATGCGCCAGCGCGCCCAGGAGTACGAGGACAACCCGGACCTCGTGCGTGGGATCATCGCCGAGGGCTGCGAGAAGGCCCGCGAGGTGGCGAGCGCCACGCTCGACGACGTGAAGCAGGCCATGGGCCTCGTCTACCGCTGAGGGATCCTGATGAGCAAACCCGACCTGAGGCTCGTCGAAACCACGCCACCCCCGGCGCCCGAGCCGGCGCCGCCCGAGGTGCACGAGCAGTCCGAGATGCCCTTCGCGGTCGTGGAGGGCGAGCCCCTCACGCAGATCCCGAAGGACCTCTACATCCCGCCGGATGCGCTGCAGGTCTTCCTCGAGGCGTTCGAGGGACCGCTCGACCTGCTGCTCTACCTGATCCGCCGCCAGAACCTCGACATCCTCGACATCCCGCTCGCCGAGATCACGCGCCAGTACATGCAGTACATCGACGTGATGCAGGGCCTGCAGCTCGAGCTGGCGGGCGAGTATCTCGTGATGGCCGCGACGCTCGCCGAGATCAAGTCGCGCATGCTGCTGCCGCGCCCGCCGGGCGAAGGCAGCGGTGAAGAGGACGACCCGCGCGCCGAGCTCGTGCGCCGGCTGCAGGAGTACGAGCGCTTCAAGCGCGCGGCCGAGGACCTCGAGGAGCTGCCGCGCGTCGATCGCGACACGTTTCCGGCGACCGCCGAGCTCGTCGAGCGGCGCGTCGTGAAGATGCTGCCTCAGGTGACCATGCAGGAGATGCTGGTCGCGCTCAAGGACGTGATGTCGCGCGCGGAGATGTTCGCGCACCACCACGTGCAGCGCGAGCGGCTCTCGGTGCGCCAGCGCATGTCCGACGTTCTCGGCGCGCTGCGGGCGCAGTCGTTCGTCGAGTTCACGCAGCTCTTCCGGGCCGAGGAGGGCCGCATGGGCGTCACGGTCACGTTCTCGGCGATCCTCGAGCTGCTGCGCGAGGGCCTGATCGAGATCGTGCAGGCCGAGCAGTTCGCCCCCATCCACGTGCGTGCGGGCTCGGCCCGCCACGTCACGCTCGTCGTCAACAACGATCGGCCCGAAGCCGACATCCGGACGGAACAATGAGCGACCACCCCCTGATGAACGTCGTCGAGGCCGTGCTGCTCGCGGCCGGCCGCCCGGTGACGATCGCGCAGCTGCTCGAGCTCTTCGAGGACCACGAGCGGCCGGCGGCCGAGGACATCCGCGCCGCGCTCGAGGCGCTCTCCGGGCGCTTCGACGGCACGGGCGTCGAGCTGCGCGAGGTGGCGAGCGGCTGGCGCGTGCAGGTCCGCCAGCAGTACGCGGACGTCGTCTCGCGGCTGTGGCAGGAGCGGCCGAGCCGCTACTCGCGCGCGCTGCTCGAGACGCTCGCGCTGATCGCCTACCGCCAGCCGATCACGCGCGGCGAGATCGAGGACATCCGCGGCGTGACCGTCGCCTCGACCATCATGCGCACCCTGCACGAGCGCAGCTGGATCCGCGTCGTCGGCCATCGCGAGGTGCCGGGCCGGCCCGAACTCCTCGGCACGACGCGCGAGTTCCTCGACTACTTCGGGTTGAAGAGCCTCGACGACCTGCCGACGCTCGCGGAGCTGCAGGACCTCGACAACCTCAGCGAGCAACTCGAGCTGCCCGGCACGCCGGTGGCCGCGATCGCGGCGGACGAAGTCACGGGGCTGCCGCCGCCGGCGACCGTGGCGGTGACGGCGGAGGAGATCGTCGCGCAGGTGTTCGACGACTCGCCCGAGGAATCGTCCGAGGACGAGTCGCTCTCCGACGACCCGGAACTCGACGCCGCCGGCGAGCGGGACGAGGGCGAAGTGCCCACGCTCGTCGCCGGTCCGCCCGACAGCCAGGAGCGGTAGCGCCGCCCCTTGGACGAACGCCTGCACAAGCTGCTCGCGCAGCACGGCCTCGGCTCGCGCCGGCAGGTCGAGTCCTGGATCGCGGAGGGCCGCGTGCTCGTGAACGGCCATCCTGCCGAGATCGGCCAGCGCGTCGGTCCGCGTGACCGCGTGGTCGTGGACGGGCGCGACGTCACCAGGCGCATCCAGGCGGAGTCCGCGCTCCGCGTCATCCTGTATCACAAGCCGAGCGGCGAGATGCTGCGTCGTCAGGAAGGCGACGATCGCGCGGGCGTGGACGTGCGCCTGCCCGCGCTGCGCGCCGGGCGCTGGCTGCCCATCAACGCGCTCGGCTTCGGCGAGGACGGACTCCTGGTCCTCGCGAGCGACGGCTCGCTCGTCTCCGCGATCACGCGCAAGGCCGCGACTATTCCCGTCGAGTACCGCGTGCGCTCGCTGCGTCCCCGGCAGGCGGAGGAGTGGCCCGCGATGCCGCTGGCGGTGGACGTCGAGGGCGAACCCGTGATCTTCTCGGCGGTGGAGCGCCTCGAGGGTGGCACGACGAACACGTGGTTTCGCGTCGCAGCCGAACGCACGTTGCCGCGCGGCGCCATCCGCGCGCTGTTCGACGCGGCGGGGCTCAAGGTGAGCCGCGTGATGCTCGTGAAGTGGGGGCCGGTGAGCCTTCCGCGCGACCTGCCGCGTGGGCGGTCGAGGGATCTGGCGGGGGCGGAGCTCCAGGCCCTGCAGGACCTGGGAGGCTTGCCGCGGGCGTCGGTGCGAGCGGGGCCGCCGAAGAAGCCTTCGCGCGGCCGCCGCGGAATCGCGCGAGCGAAGCCCGGGCGCGGCAAACGCTGAACTGGCGCGAGCGCGCCGCGTCCGATCAGGGTTGCTGCAGTTCGTCCAGGAACGCAGCCGGCGTCAGGATCCTGAAGTGTGCCTGCCCATGCAAGGCGAGCAGGTCCCGGTCACCGCTGACGAGGACGTCGGCCTTGCCCTGCGCGGCCAGTTGCAGGAAGGGCAGGTCGAACGGATCGCGGCAATGCGGCACGACGGGCGGCTTCGCAGGAATCTTCACGACCGCGCAGTAGGGCAGGTAATCCGCGAGCAGTTCGGTCCGCTCGGTGTCCGTCAGCCGGAACTTCGGGTAGCCGAGGGTGCGGATCAGTTCCTCTGTCGTCGGGCGCGACACCAGCGGGTGAAAGACGTCCTGCTGCCAGGCGAGGCGGATGGGTGCGAGGCGGCCGCCACTGAAGAGCAGCGCCGACAGTACGGTGTTCGTGTCGAGCACCGCGCGAAGCGGGCGCCTCACTTTCCGCGCTTCGACGTCGTGCCAGGCCGGCGGGACCAGCGCACGGCGTCCGCGATGTCGGCTTCGGTGATCTCGAGTTCGGCGAGCCGCGCGCGCACGCTGTCCGCGCGCTGGATGCGCACAGGCGTGAGGACGATCTGGCCGCCCCGCGCCTCGACGTCGAAGTATTCCGCCGGGCCGACGGCGTTGGTGACGGCCTTCGGCAGGGTCAGCTGGTTCTTGGCAGTCAGCTTGGCAAGCATGGCGGATGACGATTTGTCGGAAAGTAAGGAATCCTTACTTTACAAGGTAGTTGTCGTCGGGGCAAGCGCGCCCCGGGGAATCAGCTCGGCGCCTGCGCCTCGAACCTCCGCCCGGTGACGCCGCGGCTCGCCGGCCCGAGCAGGTACAGGAACGTCGGCAGCACGATCTCCGGCAGCGGCACGGTCTCCGCCACCTCGCCGGGGTAGGCCTTCGCGCGCATGGAGGTGCGCATCTTCCCGGGATTCACGCTGTTCACCCGGATGTTCGTCGTCGTGTCGAGTTCGTCGGCGAGCGTCTGCATCAATCCCTCGACGGCGAACTTCGAGGCCGCGTACGCACCCCAGTAGGCACGGCCCTGCACGGACACGCCGCTCGTGGTAAACACGACCGACGCGTCCTCCGACGCCTTGAGGAGCGGCAGCAGCGTCTGCGTCAGGATGAACGCCGCGTTCACGTTCACGTGCATGACCTTGAGCCAGGTGATCACGTCGTGGTGCTCGATCGGCGAGCGGTCGCCGAGCACTCCGGCCACGTGGGCGAGTCCGTCGAGGCGGCCGAATTCGCCGCGGATCGCCTCGGCGAGCGCGGCGTAGTGCGAGGCGTCGGCCTTCTCGAGATCGAGCGGCGCGATCGACGGACGCGGACCGCGGGCCGCCACGATTGTGTCGTAGACCGCTTCGAGCTTCTTCACCTTGCGTCCCGTGAGCACCACCTGCGCGCCGAGGCGCCCGCAGGCCTCCGCGAGCGAGGCGCCGAGGCCACCACTCGCTCCGGTCACGAGGATCACGCGCCCGGAGAGCGCACCGGGCGGCGCCGCGTAGGACCTGGGATCGATTGCGTCACTCAATTCACGATGCTCCCGATTCTGCGTTCAGCCATGTCGCACGGCCGTGCGCCACGCGGTCCACAGCCGCGCGAACGGCCCGAGTTCGACGCGCGCGTCGCCGCTTCCCGCGCGCCTGGCGGACTCCTCGAGCAGCCGCGCGTGGAGCGCGCCGAGCACGAGGCCGTGCCTTTGCGCCGCGCGGTGCGTGCGATCGGCCAGTGAGCCCGGCAGTTCCGCGAGCGCAGCTGCAACACGCATTCGCCATTCGGCGAGGAGGGCGTCGAGTCCAGCCGGCGGCGCCGGCTGCTGCAGTGCCGCCGGCGTGATCCCCGCCGACTCCACGAGGTCGAGCGGCAGGTAGAGGCGCCCGCGCCTCAGGTCGTGGCGGACGTCGCGGATCATCTCGGCCTGGCGCTGCGCGCTGCCAAGCGCCCGGGCGAAACGCCGCTCGTCCTCGGAGGCCGGACGGTCACCGGCCAGGACCGCCGCGGCGACCGTCTGCAGCGCCCCGGCGGCACGCACGCAGTAGGCCTCGAGTTCCTGCCAGTTGTGGTACGTCATCCGCGCGAGGTCGAGGTCCGCGGCGACCAGCGACTCGTGCAGCAGCCCGAGATCGACCTCGCGCCGAGCGCGCATGGGCTGCAGCGCGATTGCGATCGGATGCGTGGCGCGTCCCGCGACGAGTCGGTCGATCTCGCCGCGCCACCACTGCACGCGTGCGTGCGCCGCCTCGTGCGAACTCGTGTCGACCGTTGTCCGAACCTCGGCCTCGAAATCGTAGAGTGCCTCGAGCACCGGGCGCGCGTCGGCTGGGGCGAACAGCACGGCGAAGTAGCGGAGCGACCCCGGCGGCGCGCCGCGCTCACTCGTCAACGGCTTCTCCTTCCGCCGCCTTCGGGACGCGCGCGAGCCTGCCGACCGTGGCGATCTCCTCGATCTCCTTGCCGGGCCTGAGGCCGAGCTCGGTGAACTTGCGCGCGCCCGGCAGTACCTGCCGCTCCAGCGAGCCGACCGCGCTGTTGTAGGCGTCCACGCTCTGCCCGAGCGACTTGCCGATGCGGCCCATGTGCTCGCCGAAGGTCGCGAGCCGCTTGTAGAGGTCCTCGGCGAGCTCCTGGATCCGGGCCGCGTTCTCGGCGAGTGCGTTCTGGCGCCACCCGTAGGCGACCGCCTTCAGCAGCGCCACGAAGCTCGTCGGCGTGGCGATGATCACGTGCTGGCGAATCGAGTCCTCGAGCAGCGTCGGGATCTCGCCGACGGCGGCGGCGAGGAACTGGTCGCCCGGGATGAACAGGACGACGAAGTCCGGGCTGTGCTCGAACTGCGACCAGTAGGCCTTCGACGACAGCTGCCGCACGCGTTCGACGACGGCCTGGGCGTGGCGGCGGATGGCGAGCGCGCGATCCTCGTCGTTGGTCGCCTCGACGGCCGACAGGTACGCGTCGAGCGGCGTCTTCACGTCGACCACGATCTGCCGCCCGTCCGGCATGCTGACGATCATGTCGGGGCGCAGAGCGCCGTCCTCGCCCTGCACGACGACCTGCTCGACGAAGTCGCAGTGCTCCACCATGCCCGAGAGCTCGGCGAGGCGGCGCAGGGTCATCTCGCCCCACTGCCCGCGCACCTCGGGGCGTCGGAGCGCGGTCACGAGGGTACGGGTCTCGCGTTGCAGTGCCTGCTGGCCGAGCGTGACGGCCTCGATCGACGTCCTGAGCGACCCGAAGGTCTCCGCACGCTCCTTCTCGATGCGCGCGATCTGCTCGTGCGTGCGGCTGAGTGCCTCGCGCACCGGCGCGAGCATCGACTCGACGGCCTTCTCGCGCTCGGCAAGCGTGCTGGCCGCCTGTTCCTGCTGCTGGTTGAGCACCTGCCGCGCGAGCTGCAGGAACACCTCGCTGTTGCCGCGCAGCGCCTCGCCGGCCAGCGAATCGAAGCCGCCGCGCAGCCGCTGCAGCGCGAGCTCGAGCGCCTGCTCGCGCTCCCGCGCGAGATCCCCCGCGGACTTGACCTCGGCGCGGGCGGTGGCGAGCTCGAGCTCGACGGCATGCACGCGGCGCCGCCCGAGCATCCAGCCGATCGCGAGCGCGACGAGCGGCAGAACCACCAGCAGCGCGAGCAGCACCGACTGGCCTTCGTTCACGTGGGGCCTCCGGCCGCTCGTGCCAGCGGCAGGCCGATCCAGTCGAGCAGTTCGAGGGGATGCTCGACGATACCGGTGGGGTCCCAGCGCTCGGGTTCGTCGTCGCTCGAGATGTAGCCGTAGGCCGCGACCACCGTCGTCATGCCCGCGGCGCGGCCCGCCTGGATGTCGCGTTCCGCGTCGCCCGCGTACAGGCATTCTGACGGCGCAAGGCCGATGCGTTCCGCGGCGTGCAGCAGGGGCAGGGGGTGTGGCTTGCGCTCGGCGACGGTGTCGCCGCTCACGATGCAGGCCGCGCGCCGGTCGAGGCCGAGCGCGGCCATGAGCGGGTCGGTGAGCCAGCCCGGCTTGTTGGTGACGACGCCCCAGGGAATGGCGCGCCCATCGAGTTCGGCGAGCACGGCCTCGATGCCCGGAAAGAGCTGCGTGTCGACGGCGAGGAACCGGGAATACAGCTCGAGGAACCGCAGTCGCAGTCGCTCGAATTCGTCGCCCTCGGCTTGCGGGAAGCCGAGCTTCACGAGGCGCATCGCCCCGTGGGAGACCACGGGGCGGATGACGGCGGCGGGCAGCGGCTCGAGCCCCGATTCGCCGCGCAGCCGGTTGAGTGCGCCGCCCATGTCCGGCGCCGTGTCGAGCAGCGTGCCGTCGAGGTCCAGGAGGAGCGCCGAGTGAATCCGCTTCATGACCGTGCGGTGCCAGGCACCGCCTTCGTGAAATGCATCAGGTAGTTCACGCGCGCATCCGTGGTGATCCGCGCCGAGTGGGCGAACGGATCGTAGTCGAGTCCCGCCACGTCTGCGGTCCGCAGTCCGGCGGCCTGTGCCCAGGCCGCGAGTTCCGACGGGCGAATGAATTTGTCGTAGGTGTGTGTGCCGGCCGGCAGCAGGCGCAGCACGTACTCCGCGCCGATGACCGCGCGGAGATACGCGCGCGGCGTGCGGTTGATCGTCGAGACGAACACGTGCCCGCCGGGACGGGTGAGTGCGGCGAGGGCGGCGACCACCTGCGCGGGGTCGGGGACGTGCTCGAGCATCTCCATGCAGGTGACCACGTCGTACGAGCCTGCGTGATTCGCCGCGTGAGTCTCCGCAGTCTCGAGCCGATAGTTCACGGCGACGTTCGACTCGAGCGCGTGGAGCTTCGCCACGTCGAGCAGGTCCGCGGCCATGTCGAGCGCGGTGACCCGAGCACCCTTGCGCGCCATCGCCTCGGAGAGGAGCCCGCCGCCGCAGCCCACGTCGATCACGTCGCGCCCGGCGAGCGGACCGCTGCGCTCGACGTACTCGAGGCGCACCGGGTTCAGGTCGTGCAGCGGCCGCATCTCCCCGAGCGGGTCCCACCACCGGCTCGCCGCCGATTCGAAGCGCGCGATCTCCGCACGGTCGACGTTGCCCGCGTCACTCATTGCCTTCGTCTCCGCTTGCGGTGGCGGCGAATCGTTGCTCCCAGGCCGCGGCGCGCTCGAGCGCGGCGGCCTCGTCGAGGTACGGCAACTGGCCGTCGGCCAGCAGGCGTCGTCCCGCAACCCAGGTGTCGGTCATCTGGCTCGACGCCGCGGAGTACACGACCGCGGCCGGCACGTCGCTCACCGGCCAGCTGCGCGCGTGCCGCAGGTCGAGACAGCAGAGGTCGGCCCACTTGCCCGCGACGAGGCTGCCCGTCACCTCACCGAGACCGAGCACGCGAGCGCCCTCGAGCGTCGCCATCCTGAGCAGGTCCGAGGCGATCAGGCTGCCCGGCGTCGCCGTCACGCCCGAGGCGAGGAAGCCGGCCGTTCGGGCCTCGCCGAGCAGGTCGAGGTCGTTGTTGGACGCCGCGCCGTCCGTGCCGAGCGCCACGCGCACGCCGCGGCCGAGCAGGGCGGGCAGGGGGCACGTGCCGGCGCCGAGCTTCAGGTTCGATTCCGGGCAGTGCACGACGCTCGCGCCGCACTCGGCAAGCGTGTCGAGGTCGGCCGGCGCGACCTGCGTCATGTGGATCGCGACGAGCTGCGGGCTCGCGAGACCGAGGCCGGCGAGGCGCGCGAGCGGGCGCCGGCCGTGCTTCTGCTCGCTCTTCTCGACCTCCCACGCGGTCTCGTGGAGGTGCATCGCCACGGGCATGTCGAGCTCGTCGGCCAGCCTGCGGACGCGCATCAGCGTGGCGTCCGACACGGAATAGGGCGCGTGGGGCGCGAAATGCGTGCTCACCAGCGGGTCGCTGCGGTAGCGGTCGCGGAAGGCCATTCCGCGGTCGATGTATTCGTCGGCGGTGGCCGCCCAGCCCGTGGTCGCCTCCGTCACGACGAGCCCCACGCTCACGCGCACGTGGCATTCGGCAGCGGTCTGCGCGACGACCTCCGGCCAGAGGTGCATGTCCGCGAAGCACGTGATGCCGCCGCGCAGCATCTCGGCGATGGCGAGCTCCGTGCCGTCGCGCACGTACTCCGGATCCACCCAGCGCCGCTCGAGCGGCCAGATGCCGTCGCGCAGCCAAGGCCCGAGATGCAGGTTCTCGGCGCGGCCGCGCAGGAGCGTCATCGCTGCGTGCGTGTGGGCGTTCACGAGCCCAGGCATCAGCACGTGGTGCGGGCGGTCGTGGACCTCGCCCGGCGCGAACCGTGCGGCCGCCTCGGCGGCGGGCACCACCGCGACGATGCGACCGCTGCGGATCGCGACCGCATGGTCCTCGAGCACGCGGGCATCGGGCTCCACGGGGACGACCCAGCGTGCTTGGATGAGCGTGTCGACGGGCTCCATCGGGACCGGGTCGAAGGGAGGGGCCCGAAGTATACCCAAGGCCGGTGGCGAGACGGCCCGGGAGTCCGAAAAGTGCGGCTCCATGTGGTATTATTCCGCGTCTTTGGCCGGCCCGTCCGGCCTCCACCAAACCGTCGCAATTCATGGCCGAAATCGCCCGCGAAATCCTGCACGTCAATCTCGAAGACGAGATGAAACAGTCCTACCTCGATTACGCGATGAGCGTGATCGTGGGGCGCGCGCTGCCGGACGTCCGCGACGGCCTGAAGCCGGTGCACCGCCGCGTGCTCTACGCGATGCGCGAGCTCGGCAACGACTGGAACAAGGCGTACAAGAAGTCCGCGCGCGTCGTCGGCGACGTGATCGGCAAGTACCACCCGCACGGCGACACGGCGGTGTACGACACCATCGTGCGCATGGCGCAGCCGTTCTCGATGCGCTACCTGCTGGTCGACGGCCAGGGTAACTTCGGCTCGGTGGACGGCGACGCGCCGGCCGCCATGCGTTACACCGAGGTGCGCATGTCGCGCCTCGCCTCCGAGCTCCTCGCCGACATCGACAAGGAAACGGTCGACTTCGTCCCGAACTACGACGAGTCGGAGTCCGAGCCCTCGGTCCTGCCGACGCGCGTCCCGAACCTGCTTGTGAACGGCTCCTCGGGCATCGCGGTCGGCATGGCGACCAACATCCCGCCGCACAACCTGACCGAGGTGATCGACGCCTGCGTGGCGCTGATCGACCGCCCCGAGATCACGATCCCCGAGCTGATGGAGCTGGTGCCGGGCCCCGACTTCCCGACGGCCGGCATCATCAACGGCGCCCGCGAGATCTACACCGCGTACACGACCGGCCGCGGCCGCATCCTCGTCCGCGCGAAGACCGAGATCGAGGAGATCGACGACCACGGCCGCGAGGCCATCATCGTCACCGAGCTGCCGTACCAGGTGAACAAGGCGCGGCTGCTCGAGCGCATCGCCGACCTCGTGCGCGGCAAGCTCATCGAGGGAATCTCGGAGCTGCGCGACGAGTCGGACAAGGACGGCATGCGCGTCGTCATCGAGCTGAAGCGCGGCGAGCAGGCGGACATCGTCCTCAACAACCTCTACAAGCAGACGCCGATGGAGTCGGTGTTCGGCATCAACATGGTCGCCCTGCAGGACGGCCAGCCGAAGCTGATGAACCTGAAGGACCTCATCGAGGCCTTCATCCGGCACCGTCGCGAAGTGGTCACGCGCCGCACCGTTTACGACCTGCGCAAGGCGCGCGAGCGGGGCCACATCCTCGAAGGCCTCGCGATCGCGCTCGCGAATATCGACGCGGTGATCGCGCTGATCAAGGCGTCGCCGACGCCCGCCGAGGCGAAGGCTGGCCTCATGGGGCGCGCCTGGAAGTCGGGCGCGGTGCCCGAGATGCTGGCCCGTGCCGGCGCGATCCAGACCCGCCCGGACGGCCTCGCCGAGGAGTTCGGCCTGCACGAGGGCGGCTACCGCCTCTCGGAGGCGCAGGCCCAGGCGATCCTCGACCTGAGGCTGCACCGTCTCACCGGCCTCGAGCAGGACAAGATCCTGGCCGAGTACGGGGAACTCCTCGAGCTGATCCGCGACCTCTCCGACATCCTCGCACGGCCCGAGCGGCTGCTCGCGGTGATCCGCAGCGAGCTCCTGGAGATCCGCGAGGCGTACGGCGATGAGCGCCGCACGCGCATCGAGGCCGACGAGTCCGACCTCACCATCGAGGACCTGATCACGCCGCAGGACGTGGTCGTGACGCTCTCGCACGGCGGCTACGCGAAGGCGCAGCCCGTGAGCGAGTACCGCGCGCAGGGTCGCGGCGGCCGCGGCAGGTCCGCCACGTCTGTCAAGGACGAGGACTTCGTCGACAAGCTGTTCGTCGCCAATACGCACGACACGTTGCTCTGCTTCTCGAACCTCGGGCAGCTCTACTGGCTCAAGGTCTACCGCCTGCCGCAGGCGGGCCGCGGCTCGCGCGGCAAGCCGATCGTCAACCTTCTGCCGCTCGAGGAGAACGAGCGCATCACCGCGGTGCTGCCGATCCGCGAGTACGAGGACGACAAGTTCGTCTTCATGGCGACGGCGACCGGCACGGTGAAGAAGACGCCGCTCTCGTCGTTCTCGCGTCCGCGCTTGGCGGGCATCATCGCCGTGGGTCTCGACCCGGGTGACAAGCTCGTCGGCGTCGCCATCACCGACGGCACGCGCGACGTGATGCTCTGCTCGTCCGGTGGCAAGGCCGTGCGCTTCCCCGAGGATGACGTGCGCGCCATGGGCCGCACCGCGGCCGGCGTGCGCGGCATCCGCCTCCCGGAGGGCGAGGACGTCATCTCGCTGATCATCCCGGACGCCGACGGCCTCGTGCTCACGGCGTCCGAGAACGGCTACGGCAAGCTCACGCCCGTCGACGAGTTCCCGGTGCACGGGCGCGGCGGACAGGGCGTCATCGCGATGCAGACGACCGAGCGCAACGGCCGGCTCGTGGCGGCGACCCAGGTTGCGACCACCGACGAGCTGATGCTCATGAGCTCGAGCGGCACCCTCGTGCGGACCCGTGCGGGCGAAATCTCCGTGCTCGGCCGCAACACGCAGGGTGTGCGGCTGATCCGCCTCGACGAGGGCGAGCGCCTGATCGGCGTCGAGCCCGTGGAACCCGAGAACGGCGAGGGCGAGGAGGGCGAATCGGCCGAAGGCGACGCCCCGGACGCGGGTGCCCCGGAGCCGCCGACGCTCAACTAGGCGCGCCTTCCCGGGCAGGTGACAACGGCGCGATCCGGGCTGTTACACTGCACTGCAACATCGATCGGGAGAGCCGTCCGTCATGAGTCGCGTGTTCAATTTCAGCGCCGGCCCGGCCGCGCTGCCGGCCGAAGTCCTCGAGCAACTGCGTACCGAGATGCTCGACTGGCACGGCCAGGGCATGTCCGTGATGGAAATGAGTCATCGCGGCAAGGCGTTCATCAGCATCGCCCAGCAGGCCGAAGCCGACCTCCGCGAACTCCTCGCGGTTCCGGCGAACTACAGGGTGCTGTTCCTCCAGGGCGGCGCCACGGCGCAGTTTGCCGCCGTGCCCTTCAACCTGACGACGCCGGACTCGGTCGCCGACTACGTCAACACCGGCGCCTGGTCGAAGAAGGCGATCGGCGAGGCGAAGCGCTATTGCAAGGTGAACGTCGCGGCGGACGCGGGCGGCAATTACTCGACCGTCCCGGCGCGCGCAGACTGGAAACTGACGCCCGGCGCGGCCTACGTCCACTACACCCCCAACGAGACCATCGGCGGCGTCGAGTTCCACACCGTGCCGGACGTGGGCGACGTGCCGCTCGTGGCGGACATGTCCTCGACCATCCTCTCGCGCCCGATCGACGTGAGCCGCTTCGGCGTGATCTACGCGGGCGCGCAGAAAAACATCGGCCCGGCCGGCCTCGTGGTCGTGATCGTGCGCGAGGACCTGCTCGGCCGCGCGCGAGCGGACACGCCGACAGTCTTCGACTGGAAGGCGATGGCCGCCGACGGCTCGATGCTCAACACCCCGGCGACGTACTCCTGGTACGTCGCGGGCGCCGTGTTCCAGTGGATCAAGCGCCAGGGCGGACTCGCTGCGATGGAGCGGCACAACCGCGCCAAGGCCGAGAAGCTCTACGCGGCGATCGACGGTTCCGGCTTCTACCGCAATCCCGTCGCGAAGGACGCCCGTTCCTGGATGAACGTGCCGTTCGTGCTGCCGAACGCAGACCTCGACAAGCCGTTCCTCGAGGGGGCGAAGGCCGCGGGCCTCGTCGCGCTCGAGGGCCACCGCTCGGTCGGCGGCATGCGGGCCAGCATCTACAACGCCATGCCGATGGCGGGCGTGGACGCGCTGGTGGAGTACATGAAGGAGTTCCAGCGTACGCGCGGATGAGGAGTAGGGGGTAATGATCAGGGGGTAGGGGGAAGTGAAAGAGGCGTCGCCGACTTCTTGCCATCCGCTATCCGCTATCCGCTACCCGTCACTCTCCTCACTACCCCCTACCCCCTGATCACTACCCCCTTTCTCTCATGTCCTACAAAATCCTCACGCTGAACAACATCTCCGTGCGCGGCCTCGAGCGCCTGCCGCGGGACCGCTACGAGATCGCCTCCGAGATCGGCCACCCCGACGCGATCATGCTGCGCTCGGCGGACATGCACGCGATGGACATCCCGGCGAGCGTGCTCGCGGTGGCGCGCGCGGGAGCCGGCACGAACAACGTGCCTGTGGCGAAGCTGAGCCGCCGCGGCGTGCCGGTGTTCAACGCGCCGGGCGCGAACGCGAACGCCGTCAAGGAACTCGTGCTCGCGGGCCTGTTCCTCTCGGCGCGCAACATCTGCCAGGCGTGGGGGTTCGTGCGCTCGCTCGAGGGTGACGACCACGCGATCGAGGACGCGATCGAGAAGGGCAAGAAGAAGTTCGTCGGCCACGAGCTGCCGTCGCGGACGCTCGGCGTCGTGGGCCTCGGTGCCATCGGCGTCGAGGTGGCGAACGCCGCGCTCGCCCTCGGCATGAAGGTGCGCGGGTACGACCCGCAGATCACCGTGCAGCGCGCCTGGCAGCTGTCCTCGGGCGTCGAGCAGGCGCTCAGCCTCGACGATCTCTTCGCGCGCAGCGACATCGTCACCGTGCACGTGCCGATCACCGACGCGACGCGCGGCCTCGTCAACGAGGCGCGCATCCGCCTGATGCGCCGCGGCAGTTCGATCCTGAATTTCGCGCGGGCGCAGATCGTCGACGAGGCGGCCGTGCTCGCCGGCCTCGAGCAGGGGCAGCTCGCGACCTACGTGTGCGACTTCCCGACCCGGGCCGTGAAGGACCACCCGCGCGTCGTCGCGCTGCCGCACCTCGGCGCGTCCACGGGCGAGGCCGAGGAGAACTGCGCGGTCATGGTCGCGGACACGCTGCGCGACTACCTCGAGAACGGCAACGTTCGCAATTCCGTCAATTTCCCGGAGGCGGTGCTGCCGCGAGCGGGCGAGAGCCGGATCGCGATCGCCAACGAAAACGTTCCGAACATGGTGGGCCAGATCTCGACCTGCCTCGCAGACGCGAAGCTCAACATCGCGGACCTGCTCAACAAGTCGCGCGGTGACCTCGCGTACACGCTGATCGACACGGATTCCGCGGTGCCGGCGGACGTGCTGGGCAAGTTGCGCTCCATCCCCGGCGTGCTCGCGGCGCGGCTGGTGTGACCATGGCCACGAAGCGTCGAGGCAGGACGAAGGCCGCGCCCCCCCGCAAGGGCGGGGGCGGGAAGGCGGCCGCGGCACCGCTCAAGAAGCCCGCTCTCGAGCAGATCCGCGCGCGCATCGACCGCATCGACGCCGACCTGCACGCCTTGATCAACCAGCGGGCCGAGCTCGCCCGGCAGGTGGGCATCTCGAAGCACGCCTCGGGGCACACGGTGGATTTCTATCGGCCGGAGCGCGAGGCCCAGGTGCTGCGCATGGCCGTGGCGCGCAACCGCGAGGAGCGCGGGCCGCTCCGCGACGAGGAAGTCGCGCGTCTCTTCCGCGAGATCATGTCCGCCTGCCTCGCCCAGCAGGAGCCGCTCAAGGTGGCGTTCCTCGGGCCCGAGGGCACGTTCACGCAGCAGGCGGTACTGAAGCACTTCGGTCACTCGGTGCGGGCGCTGCCGCTCACCTCGATCGAGGAAGTCTTCCGCGAGGTGGAGTCGGGCACGGCCGATTTCGGCGTGGTCCCGATCGAGAACTCGAGCGAGGGCACGGTCAACAACACGCTCGACATGTTCCTCACCTCGCCGCTCGGCATCTGCAGCGAGGTGGAACTGCGCATCCACCAGAACCTCATGGGGCGGATGACGTCGCTCGCGGACGTCGAGCGCGTTTGCGCCCACCCGCAGGCTCTGGCGCAGTGCCGCGGCTGGCTCGCCGAGAACCTGCCGGGCGTTGAGCGGGTGCCGGTGTCGAGCAACGCCGAGGGCGCGCGCCGGGCGCGGGACGAGGAGGGGAGCGCTGCGATCGCGGGCTCCGTCGCCGCTGAGCTCTACGGGCTCAACATGCTCGTCCCGGAGATCGAGGACCACGCGGACAACACGACGCGCTTCCTCGTGATCGGCCGCAAGGCGTTCCCGGCGAGCGGCGAGGACAAGACCACGCTGCTCGTCTCGGCGGCGCACACGGACGCACCAGGGGCGCTCTTCCGTTTGCTCGAGCCGTTCTCGCGGCACCAGATCAGCATGACGCGCATCGAGTCGCGGCCCTCGCGGCGCCGCAAGTGGGACTACGTGTTCTTCATCGATCTCGAGGGACACGCCACGCAGGAGCCGCTCGCCACGGCGCTGGCCGAGATCAAGGGTCGGGCGTCGCTCTGCCGGGTGCTCGGCTCCTACCCGAAGGCCGTGCTCTGACATGACCCGCTTCGTCGTCGCGCCCGCGCCAGGCATCGCAGGCAGCGTGACGGTGCCGGGCGACAAGTCGATCTCGCACCGGGCACTCATGTTCGGCGCGATCGCCTCGGGCACGACGCGTGTGACGGGCTTCCTCGAGGGCGAGGACTGCCTCGCCACGCTCGCGGCGGTCTCGAGCCTTGGCGTGCGCGTTTCGCGACCGGGTCCGGGCGAAGTCATGGTCGAGGGCGTCGGGCTCGACGGCTTCGCCGCGCCGCAGGGCCCGCTCGACATGGGCAACGCGGGCACGGCGATGCGCCTCTTCATGGGGCTCCTGAGCTCGCAGCCGTTCGACTCCGTCCTCGTGGGCGACGAGTCCCTGATGCGGCGCCCCATGGAGCGTGTGGCGAGGCCCCTGCGCGAGATGGGCGCGCAGGTCGAGACGACGGAGGGCCGGCCGCCGGTGCGGATCGCGGGCGGTGCGAAGCTGCACGGGATCCACTACGCGATGCCGGTGGCGAGCGCGCAGGTGAAATCCGCGATCCTGCTCGCGGGGCTGCGCGCCGCGGGTGACACGACCGTGGTCGAGCCGGACGTGACCCGCGATCACACGGAGCGGATGCTGCAGGCGTTCGGCTGCGAGGTGAACGCGCGCGGCGGCACCGTCACGCTGCGCCCGCCGTCTCGGCTGGTGGCCGCCGACGTCGAGGTCCCGGGCGATTTCTCCTCCGCCGCGTTCTTCATCGTCGCGGCGTGCATCGGCGCGCGCGAGCCGTTCACGATCCGGGGAGTCGGCGTGAACCCGACCCGCACCGGGCTGCTCGAGATGCTGGCACTGATGGGCGCGGACCTGCGCCTCGTCAATCATCGCACCTGCGGCGCCGAGCCCGTGGCCGACGTCGAGGTGCGCCCGGCACCGCTCAAGGGCATCACGGTGCCCGAGCGGCTCGTGGCGCTCGCGATCGACGAGTTCCCCGCGTTCTTCGTGGCGGCGGCCTGTGCCGAGGGCGAGACGCTCGTGTCCGGGGCGGCGGAGCTGCGCGTGAAGGAGAGCGACCGCATCGCGGTCATGGCCGACGGGCTCACCGCGCTCGGCGTGGCGAACGAGGTCCGGCCGGACGGCCTGCGCATCCTGGGCGGCCCGGTCTCGGGCGGCACGATCGACAGCCGGGGCGACCACCGGGTGGCCATGGCTTTCGCCGTGGCGAGCCTCCGCGCCCGCGGCCCGATCGAGATCCTCGACACGGCGAACGTCGCGACCTCGTTCCCGGGGTTCGCCGGACTGGCCCGGTCGGCCGGGCTCGCCATCGACGAGCGCGCCTGAGGCGAGGGGCCCGTGGACGTCCCGGTCATCGCCATCGACGGCCCGAGCGGCTCCGGCAAAGGCACGGTGGCGCGCCTGGTCGCGAAACGGCTCGGCTGGCACCTGCTCGACAGCGGCGCCCTCTACCGGCTGGTGGCCATGGCCGGCGCGAATCGGGGGCTGGCCGCGGACGATGAGGCGGGACATGCCGAGGTCGCGGCCGGGCTCGATGCCCGCTTCGAGTCGGACCCCCAGGGTCACGAGCGCGTGCTGCTCGACGGCCGGGACGTGACGCGGCACCTGCGCACCGAGGAGGCCGGCGCGGCGGCGTCCCGCGTGGCGGCGATGCCGGCGGTCCGCACGGCGCTACTCGCGCGGCAGCGCGGCTTTGCCGCGGCTCCGGGCCTCGTGGCCGACGGCCGGGACATGGGCACCGTGGTTTTCACCGGGGCCCCGGTCAAGGTGTATCTGACGGCCAGCGCCGAGGAGCGGGCGCAAAGGCGCTATAAGCAGTTGAAAGAAAAGGGTCTTCCTGCTAATCTCGCCGACCTTTCGCAGGAGATCCTACAAAGGGATCGGCGCGACTCCACCCGGCCCGTGGCGCCCTTGCGCCCCGCACCGGACGCGGTCGTCATCGACTCGACGGGGATTGCCGTCGAAGAGGTGGTCGACCGGGTTCTCGCCCTCGCCAGAAAGCAGATCCCTGCGATCCATTGATCGGTCGTCGCCCGTCAGGATGCGGGCGCCATTTCATCAACCCTCGCGGGCAGGACGCCGGCGGGAACACGGGTCATGGACCCAGAGAGTCAGAGTGATGAGCGAAAGCTTTGCCCAGATGTTCGAAGAAAGCCTGGCGAACCAGCGGTTCCGCCCGGGCCAGATCCTCACCGGCCGCGTCATCGACGTCACGCCCGACGTCGTGGTGGTGAGCGCCGGCCTCAAGTCCGAGGCCGTGATCCCGACCGCGCAGTTCAAGAACGAGCGCGGCGAGATCGAAGTCAAGATTGGTGACGATGTCGAGGTCGCGCTCGACAGCGTCGAGGACGGCTCCGGCGAAACGCGCCTCTCGCGCGAGAAGGCCAAGCGGGCCCGCACCTGGGAGCGCCTGGAGACGGCGTTCGAGAAGGGCGAAGTGGTCACCGGCCTCATCAACGGCCGCGTGAAGGGTGGTTTCACCGTCGAGATCGATTTCGTGCGCGCCTTCCTGCCGGGCTCGCTCGTGGACGTGCGCCCCGTGCGCGACCCGAGCTACCTCGAGGGCAAGACGCTCGAGTTCAAGGTCATCAAGCTCGACCAGAAGCGCAACAACGTCGTGGTCTCGCGCCGCGCCGTCGTGGAGCAGGAATACAGCGCCGAGCGCAGCGAGCTGCTCGACAAGCTGCAGGAAGGCGCGGTCGTCAAGGGCGTGGTCAAGAACCTCACCGATTACGGCGCGTTCGTCGATCTCGGCGGCATCGACGGCCTGCTGCACATCACGGACATGGCGTGGAAGCGCGTCAAGCACCCGTCGGAAGTCGTCAACGTCGGCGACGAGATCGACGTGCGCATCCTCAAGTTCGACCGAGAGCGCCAGCGCGTGAGCCTCGGCTTGAAGCAGCTCGGCGCCGACCCGTGGCAGAACATCGCCAGGCGCTACCCGTCGGGCACTCGGCTCTTCGGCAAGGTCACGAACATCGCCGACTATGGCTGCTTCGTGGAGATCGAGGAGGGCGTCGAGGGCCTCGTGCACGTCTCGGAGATGGACTGGACGAACAAGAACGTCAACCCGTCCAAGGTCGTGCACATCGGCGAGGAAGTCGAGGTCATGGTCCTCGACATCGACGAGGAGCGCCGCCGCATCTCCCTCGGCATCAAGCAGTGCAAGCCCAATCCGTGGCGCGAGTTCGCGGACAACTACAACCGCGGCGACCGCGTGAACGGCCAGATCCGCTCGATCACCGACTTCGGCCTGTTCATCGGGCTGCCGGGCGGCATCGACGGTCTCGTGCACCTCTCCGACCTCTCCTGGGACGTCCCGGGCGAGGAGGCGGTGCGCGGCTACCAGAAGGGCCAGTCGGTCGAGGCCATCGTGGTCGCGATCGACCCGGAGCGCGAGCGCATCTCGCTCTCGGTCAAGCAGCTGGCCAAGGACCCGTTCTCGACCTGGATCGCCGAGCATCCGAAGGGCACCATCGTCCGCGGCCTGGTCCGCGAGGTGGACGCCAAGGGCGCCGTGGTGGACCTCGGTGGCGGCATCGACGGCTACCTGCGCGCGTCCGAGCTGTCGCGCGATCGCGTCGAGGATGCCCGCACGTTGCTCAAGGTTGGCGATGAGGTCGAGGCGAAGTTCACGGCCGTGGACCGCAAGGTCCGCACGATCGCGCTCTCGATCAAGGCGAAGGACATGGCAGAGGAGCAGGAGGCCATGCAGGCCTACCGTTCCGATGCCACGACCGGCACGAGCCTCGGCGACCTGCTCAAGGAGCAGATCTCCGGCCAGTAATCGCACTCGCGACCCCGGCGGCGGTTGGATGCCGTCGCCGGGGAACGCGGGTTCGACAGGGACAGGCAGCAACAACACCGGGGGAGTGTCAGAGTGGACGGCGAGCGCAGCATGACCAAGTCTGAGCTCATCGAGCTCATCGCCGCGAAGCAGAGCCACCTGCCCGCCAAGGACGTCGAGCTGGCGGTCAAGCAGATCCTCGAGATCATGAGCGACGCGCTCGCCCAGGGGCAGCGTATCGAGATCCGTGGCTTCGGCAGCTTCAGCCTGCATTTCCGCCCGCCGCGGCAGGGCCGCAACCCCAAGACCGGCGAGACCGTCGCGCTCGCCGGCAAGTACGTTCCGCATTTCAAGCCCGGCAAGGACCTGCGCGAGCGGGTCAACGAGCCGGAGCCCGACGAGCAGGCCGCACCGGCCGGTTGAGCGGCCGCGCCCCGGTGCAGTGCTAGACTGCGCCCGGGCCCACGGATTCACCGCTCACCATGCTGCGGCGCGCCGCGATCGTCTCCGCCATCGTCCTCATCGTCGTGCTCGGCGTGCTCTTCGCCGCGCTCAACCGCCAGCAGTTCGACGTCGACCTCGTCGCGGTGAGGTTCCCGGTCTCCTCGGGACTCGCGCTCCTGATCGCGTTCGCGGCCGGGCTCCTCGCCGGTGCCCTGTGGCGCTCGCACTGGATCGCGCGGCTGCTCGCCGAGCGCGGGCGCCTGCGCAACGCGCTGCGCCTCGCCGAGGCGCGGCGGCCGTCCGTACCGACCTCGCCCGACCCGGGCTGATCGCATGAACACGTTCTGGATGGTCTTCACCGGGACGCTGGCCACTGGCTGGGCGGCGACCGTCGGTTACTCGGAGTACCGGCGGCGGCGCAGGGTGCGGCGGCGGGAACGCCAGCTCGAGGGCCTGCGTTTCCTGCTGGACGACAAGCCGGACCGGGCGCTCGAGGTCTTCCTCGGCCTGGCCGCCCTCGACGACGAGACCATCGACACGCACTTCGCGCTCGGCAGCCTCTACCGGCGGCGCGGCGAGGTCGATCGCGCGATCCGCGTCCACCGGAGCATCGTCGGCCGCGCCGGCATCGACCAGAAGTACCGCGACGCCGCACTCAACGAGCTCGCGCGCGACTACCTGCGCGCCGGACTCTACGATCACGCGGAGAAGCTCTTCCTCCAGCTCGCCGACGCCGGGCGCGACCCGGCCGCGGCACTCGCCTACCTGGTGCGCATCCACGAGCTGCAGCACGACTGGCCGCAGGCCGCGGCGCTGCACGAGCGGCTGCGTACCGTCGGCGTGCCTGCGCAGCCGGGTGCCATCGCCCACTATTACTGCGAGATGGCGGAGGCCGCGCTCGCCGAGCGCGACTTCGAGGCGGCACGCGAGCACCTGCGCGCCGCGCGCCGCGAGCAGAAGGACTTCGGCCGCGCCGCCATCCTGCGCGGCGACCTCGCACGGATGCAGGGCGAGCCGCAACTCGCCGTGCAGCTCTACCGCGGCGTCGTCCGCCACGACTTCCACATGCTCGGGCTGGTGCTGCCACGGCTCGCCGAGGCTGCGAAGCAGGCGGGCGACTCCGACACCTTCGACGACTCGCTGCGCGAGCTGCTGCAGAACGGGATCGGCAACCGCTCCGAGATCGCCTATGCCGCGATCGTGAGCGGGTACTACGACGATCCCGTGATCCTCGACTGCGTGCGCGAGCTGCTCGTCACGGACAGCGATCTCAAGGACCTCACCGGCGCGCTGCTGCCGGCCGGCATCGAGCCCACCGAGGCGCAGCTGCGCTCGGTGGCCCACGCACTCAGGAACGTCGTGCTCAGGCACGCCCGCTACCGCTGCAGCGTGTGCGGCATCGACAGCTCGACCTTCCTCTGGCAGTGCCCGGGCTGCCGGTCGTGGGACACGCTGCGCGCCATCGCGGCACTCGAGTTCCTGCCGCGCGCCGCGCGACCCGGCTCGCCTTCCGACTGACGCAAATCTGCACGGATGCGGCATTAATCCGGCGCGCGCTCCTGCGCCGGGCGCGCGAGCATTCCGGCGACCGCACCCGCCACGGGCCTGCGGCACACACGCCAAGGAGGCAGCCATGAACAAGGGATCCCGCACACTCGTCCAGGCGCTCGTCGCGAGCCTCGTCCCCGCGGTCACGTGGGGCGGGCCGGTCAACGTCAACACCGCGGACGCATCCGCGCTCGCGAAGGAACTCGACGGCATCGGGCCGGCCAAGGCTCAGGCCATCGTCGAGTACCGCCAGAAGAACGGTCCGTTCAAGAGCCCGGAGGACCTGCTCAAGGTCGATGGCATCGGCGAGCGGGTGCTCGACCAGAACCGGGGCAACATCCAGGTCGGCGGCGGCGCGGCAGCCCCTGCGAAAGCGAAGCCCGCCGCAAAACGCTGACGTGGGCCGGCGCGGTGGCCGGCCGCGGCAGCCGGCCGCCGCGCGATCCGCTATGATTCCGGCGATTCCACCAGTGATTCCGGGATCCCCATGGCACGCATCAGGACGGCCGTTTTCCCAGTCGCAGGACGCGGCACCCGCTTCCTTCCAGCCACCAAGGCCAGCCCGAAGGAGATGCTGCCGATCGTCGACAAGCCGCTCATCCAGTACGCGGCCGAAGAGGCGCTGCAGGCGGGCGCTGAGAAACTCGTCTTCATCACCGGCTACGCGAAGCGAGCGATCGAGGATCACTTCGACAAGGACCACGAGCTCGAGCAGGAGCTCGAGGCGCAGGGCAAGCTCGACCTGCTCGCTGCACTGCGCGGCATCGTGCCGTCCTACGCGAGCTGCATCTACATCCGGCAGCCTGCGCCGCTCGGTCTCGGGCACGCGGTGCTCTGCTCGAAACCGGTGGTCGGCAACGAGCCGTTCTTCATCCACCTCGCCGACGACCTGATCGACGCCGAGGAACCCTGCCTCAAGCAGATGGCGCGGGTATTCGCCGAGCACGAGGCCAGTGTGCTGGGCGTCGAGACCGTGGCGCCGGACCAGACCGACAAGTACGGCATCGTCGCCGCGCGCACGGTCCATGGCCGGCTCTCGAGGGTCGAGCGCATCGTCGAGAAGCCGAAGCCGCAGGAGGCGCCGTCGAACCTCGCGGTGGTCGGCCGCTACCTGCTCACCCCGGCCGTCTACGACAAGCTCGAGACGACCGGCCGCGGCGCGGGCGGCGAGATCCAGCTCACCGACGGCATCGCGGCGCTCCTCGCCGACGAGACCATCTACGCCTACGCCTTCGAGGGCCGGCGCTACGACTGCGGCTCGAAGCTCGGCTACCTCGAGGCCACGGTCGAGTTCGCGCTGAAGCACCATAATCTCGGTGACCAGTTCGCGGCCTTCCTCGCGAAGCTCGTCGCCGACCGGCTGCGCCGCTGAGCGCGCGCCTCTCCCGGGAGAAGCACATGTCAAAGAACGAAAACCTCCAGAAGCGTCGCGATGCGGCGTTCGCGCGCGGGCTCGGCAACCAGCTGCCGGTCTACGTCGAGCGGGCACGCAACGCCGAGCTGTGGGACGTCGAGGGCCGGCGCTACATCGACTTCGCGGGCGGCATCGCGGTGCTGAACACCGGGCACCTGCACCCGAAGGTGCAGGCGGCGGTCGCGAAGCAGCTGGAGGCCTTCAGCCACACCTGCCTGATGATCACGCCCTACGCCGTGGCCGTGGAGCTCGCCGAGAAGTTGAACCGACTCGCGCCCGGGCCGACGCCCAGGAAGGCGATCTTCGTCACCACGGGCGCGGAAGCCGTCGAGAACTGCGTCAAGATCGCGCGCGCCCACACCGGGCGTGCGGGTGTGGTCGCGTTCGGTGGCGGGTTCCACGGGCGCACGTTCATGGCCATGGCGCTGACCGGGAAGGTGACGCCGTACAAGGCGGGCTTCGGGCCCTTCCCGGCCGAGGTGTACCACGCGCCGTTCCCGATCGCGTATCACGGCGTGTCGGTGCAGGACAGCCTCGACGCGCTCGAGCACATCTTCAAGTACGACATCGAGCCCGCGCGCGTCGCGGCGATCATCGTCGAGCCGGTGATGGGCGAGGGCGGGTTCTACATCGCGCCGCCCGAGTTCCTGCAGGCGCTCAGGAAGCTCTGCGACCAGCACGGCATCGTGCTCGTCATCGACGAGATCCAGACCGGGTTCGCGCGTACGGGGAAGATGTTCGCGATCGAGCACTCGGGCGTCGAGCCCGACCTCATGACCATGGCGAAGAGCCTCGCAGGCGGCTTCCCGCTCGCGGCGGTGGTCGGCAAGGCTGCCATCATGGACGCGCCCGGCCCGGGCGGCCTCGGCGGCACCTACGCCGGCTCGCCGATCGCGTGCGCGGCGGCCCTGGCCGTGATCGAGGCCATCGAGCAGGAGAAGCTCTGCGAACGCGCCGCGACGCTGGGCGAGCTGATGGTCGGCTCGCTGCGCGAGCTGCAGCGCGAACTGCCGTGCGTCGGTGAGGTGCGCAACCTCGGCGCGATGGTCGCGATGGAACTCGTGAAGAACCGCGACCCGCACCAGCCGGACGCGGACCTCACCAGGGCGCTCACGAAGCGCGCGGCGGAGAAGGGGCTGGTGCTCCTCTCCTGCGGCCTCTACGGCAACGTGATCCGGTTCCTGGTGCCGCTCACCGCCTCCGATGCGATCGTTCGCGAGGGGATCGGGATCGTGGCGGAGTCGCTGCGGGAACTCGTAGCCGTGCCGGCGAAGGCGGCGGTGAACGCGTGACCGGCGTCCCGGCGCGTCGGATTCTCCAAAGCAAAAGGGCCCAGTCAAAGACCGGGCCCCATGCGTCAATAGTGGCTCCGACACCTGGATTCGAACCAGGGACCCGCTGATTAACAGTCAGCTGCTCTACCGCTGAGCTATGTCGGAACGGGAGGGCGCGGAATTCTCCGTATTTAGACCCTCCGGGTCAAGAATTCGGTGCCAGGCACCGAATTAACCCGCCAGGGCCTTGCCAATGCGGTCCAGGGCCTTGGTGAGCGCCTCCATGCTCACCGCGAACGAGAATCGGATATGGCCCGGGGCCCCGAAGCCGGTGCCGGGTACGCCCGCCACCATGGCCTTCTCCAGCAGGAATTCCGCGAACTCGTGGTCGTCGGCGAGGCCGAGGTTCTTGATCGCGCCCGAAACGTCGCACCAGGCGTAGAAGGTTCCTGCCGCGGGCAGCACCCGGAAGCCGGGGAGCGCGTTCAGGCCGGCGTTGAAGAAGTCGTGCCGGGCCTTGAAGTGCTTGTTCATCTCGGCCACGCAGCCCTGGTCGGCGTTCAGCGCGACGACCGCCGCCTTCTGCGCGATCGACGACGGGTTCGAGGTGCTCTGGCTCTGGATCGTCGACATCGCCTCGATGATCTGCGCGGGCCCGCCGCA
>Ga0114939_10000642_pt1 | contig 29144 bp, 34 predicted proteins | sample AshMeaCrysSpring_FD_87196 | JGI IMG/M metagenome (GOLD analysis project Ga0114939, IMG submission 87196) | Groundwater microbial communities from Big Spring, Nevada to study Microbial Dark Matter (Phase II) - Ash Meadows Crystal Spring | ecosystem: Environmental > Aquatic > Deep subsurface >...
CGCCGCGGCATCCCGTCACCCGGCCGTTGCTGGCGACCAGCGCCTCGACGCGATGGTCGAATCGCAGTTCGAGCAACGAGCGGCGAGGGTGGGCGAGGAGGTGGCGGTTGAGCTGCACTGCGAGCTCGTGGCCCGTGCCCCAGACGATGTGCCAGCGTGGCACGGAGTTGCCCGGCGTGTAGAGGCCGCGCTCCACCCAGAGCGGCATCGGCATGAACTCGACGCCGATGCGCTTCAGCCAGTCGAAGATCTCATCGTTGGCGCGGTGCACGTAGGCCTCGGCCCACGCGCGCGGCCAATGGTCGTCCGCGCCGAACCCGGCGAAGGCGTGCCAGTCGCGCAGGCCCTGCTCGGCGTCGTCGCGGATGCCGTAGCGCTTCTGCAGCGGCGTGCCGGCGAACCAGATGCCGCCGAAGCTCTCCTTTGCGAGGCCGCCCATGTTCTCCTCGACGTCGCGGTCGAGAAGCAGCACGCGGCGCCCGCGGTCGAGCAGGTCGATGGCGGCAGCGACACCCGCGATCCCGGCGCCGATCACTACAACGTCGGACTGGTAGTGCATCATGATTCGATTGACGCGACTCTGGCCTGTCCGAATGATATCCCTCGCCGCCCATGACCGCCGTCCAGTTCCGTAGTCCCGACGTCCGCCTCTCCGAGGCGCTGGCCGACACGGCCCGCGCCGTGCAGGGTCACGTCGTCACGTTGCGAGAGCTGCTGGGCTACGTCGGCGAGCAGGGACTGCTCGTCTTCGCCGCGATACTTGCCATGCCGTTCCTGATCCCGGTGTCGCTGCCGTTCATGAGCACCGCACTCGGCTTGCCGATGCTGCTGATCGGGATCGCGGTGATCCTCGGGCGGTTGCCGTGGCTGCCGGACCGGCTGCTCGACCACGCTTTGCCCTCGGCGACGGTGCAGCACGTGCTGGAGCGAGCGGGGCGCACGGCCGAGCGCTTCGAGCACCTGGTCCGGCCGCGCCTCCTGCCGCTCACCGGCTCTGCGCTGGTGAACTCGGTGCATGGCGTGACGCTCGTGGTCGTGGTGCTGCTGCTGATGGCACCGCTGCCGCTCGTCCCGTTCGCGAACACGCTGCCCGCGATCGCGATCATCCTGCTCTGCCTCGGGATCGCGGAGCGCGACGGCGCGCTGCTGCTCGGCGGGTATGCGGTGTCGCTGGTGTCCACGGTCTACATCGGCTCGCTGCTTTGGCTGGTGGTGCATGCGGGCATGAACGTGGAGGACGTGTACGGCACGGCGCGGGCCTTCGCGACGCGCCTCTTCGGCGGCTAAGTCGCGGGTCGGGTTCGGTTTTTTCCGTGCGCCGGCCGGCCGGGCGCCGTTCGTGTACACTGCACGCCCCTCGACAATCCGAAATCCGGTGCCAGGCACCGGATTTCCGAAATCCGGTGCCAGGCACCGGTTTTCCCACCCCCCAACGGAATTCCAACATGTCCTTCGACCAGCTCGGCCTGCCGGCCGCCCTCCTGCGTGCCGTCCAGGACGCCGGTTACACCGCGCCCACGCCGATCCAGGCGAGCGCGATTCCCGCGGTGCATGCCGGCCGCGACCTCCTGGCCGCCGCCCAGACCGGTACCGGCAAGACGGCTGCGTTCGCGCTGCCCCTGCTGCAGCGCCTCGACGAGGAGCAGCCCCACCCGCGCGGGTCACGCGCCCCGAGGCTCCTCGTGCTCGTGCCGACGCGCGAGCTCGCGGCGCAGGTCGGCGAGTCCTTCCAGGAACTCGGCCGCCATCTCCACCAGCGCACGCTGCTCGTCTTCGGCGGCGTGAGCCCGCGGCCCCAGGTCGAGGCCCTGCGCCACGGCGTGGACATCGTCGTCGCCACGCCCGGCCGCCTGCTCGACCACATCAACGAGCGAGTGATCGACGTGACGCGGATCCGTTACCTCGTGCTCGATGAGGCCGACCGCATGCTCGACATGGGCTTCATCCGCGACATCCGCCGCGTGCTGGCCGCCCTGCCGAAGAAGCGCCAGAACCTGCTCTTCTCGGCAACCTTCTCCGACGAGATCCGCAAGCTGGCCGAAGGGCTGCTGCACGACCCGCTCGCGGTCGAGGTCGCGTCGCGCAACGCGCCGGCCGAGCTGGTCGAGCACCGGGTGCACCTCGTGGAGCAGGGCGACAAGCGCGCCGTGCTGAGCCACCTGCTGCGCGCAGGCTCGACGCCGCAGACGCTGGTCTTCACCCGCACCAAGCACGGCGCCAACCGCCTCGCCGAGCAGCTCGAGCGCGACGGCATCCAGTGCGCCGCCATCCACGGCAACAAGTCGCAGAACGCGCGCACCAAGGCGCTGGCCGACTTCAAGGACTACAAGGTGCAGGTGCTGGTGGCGACCGACATCGCCGCGCGCGGCCTCGACATCAGCGAGCTGCCGCAGGTGGTCAACTACGAGCTGCCCCACGTGCCGGAGGACTACGTCCACCGCATCGGCCGCACCGGCCGCGCCGGCTGCACCGGCCACGCACTGTCGCTCGTCTCGAGCGACGAGCGCGACCGTCTCCGCGCCATCGAGCGCGTGCTCGGCCGCAGGATCGACGTGTTGCCGCTCGACCGGTCCGGGATCGACTTCGGCAAGGGCGACGCGCCGCCGCGCGCCTCGCGGCCGCCGCAGCACACCGCCCCGCGGCGACCCCGGCCGCACGCGCAGTCACACCGCAACGAGGGTCAGCGCCGCAGGGGCTGATGCGGGCGCCGGGGTGCTTCGTGCTCGCGCACATGCACGTCGTCGCCGCGGTCACTCGGTCGAGCGAGTGTGCCGGCCGATCGCCGCCGCGGCCCGCGCCGCCAGGCGATGCGTCGTGTACATCGCGACGAACGTCGCCACCACCACGGCAACGTAGAACTGCCCGGTCACGGCCTCCATCGTCGCGAGCGTGCGCGCCGCCGGCGAGACCGGCAGCACGTCGCCGTAACCCATCGTCGAGATCGTGACCAGGCTGTAGTACATCAGCTCGCCCCGCAGTTCGCGCGGCGACATGGACCCGGCCGGCTCGAGCAGTTGCAGCGCGTCCGGGTTCCAGACGAGCAGCAGGTAATAGAGCTCTGCGAAGACCATCGCGATCAGCAGGTAGGCCACCACCATTGCGAACACGCCGTCGACCGTCGGGCGCTCGCCTCGAAAGACGAAGTCGAGCACGCCGACGATGCATGCGACCGTCACGGGTGCGATCAAGGCCACGTCGATCGTGCGTTCGAACTGGCGCCACTGCGGAGTGAACTCGAGGATCGAGAGCGTCGATGCCACGAGCGAGATTCCCCACAGCACCCACACGACCCGGCCGAAACTGCGCCACTGCGGGTTCGCCCAGACGGTGACGAGAATCAGGTTGAACAGGAGCAGGTGGATCGCGAGGTGCCCGGCAACCCGTGTCTCGATGTGCGGCGCGGCGAGCAGCCACGCGAAGATGGCGAGCGTCAGCTGCAGGAACCGCCACTGCGGAACCGGTTTATTCTCGGCGATATCCATGGTGCGTTGTCGGCTCCGGTCCGGCCGATGTGACGACCGCCAGTGTCCGCGCGCCCGCCCGGCATGTAAATCACCGCCTGGGCGATGCGGCCTGCGCCGGCGCGGAAAATCCGGATTCCGCGGAACCCTCGCCGCATCATCATCACCGGATGGCCGTCCCGCGCAACCTCCCCAACGCGCTGAGCGTCGCACGAATCGCCGCCGTGCCGGTCCTGCTGGCGCTGGCCTGGTTCGGGCAGGAGACTCTGTTCACGTGGGTGCTGGTTCCGGCGCTGCTCACCGACATCGCCGACGGTCTCGTCGCCCGCGTGTTCCGCCTGCAGTCGAAGCTCGGCGCGCTGCTCGACTCAGTCGCCGACACCGTGCTGATGCTCGCGGCGTGCTTCGGCGTCTGGAGGCTGCATCCGGAGGTCCTGGAGCAGCATGGCCTCGCTGTCGCGGCCGCGCTCGGTGCCTGGGTGCTCGAGGACGTGGCCGCGCTCGTGCGCTACCGCCGCCTGTCGAGCTTCCACACGTACTTTTCGAAGATCGCGGGCAACCTGCTCGGCCTCTTCGTCGGTGTGCTGTTCGTGTTCGGCCTCGAGCCATGGTTGCTGCACGTCGCTGTCGCCGTCAGTGTGCTGGCGAGCCTGGAGGAGCTGGTGCTGCTCGCGTTGCTGCCGGAGTGGCGGGCGAACGTCAGGGGCCTACCCTGGGTGCTGCGGGAGCGTGCCGGCCGCCGCTGACAGGCGGCTGTCGACACCAGCGAGCCAGTCAGTCGGCGGGCGCCTGCGGTTTGCCGGCCGTCGGGATCCCGCCTAGAATCGGCGCCCGGCGCGGGTGTAGTTCAATGGTAGAACTGTAGCTTCCCAAGCTACTAACGTGGGTTCGATTCCCATCACCCGCTCCAATTCCCTTCCTTTCCAGAGCCGTTTCACAAGGGTCAGCAGAGTGGTTCAGGGTTGTTGCGTGACGCGCAACACGATACACTGATGTCATGATCCAGTCTTTCCGGCACAAGGGACTGCGGCGGTTCTACGAATCGGGGTCCCTGGCCGGAATCCAGCCGCAGCACGCGAAACGGCTGAGGATGCAGCTGGCTGCCCTCGATTCGGCCCAGGTCATCGAGGACATGGATATCGCTGGCTTCCGTCTGCACGCACTGAAGGGCGCCGAACGGGGGCGGTGGTCGATCTGGGTGAACGGCAGCTGGCGGCTGACCTTCGAGTTTCGCGACGGGCAGACGTACGTGCTCGACTACGAGGACTACCACTGATGGCCATGCACAATCCCCCGCATCCCGGCGAGTTCATCTCGGCCGTCTACCTGGAGCCCAATGGGCTGAGTGGTCGTGAGCTGGCGACGAAGCTGGGCGTGGCCCCCTCCACCCTGAATCGGGTGCTGACCGGAGCAAGCGGCGTGAGCCCTGAGATGGCGTTGCGGCTTTCGAAGTGCCTGGGCCGCTCGCCGGAGAGCTGGCTGGCGATGCAGTACAGCCACGATCTCTGGCGGGCCAGACAGCAGGTGGACTTGAGCCGCGTCGCCAGGGCGCGACTGACGGCTGCTTGATGCGCCGAGGCTCCGTCAAGCACACGTCAATCACACGCAGGACCGTCGTCGTTCGCAAGTGATTGACCCGGCGAGCAGAGCCGGGCGCCGCACGTGGGTTCGATTCCCTGACCTCGTCCCACTTTTCGACGACAGATTAGAACTGGACTTAGCTGACTTCTCGGGTCCTCAGCACGGGAGATGAGGGCATGAAGAAGTCGAGGTTCACCGAGGAGCAGATCGCCTTTGCGCTGCGGCAGGCCGAGAGCGGTTCGCCGGTCGCCGACGTCTGCCGCAGATGGGCGTGAGCGAGGCGAGCTTCTACGTCTGGAAGAAGAAATACGGCCAACTCGGACTCACCGAGATCCGCGAGCTCCGCCAGCTGCGCGACGAGAACGCCCGCCTGAAGCGCCTGGTGGCTGATCTCACCCTGGACAAGCACATTCTGCGGGAAGTCATCCGAAAGAAGCTTTGAAGCCCGCCCGGCGCCGTGTGCTGGCGGGCTGGATGAAAGAGCGGTTTCAGGTGGCCACGGTGCGGGCTTGTCGGCTGGCGGGATTCTCGCGCGCCGGGTTCTACCGCAAGAGTACGGCCAAGGACCAGTCGGCCTTGCGCCTGCGCATCCGCGAGATCGCCCACGCCAGACCGCGGTTCGGCTACCAACGCATCCACGTCATGTTGCGACGGGAGGGCTGGCCGGTGAACAAGAAGCGCGTTCGACGTCTTTACCGGTTGGACGGGCTGCAGCTGCGTACCCGCATTCGCCGACGCAAGCACATGTCCCTTCACCGTGGTCCGGTGCCCGTGCCGAGCGCTCCGCACGAGCGCTGGAGCATGGACTTTGTGCATGATCAGCTGTTCGACGGCCGGCCGTTCCGCATCCTGACGGCGGTCGATCAGTTGAGTCGCGAGAGTCCGTTGATTGAGGTCGATTTTGCGATGTCCGGACAGAGGGTCGCCGACGCTCTGGAAGCGCGCACCGAGGACATGCCGGCGCCGGTGTCGATTACCGTCGATCATGGCTCGGAGTTCACCTCCAAGGCGCTCGAGGACTGGGCTTGGCGACGTGGCGTGAAGCTCGATTTCATCCGGCCAGGCAAACCCATGGAAAACGGGCACATCGAGTCGCTCAACGGCCGGCTGCGAGACGAATGCCTGAACGTCATGCAGTTCATGTCGCTCGACGATGCGCGAGTGAAGATCGAGGCATGGCGCGTGGATTACAATCAGCAACGACCCCACAGCTCGCTGGGTCACCTGACACCCAGCGAGATCGTTCACAACCGTCAGGAGAACCTGGCCCGGAAGTCAGCCGAACTCTAGATCAAGACTGTCTACGAACGGGACCAACGTCAATCGCTTGGCAGCGCCGAACGCACGCTGTATCAATGCCTGGGTTACGCCGGCCGAGCAGGGCGCCCCCGACGCGTCTATCGATTAACCGAGGACACCATGAACAGATTCGACCCGATCCGGTCATTCGCAGACCTCCGCCACGAGTTCGGCGAGCACGGTGGCGTGAATATGTCGGTCGAGGCCAGTACGACGTTCACGGTGATCGACCCGACGACGATGCCCGAGATCTTCCAGGGGCACCTCGGCCCGGACGTCGGCGGCTGTTACCTGTACGGGCGTCACTTCAATCCGACGGTTTATGTGCTGGGTCGCCAGATCGCGGCCTACGAGGGCGCGCAGGCCGGTTACTGCACTTCGAGCGGGATGGCGGCCATTGCGGCGACGATCACGCAGCTCTGCGACACGGGCGACCACGTGGTGGCCAGCCGCACCGTCTATGGCGGTACGTTCGCCTTGCTTCATGACTACCTCCCTGCGAAGGCCGGGGTCACGACGACGTTCGTGGACGTCTCGGATCCCGCAGCGGTGGAGCGCGCCATCACGCCACGCACCAGGGTCCTGTATTGCGAATCGGTGTCCAACCCGACGCTGCGAATTGCCGACATCCCGCGGCTCGCGGACATCGCCCACCGGCACGAAGCGATGCTCGTCGTCGACAACACGTTCACGCCGCTGATCATGGCGCCGATCCAGCTCGGTGCCGATGTCGTCGTGCACAGCCTCACGAAATTCATGAACGGCGCCAGTGACCACATCGCCGGGGCCGTGTGTGGCACCACCGAATTCATCATGAAGCTCATGGACCTGCACACGGGTTCGCTGATGCTGCTGGGGCCGACCATGGATCCACAGGTGGCCTTCGAGATCAGCCTGCGCCTGCCTCACCTTGGCCTGCGCATGGTGGAGCACAGTCGAAGGGCGCATGCCATGGCGACGCGCCTCGATGAACTGGGGTTGCCGGTGACCTACCCCGGCCTCGGGAATCACCCGGACCACGCCTTGCTGATGGAGTTGGCGAACCCGGACTTCGGTTGCGGCGGGATCCTCGCGCTGGATCTCGGGTCTCGCGAGCGCGCGTTCGAATTCATGGACCTGCTGCAGAACGAACACCAGTTCGGCCTGATGGCGGTGAGCCTGGGCTACAGCGAGACGCTGATGTCGTGCTCGGCGTCCTCCACCAGCAGCGAGATGTCCGAGGACGAGCTCGAGAAGGCGGGCATCAGGCCAGGCCTGGTGCGGCTGTCGATCGGTTACACCGGAGCGCTCGAGCAGCGCTGGTCACAGCTGCGATCCGCGCTGGAGCGACTGGGGCTGGTCAGTCGCACTGATCCCGTCTAGGACGATCGCTGCGCTCCGATCTGCGCGCCGCTGGCGGCTCGGGTCGCCTGCAACCCTTGCTGCCTGCGGCTCTCACCGGTCGCGTTCCGACAGCGCACGCTCGATGCGCTTGTCTGGCACCAGCCAGAGCAATGCAACGGCGACGTAGCAGGCCTGCGATACCCAGTGGCTGACGAAGGCCACCGGGATCGCCGCGGCATAGACCAGCACGGATATGTTGCCCTTGCGGTCCTTGCCGATCGCCCGCGCAAGCACGGCCTCCTGTCCTTCGATCGCGATGATCGTTCGCTGCAGGATCCAGTAGGCGATGGCGGCCATCGTAAGCACGCCACCGTAGAGCGCCGTTGGCATCGCTGCGAAATGGTTCTCACCCATCCAGCCGGTGACGAACGGCAGCAGCGACAGCCAGAACAGCAGATGGAGATTCGCCCACAGGACTCCGCCGCCGATACGCGTGGCCGCGTGCAGCAGGTGATGGTGATTGTTCCAGTAGATGCCGACGTACACGAAGCTGAGCACGTAGGCGAGGAATGCGGGCAACAGTGGCGTCAGTACTGCGAATGTCTCGCCGTGGGGAACCTCCAGTTCCAGCACCAGGATCGTGATGATGATGGCGAGCACGCCGTCGCTGAAGGCTTCCAGTCGGGTCTTGGTCATCGGCACCTCCCCTCAGCGCCGCACCCGGGCAAAGGCAAAGTTGCGGCCGTGTCCCAGCCGGATCGCCATGTGAATCCAGGTCATGGCGAACGGCTCGAGATAGCGCGCCGCTTTCAGGTCACCCAGGTCCACCGCGTCGAAGCCGATCATCGTGGCAAGCGTGATCACCCGGCTCCGGGCTTCGGCGTCGTCCCCGCAAACCGGCATGAACACCGCCCCTCCTGCATAGTGGCTGTCGGCCATGTTCTCAGCGCCGGTCGTGTTGAATGCTTTCACGACTCGCGCGCCGCGCGCGGCTCTGGCGATTTCCTCCGCGCCGGAGGTCGTCGTGCCGACCGACAGGCCGGTGAGGCCCGGTGCCAGCGGATTCGTCGCGTCGACGAGGATGCGATTACTCCAGTCCGGCCTTGACCGCGCGATACCGAGGGCGGCTGCGTAGGGCGTCGCCAGGATCAGGAGGTCGCTGGCCTCGATCGTGGCTTCGGTCGTGCCGATGCTGGCGCCCGGCCCGAGGCGGGCGACCGCATCGCGGTACTTGTCGGGGCCGGGCACGCCGAATTGGATCGACTCCCCCCTGGCGATGAAGGCGTGGGCGAGGGCGGTGCCGACGTTGCCGGCGCCGAGAATGCCAATGGCTTTGCTTGTCACGTTCCGTGCACTCCCTGACTACCGTTCAGCGGCCCAGTGCCTCGATGACCAGCCGGGCGGTCTCACTGCCCGAGAAGTTCTGCTGCCCGGTGATGAGATTGCCATCGCGCACGGCAAAGGCGCGCCATCGTCCAGCCTGAATGAAATTCGCGCCGCGTGCGCGCAACGCATCCTCGATGCGCCAGGGCATGACGTGCTGTCCGCGCGGCAGCAGGTTGTAGCTCCACACCGCCTCGTCCGCGAAGTCCTCCTCGACGTTGGCGAAGCCGGTGACCGTCCTGCCCTCGACGAGGTACCTGCCATCGGGGAGCCGCGCGTAGTTCAGGACGGCAACCCCGTGGCACAGGGCGGCGGCCACCTTGCCGGCGAGGTAGAACTCGACGAACTTGCGTTGCAGGCCGATCGCCGACTCGAACGTGAACATCGGCGCCTGGCCGCCGGCGACGACGATGGCGTCGAAGCGTCGCACGTCGATCTCCGTGGCGGGCCGGGTGCCGTCGACCAGGGTCCTGAGCTCGGGCGAGTGGATGAAACCCTGGCTGATGATGTCGGACCTCGAGTAGCCGCTCGGGTCACCCGGGTCGCTCATGGCGTCGGCGACGCAGCGACCGCCGTCGGGGCTGAAGATCTCGATCTCGTAGCCCGCGTCGTGGAAGGCGAGATAGGGGTGGGTCAGCTCGCTCCACCAGAAACCGACCGGCCACCCCGTGGTCGTCGAGACCGCCGGGTTGGCGATCACGATGGCAACGCGCTTCCGGTCGTTTGCGTTCGAGACGTTCGCATCCTGCAGGCTCACGATCCTGACTCCTCGACGGTCGGTGGGGACGCCCACCCGCAGGACGGAGGATTGACCGTATCCCCGAGTGAATAAATACTTTCGGAGAGGACTTACTGTTGCCAAAAGTGACGACAATAAACGTCAGCGCCCTGGCCGTGTTCGTCAAGGTCGTGCAGACCGGCAGCTTCACGCGTGCCGCGGCGGCCATGGGAACGCAGAAGGCCCGCCTCTCGCGTGTGGTCGCACAGCTCGAGCGGGACCTGGGCGTACGCCTGCTCGAACGAACCACGCGGTCGCTTTCGATGACCGAGGCAGGCCGGGAGATCTTCGAGCGCGCGGTCGGCATCCTCGGCGCTGTCGAGGACGTCGAGCGCGTCGCGCAGCGCATGCACGCGGAGCCGCGCGGCGTGCTGAAGCTCACCTGCGGAGTCGAGTTCGGCATGATCGCCGTGAGTCGCTGGATCGACGCGTACCTGCGGCGCTACCCGCAGGTCAGCGTCGACGCCGACTTCACGAGCCGCGTCATCGATATCGTGCACGAAGGTTTCGACCTGGCGATTCGAGTGGGCGAACTGCCCGACTCGCGCCTGGCGGCGAGGCGCATCGGGGAGTTGCGCTACGGGTTGTTCGCAAGCACCGCGTACCTGAAGCGGCGCGGCTCGCCAGACTCTCCCGCGGACCTTCCGCAACACGACCTGCTCATGTTCACCGCGGGCAGCCACGCCTCGGGCTGGCGACTGAGCCGTGGAGCCGAGCAGCACCGGGTCGATGCTCCGGCCAGGCTCAGGATCAACAACAGCTTCTCGGTCCGGGATGCGGCGGTCGAAGGGCTCGGGATCGCGCAACTGCCCATGCTCGTGGCATACGAATCGGTCGAGTCGCGCGCCCTGGTCCGCGTGCTGCCGGATTGGATTCCGCCGGCGGTCCCGATTCACGCGCTGTTCCCGAGCAGTCGCTACCTGACGCCCAAGGTGAGGGCTTTCATCGATCTGGCCGTTGCCTCGCACGCGAAGGATTCGCGCGGCGGATTGGCGTGAGGTCACGCGCCAGTCACGCTCGCGATCCTCGCAGGCGGCAAGTGATTGATCCGGCGAACCAGACGACCTCGCACGGGCCCTGTCTGGATCGGGTCGTCCCCCTGCGCCCTCGGTCGTGTCCTGCACTGGCTGCCGGGATGTGCCGTCGTGCCGCCGCCCTCGGGATGTCACGTCCGTTGCTTGCGCGCGCGGTTCGCGAGTGCTACAAACGTGGTACGCGGCAAACGATGCAGGACCTGGCTTATGGCCGAGACGACTACGATTCGCCTTCCGCCCAAGCTGCGCGCGCGCATCCATGCGCTCGCGAAGCAGTCCGGACGCTCGGCCCACAGCCTCATCCTCGAAGCGGTGGAGCGGCATGCCGACTACGAGGAGCAGATGCGCAGCCTCGTCAAGGAAGCACTGGCGGCTGACGAGGAGATCGAGCGGACCGGCGAGGTGTATCGCGCGGACGACGTGCATGCCTGGGTAGAACGCCTGGCCCGCGGTCGGGACGCTGCGCGGCCGAAGCCGTGGCGACGGTAGTCTATTCGGCGCGGGCACTGTCTCACCTCGAGCGCGCCTTCGAGTTCCTGGCCAGCGAGAATCCGGACGCGGCAATCGCGGCGGCCTCGGCCATCCGGTCGGCCGTCGAGACCCTGGCCGCGCACCCGTTGCTCGGGCGGCGCGTGCACGGCGACATTCGAGAACTCGTGATTTCGTTCGGCCAGACGGGTTACATCGCGCTGTACCGATTCGTGGTCCCACAGGATGAGGTCAGGGTGCTTGCGGCCCGACATCAGCGGGAAATCGGATTCGTGCCATAGGCGCGATTCGCCGTGCGAGACGTTGGCCGGCGCTCGCTGATGCTTGCGTGGTAATGATGCTCAGGAGCGGCTGCTCAGGACTCCAAGGTACCCGATTTCGCCATGGAAGCTGACGTCGGCATGCCGACCCGAGGCGGGCCGGGCCGGCAGGCGACCCCAAGGCTGACCAGGGCGATGCCCGCAACGCGCGCCACCGTCACCGCGCGGCCGTCAAGGAGACCACACGCCCGCAGGAACCAGCCGAGCAACAGGAGTCCGACGGCAGCGATCCAGCTGCCGGCTACCCTGGCCGCGACACGCATCCACGGGGCGCGCAATGCGACCACGCCGCCGGCCACGAGTGCAACGGCGACGAACGCGGACGGCGCCATGCCGATCAGTGCGAGTGCTCCACGATTCGCCGTGGCGATGCCGGTCCCATTCATCCATCCATGCAGCAGTCCGAGCAGGATCGCGAGACCCGTCAGCAGCGGAAGCGGCAGGCCGCGATCGGCGGCCACCAGCACGCCGAGCACGATCGCCGAGAGCGCGGCGACGGGCCAGGTGGGATCCGGGCCGCCGGCCCAGTAGCCGGCCAGTCCTCCCGCCAGCCATGCGCAAGGCAACGAGAAGAGCACGCGCCTGCCGCCGGCCGCCCCGTTCAGCCCGCCAAGCAACGCGAGCGCCAGTACGGGCAGGACGTCGTCGAGCGTGAGGAAGAAATGCGAGATGCCGTCGTACAACGGCCCGAGGCCCGTCGTGACCAGGTGCGCCGACGCGAGCGGCGGCCAGGTCCTCGGCCAGGAACTGCATCTTCTGCGCCATGCGTCGCTTGACGATCTCGTCATCCTTATCGAGGCCCATCGCGAGAGCCCCGCGGTAGAGGCCTTCCTGCTGGACCTTGTTCTCGACCATGCGGTCCAGCTCCTGGGGCGTCGGCGGGCGGCGCCACTGCGACTGGTACAGCTGGATGAGCTGGCCGATTTCATCCACGGACAGGCGGATCTCCCTCGACGAGGGACTGCTGTCGGGGGCCTTCATGAAGTGATGGACGGCGAATACAGCCGCGCCCAGCAACAGGAAGTGGACCAGCGGCTCGTGGTGGAGTCGTCTCATGGTGTTCGCAGGAAAACCGGGCACCGGGCTGCGGGATCGCCGGGGTCCGCCCCGACGATCCCTGGAGGCGGCATCCGCGCTGGTTGTGCACGTTCGGCTTGCCCAAGTGCACTTCCGATTCCACCTTCTGCAGCGCCTTGGCGACCATCTCCTCGACCATCTTGCGACGCATCTCGGCGCGCATGGTCTGGAATTTCTTCTGCTGATCCGGGTTGAGCAGTGGCGAGACCTTATCGTCGAAGGAAGCGCCGAGCTTCCTCAACTCCTCGACCTTCTGCAGGCCGCTGAGCTTGGTGTCCGTCTTCAATTCGCCGAGCTGCTTCATCTCCTGCTGCAGGACCGGCACGATCTCGTGTCGCTGCGTGGCGCCCGGGCCCGGATCTCAGTCAGCGGTGGTGTCCGACGCAGGATCGCTCGCATCGGGACTGATCACGCCAAAGCGCGCCGGAAGGAGCGCGTAGAACACCGTGACTTTCTCCTGGCGCAGCAATTGCAGGAGCTGCCCGGCTTCGTCGTCACTGACGATGAACTCGACCTCGATGGTGAGCGAGCCGGCAAGTTCGAAGAATTGAGCTTCGTGCAGCACGTGATGACGGCCGAACCCCGCCATCGCCTTGAATGCGGAACCGCCACGGATGCCGAGCCGATTGGCCTGCTCGAGGAGCCACTCCCACAGCGGTCGCCCATGATGGCAGTCGTTCTCGTGCACGTAGAACCGACAGAATGAGCCTTGCATGGTGGTTGTCTCCCGATGACCTCAACCCCGGAACCAGTGGACCGTGGCTATGCCCGCCAGCGTCATCAGCACCGAACCACCCAGATGCACCGCCGCGGCGCTCACCGCCCACAGGCTTCGCCCCTGCTGCAACAACGTCACGATCTCCGCCGAGAACGTGGAGAACGTGGTCAGCCCGCCACAGAAGCCCGTGATGATGAGGAGGCGCCACTCCGGCGCGATCGCCGAGTAGGTTGCGAAGAAGGAGATCGCGACGCCGACGATGTAGCCGCCAACGAGATTGGCGGTCAGGGTGCCGGGCGGGATCGTCGGGAACAGGCTGTTGAGCTGCGAACCGAGCCACCAACGCAACAGGGCCCCGAGGCTCGCGCCGGCGCTGACCGCAACCACCGATTTCCACATGCCACCGCCTCCCGATCGGGCCCACGAAGGCATCATCAGCCGACGACCGGCGGTTCCCGGGCAGGAGGAATGCCATCTCCTGGATGGCAATTACTCTAGCGTAGGCCGCGACAGGCTGGCTACCCGCCGGCTTCCACGGCTAAGCCGCCGGTAACAGAAGCTTCACGCCCGCGATCAGGAGCACCATCGAGAGCACCCAGAGCAGTGGGCGTGCAGACAGCCGCTGCAATCCGACTGCCGTGCCCAGCCAGCCTCCGGCAAGAACCGCCCCCGCCAGCCACGGCAATTCTTCGGGAAGCGGGTTTGCGGCCCACTGTACGCCAATGAGTCCGGCGAGTGAGTTCACCCAGATGAACGGCGCGGCCAGGCCGGCCGCCCCGCGCGGTCCCGCCCAGCCGGCGAACAACAGCAACGGGCTCAGGAAGATGCCGCCCCCGGTACCGGTTAGCCCCGACAGCAAGCCGATGACCGCCCCACTGCCCACCGCTGCGGGCCAAGGCACCTGCAGCGTGCGTTCGGTCAGCGCGTAATCACCGCTGCGCGCACGCCAGATCAGAATCGCCGCAGAGCAGAGCAGTACCACGCCGACCAGTGCGCGATAACCCGGCAGCGGCAGGTCCACCCTTCCGCCGACGTAGGCGAGCGGCACGGAGGCAAGCGCGAACGTCAGCAGTTGATCCCAACGGGTCCAGCCCGCGCGCCAGAATCGGAAGGTCGCCAGTGTTGCCACGATCAAGTTGAGCGCGAGCGCGGTGGGACGCATGGCGGCAGGGGCAACGCCAAGCAATGCCATCGTCGCGAGATAACCCGACGCGCCCGCGTGCCCGACACTGCTGTAGAGCGCGGCGATACCGAAAAACACCGCGGCCAGGATGAGTAGCTCGGACGACATCGTTCAAAGTCCATAGACCTGGCGCTTCACCGGGTGACGACGTTGCGCGCGATTGTCAGCCTGTTCGACTGCCACAGGAAATCGCACCGCTTCGACCGCCGGGCCTGCTCCCACCGTCCTCACCCGGAGGCCGCGAGGCCCGTCCCAGTGGCTCCCGGTCCGACATCGCGGCTCCGGCCGGGCGCCGAGAGGATTTACTGGCGCTACGAACTGCAGCCGGTCTTTGCGTCCGATGATCACTGCATTCATGCGAGTGCTCCCTGCAGCTGCGGACCCCGTCCGCCAGGATCAGCGTCGACGAAAGAAGTTGGGCCGTGATGCCGACGCCGGAGGACGATCGTCCTTGTGCCGGAAGTTGATGCGGCCTCTGGTCAGGTCGTACGGCGACATCTCGAGCGTCACCTTGTCGCCGGCAAGGATGCGGATGCGGTGCTTGCGCATCTTCCCGGACAGGTAGGCCGTAATCTCGATGCCGTTCTCCAGCGTGACGAGAAAGCGGGTGTCCGGGAGCACCGTGCTGACGGTGCCTTGCATGTCGATCAGTTCTTCCTTGGCCAAGCGTTCACCTCGACTGACGACAACGTCACGGGGGGGCGGCACGATACAGGAACGGCGTGGTCGGCGTGCGGGTATCCCTGCCCGGACGAAAACAGGCCAGCGCCGCGCCACCGATGCGTGTATAGTCTCGTCCGGGTAGTCACCCTTCTTCTTTCTGTTTTGGGCACGCAACGCCATTCCCGGCGGTCATTCGTCCCAGCGCCAAGCCGAAGAGTTTCCGATCCACGTGGCACCGTTGCCACGCGTCTGTGATCGTCCCGAGCTTCGGCCGGGTACTTCAGTCGCGCAGCCCCGAATGCCTTTTTCCCAGGTCCCGAAAGCCGGCCGCCCTTCTGGGCGGAGCCCAGGGACCATCGCCAGAGAGCATTTTTCAATGAGCAAGATCTACGTTGGTAACCTTCCTTTCACGGCCGATGAGGCTGCTGTCCGCACGCTGTTCGCGACGCACGGCACGGTCGAATCCGTCGCCCTGATCACGGATCGCGACACCGGCCAGCCGCGCGGTTTCGGCTTCGTCGAGATGTCGAACGCCGATGCGGCGCGAGCCATCCAGAGCCTCAACGGCCACCAGATGGACGGTCGCGCCCTCAAGGTGAACGAGGCGCAGGCGAAGGGTGACCGCCCCCGTCGCGCCTGGTAATCCAGGGAATCGCGCAATAGCGTGCCCGGCGGCGGATGCCGCCGCCGGATCGCACGAGGCGAACGGCCCCCTCCGGGGGGCCGTATCGCGCCAGCCAGTGCATTACAGTGGGCCCGCGTGTCGACCCATCCACTGAAACCCATGGCAGTCATCACCGGCTTCGGCGGCGTCAATGCCGTCGGCCGGAGTTCGGGTCACCACGCTTACAGGCGCACGGCACGGGCACGCCGCACAACCGGACGACGGAGTCGCGGATCCTGAATGGCGTCGGCGCAACGAGCCGGTCACCGGCCAGGGAAGATGCTAACCGGACTCCGGACCCGCGGGTTGAATCGTCAATGCGGAGGTCGAGTCGCCCCGCATTTCGGCGAGCCAGCGTGCGCCGCGCTCCAGCATGGCCTTCACCCGCGGATCGCGCTGCAGCGTCCGTGCGGACGGGTCATAGCGCAGGTAGTTGTAGATGTTGGGCCAGCGGCCGAAATTACGCTGCAGGAGTCTGTCCAGCCGGACGATGGCGCCCTCCACGTCGCCCGATGCGATGAAGTAGTTGAAGTCGCGTGCCCACTCGATCGAGCCTGCAGCCGGTTCCCCGCCCAGCTCGCGCGCGAGCGAGTACTCGGCGGCGGCTGCCTCGCGCTCGCCGAGCAGCGCCAGGATCGTCGCCTTCTGCTCGCGCAGGGCGGCGCGGTCCGGCTCGTCCTGCAGCAGGCGATCGAGTGTCTTGATCGCCTCGCGCCACTGAAGCTCGGCCGCTGCGTGTCGGCCCGCGGCTGCATGGGCGTCGCCGCGCAATCCTGCCGTGGGATACTCGACGAGGGCCTCCTGAAGCATGTCGCGCTGGCTGCGGCCGAGCGTCTCGAGCGCCTTTTCGTAGTCGCCGGATCGAATCCACAGCGTGGCCACGTGAAAGATGAACACGTCCTCCAGCAGGAGCTTGGGAGGGATGGCAGCGGCGAATTTCTGCGCAGCGTCCAGGTCGCCCCAGCCGTAGAGGAGCACCAGCAGACGGAGCAGGTAGCTCTCGCGCGCGGGCTGGCCGGACTCGAACACGCCGTCCAGCAGCCGGTCGGCCTCGACGTACTCGCCCCGCCGCCAATGCACGGCGGCCAGGACCATGTCCGCGTGGCTGCGGCCGAGTGGTGAGACCGCGCGCAGGCGATCGAGCGTGGCGGCCGTCTTCTCGTGCACGGGCGCCGCTGCCTCGGCGTCGGGAGCGGTCCGGATGGACGTCCAGGCCGATTCGCGAAGCACGGCCATGTTTCGCGGCTCGCGCTTGCCGATGGAGTCCAGGCATCGGATTGCTTCGGCCCAGTCGCCGTTCACCTCGAGCAGGCCGCACAGCGCCAGTTCCGCGTTGACCGAGTCGGGGTCGAGCAGCTTGGCTTTCTCCGCGTAGCTCCGCAGGTCGGCCCGTCTCTTCGGCGTGTCCTCGTAGTTGGCCATGATGAACCGGAAGTTCGCCCACGCTGCCGCGGCGAACGCTTCGGCGCTGGACGGATCCTTCTCGATCGCCTCGAGGGCGAACTGCTCCGCGAGTTCGACGTTGCGGCGGGTGCGCAGCGGATCGTCGTCGAGCAGTGCGCGCGCCTTCGCTACCCGCTCGGCGGCGACGTCGGGAGCCGCCTGCTCCAGGGCAGCCGTCGTCCGCGTCGGCGATCCGCGAGACCACATGACGGCGGCCAGTACCACCGCGCCCAGCACCGCGAAAGCGCCGACCCAGGCACGCCTTGCGGGGAACCGGCCAGGGGGCGGCGTCGCAGCGGCCGGTGAGGGCGTGGCCCCGCGCTTCGGCGCTGCGGTCGTGCGTTCGAGCAGTCGCCGGATGTGTGTCGGGAACATCGCGTCGCACTGCCCGTCGGGCAACTGCGTCCACTGTACCTCGAGAAATGCGTCCGGCACGTGGGCGCCCGCCTGCGCGGTCCCGTCGATGACGACGGGCACGAGGAAGGGCCGGCCTCGGGCCATCAGGTGCGAGCGCTGCTCGGCGAGGCGCCACTCGAGGCGGAAGTAACCCTCCGTGCGGCTCTGCGTGTTCGCCGAGATGATGGGCACGAACAGCGCGCACTCCCGGATCTGCCGCCGGATGGAGGCGTCCCAGGCATCGCCGCCGCGTAACTCGCTCTGGTCGAACCACACCTCGATTCCGGCGCCGTGCAGCGCGTCGCGGATTCGACGGGCTGCCTCGGCATCCTGGGATGCGTAGCTCAGGAAGACGGCCCTGGAAGAGTCAGTCATGGTGGGTGGGTCTCGCGCGCGGGATTACCAGCCGTAACGGGTCAGCGTCGCTTGACGTGCAGGTGCCGGTGCGGACCCACACGCGCGCGATGGTGCGTGTGGCTTTCCGTGCTTTCGTCGACGGGCACGATCACCAGCTGCCCGTGCCGTACCCCGCGCTCCGCAATCACGTGGTCCGCGTAGTGGCTGACCTCATCGACTTCGCCCCGCAGGACCGTGACTTCCATGCAGCTGTCGTGGTCGAGGTGCACGTGCAGCGTCGATATCGCGAGGTCGTGATGATCGTGCGCGGCATGCGTCAGGCGGCTCGCCAGTTCGCGGGACTCGTGGTCGTAGACGTAGACCGCTGCCGCGAGGCACTGGGCCTTGGGGTCGTTCGCGACGGCCGATCGCTCGAGGCCCGCGCGGACCAGGTCGCGAACCGCTTCGCTGCGGTTCGAGTACCGTCGGGCGGCCATGAACTCACCGAGGCGAGCCATCAGGTCGTCGTCGAGCGTTATCGTGGTGCGCTGCATCAGATGGCCCTGCTGTCAAATTGTAATATGCACTTATTATAAGAACCGCATACTCCGGCGCATCCTGACGTCCGGGCTAACGCGGTCGCCTGCGGGGGGCATCATGGAGAGCCGGCATCGGACACGCAATCGCAGTTACCTCGCCGCGGCCGCGGTCGTGATGATTGCGGCGGGTGCGGCGACCGCCGGGTTCGCGGCCGGCATCCCGACGGGCGAGCCGCTTGAGGAAGTGGTCGTCACGGCCCGCCGGGTCGGGCTGATCGGGGAATCGCAGGCCGCGAGTGAGGGCATCGTCACGAGCGTGCAGCTCGAGGGCCGGCCCATCCTGCGCCCCGGCGAGGTGCTCGAGGTCGTGCCGGGTCTCGTGGTCACGCAGCACAGCGGCGACGGCAAGGCGAACCAGTACTTCCTGCGCGGCTTCAACCTCGACCACGGCACGGATTTCGCGACCTGCGTGGACGGCGTGCCGGTGAACATGCCGACCCACGCGCACGGCCAGGGCTACGCCGACATCAACTTCCTGATCCACGAGCTCGTGGACGAGGTTCACTACCGCAAGGGGCCCTACTACGCCGAGCAGGGCAATTTCTCGGCGGCAGGCGCGGCGCAGATCGGTTACGTGCGGGACTCGGGGGCGCCGGCGCTCGGCGTGACCGTCGGCCAGGATGATTACTACCGGGTGCTCGGCACGGCCTCGTCACAGGTCGGCGACGGCACGTTGCTGCTCGGCCTCGACTGGTCGCAGGGCGACGGCCCATGGAAGCGGCCGCAGGACTTTCAGAAGACCAGTGGGGTCGTGAAATACAGTCACGGGAATGACTCGCGCGGCTGGTCACTGGCCGCGATGGGCTACGACGGCAGCTGGAACAGCACCGACCAGGTCCCGCAGCGCGCAGTAGACGATGGCTCGATCGACCGCTTTGGCAGCATCGACAAGACCACCGGCGGCGAATCGCACCGCTACAGTCTTTCATTCGACCTGTGGTCGCGGCAGGACGGACGGGGCTGGAATGCCATCGTCTACGCGATCGACTATTACCTCGACCTGATCTCCAACTTCACCTACGCCATCGACCAGGTGGACGGCGACCAGTTCGAGCAGTACGACGACCGCCGGGTGTACGGGGGCCGCTACGTCTACGACATGGACGCGTCGTTCAACGGCCTCGTGGGCGTCCTGCAGGCGGGCGCCGAGTTCCGCTACGACGACATCCACCCGGTTGCGCTCTACCGTACGCGGGAACGCGAGCGCTTCGAGACCATTCGCAAGGATGACGTGACCCAGGGCCAGTACTCGGCGTTCGTGAGCCACGACCAGCGCTGGACCCCGTGGCTGCGTACAACCGCCGGCCTGCGCTTCGACCTGTTCGACTTCCAGGTTGACGGTGACCTGACCGCGAACTCGGGGTCCGAGACCGATTCGCTGGCCCAGCCCAAGCTGACCGTCGTGCTGGGACCGTGGAACCAGACAGAGTTCTTCCTCAACGCCGGCCGCGGCTTCCACACCAACGACGCGCGCGGCACGACCATCACGGTCGATCCGGTCGACGGCGTCACGCCCGTCGATCCCGTGGACCCGATCGTGCCTGCGGACGGGGCCGAGGTCGGCCTGCGCACGGCCATCGTGCCGAAGACCCAGTTGACCGCGGCATTCTGGGGGCTCGACATCGACTCGGAGCTCCTGTTCGTCGGCGATGGCGGCATCACCGAGCCGAGTCGCGCGACGCGCCGCTACGGCGTCGAACTCGGTGCCTACTGGACACCACTCGACTGGCTGATCGTCGATGGCGACTACGCCTGGTCGCACGCCAGGTTCACGGAATCCGACCCGGCCGGCGACTACATCCCGGGCGCCGTCGAGACGGTCGTCTCGCTCGGAATCACGGTACATCGCGATCGCGGCTGGTACGGCGGCGCTCGCTGGCGATACTTCGGTCCGGCGCCGCTGATCGAGGATGGGAGCGTGCGCTCGCGCCCGACGTCGCTGGTGAACCTCGATGCCGGCTATCGCTTCACTCAGAAATTCAGCGTCATGGCGACGGTATTCAACGTGTTCGATACCGACGCCAACGACATCACCTACTACTACGACTCGCAGCTGCCGGGCGAGTCGCAACCGGTGGCCGACATCCATTTTCACCCGGTCGAGCCGCGCACGCTGCGGGTCACGGGAACTTTGCAGTTCTGAGGTCGGCATCAACCTCCGATGGGGGGACAATCGACCGGGTCGTCGTCACAATGGGGGCGATGACCGACCAGCCTTCCCGTCCGGAGTATCCGCGCGATTCGATCACGGGCCTCGTGCTCGCAGGAGGTCTTGGCTCGCGCATGGGCGGCGAGGACAAGGGACTGCTGGCGCTCGCCGGGCGGCCGATGGTGGCCTACGTTCTCGATGCACTGCGGCCCCAGGTCGGCATGGTACTGATCAGCGCGAACCGTAACCGCGAGCACTACTCCACCTTCGGGTACCCGGTGGTCGCCGATGCCGACGAGGGCTACCTCGGGCCGCTCGCGGGCGTGTGCGCCGCTTTGCAGCGCTGCACGACGGAGTTCCTGCTGACCGTCCCCTGCGATGCGCCGCTCATCGCGCCGGATCTCGGCGCACGACTGCACGCTGCATGCGCCGCCGCGGGGACCGATGTCGCCGTGGCCTGCGACGGCGCACTGCGTCAGCCGGTGTTCCTGCTGGTTCGGGCGGCACTTGCGCCGTCGCTCGAGTCCTATCTCGCCGGCGGCGGCCGCAAGGCCGGCGCCTGGCTCGGGCAGATGCCCGTGGCCGAAGCCGACCTCGGCGACCGACCCGAGACCTTCCTCAACGTCAATGATCCCGCCGAACGTGACCGGGTCGAGGCAAGACTCATTTCCACCCGGGCGTTGGGCTGAGTAGCATTGGGCCATCTTCGGGTGGAAGACACGATGACCCCGGGCCACGATCCATCGCCGGCCGACGTCGACCCCTGCGACCTGCCGCAGCACGGGCACGACCTGCTGCGTCTCGAGGAGGCGCGTGCGCGGATGATCGCTGCGATCACGCCGGTCGGGGGCGAGGAGACCCTCGAGCTGCGGGGAGCGCTCGGTCGCGTGCTCGCGCGGGACGTGCACTCCTCGGTGGACGTGCCCTCGCACCGCAATTCCGCGATGGATGGTTATGCGCTCGCCGGCCGCGACCTGCCGGCCGCGGGAAGCGCCTCGTTCGACGTCGTCGGCACCTCGTGGGCGGGAAGGCCGTTCACGGGCGAGGTCGGCCGGGGGCAGTGCCTGCGCATCATGACCGGCGCGACGGTGCCGGAGGCGACGGACACCGTCGTCATGCAGGAGCACGTGCGGCTGGAGGCGGGCCGCGCCGTGATCGAGGCGGGCCACCGCGCCGGGCAGAACGTGCGGCCCGTCGGCGAGGACATCCGCCGCGGAGAACTCGCGCTGGCGGCCGGCTGCGTCCTGACACCGGCGCGACTGGGAATTCTTGCGTCAGTCGGGGTCGGCGAGGTCGCCGTGCGGCGTCGGCCGCGCGTCGCGATCTTCTCCACCGGCGATGAGTTGCGTCCGGCCGGTACCGAACTGGCGCCGGGGCAGGTCTACGACAGCAACCGCTACTCGCTGGCGGGCATGCTCGCACGGCTCGAACTCGAGGTGATCGACCTCGGCGTCGTGGCGGACACGCGGGAGGACACGCTGAGTGCCTTCGAGATGGCTGCCGCGCAGGCCGACGCGATCGTCACCTCCGGCGGAGTCTCGGTGGGCGAGGCGGACTGCGTGACCGGGACGCTCGCGCGCCACGGGGAGTTCGGGTTCTGGAAGGTGGCGATGAAGCCGGGCAAGCCGGTTGCGTTCGGACGCTTCGGCGGGGCGTATTTCTTCGGCCTGCCGGGGAACCCGGTCTCGGTGATGGTGACTTTCTACCAGCTGGTGCAGCCTGCGCTCCGCGCGCTCGCCGGCGTGACCGATGCGGAACCGCCGCTCCTCGTGCGCGCAACCTGCGAAACGCGGCTGCGCAAGGCGCCCGGCCGCCTGGAGTTCCAGCGCGGCGTGCTCGCGCGGCGGCCGGAGGGCGGCTACACGGTACGCAGCACCGGCCACCAGGGGTCCGGCGTCTTGCGTTCGATGAGCGAGGCCAACTGCTTCATCGTCCTGCCGCTCGAGCAGGGTGACGTGCAGCCGGGCAGCGAGGTCGAGGCGCAGCCCTTCGCCGGGCTGGTCTGAGCGGGTGCCACGCGGCAGGCACGGGAGCCAGGAAATGTCATACGCACATGGCGGCGGCGAGCGCGAGTTCGTGCCCGTCAGCATCGCGGTCCTCACGGTCTCCGACTCGCGTGACGAGCGGACGGACACGTCCGGGCGCCTGCTGGTCGAACGACTGACGGGCGCGGGACACCGGCTGGCCGAAAAGCGCATTGTGCCCGACGACGTCTACCAGATCCGCGCCGTGGTCTCGCACTGGATCGCCGACCCGCAGGTGAACGTGATCATCACGACCGGCGGCACCGGCGTCACGGGCCGCGACGGCACGCCGGAGGCCGTGGCACCGTTGCTCGACAAGCGGCTCGAAGGCTTCGGCGAGATGTTCCGCTCGATCTCTTACGCCGACATCCGGACCTCCACGCTCCAGTCCCGGGCGCTCGCGGGCGTGGCGAACGGGACCTACGTGTTCTGTGTGCCGGGCTCGTCGGGCGCCTGCGCCACGGCCTGGGACGCATTGATCGCCGCACAGCTCGATTCGCGCACCCGGCCGTGCAACCTCGTCGAGCTGATGCCGCGGCTGAGGGAGACGTGATCGGCCTTCGCGAGGTGCCCATGCGAACGGTGACAGCAGGCGGACGGTGGATTAGCATCGTGCGCCCTGCGACACGCGGGTCCATCGTCCTCACTCAGGCATCAGGGGTGGTGCGGGCATCAACTGGATTGCCTGCTTTCTGAGCGCGGACAGGAGAAAGACCTGCTGCCTCTACGAGACGCCGGTGATTCCCGCCGGCATGTCTCAACCAGTACTGCAAGGGAGAGATTCATGAAGCTTTCGATCTTCAGGAACGTGACGGCCGTGCTGATCCTCGGAGCCGCGCTCGCCGGCTGCGGGAAGAAGAACGACACGGTCGCCCAGGCCGGGAGGCAGGACGCTACGGCCGGCGTACCGGCACCGAGTATCAAGGAGGTCGAGGCGATTGCGGAGGAAGGATTCATCTACGGCCTGCCCATCGTCATGAACTACGGCGTCATGTACGAGTACGTCATCGACGAGAACTCGGGGCAGTACAAGGCGCCCTTCAACCAGATCTCGAACGAGCGCCGCGTCTTCACGTACGAAGACACGACGATCCCCACGCCGAACAGCGACACGCCGTACTCGCTCGCGTGGATGGACCTGCGTGCCGAGCCGGTGGTGATCTCCGTTCCCGCCGTCGAGAAGCCGCGTTACTACTCGGTGATGCTGAACGACGGAAACACCTTCAACTACGGCTACATCGGCAGCCGCGCGACGGGCAGCGACGCCGGCGACTACCTCGTCGTCGGGCCGCGCTGGCAGGGCGAAACGCCGCCGGGCATCGAGGGCACGTTTCGTTCGACGACGGATCTTTCGATGGTCATTTTCCGAACGCAATTGTTCGACGCGGACGACATGCCGAACGTGATCAAGGTGCAGGACGGTTACAAGGTCCAGCCGCTCTCGGCGTACCTGGGGCAGCCGGCGCCCGCGGCCGCGCCCGCCGTCGACTGGCCCGCCTTCAGCAAGGAACTCGTCAAGACGAATTTCTTCGAGTTCCTGGACTTCGCCCTGCAGTTCGCTCCGCCGGGTCCCGAGGAGGAGGCGATCCGCGCGAAGCTCGCCAGCATCGGCATCGGACCGGGCAAGACGTTCGACTTCAAGGATCTCTCGGCCGAGCACAAGGCCGCGATCCTGCTCGGCATGAAGGCAGGTGACAGGAAGGTCGATGAGAAGCTCTCCACCATCGGCAAGCAGATCAACGGCTGGAACGTGGGCTCGGCGTTCGGCGACCGGGAGTTCTACAAGGGCGACTGGCTGCTGCGGGCCGCAGCGGCACGCGCGGGCATCTACGGCAACGACGCCGTCGAGGCCATGTATCCGCTGACCAGGACCCTGGTGGACGGTACGCCACTCGACGGCTCGAAGCACAATTACACGCTGACCTTCGCCAAGGACCAGTACCCGCCGGTCAACGCTTTCTGGTCGGTCACGATGTACGACGGCAAGGACCAGCTGCTGATCAGGAACCCGATCAACCGGTACCTGATCAACTCACCCATGCTGCCCGGCATGAAGAAGAACGACGACGGGTCGCTCACGCTCCACATCCAGAAGGACTCGCCCGGGAAGGACAAGGAGTCGAACTGGCTGCCGGCGCCCGACGGCCCGATCTATCTCGTGTTGCGCCTGTACTGGCCGAAGACCGAGGCGCCGTCGATCCTGCCGCCCGGCGAAGGCAGCTGGAGTCCGCCGGCGCTCGTCGTCAGCAACTGACGGTCGAATCCGCGGACGGGCCGGTGCTCGTGGCCGAGCCCGTCCAGCGGTGCGCGATCATGCCGTGATCCAGAGCCGCAGGAGGTGCCGCTTGCGGTCGTCCTCCGGGTAGTCCTCGTAGTCCGTCCGGGCGTGGATCACGGTGTGGTTCGAGATGAGCTGCACATCGCCCGGCTCGAGTTCCATGTCGACGAAGTACTCGGGTGATCCCGAGATCTCGTCGTACAGGTCCAGCAGTTCCTTCTCGTCGTCCGTCAGCCGGATGCCTTCGTGGCGCTGGGCCGTGCGGAAATACTCGGAGTGCCAGAACGTCCGCAGCACGCCGCCGCCGAACCGGCACGGCGGAATCGGCAGAGCCTTCACGCCGTTCGCCTCGGCCTCGTCGCGCGTGTCGAGCATGAATGGCTCGAACAGGCGCGGTGCGAGGTCGGGTCGGCGGCGCAGCAGCTCGTTGTACACGCCGACCGAGGAGGCGATACGGCTCGAGCCGCCCGATTTCGCCTTCCTGAGGCAGAGCAGGCCGACCATGTCGGCGGCGTCGCAGTGGAACGGGATGCCCTGAGTGGTCATGTACTGCCGCACGTAGCGATCGGTCTTGTCGGCACCGGTGTCGCGAACGTGCCCGAGGAGATCGCCCGTGCGGTTCTGGGCGCCGGGCCGTCCGAGATGCTGGCCCAGGCCCCAGAAGAAGGCCGACGCTTCCGCGAGCGACCACGCACCGACGGGAACCCCCGAGATCACCTGCAGGCCGCGACCGGTGGCGACCTCGTCCCGCCAGCCACGGACCCGGGCCGCCAGTGTCGGCAACGGGAAGTCGGCCCGTGTCATCGACGCGAGTGGTCTCGTGCGCGTGTTCCACGCCGCGACGGCCTCGCGGAGCTCGTCCGCCTCGTCGTCGCTCAGCCGGATGCGCCACGGCGCGCCGTCCAGGTCGCTCCGCTTCCACGCGGCGGGCGAGGAGACCGGCTGCAGGGCCGGCCCCTCGTGCGGCCGGTCGAAGTAACTCAGCGTCTGTTGCAGGAATGGCAGGTAGGCGGCCTCGCTCATTCCGGTCGCCTCAGCCGCGGGGCTTGCGGGCTCTTACGAAGGCACTCATGAACCTGCCATCCACCTTGGGCGCCAACGCGGCCGCGTCGAGTCCGCTGGCCGCGATGAAGTCCTTCGCGTCCTCGACCCGGTAGACACGCGTCGGCTCGACGTCGATCTCGACGAACCCGGCCGCGGCGAGCTTGTCTCGATACACCTGCTCGTCGAGCGCGCCGGCCACGCATCCGACCCACGCCAGCACGCTGGAGCGGATCTGCGGCTCGATCTCGCCGCGGGTCACGACGTCCGACACGGCGAAGCGGCCGCCGGGGCGCAGCACGCGGAATGCTTCATGCAGCACCCGGTCCTTGTCGGCCGAGAGGTTGATGACGCAGTTCGAGATGATCACGTCGACCGAACCGTCGGGCAGCGGGATGTGCTCGATCTCCCCCTTGAGGAACTCGACGTTCGTGGCACCCGCCTTGCGCTTGTTCTCGTTCGCGAGCGCGAGCATGTCGTCCGTCATGTCGAGGCCGTAGGCCTTGCCCGCAGGACCGACGCGCCTCGCCGAGAGCAGAACGTCGATGCCGCCGCCCGAGCCGAGGTCGAGCACCACCTCGCCGGGCGAGAGTTCAGCGAGCGCGGTCGGGTTGCCGCAGCCGAGAGAGGCGAGCACGGCAGCCTCGGGAAGGTCCCTGGTCTGGGACGCGTCGTAGAGATTGGACGTGATCGGGTCGCGGCACGACGGTGCCGGTCCGCAGCACGAGGCCTCCGCCTTCACGGCGATTACCCTTCGGGCAGCCTCGCCGTACCTTTCCTTGACGACCTGCTTGATGTCGGTGCTCATTGGGTTCTCCCTGGACGATCATGCCCCGCCATGCGTGCGTGCGGCCTCGGGGCCGCCGAACCAGCGATGCTGGAACCGGAGCGCGAGTCCGACCAGCGCGATCATCACCGGCACCTCGACGAGGGGGCCAATGACGGCGGCGAACGCTGCGCCCGAATCGATGCCGTAGACCGCCACGGCCACGGCGATCGCGAGCTCGAAGTTGTTGCTCGCGGCGGTGAAGGACAACGTGGCGCACTTCGGATAGCCGGCGCCTGCTCGACGCCCCATGGCGAACGACACGAGGAACATGACCACGAAGTAGATGAGCAGCGGAATCGCGATCCGCACGACGTCCATCGGGATCGTGACGATCAGCTTGCCCTTGAGGCTGAACATCACGACGATCGTGAAGAGCAGTGCGATCAGCGTGATGGGGCTGATGAGCGGCACGAAGCGGCCGTGGTACCACTCCTTGCTCACGAAGCGCAGCATCACGACTCGCGTGAGTATGCCGGCGATGCACGGGATGCCGAGATAGATGAACACGCTCTTCGCTATCTGGCCGATCGAGATGTCAACGACCGAGCCATGCAGCCCGAACAGGGGAGGCAGCACCGTGACGAACACCCAGGCGTACAGACTGTAGAACAGCACCTGGAAGATCGAGTTGAACGCCACGAGGCCCGCCGCGTACTCGGTCGAGCCCTCCGCGAGCTCGTTCCAGACGATCACCATGGCGATGCAGCGTGCGAGCCCGATCAGGATCAGCCCGGCCATGTACTCGGGCTTGTCGGCCAGGAAGGTGATCGCGAGCACGAACATCAGCACCGGCCCGATGACCCAGTTCTGCACGAGCGACAGGACGAGAATCTTCCTGTCGCGAAAGACGTCGGGAAGGTCCTCGTAGCGTACCTTCGCGAACGGCGGGTACATCATCAGGATCAGGCCGAGGGCGATGGGTACGTTGGTCGTGCCGACGGTGAACCGCTCCACGAACGCCTCGACGCCGGGGACCAGCCAGCCGATTCCGATGCCGAGCGCCATCGCGGCGAAAATCCACACCGTCAGGTAACGGTCGAGGAAGGAGAGCCGGCGCGCGACGGTGGTCATGAATCGACTCCGTGGAAGAAAAGCATCAAGCCCGCCCGATCTCCTCGACCTTCTCGCGGATGGCGAGTTGAGACAGGCTGCGCAAAGGCAGGCTGGTAAACAGTCCGATACGCCGGTCCAGCGCTACGTATGCGGCCTCGAAAGCCTTGCGCTTCTCATCATCGGAGCCTGCCAGGGCCGCGGGGTCGGGGACGCCCCAGTGGGCAGTAATCGGCTGTCCCGGCCAGATCGGACAGACCTCCGCGGCGGCGTTGTCGCAGACGGTGAACACGAAATCCAGTCGAGGCGCCGCGGGCGCCGCGAACTCATCCCAGCTCTTGCTGCGCAGGCCTGCGGTCTCGTAACCAAGCCGCCGCAGCAGCTCGATTGCGTGGGGATTCACCTTGCCGGCAGGTCGGCTTCCTGCACTGAAGGCATGGAACCGCCCCGGGTCCTTCCTGTTCAGGATCGCTTCCGAAAGAATGCTGCGCGCTGAGTTGCCAGTGCACAGGAAGAGCACGTTGAACTTAGCCTGGTCGGCGATCATCGCGATTTACCTCGTCTGGGGATGATGGGTTCTCGTCCGGTCGGTGGGTTCAGCGGCTGCATGGCGGTGCCGGCCGCGAGTCGCAGGCCGCGCCCTGGCAGCAGTTCTCGGTCATGTAGGCCAGCAGCGCATTCATGGCTTCGTAGTCGGCCCGGTAGATCAGGTTGCGGCCGCTGCGCTGCTGGGAGATCAGGCCGGCATTGGCCAGTTCCTTGAGGTGGAACGAGAGGGTCGCCGGTGACACCTTGAGGCGCTTGCCGATCGTGCTCGGGGTGGCGCCCGCCTGGCCCGCGACCACCAGCGCACGAAAGACCCTGAGCCGGTTGACCTGGGACAGGGCGGCGAGCGCGCTGATTACAGCCTTCTCTTTCATGATTCGATAACTATCGAAGAGGTGTCTACTCTACTCCAGCGGGACCTGGATGCAAAGTACCACCGGCCGCCCGCCTGGATCAGGGTCGGCGAGCCAGTCGAGGGAG
>Ga0114939_10000644_pt1 | contig 29102 bp, 26 predicted proteins | sample AshMeaCrysSpring_FD_87196 | JGI IMG/M metagenome (GOLD analysis project Ga0114939, IMG submission 87196) | Groundwater microbial communities from Big Spring, Nevada to study Microbial Dark Matter (Phase II) - Ash Meadows Crystal Spring | ecosystem: Environmental > Aquatic > Deep subsurface >...
CTTTAAGGTATAAAATATCTTCGCGCTTATTTTCCGGGATCGGGAACAACACCCGCTTTCCGCCCCGAAGTTTACCGATGATCGCCAGGAATACATTCTCAGCTCCCTTTCCCAGTTCAGTGGAGATATAGACCCCTTTTTCGGTCAGCAGAGGTTTGCACTGTCCGAAAGAGCTTTTACCCACCGCATCAAAAATGAAAGGAAATCGATCCGGCAACCTGGTGAAATCCTCCGTCTGGTAATCGATCACCCTTTCTGCACCAAGGGAGGACACCAGTGAAACGTTTTTCGTATTACAGACCGCTGTTACCCGCACGCCCAAATGCCTGAGGAGCTGGACGGCGGCAGAGCCGATGGCCCCCGTGGCGCCGTAGACCAGGGCCTGTTCTCCTGCTTTGATTTTCGATGCCCGGATGATGTTCAGCGCGTAATGTGATCCCTCGGTGATGGGAGCGGCGTCCGGAAAATCGAGCCCGTCCGGGATTTGCGCCACCATGCCGGTTTCGGGAATGGTGAGATATTCCGCATGTCCGCCAAAGCGCTGATCGTCATATCCAAAGATGCGATCGCCTATCTTAAAACCTGTCACCGATCGCCCCAATTCCTCCACCACACCGGCGAATTCGCAACCCAGGATCGGTCGGTTTGGTTTGAACAGTCCGCTCCAGAAACGCGACACAAAATAGGAGGCGCTGCGAAAGCCACAGTCGGTCCGGTTAACGGTAGACACATACACTTTCACCAGGACTTCATTATCCTTTGGTAAAGGCCTGGGGACTTGCCGGATGCTGACAACTTCCGGAGGTCCGTAGCTGTAGTGAGTGGCTGCTTTCATGGTGTTCATTTGCCTGCATTGAGTTTGCGTCAAATAGCCTGATATATTGACTGGCCGGCAAATTAGGGTGGTCATGTCAAACTGTACCACGGGAAATGATGAGTGGCGGAATCGCTTCCCGTTCGAAGGCAAATGGACGCCCCGGAAACACAAAAGGGGCCGCCTGGCCCCTTTTGTTGCGTATTTTTAAGGTTATCCGCCGAAGACGACCGCTTCGGGAATTTTGTAGTATTCCTGGTCGTTCACGGTTACAATCCAATCGTACTCGCCAGAACGCGTGGTTTCGAGTTTCCACCCTTCCGGAAATACGGAGGTGAATTTCCCGGTGGATTTCGAATACTTGAATATCCGCTGCTGTTTCTTGGCGTTGGTGATGTGGAGTTCAGCATCCCCGTTTGCATAACGGATAACCCCGACGTCCGCTTTTGTGCTGCCGATGGCAACATCCGGGGTCAGTGCTGCGTCGATAATGCCGGTCGCGTTGAATTTGGTTCCGGGCACCAATGCGTCACCCTGCTTCGGAGCGGCCCCGCCTGTCACCGTCACGGTTACCGTGAAATTTGCCTTTACATTGTTCCGGGCTGAGCTGCGCATCAAATATACCCGGATGGTATGGTCCCCGCTCTCGGTCAGCGTAGTTGTCCAGGTTTGCTCACCCGTGTCACTGTTGTAGAGGGCGGTCTCCGTATTGCCCGGCCCGTAAACCAGGAAATAATTGCTGTTGATGTTCGATTTCATCTTTACGGTCATGGTCTGACCGGCCGCGGCATTCACTATATATTCGATATCCTGGTATCCGGTGATCGATCCGGTGGCGGAAACACTGGTCTTTCCCGTGGGTATGCTAAGGCGTTTGGTTTGTCGTTGTTGGGCGTTCAGGGAGGAGGTCAGCAACAGGCTGACGCACACTAATACGGCTGTGGAAAAAAAACGAATTTTCATGTCAATTGCTATTTGGTGACAAATCTATACAGAAAGTAGGGGCTGGATGATGATTAAATAGGAGGGTAGGTTCCCTGGTGTGTCTTTTTTGGCGAAATGGCTGATCTTTCATGTGAACATTAGAAAATGCTATGTGAGTCGTTAAACCTGTTGCCAGAAGTCCCGTCAAAAGCCAAATCAGCGTTCCTTGAGCCGCCTGTTGCTTACCTTCTTCATGATTTTAATCTGCGTATCTGCCATTCGCTGTACCAAGGATCGCGACGCCAATGGGCCCGATCCATCGGACAGCATATACTTCCCGCCGCTCTCGGGTACGGCCTGGGAGAGCCAGTTGGCCGCCAGCCTCGGATGGAACGAATCAGCCGTGCAACCGCTTCTGAACTTTTTTCAGGAAAAGAATACAAGGTCTTTCATGATCCTGGGCAATGGCTGGACCAGTGCGGCTTTGGACTTAGAGCGACTGATCACGCCTCTTCACCTGATTACCATGACTTCCGGTCTCAATGACGCCTCTGAAATGTATGCGGCCATGGGTGCAAACGACCAGCGGATTTATATTGTCCCTTCTCGTAAAATGGCGGTGATCCGCATGGGGAGATGCGTCCGATCCCGCCAACCCAAATTTCGCCGTTTCCGGGTTCGACAATGCACTGTGGGAGAAGATCATCGCGGTGACGAGATAATTGTGCATTATTCCCTGTCTTAAACGAGAATTGGTTCACGATGCATGATGTCATCGTTTTTGGTTTGTCAATATCTTTGTTGGCGTTGGTTTTCCCTGCCCTCCTTCTGGGGTTGTGGATGATCTATCGCCTCACGCGCACATGGCCTTATGCACCTTCACTCTTGCGCGTGCACATATGGGTCACCAGGCTGCTGGCCCTGGTTATGTTTCTGCTCGTATTAATTGGAATACTGGCAGCTCCGCTGATGGCTGATCAGCACCTGTTGTTGGGAAATCTCCTTCAGTGGACATCCCTGGCTTTCATGTTTTCGCAGTGCCTGTTTTTCGTGAACCTCGGTCTGGGCATCTGGAAACATGTTGGAAAAACCATGCTCCGGTAATTCATTTTACGGAACACAAACATCTGCAGATTGTGTAGAAAAAGCCAATCAACGGCTATGGACCGATAATTGGCTTTGAGTCCTGTTTCAACCTGGGGACTATGCGTTGGACAACAACACCGCATCCAGGTCTTCACCCGGTTTGGCAATGATTTTTTGTTCTGTGGGATCCCAGTCGATCCGTCGTCCCAGTTTAAAGGAAAGCCCCGCCATATGCGCGGAGATCGCTTCATCGAATCCTTCTTTGATGGAACAACTTGGGGTACCTCCGTTGCGGATGCAACTGAGCCACTCGCGCAGGTGCAGGAAAGTGGAGTCCACGCGTTTCCCGTCCCGGTATGTCCAGAGCAGGCCTTTGTTGGCAAAGTATTTGGCGGTGGCAGAAGTCACCGCGTCCGTGCCGCTCACTGCGGGGTCATACTGGTAGATGGGCACGCCAGGTTCGATGCGTTCTTCCTTGATCAGTTCTGCGTATTTGGTGGAACGCGGATCCGCATAAACCGTGATCCGGTTGCCCAGGTCCATGCTGGCATCGTGTCCCATGAGGACCGTGCCGCGGTCGAACTGGTTGCCTAACGTTGCACTGTACACGAAAGTCATGCCTTTCTCCTTGCCCTTCTCCTGGCTGCCTCCGGTGGTAAAATCCGGGAATTCCATATTCACCTGCAGTACGTCCGGGACATTGCGACCGTCCCGGTGCGTGTAGATGCCGCCCGACGCGGTGACCGAACGGGGGATTCCCATCTTCAGGATGCAATTGATTCGGTCATAGTCGTGCGTCAGCAGGTCTCCGGACAATCCGGATCCATAGGCCCACCATTTGCGCCAGCGGAAGAAATGTTCCAGGTTGAAATCTGCCCTGGGCGCGCTGCCAAGGAACATATCCCAGTCGATCGTTTTGGGACTGGCTTTTTCATGGATATCATACTGCCAGGCACCGTTGTCATCGTTCCGGTTGGTATTGGTGGTCACCAGGGATACATGCCCCAGGATATTTTTCCGGATGACGTCCTGCGCCGTCAGGAAACTTTGCGTCTGGCGGTGCTGGTGTCCAACGGCAAAGACCGTTTTGGGGTTGTTTTGGACGGCATCGCGCAGGGCGTAGGTTTCCGCAACATGATGGGTCATCGGTTTTTCAACGTATACATGTACACCGGCATTCATCGCTTCGATCGCCATTGGCGCGTGCCAGTGGTCCGGTGTGGCGATAATCACCGCGTCAATTTCGCCACTTTTGAACATCTCGGTATGGGTGCGGTAGCGCTTGATTTTATTGCCGTCTTTATTGAAGGAGGCCAGTGCGTCTTCCGCGCGCACGTCGAATATGTCGCAAATGCCAGCCAGTTGGACATTCAGGTTTTCCTGGGCCTTGAAATCCTTCAGGCGTGTATCCTTCGGGTTTTTGATCAGTGCTTCCTGCATTTCCTTATACCAGTCGTTAGTGGCAAATCCAAGCGCCCGACAGAGCTGCTCTCCCCGGATGCCGAAGCCGATGATGCCAACACGCAAGGGTTTTCCACTCATGGGCCCGGAAGCCGGGGGAGGCGAGGCTTTGATGTTCAGGGTTTCGAGCAGAAATTCCTTTTCCCGTTTAGCCGCACCCGTTAGGCTTGCGCCAGCATACCAGACGGCTCCAAAGAGGGGGATGCCTCCGAGTGTTTTGAGCATGTCCCGGCGGTTCCATTTATTGAATTGATTGTCGTTTGCCATGGCAGTTATTTTAAAGCGGTGCTTATTTTGTTTTTACGGAACATGGACTCCAGCCCAAATGCGGATGACAGCGGGAACTGGTAAATGACCAAAAGGGCTGCCAGTTCAATCAGGTTCTTGTTGACAATCCAGTAGCTACCTTCCGCTGGTCCCTGTGGGAGGCTGGGGAAGGGAGGATGGGCCAGGTAGTAAAGGGCCAGCAGCGCGATGCCGGCAATGCAGCCCCAGCGGACCTTGATGCCAATGAGCAGGCTGATACCCACGATGATAAGACCGGCGATGTTCAGGAAATCGATGGTGGAAACCAGGGATTCACTGGCGAGCCAGGCAAAGAAAGGCTTGAGGATGGAGGCGCTCAGCAGGTATCCCCTGGACGTCCAGGACGGGTTATAGGCTTTGATGACGCCTTCATACAGGAAATGCCAGCCGATGAGGACCCTAAGCAAGACAAGGGTGTTGCGTTGGGTGGCGTTCAGAATAGTTGTATTCATATCGATGGGAGATTTACAATGTGTGAGGCCTCTTTCAACTTGGGAGGCTTCTGTTTACCACCGATAAAAATATAGTGCTTTCTGTTGGTACTACCTGACAGGGGAAGGAAAATCTTGGGAAATATATGTTTTCGTGTTACCCTGGTCGTCGTAAATGAAAAAAACGGATAGCCGGAGGTTTCGGTGGGAGTTCAGGAAGGCTTTAGCCCCGTCCAGTCCCATCACCATGAAGGCCGTGGCATAGGCATCGGCAGTCATGCAATCCGGTGCTACCACGGTAGCGCTGAGCAGGCTGTTTTTGGCAGGCGTGCCGGTCTTAGGGTCGATGATATGGGTATATTTTTTGCCGTCTTCAATATAGAATTTTTTATAGTTTCCGGAAGTGGCCATCGCCTTATCCTGCAATGAGACCTGGCGATTGAGGGTGCCGCCTTCGATGTTGGATTCCTCAGGTTCTTCGATGCCTACGGTCCAGGCCTGGCCGTCTTGTTTTTCCCCTTTGGAACGGACTTCGCCGCCCAATTCAATCAGGTAGTCTTTGATGCCCTTTTCGTGCAGGAATTCCGCGAGAACGTCAACGGTATATCCCTGGGCAATGGCATTAAAATCAACCAACACGCCTGGACTGGCTTTGACCACGGTATTGCCCTGAAGTTGGACTTTCTGGTACCCAATAAGTGTCAGCAGGCTGTCTATTTTCCCAGGCGTGACCTGTTCTCTTTTCTTGAATCCAAATCCATAAGCGTTGACCAGGGGTGCAACGGTGACATCAAATGCTCCTGCCGTTTGTTGCGAAACCTCTGCCGCCTTCTGAAAAACCTTGGTGAAATGCTCATCAACCTTGTCCGTTTCATTGCGGTTGATTTTTGAAATGAGAGATGCTTCCTGGTAGGTCGACAGGGATTGATCGATCGCCCTGAAAATGGAATCGACCTCTTTCCGGTAATTGGCATAGGCGCCGGCCAGGTAGGTGATGGTGTAGGTAGTTCCCTGTGCCTGCCCGGAGATTGTCAGGGGACTTTCCAGTTCTCTTGCACAAGCAACAAATACCATCAGTCCAATGAGCATGGAGTATTTATTCATTGCAAGGTCAATTTAGGCCATGTTGTCCACATCGCCCTCATCAGATCGAATGCGAAGGTATAGGCTTGCTTTCACCTGATTGCCAAGAAAAAGAAAAACACTCTGGCTTGCGTGTGTGGGTTTGCTTCTCGCCAGAGCGTCTTCTTGATCCGGAGTTCCGGGATCCCTGGATATTTTCTGCTATGCATTGAACCGATCTATGTTGCCGATGCTGCCATTTTACGGGCAATATGGTCCATCACTTCTTTCAGTTCTTTTTCGGGACTGAATTCGATATACTTCAGGTCTTTTTCTACCCTTGCAGTATGTCCCGGAGGTAAATAGAAAACATCTCCAGTAGTGATTGTTTCAGAAGAACCATCGGAATAATCAACCACAATTCGTCCTTCAACTACATATCCCCAATGCGGACACGGGCAACAGTCATTCTTAAGACCCTGGAGCAAAAGGGAGAAGTCTGTGCCTGCAGGTACTTCATTATATGATGCCGTCATTCCGCCATAACCGGATTGACCACGCAATGTTGTTCCCGGCCCCTGCATGGTAACCGGAATAGCTTCTCTGTTCATTTTCATGTGAATAAATTTTGAACGTTAAAAAAAATTCCGCGAAAAGTTGATTCATACGGGGCTGGAAAATTTTCCAAGGTGCAGCGTGAAAGCTTCTATAAGCAACAATGAACAGGCGGGTGACTAAATTGCATTATCGTTATGGCTAGCTGATCCAATCTAAGGTTTTTTCAGGTATCGTACAAATAATTCCTAATCTGCGCGGCCCTTTACCAGCGCAAATTTTGTTGGAAAAACTGCTTGCGATGCAATAGACTACTGGACTACCGGCCATCCCTGGTAACAGATCGGTCGCACGAAACGCAGGATGGCATCTGCACCCACAGACCCGAAGCGCGCATCTGTTGATGCAGGGAAGGGTCCGCCGTGCTGCATCGCCCAGGAAACTTCTACGCCGGTGGGCACTCCGTTGAGAACAAGTCTGCCGCAGATCAGTTCCATCGCAGATACCAGCCCGGGGTTTGTGTCTATATCCTTTTGATTGGCCAGCAATGTGCAAGTGAGCTGGCCTTCCAGTCTCGATACGATGGTTATCAGTTCGGTCATATCGGAACAGGCTACCACCAATGAATAGGGGCCGAAGACTTCCTGGTGCAATCGCGGCCTTCCCAGGAATTCTGCGCCGGTTGCCCTCGCGATGGTGGGTCTGCCCTGGCTGGCCGCGGCCTCCGTGGCGCTTTCGGCCACCAGGGTGGCTTCTGACAGTGCGGCTGCGCGGTTGGCGGCATAAGCTTTTGCGATGCCTTCGTGCAGCATCGTGGCCGGCGCAATATTTACGATTGCCGCGCCGAGGCTGGCAACAAATCGATCCAGGTGAGGACCCGCAATGCCAAAGATCAATCCCGGGTTGGTGCAGAATTGGCCTACGCCCAGTGTAATCGAACCTGCGTACTGCGTGGCGATGGATTCCGCTTCCTGTGCGAGTTTACCGGGCAAGAGGAATACCGGGTTGACGCTACCCATCTCCGCGAAGACGGGTATCGGATCGGGGCGCTGATTGGCCCAGTCGAACAAGGCCCTTCCGCCCCCGTAAGAGCCGGTAAAGCCCACGGCCTTGGTACAAGGATCTGTGACCAGGGCCTTGCCGGTCTCATGCGAGGCTCCGTAGACATGTTGAAATGTATTTTCGGGTAGTCCACACCGCTGTATGGCCCGAAGGATGCACGCGGCCGCCTGGGTGGAGGTTTCCGGGTGTGCTGGATGGGCTTTGACCACCACGGTGCAACCTGCGGCGAGAGCGCTGGCCGTGTCTCCCCCGGCCGTGGAATAGGCGAAAGGGAAATTGCTGGCGCCGAAGACCACCACGGGTCCGATGGCGATATTCATTTTCCGCAAAGCGGGCTTGGGTGGATTTCGGTTGGGATCGGCGGGGTCTTCACGAAGCTGCATCCAATCGCCCTGCACACAGGCATCCGCATAAGAGCGCAGTTGCAGGCAGGTCCGTCCCAGTTCATTTTTTAACCTCGCTTCCGGGAGGTGCGTTTCCTGCATGGCGATCGTAATCAACCCGGCTGCCGCTGTTTCCAGTTCCTCCGCAATGGCGTACATCAGTTCCTTGCGTTGCCGGGTGCTGGTATGGCGGTAGGAGAGGAAGGCTTGCCAGGAAGCCTGCATGGTCTCGCGGATTGTGGGAAGCGGCGTGTCACGATATGTCATAGCAGAAAATGATAGTTATGGTAAGTCGGTCCCGGAGGTGCTCCGCTGCGCGAAGTTACCATCCGGGAATAGGAATATTTCATTTGCTGGCGGCTCCGCCAAACGGAGCACCCGCACGAATCCTCCATCCGGGAATACTTCACTTGCGGGTGACTTCGCGAAGCGGAGCGCCCGCAAGCATCCACTATCCACCATCTAAAAAGAGCGGTTATCCGGCAACTTAGGCCTGGACTTGATTCCTTCCCGGATGATTTGCAGCACCCGCTCGCGTTCTTCACCAATGAGGGGCAGCCTGGGCGCCCGCACATGTTCAGAACCGATGCCGGCTTCGGCGGCGGCCAGTTTGATGTACTGCACCAGCTTGGGATGGATATCGAGTTCCAGCAGGGGCATAAACCAGCGGTAAATCTCCGTGGCTTCAGCAATGCGACCCGCTTTGGCCAGCTTATAGATGGCCACGGTTTCTGCGGGGAATGCATCCACCAGCCCGGCCACCCATCCATCGGCCCCCAGCAACAATTCCTCCATTGCCAGGGTGTCCACGCCGCAGAGCAGTTTGAACCGGTCGCCAAATCGGTTACGCATCCGCGTTATATTGGTCACGTCACGGGTGGATTCCTTGACGGCCTGGATATTGGGTGATTCTGCCAATTCTGCAAACATGTCCAGGGTCACTTCAATCTTATAGTCCACCGGGTTATTGTAGATCATCATCGGCAGGTCCGTGGATGCAGCAACGGTCCTGAAATAAGTCACGGTTTCCCGGTGATCGCTTTTATAGCGCATCGGTGGGAGGATCATCAGGCCTCTCGCCCCCCAGGCCCTTGCATAGGTGGCCTGTTGCAGGGCTTCGCGGGTGGAGCCTTCGGCAATGTTGATCACCACCGGTATCCGACCTTTCACTTTCTCCACGGCAAATTTGACCAGCGCTTCTTTTTCGGCCGTAGTGAGGATGCTGGCTTCTCCCAGTGTCCCGCCGAGGATGATACCGTGGACGCCGGCGGCTTCCTGGGCCTGCAGGTTCAGACCAAAGAGGTTGAAATCAATCTGGTCAGTTTGGGTAAAGGGAGTCAGCAGGGCGGGGAAAACACCCTTCCATTCAAATTCGCTCATGTGCTTTTTTTTGGTTGTCGATAAGGCTCTATGTTTACCAGTCCCGAATGGACGGAGGATACAGTCCGGTCAGGCCCACAGGGAGCAAAATACTGTAATTATCGTCACCATTGCAAGGTAAAGGAGACGGATAGCATCTTACCATCATGAGATTCCAAAAATCGCTTCTGACTGTCTTTTTATTCCTCTCCGGGCTTGAGATGGCCAAAGCCCAGGACAACAGGCAGAAACTGGATCATATCGCCGGCGGGCTCTTGCGCAAACTGCAGATGTCTGAAGGGGAGCGGATTTTTGTCCATCACGACAAGCCCTGGTACCAGGCCGGCAGTACGATCTGGTTTAAAGTGTACCTCTATAAAAGCATATCTCAAGAACCGTCTGCCACAAGGAACAATGTGTATGTGGAGCTCGTGGACCAGCGGGACAGCCTGGTGCAGCAGTTGATCCTGAATAGTGTGAACCGGGAATGGGAAGGGGGACTGGCCATTCCATCGAAGCTTCCCGAGGGTTTTTATACCCTTCGGGCATGGTCGGGCAACCCGGTGCTCAATGCGGAATCCGTTGCCGATGCAGGTGGATCCAACCATCGTTTCGGAATCAGCCAGGGATTTTTTTCTGACGGGATCTACATTGTACAAGGCAGGCCGGGCAACTCTTCCGGGGCTGTGGCCACAGGTGCGGCGCCGCTCCCGGGCAAACCGGTTGCCCGTTTTTACCCTGAGGGAGGCAGCCTGGTCAACGGGCTGGACAACCAGGTGGCGGTTCACATCACCGATGAAAAGGGTATCCCAATGGCGCTGTCCGGACAGATATGGGACGATGCCAACCGGAAGATGGCGGATTTTAAAACGGATGCCAGCGGCTGGGGTACGGTGGTCTTCGCACCGTATAAAAACCGGCGCTACAAGGCCATCTATCCTTCGCCTGATGGTCAGACCATAACCACCGCCCTGCCGCCCATCAATTACCATGCTGCCCAATTGTCCGTAGTGAGCCAGGATGAAACAAAAGTGAAATTGCGGGTTGTACTGGGCGATTCCATCTACAGCCAGAAGCCTGCATCTTACCTGCTGGGTACCGCGCGCGGAGTCCTGCATTTTGCGGCGATGGGCAACGGAATGTTTGAACTGGATTTGCCCCTGGACAAGTTCCCGGAGGGTCCGGCAACGTTACACCTTTTCAATGATGAAGAACAGGAATTGAGTTGCCGCACCATCTTCGTAAAGCGCAAAAGCCTGGACGTGCAGATCAAGGCCGATAAGGACAATTACGCATCCCGTCAAAAAGCAACGATCAGCATCGAATTGAAAGATAAGTCCGGCAACCCGCTTACGGCCCTCCTCAGTGTTTCGGTTACGGATGACCGTATGGTGGACCAGCGGGTCCAGATGCCGGCATGGGGTGAAGTGATTACGGGGCCGGCCCTGCTGGCGCCCGGAGCCTCCGGATTTTCAGCGAACGAGGCTGGAACCGACGCGCCTTCAGCGGGTGTTTCCACCCGGGCAGCAGGCCTGGCAGCAGCGGACACCGCCCTGGAAATCCGTGGGAAGGTGATCAATGCGGAAGGCAATCCTGTTTCCGGACAGGTGGTCACTGTGTTGGCGGAGGGGACCAATATTGTGATGTCTGACACATCGGATTCCAATGGCCGCTTTGCTTTTTCCGGGATGGATTTCCCGGACCGGAGTCCTTTCGTTGCCCAGGTACGCGATCTCCAGGGTCAGAGAAAGCCCGTTACGGTAGCATTGGATCCGGGTGGCCGGGCCATGCCCGTTGTAAGGGCAAATAGTCCGCTTTCCAGGGGTTCCATCGATCCAAACCATTCCAACCCGGTTCAGTGGGAAGCACTGAAAAGTTTTCGGTTACAGCAGGCCGATAGTGTGCTGACCGGAACTACCCCGGTGATGCTGGAAGGCATCATCGTGAAGGGTGCAAAGAAGAAAGAAAGCCGTGCCGACGTGGCCCTAAAAAGCGCCTCTTCCCGTGTCATTACCGCGGAGCAACTGGATAAGCTCAACCTGGGCACCACCGTAAACGCGGTGATGATGCTGCCCGGTGTGATCATGGTGGGTGGGCAGCTGACCATCCGGGGTGGCATGCAAACCACGGCTGGCGGGGCTTCCGGCCTGGAGCCCTTATTGATTCTGGACGGGGTGCCGTACAGCGGCGGCAGTATCAGTTCCACGTTGAACTCCATCAACCCCCAGTTGATCGAATCCATTGAGGTGATCACCGGTGGCGAAGCCGCACGCTTTGGGAGCCGTGCAGCCAACGGCGTGATCCTCGTAAGGACTTCGAACAACCTGCGCGTGGCACAGGGAGCGGACAACCGCGGCATGCAGTATATATTTCCCAAGGGCTACCACGTGAAGCCGGAGTTTTATGCTCCTCCTTATGATGTCTATGGCGTCCGGGAGGCAACTTTTACGGATAACCGAAGTACGATTTACTGGAACGGGGAGCTGGTCGTGGATAAGAGGGGTAAGGCACAGTTCAGTTTCTTCACGGCGGACCAGTCCGGGACCTACACGATCCGGGTGGTGGGGATGACCGGCAAGGGAGACCTGGTGGATGAAAGCATCCTTGTGAACCGCAGGTAATTTGTTTAGTTTGCAGGCTAAATTGTCTGATTGCAGGACATGTTGTTAGTGGATGCGTTGAAGCGGGGCGATGAATCCGCGTTCAGGGAGCTGGTGGAAACCCGCCAGGGCCTCGTGTATAACACGGTGCTTGGCCTCGTGCAGAACCCGGAAGATGCGGAAGACGTAACCCAGGAGGTTTTTATCAAAGTCTTTGAATCCGTGCATCAGTTCAAGGGGGAATCCGCGTTTACCACCTGGCTGTACCGCGTTTCCGTAACCACCGCCCTGGAGTATTTGAGGAAGAAAAAACGAAAAAAGCGGTTTGCATTCCTGACCAGCCTCTTTGGCGAGGACCAGAATCCGCTCCACGACCCCCCGGATTTTGTGCACCCCGGGGTGCAGCTGGATAACCGGGAGAAAGCGCGTGAGCTCTTTGCCGCCATCAAGAAGCTGCCTGATAATCAACGAATTGCTTTTACGCTACACAAGGTTGAGGGCCTCTCTTACCAGGAAGTGGGGGATGTGATGGGCACCACGGTGGCTGCGGTGGAGTCCCTGATACACCGGGCCCGGCAGAACCTAAAAAAGACATTGAAAAACTTGTATAATGAGGGCGACTAGCGCAATTTTTGAAACCTTAAAGCATCTAAATTAGTGTTTATGGCAAGAAAGCAGAGAACGGAACTACAGGTGGAGGAAATCCTGGACAGCCTTTCCGGCATGGAAAGGGCTGAACCCAGGCCTTTTTTCTACACCCGCCTCCAGGCCCGGTTGGCCGCTGAAACCGATCCCAGTGCATGGGGTAGGGCGATGGCTTTTTTGAGCCGCCCCGCCGTTTCCATGGCCACCCTGATCCTGTTTTTACTGGTGAATGGTGTCATCCTTTTCAGTGCCGTCCGGAAAAACCAGGCCACGGAAGTGGACAGTTCCCAGGCCATTGCCTCAGAATATGTGGAAGTGGGTAACCAGTATGCCTACGTAAATCAATACAATCCATGAAAGCCATTACCCGGAACAAGTGGTTTCTCCTGCTCCTCGGCGTCCTGATGCTGGCGAATGTGGGTCTGCTGCTTTCTTTTTTTGTGTTCGGGGAGAAATCCGGTCATCCATCCGGCGGACCTTCCAAAGGTCCCGAAAGAAGTTACTTGGCCCGTGAGTTGACCCTTAATGCAGAACAGGAGAAAAAATTCCAGCAGAGCAAGGAGCAGTTTTTTGAGGAGATGAAGCCACTTTGGGAGAGCATTCGGGAATCAAAGGATAGTTTTTACCGCAATGTCAACAATCCCTCTATAAGTGACGCAGAGATCCGTTTACACACTGCCAGGATCGCTGAGCTGAGCCAAGAGGCAGATCAAAAAACACTCCGGCATTTCCAGGTTCTGCGCGATTATTGCACCCCGGAGCAGCGGCAGAAATTTGATACACTCGTGCCCAGGATGTTGTCTACCACGGGCAGCAGAAGGGGGAAGAAATAGGATTGGCTGATTAACTCATTAGCTCATTAGCTCATTGAATACAATGAGATCCTAAGAAATCTGTTTGCCAATCAGCTAATGAGTTAATCAGCCAATGAGCTAATCCCCTCATTTCCCCGGCAGGCTCATCACCGGAATCTTCACAATATTGGCCAGTTCCCGGGTTTCGCTGCCAATGAGCATCCGGTCGATCCAGGTATGTGCATGCGGAATCGTGACCAGCAGGTCCGTCCGGTTTTCGTGTATGTAACGGTTGATGGTACCGCTGACGGTTTCCCCATGCTGGGTGGCGATGATGGTGCATGGTTTGCCGATATACTCCATGCACTGCTGGTGCACTTTTTCTTCCACCGGCAGGCTGATTTCATTTTTATCCCGCACGTGAATGATATCGAGGCTGGCTTTGCATCCATCACAGAAGGCTTTCAGGAATTGCAGTTGTGGCACGGGCAGTAACGCACTCAGGTCGGTGGCCAGCACAACGTTACCGATATCGGACTTGGTAAAGACTTCCGGAATGGCCATTACGGGCACGGAAGGATGGGTCAGCATATACCGGGCCACACTCCCAAACATCCATCGCCTCAATCCCCCGGCACCTTTATTGCCCAGGATGATCAGGTCAGTGGGATGTTTGCGCGCAAAATCCGCGATGCCCTGGTAGTGTCCGCCGGAAGTGGAAAAGACTTCGGTATCAAAGTGAAATTCCCCCTTATGGTTCTTGACAAAATCCCAGAGATCATCGTCGAAGCTCTTCCGGTAAGCGTCGTAGTTCTTGAGGTAGAGCTCCGCGTCATCGCCGGTAGTGATGGGCACGTCAAATAGGTGGAGGATATTGAGGTGGGCGATGAAATGCCGGTTAAGGGAATATGCGAACCGCAGTGCGTTGGCAGATGCGTCCGAGAAATCTACGGGGATGAGGATGTTCCGTATCATGGTGTCCTTTCTTGCTCCTAAAGTACACTCAACAAAGACCGGTGGGCATGACGGATATGCCTAAGGGTCTATGACAGAAATCAGCCAAAGAGGTCGGAACTGAGGTAACGATCCCCGCGGTCGCACGCAATAAACACGATCAACCCCTCCTCCAGCTCTTCCGCCAGCCGGATGGCGGCCGAAGCGGCGCCTCCGCTGCTCATTCCAGCGAAAATGCCCTCCTCCCTGGCCAGCCTGCGGGTCATGGCCACGGCTTCGGCCTGGGAAATGTCCATGGTCCGGTCCACCCGCTGCGGTTCGAAGATTTTGGGCAGGTATTCCGGGGCCCAGCGCCGGATGCCCGGGATCGAAGATTCCGGGGTAGGCTGGCAGCCCACGATCTGGATGGCTGGATTTTTTTCCTTGAGGTAGCGGGACACCCCCATGATGGTGCCCGTGGTGCCCATCGAGCTGACAAAATGCGTAATCCTGCCATCATTGTCGCGCCAGAGCTCCGGCCCGGTGGTTTTGTAGTGGGCCATGAAATTGTCCGGGTTGGCAAACTGGTTCAGTAGGTAGTAATCGCCCCCGGCCGCTTTTTCTTCTGCGTAGTCCCGGCAGGCTTCGATGGTTTCCAGCAGCACCACTTTGGCGCCATAGGCTTCCATGGTGAGCGTACGTTCCCGGGTAGACGTCACCGGTAGTGCAAGTTCGATTTCCAGCCCAAACAGATTCGCTGCCAGCGCCATCCCGATGCCGGTGTTGCCGCTGGTGGCTTCAATCAGTTTCATGCCGGGTTTAAGGTCTCCGCGTTCGATGGCCGACTGAATCATGTTATATGCGGGACGGTCCTTGACACTGCCCCCCGGGTTGTTTCCTTCCAGCTTGGCAAAAATTTTCACCCGTGGATTATGCGGGATGCGGAGGATTTCCACCTGCGGTGTATTGCCGATCAGGTCTGCGATGCCTGCCATCAGGTATAGTTTAAGGTTTTGCCTTCGAGGACCGTAACCTCCGGGTTGTGGAAGACCAGTGAACCGGCGGGTACGGATTCCGTCAGCCACACATTACCTCCGATGATGCTGTGATGACCTACCACCGTTTCCCCGCCCAGGATGGTGGCGCCGGAATAGAGGATGACATGGTCTTCAATGGTAGGATGTCTTTTGGTGGATGCCATGCTTTTGTCCACGCTCAGGGCACCGAGGGTGACGCCCTGGTAAATTTTTACACGCTTGCCAATCCGCGTGGTTTCCCCAATGACCACGCCTGTGCCATGGTCGATCATGCAATATTCCCCAATTTCTGCTGCCGGGTGGATGTCGATCCCCGTTTTGGAATGGGCATGTTCCGTCAGGATGCGTGGAATCAGGGGCACGGACAGCTGGTGAAGGCTGTGGGCGATGCGATAAAAACAGAGCGCCTGGAAGCCCGGGTAGGCGCGGATCACTTCGAACTCGCTTTTGGCCGCAGGATCCCCGTCCAGGATGGCCCGGATATCCGTATTGAGTAAGCGGTACAGCTCGGGGAGCTGCTGGAAAAAGTCATGCGCGATCCCAGTTCTGTTGCAGGTGCTGCAGGCCCTGGTGGCATCCAGCATCTGGCAGAGTTCCACCTCCAGTTTTTGGAAAGCCTGGGCCAGGGCTTCGGCGGACGACAGGGAACAGTCCGAAAGTTCCGGGTACAGCGCGCATACCAGTTTCGAAGCCCATTGCGCGATCTCGGCATTGGGGGGTACTTTTTCCAGTTTCTGCTGCTTGTCCAGGATCTGCTGTATCAACAAGTTTTGCATCCATTAAAATTAAAGTCTTTTTGTGGCCCGGCGAGGTTTTAACGGGATTTTGGCAAACTCTGTTTACATTTATTTCATCTAACGATTGACCCTAAATTGACCGTCATGAGACTACTCCTTTTTGCCGTCATACCTCTTATTGCCATGGCAATCATAAATTTCTCCCCGGAAGGTGCTTCAAAAGAGGGTGACTGCGCAGCAGCACCCTCCTTTGAAAATTACCCGGAAGGTGACTGCGCAGCAGCACCTTCCGGAAACAACCCCTCCCAGGAAGACGGTCCCTATATCATCTACCGCAACAACCAGGTCTTTGTGCACTACATCAAACCCAGCGGTGGCCAGGGGAAGCACCAGGTAGACAGTTTCGCCACAACAGACCGCAGGAATATCACCCTGGACATTGCCACCGATGTGCCCGGAAAGACATTTAAAGTGAAGCTCCAGGATAAACTAGTCAATGAGAAAACAGAATACAAAAAGGTTTCCAGGCAATTTATCATCAGCGACATCGAAGGCGAATTCGGCGCCTTTCGGAAGCTGCTGCAGGCGGGGAAAGTTATTGATGAAAATTTCAACTGGACTTACGGAGACGGTCACCTGCTGTTGGTGGGCGATTTCGTGGATCGCGGAAACCAGGTAAACGAAGTGCTCTGGCTCATCTATTCCCTGGAAGAGAAAGCCCGGGCGGCCGGCGGCTATGTGCACTATGTGCTGGGCAACCATGAAATCATGGTGATGTCCGGTGACCATCGGTACGTCAATCCAAAATACACGGCCAGCGCGGACACCATCGGGCTTCACCTGATGACCCTCTATGGACAGGACTCCGAGATTGGCCGGTGGTTGCGTACCAAGAACGTGGTGGAGAAAATAGACAATATGATTTACGTGCACGGAGGAATCTCCCGCAAAGTGAATCGGATGGAACTGAACCTTTCCAGGATCAATGAACTGGCGCGTCCGTTTTATGCGGATACCACCTACCTGTACCCCGATCCAAATACGGATACCCTTTACCAGGATGCCGGTCCATTCTGGTACCGGGGCTACTATACCGGGGAAACCGCCACGGCGGCCCAGGTACTGGACTCCGCTTTCTACAAGTTCCGCGCAAAGAGAATGGTGACCGGCCACACGCCGGTACGGGATACCATCAGCGTCTGGTACGATGGTCGTCTGTACAATACGGACACCCCCCATGCCAAGGGCAAATCAGAGGCGATGCTTGTGGAGGGTAAAAACATTTGGCGCATGAAGGCGGACGGAACGAGGGTTCCATTGCAGGATTAGCTTATTAGCTGATTAACTCATTAGCTTATTGATACAAGAATAAAGAGGCCACTAACTAATGAGCTAATCAGCTAATCAGTAAATGAGCTAATAATTCATCCTGACATTATTAATCACCAGCTTCGTATTCGTTCCGCCTTCATAAGAGGCACCATAGGCGCTGGAAGCGGCTACAAAAGTGATATGCGTTACCGGTTCTGCAGTGGTTCCAAAAATGCCGTTTGCCGGTAACTGGTACACAGGCGTACCGGGGGGTAACGTACCGTATGTAAGAGGCACCGTTATGTCCGTAAAGGATGCCACCGAAGTCCCGCTTCGGAACCAACCTGTGGCGAGACGTTTTACCTGGTTATTGTCGCGGTTCTCCAGCAAGAGGTAGATGTCGCAGGAATCTTCTTTTGCCAGGATATTACCTCGGCCATCCCGGTAAGGCGTTCCCGGCGAATAGGTGTAAGCAACGGTAAAACTTTTCGGACTACCGGTAAAGGGTACCCCAAATTTCGCGGAGTTGAGGGGATTGGCGACGTCCAGGATAAATTTCCCGGTGAAGGTTGTTCCCGCGGCCATGCGCTGTCCAACGAGTTGCCCCAGGGCGCCAAGGTCCCTGGTCACCATTTCCGATGCACGGTCTGTACCGGAGACCACAACGGGGTTGACATTGGCCGTGGATAGCGTTACCACGCCAGCATTGCTCGTTGCCCAGATGGTGTTCTCATCCTTTCCGGGTTCCTGGTAGTTTTTACCTGTAGGGGTGTACCAGTCGTCCAGGCCTGCGTTGTCCAGTTGCGGGGTGGAGGACCCCCGGGTGACGATGACCGTGTAGGCCGCCGTCGAACCATCTTCCGCCGTGACGGTATAGGTTACTGGCCTGGAAAAATCCTGTACCACGCCAACGCCGGGATTGACGTTGGCATACGAACTCAGTTCAATGGAATCAGCAAATAGCTGCGCAAGGTTAGCGGTTGGGGCCACGGCGATCCGGATGATCAGGCTGTCCTGTATGATTTCCGTATTGCCGGCCTGTTGGGAAATGGTGAAATAGCGGATTTCCTTCAACGCTGATCTGCCAAAATAGTCCTCCTTCACGCAGGAGATGGCCAGCAGCATGCCCAGGAATATGGCGGGTATGATTTTCTTCATGGCTTATCGGTTGAAATAGGCGGCAAAGCCGAAGGATAGCTGGAGCAGGTTTATTTTAAGACTGAGGTCGTTATTCTTCACTTGTCCATCCGGTTCATTTGTTTTTTTAATTTTTTCGATCGATGAGCTCAGGCCGAACGCGCCGACATTCACTTCAAAACCGAAATTTTCCACGATAAAGGCCAGCAGCCCGGGACGCATTTCCAGCCCGTAAAAAAATGTGGAGGTATAGGTCCTTGCCAGGATTCCATCGGTAAGCGATTCCTGAACCCTGCTTCCATATCCAAACTGCAATTCGGTGGGAATGACCACATAGAATTTATGGCTGTTGCCCAGGGGGATGAAATTCTTGACATAGGGCCTGAACGCGAAATTTCGCTGGTAACTGCGGTAGTCGGTCAAAATCCCGTCGCTGCTGCGCTGCAGCCTGTTTTCCTTATTGTACCCGTAGAGTAGGCCCATGCCTACGGCAAGATTTTCTTTGATGACATATCCGGGGTCGAGCCGGATTTCCAGGTTGCTTTTATCCTGGTCCACTACATAGTACAGCAGCTGGCTTTCGTTTTCCGCTTCGCGCGATCCGGCAGAAAATGTCAGGCTGCTGAAAATCGTACCCTTGGAGATGGGTACGCCATTGGGATATTTCAATGGTTTTTTCTGCGCGAGCGCTTGCGGTGACATGGACGTCAAAAAAAGCCATGCCATAACAACGATCTGCAGTATACGGGGGCGATGATTCTTCATGTGTGCTTTTTACAAAGAAATTGAAATCCCCGGATAAAGAGGCGGGTGGACACTAGCCCTTTCCATCGCGCAGTGCGAATGGAGAGCACTAATTTACTTGTTCCGGACAAACAGTTGCATCTTGGTTTCATAATCAACGATACCCGCCACAACACCTGCGATCAGCCCCGCGATACCGGCTGCAGCAATCGGACTCACTGCTATAGAACCCGCATAACGCTGCAATAGCATACCGGTCAGCGCCACAAGGCCGAACGCATACACGCTGTGCTTGAGGGCCAGCAGAAAGACCTTGGGGAAGTAAGGCGGTTTGGACGGATCCTTTACTGTGAAATAGGCGATGCTGGAGAGGATAAAGGCAAGGGTTACGGCGAGCACAACGGCACCGGAAAATACCGTGTGCTCCGTTGTGGTAATCGAGTCCACGGTGAGGAAATGGTCTTTGGTCTTATCCAGCTGGAACCAGTTGATGACACCGTTGATCACCGCGTTGATTGCGAAGTTTATCCAGGCTCCTTTGACAACATGTTCTAGGGTCATATGCTGATGCTTTAGAAAAACATGAATAACGCGCACTGCACTGAGGTCCAGTCATAGACTTTATCCGGGAAGGCATCTTCTATGGCTTTGCCGGCGTTGGCATACGACAGCACGCCGAGCAACAGGAAATGACTGTTAATAAAATACCGCGTGGTCAGGGTGATTTCCTGGCCGAACTGCCGATTGTCCAGTTTCACCAGCGGCGGCAGGGCGCCCAGGTTTTCCGGGGTATGGGCCTGCAGGAAAAAGTAATCCAGCGATACTTCGAAGGATTTGCTGAAATAGGATTTCAGTTCGATCCGATGAGAAATGATGTTGCCGTTCCCGATGATTTTCCGGAAGTTGATGCCCTGCACCCAGTTGCCCAGGCCGCCGGTGAGGACGGGATCAAATCGTTCGAAGCGCTGCGTGGTGCTGTCGTCACCCTGCATGTAGGCAAAGCGGTAGTAAAGCGAGGGACGATAGCGCCACTTGGGTTTGGACAAACCGAGCCCTGCATACCAGGCATTCGATCGGAAATCTTCCGTAGAGTGCGATTGAAACGCGTATTCTGATTTGAAAAACAACCCTGTCCCGGCAATATTGGTCAGCCAGAGTTTCGGGTTGACAATATACATGCCTTTTTTCTTGAGGGATCCCCCGGGCACCTGGTAGCGGCCCGTGCCCCCGGTGGTATGTATATAGTACAGTCCAGCATCGATTTGTTGATTGTCGTTGTACGTGACCCCGCCACCCGTATATTGGGTGTTTTGCTGGAACTGTTTGAAGAGCTCCTGGGGTTCGAGCCAGAACGCCTGTACCATCCAATTCTTCACGTGCAGTTTGCCGATGGCGGAGTTCTGGAAAGCGGTGCGGGAGTTCAGGTACACGCTTCCCCGTTGACCCGCATTGGCCGAACCGCTGAATTTCGAAATCAGGAAGCCATCGTTCAACTGGAAAAATTGTCGGCCTAAGGAGACATCAAAATTGGTCTGGCCGTGCTTGCCCAGCCCGGCGCCGAGGACACCGGCGTAGAGTCGTTCTACCGCGGTGTACGACGTAGCGCCCCCGGAGTAGATATCGGAAGTATTCCTTCCGGATGCCAGTACGGAAACCGCCCCGTAGCCATAGATTTTTGATTTGCCCAGTTGGCTGATGCCGGCGAGCCCGGGTTCGATATAGGCTTCGCCCCAGAAGCGCACGCCTTCGTTGGCCGGGTCCGTAGCCACGATATTATTTTGTGTGAATTCCGTGCCGTGGCCGAAGAAGGGGTTGACCTCGTTGAATACGCCCATGCCGCCATTGAGCAGGAACATGAGTTTGGAACGATTGGTTTCGCGGATGACGGGGAAATCGCGGAAGGAACGGGTGGCGGTCATCCCTTTTTTGCCGTCCACCGACTTGCTTTCGCCCGGGGAAAGAAAATACACATGCAACACGAATATCACCGGGCCGCTCAGCTCCGTGTTGTAAAGTTCATAGTAGGCATCTTTGATATCCGGCTCCTGTTTGGTCCTGCGCACGGCAAGATCGGCGAAATACTGTTTGAAACCAGCTCCCGGGCGTATCCCGAAAGCCTGGTAAAACCGGTCCGTTTCGGCAGAATCCGCCACCACCTGTTTACCGTCTTTATGCAAGAGGATGATCACGGCCCGAACGGGAATCCCCTCCGCGATTTGCGGATAGGTTTGCACGGCGGGTTGGATATCTTTTACCGGAGCCTGTGCCTGGATGTTGGTAATCCGGCAGAGCAACAGGATGATGGCCAGAAAAACAATGCGCTCTTTCACGATCAATGGATAAATGGAAAAAGGTGCCCCATTTCGGGGCACCACGGAACATCTATGTACTTAATTTCAGTGGCTGTCGCCCTTGGGCATCTTACTTTCGTATCGGCCACCACCGTCAAGTGTAAGATCCACTCCGGTAACCCATGACGCCGCCTTGCTCATCAGGAACATTATACCCTGGGCAATGTCCGCAGGGAAGCCCCTCCGTTTCATCACCATGGAGTCATTGATTTTCTGAAGCATCTCCAGGGTAAATCCGGCATCAAGTGTTGATTCTCCATTGTCTACAGATCCAATGATAACGGTATTGAAACGAACTTTCGGCCCGGATACTACAGCCATGCTTCTGGCCATATTCAACAACGCAGCTTTGGCCGTGCTGTATTCTATGAATTCCGGCGAAGGGGTGTTGCCCACCCGTGAGTTGGAGAAAATTACGGACGCGTTTTCCTCTTTTTCCAGGTAGGGCATGCAGAACTTTGTCAGGTTATACGCACTTAGGGTATTTAGCTTGTAAGACTGGACCATCTTATCGGTATCTGAACCCCAGATGGGTGTTGCGGCACCCCAGCCGACGTTATTCACAAGGCCTGAAATTTTTCCGAACTTGGCGATCACTTTGTCCACCAGTTCTTTCATTTGGTTTTCATTAGTCGAGTCAGCTACCAGGCCGAGGGTTTCATTTCCCGTTTTAGCCTGAATGTCTGCTGCAACTTTTGTCACTTTTTCCTGGTTGATGTCAGTAATGACTACGTTAGCTCCTAAATTTCCCAAAAGTTCCGCCAAAGCACTGCCTATGGCGCCGGCACCACCTGTGATGATGATTACACGACCATCAAAACTGAATAGATCATTCAGTAATTCTGCCTTTTTCATTTCATTATTTTTTTAACATGTTGATAAATATTAATCAAGTGTCTGAACTCCGCCTCCATTTACAAAGAGTACCTGACCGCTGACCCATTCTGAAACAGGGGCTGCGAAATACAACACAGCTCCTGAGATATCCTCGACTTCGCCAAGCCTTTTGATAGGGGTTCCTGCAAGCATTTTTTCTTCAATTTCCGGGGTTAGTACACTGGCCAATGCAGCTGTTTTTGTAGCACCCGGGCCTACACAATTTACCCGGATACCCAAGGGGCCGTAATCGTAGGCCAGGTTAGCGGACATGTGGTTGAGGGCAGCCTTGGAGCCGGCGTAAGCGCTCATGTTGGGGCTCTTGTTAATCGATCCCATGGACGTGATATTGATGATTGACCCATATCCGCCGTCTCTCATATACGGCGCACACAGTTGCGATAGTCTCCATGCGGAAAACACATTCAGTTCAAAAACAAAGGCAAACCTATCCACCCCGATTTTAAAAGGATTCTCCCGGCTGCCACCACCTACCCCGACATTGTTTACCAGGATGTGCACGCCGCCCAGTTCCTTTACGGTGCGGTTCACCAGGTTGACCAGGTCTTCGTCCTTCTTTACATCGCATTCTATGGCGATGGCCTTTCCGCCTTTGCTGTTGATTTCGGCGGCTACTGCTTCCGCATCGGCCAGTTTAAGGTCGCTCACCGCCACGGCCGCGCCCGCTTCCGCCAGGATTTCACAACTGGCTTTTCCAATGCCATTGCCGCCACCGGTGACCATGGCCACTTTACCTGACAGATCAAATAGTTTGTTTAGTGACATAAGAAATATATTTACGTGAAGGAATCCCTGTGAAGTTAAGCGGTTTTAAAAAAATAAAAATATTATTTTATTGTGAGAAAATCGACAAAGGGGCAGGTCACCCGGAACATGATTTTGGAGAAGGCGAGGAACATTTTCAACGAGAAGGGCCTTGACCTGACCCTGGATGTCCTGGCCCGGGAAATGGGCCTGACCAAGGGAAGGATAACCAACCATTTTTCCACCAAGGAAAGACTGTTCCAGGCCATCTTGGCGTCTTATGAATGGCAGTTGGCGGAATTCGTCAAACATTTCAACTGGCCTTCCCGGCAGCTGAATTTCGAGCATCTGGGGCTGTATATCTCCGGGGTCATGGATGTGCAGTATGAAAACCGCTGCGGCATCGCTTACATTGCCCTCATCGGCGAGGAAAAATACGAAATAGCTGAGTCCGTCCAGGTCAATTACAAGCGCAACCTCCATTCCATACGGCAACGAACCGAAGCCATGGTGGCTGCGGGACTGCTGGTTCCCGGTATCCTGCGCAAGCGCGATTTCCAGGTCTTCACTTTTATGATTGTAAACCTGTTGACCACCTGGGTGATCAGTGCCCAGCAGTACGAACGGAGTATCAGTTACGCATCGCTGAAGCCTGCATACCTGGAAGGTGTCATGCAATGCTATTTCCCCTATCTGGCGGAAGAAGGGGAAAAGCAGTATGAAAAGCTAAACTTCAGCAAACTGGCCCGGAACGGTTGAAACGCCCGGCAGGTCGTATCCGCATCTGCGTAAACACGGGTTGTTTTAGGGAGGTGTCAGTCCGGGGTTTGTTGAAGTATCGGATCACTTCAACGGAAATACCCATTGAACAGGGTCGCTGGCTTGCTTGCCCGCGGGCTTCACCCCCTCACTCATCTCCATCTCTCCCCAGGTCAGTGGACCATTAACGCCATAGGCAATCAATCGCACTTCATTTTTTGCGGGATCAACCTTGACTTCCATGAAACTCTGGAAGAAGGGGGCTTTGTTATAATCAAAGGCTGCGCTTAGCCACTCGGCGGAAAAGGGCCAGCCATTGTATTGTTTGGTCCAGTACCAGAAGGGTTTTTTGACCAGTTGGTTATGCTTTTCGATTTTGGCCACCAGCGGTTCTTTGGCGGGATAATGCGCCCAGACTTTTTCCGGCATCTGGTCCTTGGGTTTCAGCGCTGCGCCGATGCTGAGGTAGGCTCCGCCGCCGCCGTTGACAAAGTGATGGACCTCGCCGCCCACACTATCCGCGGGTTCCAGATAGTATTCAAGGTCGTGTGTATCCCCGGCCATCACCACGCGGGCGCCATGGGACCTGAGCAGGGCATGCAATCGCTCAAAATCGGGGTTCATAATGCCCTGGTATTCCCCGATGGCATAGAAAGGATGGCCCAGCAGGGCGAAGATGAATTTTCCTTTGGACGCTTCCAGCACCTGCTTCAGCCAGCTCATCTGAACGGTGTCAATTTTACGAAGCACCCCCGTTTCGATACTGATGAATGCAAAGTCCCGGGTCTGGACCTGGAAGAAAGGCGTGGTCTGGAATCCGGTGGGCACCTGGTAAAGACTCCGCAGTCGCGTCGCTTCCGCGATCTTTTCATCCATTTTTCTTGTATTTGCAAGCGGTAGTTTAAGGAAGGCTTGCTTTCTGCCGATCATGGATTTCCTGGCGGCTTCAGGGGTATAGAAAGTGGCGGCGAATCCTTCCAGGGCATCGTACCAGTCGTGGTTTCCGGGAATGGCATAGACCGGTTTGGTGATGCCCTTCATAGGCAGCCAGAAATTCTTTTCGTAGTCTTTCATCTCACCGTCCGGGTATACCACGTCGCTGGAGATGACGAGGAAACGCACATCGGGTTTATTCGTTTGCCTGACGATTTGATCATGGAGGATCAGCTGCGAGGCATCGCCTTCGCCGGGATCGCCCACCACTACAAAAGAGAAGGCAGAGCTGTCGTCCATCCCCGCCGGCCGCAGGCGGAAACTGCTGGCAGAGGGGTGCTCGTCGATCGACCGCACCATGGCTTCGCGCCAGGTATCCGCCCTTTCCGCGGCCCAGCCGTCCCAGATGCCCGAGGCCCAGTTTTCTGTATCGAAATACCAGCTCATGCCAAAGACGGGGATGATGGCAGCCAGCAGGGCGGCAAAGGGGAGACCGGTCTGGAGGCCGGAGCGGAAAGCGGTGGCCAGAGAATACCCGGATTTCCGGATTCTAACGCTCAGGCGCAACCGATATTCGAGCCATCGCCGGGTGATTCCCTTGAGGCTGTACCATTTTTTCTTTTCTTCGGAGGATGCCGTCAGTACCCAGCTCCAGAGTTTTCTTTCCAGCGGACGGGTGACTCCCCTGAAAACACCCCTGAGCGGCATGATAATGAAGTAAGAAGCGATGAGTGCCACGGCGATGTCCCCAATCAGCGCCACGGTTACGGAGAGCAGGCCCGTACCGGAGCGATCGTACCCCATCCGGCCCAGGTGGATGAAGAAAAGGATGAAGAGAAATGAGAAGATCCAGCCCCGGTCGATGGGGGCACGGACGGTTTCTTCGGTTTCGATTCTTTCCGCGATCTCGCGGATCTCAGGCTGGTCTGGCAATCCTAGACTATCCACCACATCTCCGCCCACATCGGTCATCACCCCCATTTTTGCCTTCAGGATTTCGATGCCCATGCCTGCGATACGCAAGGCGCTGCCCACGGCCAGCATGAAATCCACGCCTTTTTCCTGGAGCAGGAACATGGTGAGCAGGACCAGGATATCGCCGATGAATGACAATAGTTCCCATATATAGTTTTTCCCTTCGCGCTTTTTAACCAGCATGGCGCTGAGTTGGCGGAAGGCTTCCAGGCCCAGTATGAAGGCGAAAAAAATCACCACGGCGCTGGCGGCGAGGAAGGGTGCATTGATCAGTACAATACCCAGGATCAGCGTGACGATCCCGCTGCGCCTGCCCGCGCTGCGATCGCGGTCTGTAGCGCGACTAAAACTCTGCATGAACACGAATATCGCTGACCAGATCAGCAGCACGCCCACGCGTTCCGGTACCGGAGCTTCCCGGAACAGGGCCCAGAGGCTCATCAGCGCAAGGACAAAGCAGAGGCCGGCAAAAAACAATTGCTGGCCGCGGTAGTTTTTAAGGGAGAATGATGTCATCCGTTTATCTTTTTTGCTTGCTGTTCTGCCTTATCCTTTCAGTAGAACATCACGCCAAAGGGTAACCGAAACAGTATCGCCGGTGTGCAGGATGCCGGTACCAAGGCCAAGGACATTTTGTCCAAACAGGACTTTGTTGCCCTGCTGCCGGTAAGTGGCGAAAGTGCGAAGCGGATCTTTACCCGCGATCCCGGTTTCCTGGTTGATCGTGGTGATCACGCATCGGGCGCAGGGTTTCACGCCCCGGAGTTCGATGTTGTTGATGGTGAAACTGTCCATGCGATCTTCCGCATAAGCTTCGGCGCCGCTTAGCACGATGTTTGGCCGGAAACGGTTCATGGGCAGAGGTTCCGGTAAACGCGTATTCAGATCGTCCAGCGAAGCCTGGCTGATCATCAGAATTGGGTAGCCATCTGTGAAGCCGGTGATGGTGCCCTCGGGGGCATAATTCAGGTCTACCTGTCGCCTGCTGCCCTCCGGCATATAGACCAGCTGGCAACGGCTGCCCAACGCCTCCGTGAACCATGCATCCGCTTCGAGAGACAGTGCCAGGGCCTGGCAGCGATCGCCCCAGATAGCCACTTCCATGGAGTCACCGGAGGCTTGCCATGGTATGAGAAGAAACTGGTCCGGCCTGTTTCGATGAAAAACCTGGAATCCGTTTTCCGCCGGCTGCACCTGCAGCAGGGCCATCAACGGGTGTTCGCGCTGGGTCAGGAAACGACGGTTTGGGTCGATCAGCATCCAGCGCCTATCGTGCGCAAGCCCGCGCTGCGTAACTTCCGCTTCCTCCACCCGATAACCACCGAGGGATTTGATGGGGTAGATATAGAGGTCTTGTATTTTGATCATAAGCATCAATTATGGAACAATCCGAAGTTTTCCTTCGGTATGTTCTTTGAATGCATCTGTCATATTCAATTTTTGTTCCATTGCGTCCCTGGTAGAACCATTAATCGTGTGACTGTATTGCTGGGCACGATGCAGCATGCGTACATAAGGTGCAGGGTCTTGTTTCCGGGTCAATTTACGTAATGCACCCAGATAATCGTCCCGGTACACGGTAGGGATCAGTATCCGGGTCTGGCTTTTTGCCACCAATTCTGCATTCATCATAACCCTTGCAATCCTTCCGTTGCCATCCAGGAAAGGATGTACTTCGCTGATAAAGAACATCATGTATGCTGCCCGGGCAAATGGATCTGTCAGCGCCTGGTAAAAGGCAAATCCATTGACCAGCGTTCCCCTCACCAAACGATGATCTACGAAATAGGTCTCGCCAGCGCGATTGTTGACGATTTTGAATACACCCGGTTGTTTGTCAAATCGAGACCGCAACAGGATGGCATGCCGCCGTTGCAACAATTCCAGCAACTGGTCGGGGCTCAAAGGGATTTGTTGCATGGCAGTTCTGTCTGAAAGAACGGCATAGGTTCCCAACACATCATGAGAATCTTCCAACCGCATCGGCATAGGTTGCCCGGAATCGATAATCTGTCTCGCCTCCGACACTTCAAATTCAGTTCCCTCGATATAATTAGAAAAGTAACTTTCGAAAAAAGCAAAATCCCTGAACGCGGGATCATGCAAATGCACATCCGGTAAGGAAGGAAATTTTTGTTGTTGCAAGTAAACAAAGAGATGTTCAAACAATGCCATTCGCTCAGGATCGTAGGGGAAGCCAACTGCGCGTGCAAGTCCTGTTGCCGTGTGCAAATACTGATCTGACCGGGTTGATAACAAAGCACCAATCATTGCATTCAGCCGGACAAACCCAGATCCCATTCCGAGTTTCTCTGCTATTTGCCTTGCCCGGTCCCGCAATGCGTTCAGGGCGTCTACTCCGTCAACCCGGATAATCGCTTCCAATTGTGATTCCAGCATGTCCGGTGGAGGCAACTTTGATTGATCTCCGGATTGTCTGCTGGTCTGCAGGCATTCCAAATAGGCTCTTTCTTTCTGAGAGACAAATAACCCCGGTGTAAATGGGTTATCTCCAGGAATTGCGTCGGGACCTTTCATGAATCGCAAGGTTACCCCGGGCAAAGGGATGTTTTTGGAGTAACCATAGGTGAGAAAAAGATGCCCCGCCGCAGTTGGCTTGAATTCGAGGGCCGACCGATGACTGAGCACAGCACCCGGAAATAAGTGGCCGATGATCAAAAACAGGTTTCTCCGGACAATCAGGGAAGGATCATCCAGCATATTGGAGGTGTACAGCCTCGGCGCAATCCTCCGTATCTTCCCACTCCGCTGCCAGCGCATCAATTGGTTGCTCCGGGCAGGTTCATCCGAGCCGAATAGGATTTCCGGAAAGGTGGCTGATGAATTTTTTTGTATTAAATCTGCCATTAGAGCAAATTTATGTGAAATATTTTATATTTAAATGCGAATACGTTTAATTAAGTTTATTATATAAAAATTTTGTATATTTTATGGTCCTAAGCTGGAACGAGATCAAAGGACGCGCTCTGGCATTTTCAAAAGAATGGGCTGACGAACAAAGCGAAGACGCCGAAGCGAAGTCGTTTTGGGACGATTTTTTC
>Ga0114939_10000645_pt1 | contig 29092 bp, 26 predicted proteins | sample AshMeaCrysSpring_FD_87196 | JGI IMG/M metagenome (GOLD analysis project Ga0114939, IMG submission 87196) | Groundwater microbial communities from Big Spring, Nevada to study Microbial Dark Matter (Phase II) - Ash Meadows Crystal Spring | ecosystem: Environmental > Aquatic > Deep subsurface >...
AATCTGGCCGTGCTCTACGCTGGCCAAGGCCAGTACGACAAGGCACGTGCCGCACTGGAAATGGCCATTCGTACCAATCCGAGCTACTCCACCGCACACGAGAACCTGGGTGACGTCTACGCCAAGCTGGCCAGCCAGGCCTACAACAAGGCGCTGCAGCTCGACGGCAGCAGCACCACGGCCCAGCCCAAGCTGGCCCTGATCCGCGAGCTGTTCGACCCCAACGCCAAGGGTCAGCGCCCAGGCGCCCAGCCCACACCCGCGCCGGCGGCTCCCGCCGCCCCGGCCGCGCCCGCCGCAACCCCTGGCAAGCCGCCGGTGGTCGCCGCCGCGCCGTCCGCAGCCCCAGCCAGCCCGAGCCCGACGGCACCGCCCGCTGCGGCCGACAGCGCGGCCAAGGATGTCGAGGCCGCTGTGCGCGCCTGGGCCAAGGCCTGGGCGGCCAAGGACATGACGGCCTACCTGGGCGCCTACGGCAAGGAATTCACGCCGCCCGGCAAGCAGTCGCGCAGCAGCTGGGAAAACGAACGGCGCCAGCGTATCGTCAGCAAGAACAACATCAGCCTGCGGCTGGAGAACCTGAGCGTCAGTGTCAACGGCAACAAGGCGGTGGCAAAATTCCGCCAGGATTACAAGGCCGACGCCCTGTCTGTCAGCAGCCGCAAGACACTCGACCTGGTCAAGAGCGGCGAGCGCTGGCTGATCGTCCGGGAGTCAACGGGAACCTGAAGGCAGGATTCGCGTCCCACGCTTAACACGGCCGGGCGCCTCATTTGCTTTGTGAACTGACATGACCCAAGGATTCTTCGCTTTTCTGCTCATCGCCGCGACCGGCCTGCTGTCGGCCGCCCCGGCCGGTGCCGAAGCCGGCAAGAAACATCAGAAGAGCGAATCCAGTGCCCGCCGCAATTCCACCAGCAACGACGGTGTGGCCGAGGCCCGCCTGATCGAGGTCTACCGCCTGACCGGCCAGGGCAAGATGCGCGATGCGCTGGCCAAGGCCGAAAGCCTGGTACGCGACTACCCCAACTTCCAGCTGGCCCAACTGGTCTACGGCGACCTGCTGACCTCGCGGGCCCGGCCGCTGCACAAGTTCGGCGACGTGCCCGAGGCTCTGGCGCACAAGGCCGGCGCCACCCTGGCCGAGCTGCGCGACGAATCGCAGGCCCGCATCAAGGCGCTGCGCGAACGGCCCCCGGCCGGCACCATTCCGTCGCAGTTCCTGGCGCTGTCGCCGCGCAATAAGCACGCCATCGCCGTGGACGCCTCGCGTTCGCGCCTGTACCTGTTCGAGAACACGGCCCAGGGCCTGAACCTGGTGGCCGACTACTACATCTCGGTCGGCAAGTCCGGCATCGAGAAGATGGTGGAAGGCGATGCACGCACGCCGTTGGGTGTGTACTTCATCACCAGCAACCTCGACCCCAAGTCGCTACGCGACTTCTACGGTTCGGGGGCGCTGCCGATCAACTACCCCAACGTGCTGGACAGCAAGCGTGGCAAGACCGGGCGCGGCATCTGGCTGCACGGCACGCCGCCTAACCAGTTCTCGCGCGCACCGTTGGCCTCCGACGGTTGCGTGGTGCTGGCCAACCCGGACCTGGAGCGCATCATCCGCACGGTGGAGGTGCGTACCACGCCGGTGGTGATCTCGCACAAGATCGACTGGGTGCCGCCGCACAGCGTACGCGCGCAAAGCAAGACGTTCGAGGAAGCGCTGGCGGCCTGGCGCAACGCCAAGTCGAATGGCGACTTCCAGCAACTGCTGAGCTTCTACACGGCCGACTTCAACAGCCAGGGCAAGACCCTGCGCGAATGGGAACCCGCGCTGCGCAATGAAGTCGAGCGCGTCAGGGGCCGCCCGATCCAGCTCAAGGACCTGTCCTACCTGCGCTGGACCGACGCGGCCGACACCATGGTGGTGACCTTCGGCGAGGTGCCCGACGGCACGCGGACCGGCCCGACCAAGCGCCAGTACTGGATCCGCGAAGGCAACCAGTGGAAGATCTTTTACGAAGGCAATCTCGGATGACCTCCCAGCCCTCCTCCCTGCTGCGGCGCGTTCTGCTCGCTGCGGCAGCCGCCGTACTGCTGCACGGCACAGCCCAAGCTCAGACCAGTACCCCGCGCGTCAAGCTGGCCACCAGTGCCGGCGACATCGTGCTCGAGCTCTACCCGGACAAGGCGCCGAAGACGGTGGCCAACTTCCTCGCCTACGTCGGCAAGGGCCAGTTTGACGGCACCATCTTCCACCGCGTCATCCCCGGCTTCATGATCCAGGGCGGCGGCTTCGATGCCGCCATGAACCAGAAGGCCACCGGCAGCCCGATCGAGAACGAGGCCGCCAACGGCCTGAAGAACGACAGGTACACCATCGCCATGGCACGCACCGGCGAACCGCACTCGGCCACCGCGCAGTTCTTCATCAACGTGGCCGACAACGGCTTCCTCAACCACAGCGCACCCACGCCGCGTGGCTGGGGCTACGCCGTGTTCGGCAAGGTCACCGCCGGCACCGAGGTGGTCGACAAGATTGCCGCCGTCAAGACCGGCCAACGTGGCTTCCATGGCGACGTGCCCCTCACCCCCATTTTCATCAACTCGGCGACCCTGCTGAAATAAGAAAGTCTCCCATGAGCAACCCGCAAGTCGAACTCCAGATCGCCGGCCTCGGCACCATCACGCTCGAACTCGATGCCGCCAAGGCACCGAAGACGGTGGAAAATTTCCTGGCCTACGTCGCCAAGGGCCACTTCGACGGCACCATCTTCCACCGCGTCATCCCCGGCTTCATGATCCAGGGTGGCGGCTTCGAGGTCGGCATGACCCAGAAGCCCACTGACAAGCCGATCGAGAACGAGGCCAACAATGGCCTGAAAAACGACAAGTACACCATCGCCATGGCGCGCACCAACGACCCGCACTCGGCCACGGCGCAGTTCTTCATCAACGTGGCCGACAACGGCTTCCTGAATCACACCGCCCCGTCGATGCAAGGCTGGGGCTACGCCGTGTTCGGCAAGGTCACCGCCGGCACCGACGTGGTCGACAAGATTGCCGCGGTGAAGACCGGCCAGAAGGGCTTCCACGGCGACGTGCCGAAAGAGGACGTGGTGATCGAGAAGGCCGTGGTCCTGGCCTGATGGCCTGAAGGCCCAGCCGTCGCACCATGCACCCGACCACCCCCCGGATCGCGGAGCTCGCAGCCCCCGCGGACTGGCGGGTGGTCGATTTCATTTCCGACCTGCACCTGCAGGCCAGCGAACCGCAGACCGTGCAGGCCTGGGCCGACTACCTGGCCCACACCCGGGCCGATGCCATCTTCATGCTCGGCGACCTGTTCGAGGTCTGGGTTGGGGATGACGCCCTCACTGCCGCCGCGGACGACGACGAGGCGTGCTTCGAAGCCCGTTGCGCCGCCCTGCTGCAACAGGCCAGCCGACAGCGCACGCTGTACTTCCTGCACGGCAACCGCGACTTTCTCTTCGGCCCGGCCGCGGCGCGGGCCTGCGGCCTGACCCTGCTGGACGACCCGACGGTACTGACCTTCGGCGGCCAGCGCTGGCTGCTCGCGCACGGCGACGCGCTGTGCCTGGACGACACCGACTACCTGCAGTTCCGCGCCGAGGTGCGCAGCGCCGGCTGGCAACAGGCCTTTCTGGCCCGGCCACTGGCCGAGCGTCGCGCCATTGCCGCCGGCCTGCGCGGCCAGAGCGAAGCACGCAAGCACAGCGGCGCCGTCTATGCCGACGTCGATGCCGGCGCCGCCCAAGCCTGGCTGCAGGCCGCCGACGCCCGCCGATTGATCCATGGCCACACCCACCGGCCAGCCGACCATGGGCTCGGCTCGGATCTGCAGCGCCACGTGCTGAGCGACTGGGATGCCGCGGCCACCCCGACGCGCGCCGAGGTGCTGCGCCTGCAGTTGGGGCCGGATGGCGTGCAGATGCAGCGCCTGCCCCTGGCGCAGATCCGACAGGCGGGCTGACCATGTGGGGCTGGCTGCAGCGCCTGGCCACGGCCACGCAGCGCCGGCCTGCCGACGTTCCGGACGCGCTGTGGCAGGCCACGCTGGCCCACTACCCTTTCCTAGCCGAGCGCACTGCCGCCGAGCAGCAGCGCCTGCGAGAACTCTGCGGCCACTTCCTGGCAGAGAAGGAGTTCCACGGCGCGCAGGACCTGCTCATTACCGACGCCATGGCGCTGGCCGTTGCCGCCCAGGCCTGCCTGCCGGTACTGCATTTCGGCCCCGGGCGTGAACCGCTGGCCTGGTATGACGACTTCGTCGGCATCGTGGTGCATCCGGACGAGGTGGTGGCGCGGCGCGAGGTGGTGGACGACGACGGCGTGGTGCACCACTATGACGAGGTACTGGCCGGCGAGGCCATGCAGGCCGGCCCGGTGATGCTGAGCTGGCAGGACGTCAGCGCCGCCTCACCCGACAGCGGCTACAGCGTGGTGATCCATGAGTTCGTGCACAAACTCGACCTGCGCGATGGCGCCGCCGATGGCTGCCCGCCGCTGCCGGCGGGCTTTCTGGGAGCGACCAGCGCGCGCCAGGCACGCGCCCACTGGCTCGCCACGCTGCAGACGAGTTACGACGATTTCCGCGAGCAGGTGATCAAGGCCGAACGCTTCGGCGCGCCGCCGCCCTGGCTCGACGCCTACGGCGCCGAGGCCATCGACGAGTTCTTCGCCGTCGCCAGCGAAGCCTACTTCGTCAACCGCGCTCGCTTCACGCAGGACTTCCCCGCGCTGCTGCCGCTGTTCGACGCCTTCTACCTGCGCCCGGCCTCGTACGGGCGCTGAAAGCGGTCAGCGTCGCAGCAGCGTCTTGAGGACCTGCTGCAGGCGACGCGCCTGGCCCGCCTCGTACGCAGCCCCGAGCACGCGCGCCACGTCCTGACCCCAGGTCTGGGCCGGCGCCGGGTCGTTGCGTCGCGTCAGCAGCTGCAGTTGCAAGGCGCGGCGGGCCTCGAGCTCGGCGGCCGGCGTCGGCACCTCGGCGGCAATCTCCAGCCGCAACAGTGCGGTCGCCGCGTCGCCGCTGGCCGGTGCGGCCAGTGACTGGCTCCAGAGCGTGCGCACCGACGACGTGACGCGGCTGCCCAGCTCCTGGGCACTCGGCAACTTGCTTGCGTCACGCTGCTCCCAGGCTGCCAGCAGCTGCGTCAGCGTTTCGCCGTGCGCCTGCGCCGCCAGTTTCTTCAACGCCAGCTGCGCGTGTTCCAGCGCCTCGCGCTGGGCGCGGAACGCCGCATCCCCCAGGCGCGGCGGCAGCTCGCGCCCGCCTCGCTCTGGCCGCCCGCCACGTTCGTCACCGCGCCCGGGACCACGCTCATCGCGGCGTCCGCCCTCGCGTCGCTCGCCCGGACGACCGCGCCCCGGCGGTGCAGCCGGCTCGGCCTTGCGCATGCCAGGCCGGTCATCACCGCGCACCGCCACCACCGGCTTGCGCGGCTGGGCTGGCTGGGTCGGCTCTGCGGCCACAGTCTCAGACGCTACACTTTCAGGAGCAACTTGCGCTGACTGGTCCTTGACTGGGGCCTGTTTTTCTTCTGAATCCGGGCCTGCGTCGGAGGCCCGCATCGCCTGCTCCAGCGCCTGCATGGCCGCCCGGATGGCCTGCGCATCGCCGCTGGCGTTGGCCGCCTCCAACGCCTTGGCCGCCTCCAGCACCTGACGGTCACGCGCACTCAGGGCGCTGGCCGCCTTTTCGCGCTCGGCGGTCTTGCGGTTGAAGGCTTCGTCGATCGGTTTGCGGAAGGCGTCCCACAGCTTCTGCTCCTGACGCCGCTCCAGCGGCACCGCATGCGCTTCGGCCTGCCAGCGCTGCTGCAACGCCTTGACGGCATCGATGCGCAGTACGGGCGCCGCGCCCAGCGTGGTGGCTTCCTCGATCATGGCCTGGCGCCGCTGCAGGCTGGCCTTTTGCACCGCCTCCAGCGGCGCGCTGGCTGTGCCCAGCGCGGCCTTCCACTGCGGTTGCAGCTCGGCAAATGCTTTTTCGCTCAGATGGCCGGCTTCGCGCCAGCGCTCGGCGAACTGGTGCAGCGCACGGCTGAAGCCCTTCCAGTCGTCGCCTGCGGCCGTCGGGTACGCGGCCGCCCAAGCCTTGAGCTCGTCGATCAGCGCCAGTCGCTTGGCCTTGTGCTCGGCGGCCTCGGCACGCACCTTCTCCAGCCAGGCCTCGACCACCTTGTGCGCCTGGTTGCAGGCTTCGTCGAAACGCTTCCACAGCGCGTGGTTGGGCACACCACCCTGGTCGGTCTGCTTCCATTGCTCGCGCAGGGCACGCAGCGTTTCCTGCATCTTGCGCCCGCCCAGCGCCTGCCCCTCCGGGCGGTTCAGCAAGGCCTCGGCCTTGGTCACCAGTTCCTGGCGCAGCTGGTCGGCGCGCCAGCGTTGCCAGCCTTCCAACTCGCCTGCCGCGGCCAGGGCGGCGTGGGCCTGCTGGTCCAGTGCCTCATCAATGTGGCGCCCGTGCTCCTTGAGTGCCTGGCGCAGGGCCGCGGCCGCACCGGCGCTGGCCTTGCCATGCCCTTCGCCCACCTCCTGCTCCAGTTTCGATAGCACTTCGCGCACAGCGGCTGTGGCCTGGGCCCGGATTTCTGGGTCCACCTTGGGTTTGGCTTGCAGCGCAACAGCTTCGGCCGGCAGGCCGCGCGCTTGGCGCAGTTCATCCGCCCACACCGGCACCTGCGGCAAGGCCGCCGCCGGATCGGCTGCGGCGGCGACCGCCTGCGCCAGGGCGGCGGCGAAGGCGTCCCACACCACGGCCAGCTGGCTGCGTGCGGCCTCCAGCTGTGGCGGGAAACGTGCGTCGACGCTCGGCCAGTTGGCATCGGTCGGCAGCGCGGCGGCCTGGGCCTGCCAGGCCTCGACATCGGCACGCAGGCTGTCGGCCGCGGCCTGCGCGTCGTGCCAGGACTTGGTGGACAGCACCTCGATGCGCTGCGCCAGCAGCACTGCGGCTTCGCGTTGCACCTGCACACGGTGCTGCAGGTCTTCGATCACCTTCACACGCTCGGCCAATTGCCCCTTGAGCGTGGCCAGCGGCTCGCGGCTCAGCGGCGCACCGGCCTTGGCGGCATCACGCTGCCAGGCCATGGCATCGGCAATATTGAGCTTGACCACGGCCAGCAGGTCCTGCGCCTTGGCGGCCCATTCGCTGGCCATGACCTCCTGCTCCTTGGCGCGGCGTAGCTCGTCCAGCCGTTCGCGCACCGGCTTGGCAGCCCCCTTGTCCTTGACGCTGAGCTCCTTGTAGACCGCTTGCAGTTGTTCGAGTGCCGGCTCGCTGGCGAGCCAGTCGCGTACGCGCGCTGCCCGCTCGCCCGAGGTAGGGGCCGAGAAGGCGCCGCCGGTGAGGGCGTCGAGTTGCTGAAGGTCGACAGGTTTGGCAGGGGCGTTCACGGTGAGCTCGTAGATTGATTCGTTACAGCCGCGTATTGTCGCCCCGAACGGCGCGGGGTCTCGCGTCCCCTTCGGACGGGCGCATGGTTGCATTGTTCACGTCACCGCGACGACCGGCCCGGCACTCGGCGCACTCTAGCGGCAGGCCAGCTTCGGCCGCGGTGCGGCGGACCGGGCGAAGATGCACGGCCCCGGCCGGCGCAACATGCAGACCGCTTGCCAGAAATAAGAAAGCCCGGTCGGGTGGCCTGCAGCCTGCCCGCCGGGCTTGACGGCTGGCGCGAGGCCCTTGCCGTCTGGGTGACGCAAGGAGGAGAGTCGGGTCCCCCATGCGCAGGAGGCAAGGGATTGCCTCCATGAATCGCCGGGTTCAGTCAATCCAGAACACCCCAGTAGGCGGGGACTGCTTACTACCGGCATGTCATGCCTGAAATGCCAGGCAACCCCAATTTAGTCCCCTGATCGGGCGTTTTCAAATCGCCGTATCAATGGCCTGCGGAGGCCCGATTGCGTTGAAATGCCCTTCAAATGATCAATCAGTAATTAAGTGCTGTTTTTATATTATTGACTAGATATATGACGGCACTTAAAATTCACCCAACCTGAACTTGAGTCAGGGACAACCCGAATCCGCTGCCGAACCCGGCTACATCAGATCGCTGCCCTCGTCGAGGACGACCCGCAGGATTCTGATGGCGTACCAACCCAGACGTGCTCCCGCCTCCGTCACTGCCCCGCAGTGAACCGTGCGCAGGAGCTCGCCAGTAGGAGGAAGTGCTATGACAGCGTTCAAGAAATTCGGCCTGGGCCTGCGAACTTTCGCCTCCGATGTCGCCCAAGGCTTTTTCGAGATCACTCACAACGGCTTTGCCCTGGTCGGGCTGGCCGTGATGTTTGCCACCATCACGCTGATCGCCCGCCCGGAACTGCGCCAGGCGGGTGAGCTCAAGCTCATGGGCTGGCTGCAGAACCGCCAGATCGCCATCACCGGCATCGCCGTGGAGCCTGATGCGATTGACCGTGCCACCGCAGTTAATCCCAAGGATCTGCCCAAGCAGCAGGCCGCCGTAGCCTACTGGCTGAGCAAGAAGTACCGCGTGGCGCCCGAGCCGCTGAGCGCGCTGGTGGCCGAGGCCTATGAAATCGGCAAGCGGACCCAGCTGGACCCGACCCTGCTGCTGGCGATCATGGCGATCGAATCCAGCTTCAATCCGTTCGCCGAGAGCTCGATGGGTGCCCAGGGCCTGATGCAGGTCATGACCCGGGTGCACAGCGACAAGTACGAGCACTTTGGCGGCAAGCTCGCGGCCTTCGACCCGCTGACCAATCTCCGCGTCGGCACCAAGGTGCTGCAGGAGTGCATCGCCCGCGCCGGCTCGCTGGAAGGTGGCCTGAAGCTCTATGTGGGCGCCTCCCTGCTCGACGACGGCAGCAGCTACATCAGCAAGGTGCTGGCGGAACACGCCCGCCTGCAGCAGGTGGCCGGCGGCCGTGCCGTGCCGTTCCAGGAGCCCCAGCCCATTCCGGTGGTGAGCCCGCCCAAGCCTGAAGGCGGCATGGACAAGGTCGCCCTCAGCTGAGGGCTGGCGATGCCAAGGGCAGCGGCCGGAGGCCTTCGGTCAGCTACACTTGAGGGGTACGCAACTGGCGATAGGCGTGCCGCCCTTTTCGGGCCGGCTGCGCTGAAGTGGGACACCACAGGGGAGCGTGCCGCAGGGCCCTGAGCGGCTTCTGTGTTCAGCCGTTCGCCTGGGCAGCCCCCGCATGACGGGGGAACAGCGTTTTACCCGACTGCCATGTACAACCGAAACATCCTCGTCGAACAGACCGACCCCGAACTCTGGGCCGCCATCCAGGCCGAAAACGCCCGCCAGGAACACCACATCGAGCTGATCGCCAGCGAAAACTACGCCTCGCCGGCCGTCATGGCCGCCCAAGGCTCGCAGCTCACCAACAAATACGCCGAAGGCTACCCTGGCAAGCGCTATTACGGCGGTTGCGAGTACGTGGACGTGGCCGAGCAACTGGCCATTGACCGCGTAAAAGCCATCTTCGGCGCCGAAGCCGCCAACGTCCAGCCGCACTGCGGCGCCTCGGCCAACGAGGCCGTGTTCCTGGCCTTCCTCAAGCCCGGCGACACCATCATGGGCATGAGCCTGGCCGAAGGCGGTCACCTGACCCACGGCATGGCCCTGAACATGTCGGGCAAGTGGTTCAACGTCGTCTCCTACGGCCTGAATGCCAAGGAAGAGATCGACTACGACGCCATGGAGAAGAAGGCGCACGAAACGAAGCCGAAGCTGATCATCGCCGGCGCCTCCGCCTACAGCCTGCACATCGACTTCGCGCGCTTTGCCAAGGTGGCCAAGGATGTCGGTGCCATCTTCATGGTGGACATGGCCCACTACGCCGGCCTGATCGCCGCCGGCGTCTACCCCAACCCGGTGCCCTTCGCCGACGTGGTGACCTCCACCACCCACAAGAGCCTGCGCGGCCCGCGCGGCGGCATCATCCTGATGAAGGCCGAGCATGAGAAGGCCATCAACAGCGCCATCTTCCCCGGCCTGCAGGGCGGCCCGCTAATGCACGTGATCGCAGCCAAGGCCGTGGCCTTCAAGGAAGCCATGGACCCGAGCTTCAAGACCTACCAGCAGCAGGTCGTGACCAATGCCCGTATCGTGGCCGAGACGCTGACCCAGCGCGGCCTGCGCATCGTCAGCGGCGGCACGCAGAGTCACGTCATGCTGGTGGACCTGCGCGCCAAGGGCATCACCGGCAAGGAGGCCGAGGCCGTGCTAGGCGCCGCCCACATGACCATCAACAAGAACGCCATCCCGAACGACCCGGAAAAGCCGATGGTCACCAGCGGCGTGCGCATCGGCACCCCCGCCATGACCACCCGCGGTTTCAAGGACGAGGAGGCCCGCATCACGGCCAACCTGATCGCCGACGTGCTGGACAACCCGCGCGACGAGGCCAACATTGCCGCCGTGCGTGCCAAGGTCAATGCCCTGACGGCGCGCTTCCCGGTGTACAAGTGACCACCCCCCTGAGGCGCTGCGCGCCTTCCCCCCTGAATGCCATCCTTCGGTGGCAGGGGGGACGCACCCTGTGGCCCGGCCGAGCCGGTTCCACGGGTGCCTGCGAATAAAGAGACCCGTCACACGTCGCAGCCATGAAATGTCCCTTCTGTGGTCATTCGGAGACCCAGGTCGTTGAGACCCGGATCTCGGAAGACGGAGATTTCATCCGTCGGCGCCGTCAGTGCGGCGCCTGTGACAAGCGCTTCACCACCTACGAACGGCCGGATGTCAACTTTCCGGCCATCGTCAAGAAGGACGGCCGGCGCATCGAATACGACCGAACCAAGCTCCTGGCCTCCATGAACCTGGCGCTGCGCAAGCGTCCGGTCAGTACCGAGCAGATCGACAGCGCCATCGAGCGCATCGAGGAGAAGCTGCTCAACCTCGGCCTGCGCGAAGTGCCCTCCACCCGCATCGGCGAACTGGTGATGCGCGAACTCAAGAAGCTCGACAAGGTGGCCTACGTGCGCTTCGCCAGCGTCTACCGCAGCTTCGAGGACATCGATGAGTTCAAGACGTTGGTGGACGAGGTCAGGCGTTAGGCACTGATCAGCCGGTGCCGAAGCGCCGTTTTCATCATGCGAGAAGATCAGAGGTAGCCGACACCCGACGGCTGGGGCGCGCGCTCATGTGCGCGTTTCCTAAACTCGCTACATGATCAAAACCTGTGGCTTCACCTATATGCAGGAGGCTTGCGGCCGCCCCGTGCGGGCGAATGCGGCATCCGGGCTGACGGCAATCGAACTGCTGGTCACAGTCGCCATTCTCGCCATCGTGCTCGCGCTCGGGCTGCCCAACCTGCGCGAGTTTCTGACGCGCAACCAGGCCGCATCGATTACGCGAGAGTTTTCCAGCGACGTCACGCGCGCCCGAACCGAAGCCATCAATCGAAACAGCTGCGTCACGATGTGTATCTCCAACAATACAGCCAATGCCTTGGCTGGCGGAACACCGACCTGTGCCGCCAGTGGCAGCAACTGGCAGGTGGGGTGGCTCGTCTTCGCCAATCCGAGTTGCAGCAGTGCCCAGAACAACCCGACCACCAACGGATCAATCCTGATTTCCGTACGCCAGCGCGGGCTTGACACTTTCGAACTCTCCCCCGCCTCCGGCAGCGCCCTGCGACGCATCACCTTTGACTCCCGCGGCCTGGCGGCGGGCGTCCAGAAGAACCTGACCCTCGCCTATACCCCCGAGAACACCAGCAGCCCACACTACCGGTCCATCTGTCTGAGTTCCGCCGGGCGCGTGACGGTCCGCCAGTACGCAGGAGTCGACGCATGTCCATGAACCGCCAGCGCGGCGCAGGCCTTATCGAGGCTCTGGTCGCCATACTTATTCTCTCGATCGGCCTGCTGGGCATGGTGGGCATGCAGACGGCCGCTCTCAAGTACGAACAGACGGGATGGGCTCGTTCGGCACTGGCCTCGAACATCAGCAGCCTGGCCGAGCGCATCCGCGCCAACGCCAACGCCCAACCAGGGGCCTACGCGTTCTCACGCACCTACCAGGCTGAACGCGCCGACATCGACTCCGACGGTACCTACTTCACCCCGGCCAAGGACTGCGCAAGCACGGCATGCAGCGAGGCTGAACTGGCCGCCTACGACCTGCTGATCTGGCGCCGCGATCTGAACCAACAGATGCCGGGTTCGGTCGGCATGGTGGCCGTCAGCGGAACCAAAGGCATCGATCTGCGCTTTCAGATCACCGTGGCCTGGTTCGACAAGGAGAACTTGAATGGCGTCAACCTGCTTTCCCCTGAAATCTGCACCGCCGCCATGACTGGCATTCAGGCTCGCAACTGCTGCCCCGGGGCCCTCGGCACAGCCCAGAATCTTGCCGGTGTGCGATGCGCGAATCTGGAGATGATTCCATGAGCATCCATGACCGCTTATTCGCCGCGCGCCCATCGGCGCAATCCGGATTGAGCTTGGTCGAATTGCTGGTCAGTCTGGCGATCAGCATCGTTATCGCCCTCGCCGCTGCGTCCGCCTACCTCGGCACGCGCAGTACATCGACCGCCATGACCAATATCTCCAACGTCAACGAGACCGGTAAGCTAGCGCTCGACATGATCGGACGCGAATTGCAGATGGCTGGCTACTACCCCGCCATCATTTCCAGCAATTCGGCAAACACCAACATGATGGGTGCGTTCAGCAATACCAAGAACACCGCAATCGCCGCATACAACCAGGGGCTTTTTGGCTGCGACGGCGGACTGTTCAACCCTACAACCGGGACCTGTTCCGCCACGGTGGCCGGCGCACCGGACTCAGTGGTCGTCAACTACTTTGCGCAGGTCGAACTCGACGCAACGACCTTTGGCAGCGGATTCGACTGCCTACGGCAGCCGATCGCCAACGATCCGAACAACGCCGGCCAGATCGCCACTGGACGCCCACAGTACGTCTCCAACCGGTTTGGCTTGGTGGCAACCAACTACACCGCGGCCGGCATCGGCACCGCCGGGCGGTCCATCAATACCCGCAGCCTGGGTTGCAACGGCAATGGCAAGAACCCTGAAGATGCCGTCTATCAGCCAATCTTCGAAGGAATCGAGGATATGGTGTTCCGTTACGGTGTGAATGCCGGCACGGGCAGTCTGTCGCCGGAAACGTACTACACGGCAAGCCAGGTCACTGCACTACCCACGATTGGTGGAGCTACCGGTTGGCAACGCGTCACCAGTGTGCATGTCTGCGTGCTGACTCGCACACTGGAGAACACCCGTACCCACGACCAACCAGGCACATTGCGCAGCTATACCGACTGCCGAGGCAATGTCAACACCTATGCCATTGGCGATCGGACGCTGTTCAAGCGTTTTGACCGGATCTTTGCCATCCGCAACAACCTGACCGGGGTTTACTGATGCGCCACGGTATTGCTCCGCACCAACTGTCCGCCCGCACCGCTCAGGGGGTCGCACTGCCCGTGGTGCTGATGTTTCTCCTTGTGATCACGATCCTGGGCACGCTGGGTATCCGGCACGCGACCACCAGCGAAGTGCTGTCGCGAAATCAACTCGATTACGAGGTAGCCCGCCAAGCGGCGGAAGCAGCACTGCGAGACGCAGAACGCGACCTGCTGCTCCCGACGCCCGGCATCATGCCCAATGCCCTGTGTCCACGCAACGACGATCGCCCGCTGGCCAGCGCATTGCGCGCCCCCAACTTTGATACCAACTGCCCCCGTGGCCAGTGCCGTTACGAGTTGAGCTACTACGACAGCAGCAACTATGCCTCCGTTACCAATCCGGAGCCCTGGTGGCCGACTCTGAACGGCAAGAAAGGACGCTGGGAGGGCAACCCGAGCGGCAGTCCCAGCGCCAAACCCAGTGATGCGGCTGGACCAAACACGAATTGTGCTTTCGAGGGCGCTGTCCCGCTGGGGACCTTCACAGGTGTCGCGCGGTTGGCCGGCGTGGCCAGGCAGCCGGAGTACCTGATGGAATACCTCGCGCGCGGCGACGACAAGATCGTGCGCATCACGGCGCGCGGTTTCGGGGCGGACCTCAATACCGAGGTTGTGATGCAAACCTATTTCCGCCCGTTCTTGCGCTAAAGGTGGACCCCATGAGAAAAACAATCCTCACGCTCATCGCCGTGCTGGCAGGCATGTTCTGGCACCAGGCCAGCCTCGCGCAAGTCCTGTCACCGGCGATCCCGCCGAACATCGTGACGTCCACGCCGCGGCCCATGATCATGCTGAACATGTCCAAGGACCATCAGCTCTTCTACCGGGCCTACGACGAGTTCTCCGACCTTGATGGCGACGGCCTACCGGAGACCACCTACAAGCACTCCTTCGACTACTACGGTTACTTCGACTCGTACAAGTGCTACAGCTACAGCGGGACCAGCAACCGTTTCGAGCCCGTCAGCGTCACCAGCAACAAGTACTGTTCCGGCAACTGGAGCGGCAACTTTCTCAACTGGGCCACCATGACCCGCATGGACGTGGTACGCAAAGTGCTTTACGGGGGCTTGCGGTCCACCGACTCCAGCAGCCTGACGGTGCTGGAACGCGCCAACCTGCCATCCGATGCGCACTCGTTTGCGAAGTACTACAAAGGCGATGACCTGGACCAGCTCACACCGTTCACCGCGTCGCAGTTGGCGTCCTCCAGCGTCATCAGCAACAACAACACCTCGAATGCCCGGCGCGTCAATCAGTCTGACGTTGTGGCGAACAACAAGACACACAAGAACGGCCCGGGGGTTGCTCCGGCGGCGGCCACCGCGACCACTTGCGAGAACCTGGTCAACGCCTTCTACCCGGACGTTGTCATCCCTCCTAACACCACGCCAGAGTCCAACCCCAGCAAACCGGCCCAGTACCACTGCGTCACCTATTCGGTCGACTTCACCGCAACCTTTAACATCCAGCTTGGCGACCAGATCCGGGCCATCAACCAGGACAACTCGGCGCAATACATGGAAGGCGTGGCCATTGCGCTCAATGCGGCAGACAGCGGCAATGGGTGGGTCACACTGATGGTGACACCCGAGGGCTTTGTCAGCCCGAGCGCCACCAACATCCAGAAATGGAATCTGCAGAACCTGACCCAGACCTCAGCCACCATCTGCAACACCACACTGGGATCCAGCAGCTCGACCAACGTCAACTACTGGTCACACACCAACACCAACCCACCCCTGATGCGTATTGCCAAGGGTGACTTCCAGCTCTGGAATGCCAACGAGCGTTGGCAGTGCTACTGGAGCGGCGAAAAAACCGCCAGCAACGGCAACAACGTCGCCATCACGGGCCTGGGTTCCAGCGCCAACAATCCCAGCAGTACGACCAACGGCGTCACCATCGGCGGTGCCGGCCCTGATTTCCAGGTTAGGGTCCGTACCTGCGACCCTGCCCTGCTGGGACGGGAGAACTGCAGGCAATACCCGAACGGCAACTACAAGCCGATCGGTCTTCTGCATGAATACGGCGAAGACAATTTGGCCGAGTTTGGCCTGCTGACCGGTTCGTTTGCCAAGAACATCAGCGGTGGCGTTTTGCGCAGCAACATGGGTTCGTTCCGTAACGAGGTCAACTACACGACAGACGGCACTTTCGCCACGGCAACCGGCATCGTCTACACCCTGAACAAGCTACGCATCTACGGCTACCGCTATGACGACGGCACCTATATCGGCGATGGCAACTGCACCTATCAACTCACCTCGCTGACCGACAATCAATGTACCAGTTGGGGCAATCCGATGGGTGAGATGTTCATCGAGTCGCTGCGATACCTGGGAGGCTTGTCGGCTAGTTCGACCTACGACTACACCCAATCGGGCTCCAAGGATGCGGCGATGGGTCTACCTAAGCCAGCGTGGGTGGATCCGATCACGCGAGGAAGTGCTGCGGCACGAGCCGCCGTTGAGGCAACCTACGGTCCGGGGCAATGCCGCGCCATCAACGCGATCAACTTCAACGCCAGCGTGACGTCCTACGATCATGACCAGTGGAGCCCCTTCGCCAACCTCCCCACGACCCCGAGTCTGGCCTACCAGATCAACATCATCGGCAACGACGAGGGCATCCATGGCAACAGCTGGTTCATCGGCGACAACGGCTCAACCAACAACGGCACCTGTACGGCCAAGACCATCTCGGCGCTGGGTTCGGCCAATGGCCTGTGTCCCGATGCGCCCTCCTACAAGGGCTCCTATGCGCTGGCGGGAGCTGCGTACTGGGCCCGCACCAACCCCGTACGCACGCCGACGACTGCAGAACTCAAAGCCAACCCGGACGCCTACAAGGTCAAGAGCTTTTCCGTGGCCCTGTCACCCGGCAAACCGCGTATCGAGATTCCGCACCCCACCATCTCGGGCAACAAGGTGGTCATTCAACCCTCCTACCAGTTGCTGGTGGGTGGCAACGTGGGCACCGGCACACTCGTGGACTTCCGTGTGGTAGGCACGCCGACGGCTACCGCCGGCAAGTTCCTGATCGTCTGGGAGGACTCCAACCAGGGTGGCGACTACGACAGCGACGTCTCCGGCATCCTGCGCTACCAGGTCGTGGGCAGCAAGCTGTATGTCTACACCCAGGTCTTCAATGCCGCTTCGGTCAATCCGCAGGGCTTCGGCTACACGATCTCGGGCACCACACGCGACGGCGCCCACTTCCATTCCGGCATCTACGACTACACGCGCAGCGATCCGGGCATGATCGTCACCAAGAGCGACGGCACCGCGCACCCGAACATCGTCAATGGCGGTTGCAGCAACTGCAACAGCGGCCAACCAGAAAGCCGCGCCGAGTTCGATTTCGGCACCACGGCAGCGGGCCAGTTGCAGGATCCCCTGTGGTACGCGGCGAAGTGGGGTGGCTTCAGCAAGATGGAGAACGTCACCTCGCCCCCCTCCAATCCCAAGATCTATTTCGAGAAGCCCACCGCCGACAAGGCCAACTGGGACATCAAGAAACTCGACGGCACGGCAGGCGCCGACGGCTTCCCGGACAACTACTTCCTGGCCATCCGCCCCAGTGAGCTGGAAAAGGCGCTGCGCGCCGCATTCAGCGCCATTGTGAGCGCCTCCAATACGGCGCCGGCCGTGGCCTCAGCCCAGATCCAGGCCGGCAGCCTGAAATATCTCGCCAGCTTCGACGGTGACGATGGCCATGGCGAACTGCTGACGTTCATCGTCAAATCCGACGGCACGTTCGACATGCGGCTGAAGACGGACGGCACGCTGGACCGCGACTACTACTATTGGGCCGCCCACACGAAGTTGACCGCCACCGCGCCGTCGGGCCGCCAGATCATCACGAACGACGGCAACTCCACCGGATACGCCTTCACCTGGACCGCCCTGCCGGCCAGCGTCAGGACCACCGCCTTTGGGGGTACTGATGCCATCGCCGAAGCCCGGCTCAACTGGCTGCGCGGCAGCCGCGTCGATGAAGCGCCCAGTGGCTACCGCTTCCGCAAACGCAACAGCAACTCGATCATGGGGCCGGTCGTCAGTTCCAACCCGACCGTGACCTCGCCACCGAACGCCGACTTCTTCGGCGCCGCATTTCCCGGCTACGGTGCCTTTGTGACGGCCAACAAAAACCGCAAGAGTATCGTCTGGGTCGGCGCCGGCGACGGGATGCTGCATGGCTTCAATGCCGCGGCGAACGCCTCCGAGGGCGGCACCCCCATCATGTCTTACGTTTCGCAACTGGTGCACTCCCGCCTGCAAGACTGGGTTCAGCCTGCGACCGCTAAAGTCCAGTCGTTCGTGGATGGAACGCCCTATTCGGCCGATGTGCTGCTGGGCTCCACCATCTCCGATGCGGCACACCCGTCGTACGACGCTGATGCACCGGCTGCCGCGTGGAAGACCTACCTGTTTGCCTCGCTCGGTCGCGGCGGCAAGGGCATGTTTGCGCTCGACATCACCAATCCGGACAACCTGACCGAGGCGAATGCCGCCAGCATCTTCAAGTGGCAATTCTCCGAGGCCGATGATGCCAGCGGCGACCTGGGTTTCAACCTGTCCCAGATCGGCGCGCCAAGCCGGGTCAGCGAACAGGCGGCACCCGTGGCCAAGATGAACAACGGCAAGTTTGCCGTGCTGATGCCGAACGGCGTGAGCAGCAGCAACGGCTCGGCGGTGCTCTACATCCTTTTCGTCAATGGTCCCTACAGCGGCAGCTGGCAGTCCCCAGCCAACTACATCAAGCTGGTCGCCGACGTTGGCCCCAACAACGGCCTGGCGCAGCCCACCTGGATTGACGTCAATAACGACGGTGTTGCAGACTACATCTACGCTGGCGACCTGAAAGGCAATGTCTGGAAGTTCGACGTCTCCAGCACCAACCACGCGAACTGGAAGGTCGCCTATGCCAATGCCGATGGCACCAATAAGCGACCGCTGTACATCGCCAAGTCGGTCGACGGCACCATGACACTGCCCATCACCACGGCGCCGGAGTATCGCTTCCATCCGTTGGGCGGTGTCGTCATCAGCTTTGCCACCGGCAAGGCCATCATCGAATCCGACTTCCCCGACACCAGTGGGCGCACGCACACCATTTTTGGCATCTGGGACAACCCCCTGTACAGCAGCGCCGCCTATGTCGCCAACCCGGCCCTGCTCGACGACGCCACCAATGGCCTGCCACGGCTGCGCACTGCCCTGGCGGCACGAACCTTCAACCGGATCAGCCTGGATGACTCCGACCCCACCAACGGCGTCGTTGGAGACGGTTACATCACCGGTGACGCCATCGACTGGACGACCAAGAAGGGCTGGTACATCACCTTGCCGGCCACATCGGAAATGGTCGTCAGCAACCCGGTCATCACGCAGGGCCTGCTGTCCGTCGTCTCCATTGCCCCCGCGGTTGCCAGTGCGGAGGCATGCTTCAAAGGACCGGTCGCCTATGTAACCTTCATCGATCCGATCTCCGGATTGCTGAACAAGCAAGTGTTTGACACGATCACGATTGGCGGGGTCAAGTATCTGGTGGCGTCGACCAAGATCACCGACCAGCGTGTCACCTTTGCACGCGACGCCACCAAGACGAGTTGCGCCACCGGCGAGCTCAACTGCACCCGTATCATTGGCGAAACCACCGACCGCACCGCCCAGTCCGCCAACGTCTCGGCGCGTATTTATTGGCGCGAGATCCCATCCTTCAAGACCCGATAAACCCATGAAACCCGAAGCCCCCCCCCTACCGGTAGCGACCCCGCTCGGAAACAAAGTCGGTCATCCACCGCCACAGGGGGGCTTCTCCCTGATCGAACTGATGATCGTCGTCGCCGTTGTCGCGATCCTGGCTTCGATTGCGGTGCCCAGCTACCGTGAATCGGTCGCCAAAGGGCGACGCGCGGAGGTGCGTACCGTGCTGTTGGAAGCCGGCCAATGGATGGAGCGCCACTACTCCGAGAACTTCCGCTACGACACCAACACCGCGGGCACAGCGGTGGCGGACCTATTTCCGGCTTCCCTGCGTCAATCGCCACGCGATACCGGCGGCGCTTACACCTTGGCGGTGTCGGCCGTGGCCGCGCGCAGCTACACCATCACCGCCACGCCTGTCGTCGGCGGTCCGATGGCCAATGACCGCTGCGGCGGATTTCAAATCACGAACACTGGCGTGCGCAGCAACCCTGGGTTCTCCGTCGCTGCCTTTGGTACTGCCGAAGCGGCGGCCGCCGCGTGCTGGAGATAGCGGGTCACGGCCAGGCTAGTTGGATACCGCCGTACCGGTTATGCCGAGGTCCAGACATGGCTGGCGTAGGGCAGTGGCACTGGGAGCCGCGCTCGCCTTGCACTACGCGTTGCTCGCTCTGCTGACCAGCTCACCCTCTTCCCCCCCCACCGCACCATCGCCACGATCCAACGGGCTGCATCTGCTGATAGAGGTGCTGCCTGATGGTGCGAATGCGGCGCATGGCGCGGCATTGTTGGCAAACACTCCTGCACCTTCTGCCGAGCTGGCGGATCGATCCACCCCGGCCACCCTGAACAAGCGAAACGCGTCACGCAGTGTCAGATTCTTCACCCTTGAGGAGGTGGAGCGTCCGGCAGTCCCATCACTTGACTGGCAGTTGCCGTTGGATCGCGTGGTCGCCGCGGGGCTGCGCCGGCTGGTTGTGCGAATCTGGATCCTTGAGGATGGCAGCGTCGCGGATATCGCGATTCTCTCGACCCGCCCGGCCGCGCTCGGTCCGCTGGAAACGAAGGAGATCGAAGAATGGCTTCGACGTACCGAATTGCGCCCGGCCATCAGGAACAACCGTCCCGTGGCCAGCGTCCGTACTCTGGAGATGGCTTTCGACCTGTAAGCTATCGGTCTGGGCGCTGTAACTGACTGCCCTGACCAGAAATCGCAAACGCGCTTAGTGCTGCATGAACACCGACCCGATTCATCAGGCCCTCACCCTCGCTGCCCAGGCTCGCCTACTATCGCCGCCCAACCCCGCCGTCGGCTGCGTCATCACGGCCGCCGATGGCCGCGTGCTGGGCAGCGGGCACACCCAGCGTACCGGCGGGCCGCATGCCGAGATCGTGGCGCTGCGCGATGCACAGGCGCATGGGCACGACGTGCGCGGTGCCACGGCCTATGTGACGCTGGAGCCCTGTGCCCACCATGGCCGCACCGGGCCGTGCTGCGATGCGCTGATCGCGGCCGGCATCCGGAAGGTCGTGGCCTCGCTGACTGACCCCAACCCCAGAGTGGCGGGCGAAGGCTTTGCGCGGCTGCGTGCCGCAGGCGTTGAAGTCGAGATCGGCCCGGGCGCCGACGAAGCGCGCGAGCTGAACCTCGGCTTTTTCAGCCGCATGGTGCGCGCCACCCCCTGGGTGCGCATGAAGATCGCCGCCTCGCTCGATGGCCAGACTGCGCTGGACAACGGCGTCAGCCAGTGGATCACCTCCGAGCCGGCCCGCGCCGACGGCCACGCCTGGCGCGCCCGGGCCTGTGCCGTGCTCACCGGCATCGGCACCGTGCTGGAAGACAACCCGCGGCTGGACGTGCGGGCCGTCGATACACCACGTCAGCCGCAGCTGGTGGTGGTCGACAGCCGGCTGGAAACGCCGCTCGATGCTCACCTTTTTATAGCAGGCCGCGCCCTCACCATCTACGCCGCGGTCGAAAACGAGGCCAAAAAGGCGGCGCTGGAAGCCCGCGGCGCCACGGTGGTCTACTGCCCCGGCCGCACGCCGGGTAGCGAGGGCAAGGTGGACCTGTCCGCCATGCTGCGCGATCTGGCGACTCGCGAAGTCAACGAAGTGCATGTGGAAGCCGGCCACAAGCTCAACGGTTCGTTGGTGCGTGAGGGTCTGGTGGACGAATTCCTGCTCTACCTGGCGCCCAAGCTGCTGGGGCCCGGGCGTGGCATGGTCAACATTGGGCCGCTTAGCGAGCTCTCGCAGGCCGTCGAACTGGAATTCCGTGACACGACCCTGATCGGCCCCGATCTGCGAGTCCTGGCGCGGGTTCCGGGGCGCGACCGCTTTTAAATCCGGGGAATCCGGGCCCTCCCGGGCCGGCGGGTCCATTCCCTGCGAAAATACAGGGATGTTCACCGGAATCATCACCGCTGTGGGGCGCATCGCCGCCGTCCACGATCTCGGAAGCTCTTTGACGCATGGCAAGCGCCTGACCATCGAGTGTCCGCCTGCTTATCTCGAAGACGTGGGTTTGGGGGACAGCATTGCGCTCAACGGCGCCTGCATGACCGTCACCTCCTTCGACCCTGCCGCCGGCCGCTTCACCATCGACATTTCGGCCGAATCACTTACCAAGACCACCGGACTGGCCGCCCCGGGCCCGATCAACCTCGAAAAAGCCCTGCGCGCCAATGACCGCCTCGGCGGCCATCTGGTGTCGGGCCATGTCGACGGCATCGGCCGCGTGACCCACTTTGCCCAGGTGGGCGAAAGCTGGGAGCTGCGCATCCTGGCGCCGCTGGCGCTGGCGAAATACCTGGCCTACAAGGGCTCGGTCACCGTCAATGGCGTCAGCCTGACCGTCAACCGCATCCAGGACCAGGCCGAGGGCTGCGAACTGAGCATTAACCTGATCCCGCACACGGTGCAGAACACCGCGCTGGGCGCGCTGAAGGCCGGCTCTGGTGTCAACCTGGAAATCGACCTGATTGCCCGCTACGTCGAGCGCATGCTCGGCAGCGCTCCCACCTCCGAGAAAGCCAACGCATGACTGCCCCTACCCCTGTTGCCCCGGTCGCGATTTCCCCGGTTGAGGACATCGTCGCCGAAATGCGCGCCGGCCGCATGGTCATCCTCGTCGACGAGGAAGACCGCGAGAACGAAGGCGACCTGGTTCTCGCCGCCGACCACGTCACGCCGGAGGCCATCAACTTCATGGCCAAGTTCGGCCGTGGCCTGATCTGCCTCACCCTCACGCGCGAACGCTGCGAGTACCTGCGCCTGCCGCCCATGGCCGCGCGCAACGGCACCGTCTACAGCACTGCCTTCACCGTCTCCATCGAGGCCGCCACCGGCGTCACCACCGGCATTTCGGCCGCCGACCGCGCCCGCACGGTGCAGGCTGCCGTGGCCCGTGACGCCAAGCCGCAAGACCTGGTGCAGCCCGGCCACATCTTCCCGCTGCAGGCGGTGGATGGCGGCGTGCTCATGCGCGCCGGCCACACCGAAGCCGGCTGCGACCTCGCCGCCATGGCCGGCTGCTCGCCGGCCGCGGTGATCTGCGAGATCATGAAGGACGACGGCACCATGGCCCGCCTGCCCGACCTGCAGCTGTTTGCTGCCGAGCACGGTCTGAAGATCGGCACCATTGCCGACCTCATCAAGTACCGCAGCCACAACGAGTCGCTGATCGAAAAGGTCGGCACGCGCACGCTCAACACCGCCTTCGGCGAGTTCACCGCCCACGCCTTCCGCGACAAGCCCAGCCAGGGCGTGCACCTGGCGTTGGTCAAGGGCCAGTGGAGCGCTACCGACACCGTGCTGGCACGCGTGCACGAGCCGCTTTCGGTACTCGACGCGCTGGAGGTGGGCCGCACCATGCACTCCTGGAGCCTGGACGCCTGCCTGTCGCGCCTCAACACCGAGGGCCGCGGCGTGGTGGTGCTGCTCAACTGCGGCGAGAGCGCCGACCAGCTCTTGGCGCAGTTCGAAGGCACGGCACGCGCGTCACAGGCACCCGAGCGCGGCCGCATGGACCTGCGCACCTACGGCGTGGGCGCACAGATCCTGCGCGAGTGCGGCGTGCACAAGATGAATCTCATGGGCAACCCGCGCCGCCTGCCCAGCATGGTCGGCTACGGCCTCGAAGTCGTCGGCTACATCAGCAAATAACAGGAAAGAAAACCATCATGTTCGGCGCAGACAAGGGAAGCCTGGCTTCCGACGACCAACGCCTCGACGGCAAGAAGCTCTACATCGGCATCGTGCAGGCGCGCTTCAACGAGGCCATCACCAACGCCCTGGCGCAGGCCTGCAAGGCCGAGCTGGCCGCGCTGGGCGTGCAAGAGAAACACATCGACCACGTGCTGGTGCCTGGCGCGCTGGAAGTGCCCGTGGCCCTGCAGGCCATGGCGGAAAAAAACCAGTACGACGCGCTGATTGCGCTGGGCTGCATCATTCGTGGCGAGACCTACCACTTCGAGCTGGTGGCGAACGAATCGGGCGCCGGCGTCACCCGCATCGCGCTGGACTACCAGCTGCCGGTGGCCAACGCCATCCTCACCACCGAAAACCTGGAACAAGCCATTGCCCGCCAGACCGACAAGGGACGCGACGCCGCCCGCGTGGCGGTGGAAATGGCCAACCTGTTGAACGACCTCCAATGAGCGAGAACCAACCCTCTTCCAAGCGCCCGCCGCGCCAGTCGCGCACCGGTCTGACCAGCACCGGCGCACGCAAGGCCGCCAGCAAGTCCGGCCGCACCCGTGCCCGCGAATTCGCCCTGCAGGCGCTCTACCAGCATCTGGTCGGCAAGAACGACACCAGCGCCATCGATGTCTTCACGCGCGATCTGGCCGGCTTCAACAAGGCCGACGCGGCGCACTACGACGCGCTGCTGCATGGTTGCGTGGCCGAAGCGCAGGCCATGGACCAGCTCATCCTGCCGCTGCTGGACCGCAAGCTGGAGGAAATCTCTCCCATCGAGCACGCGGTGATGTGGATCGGCGTCTACGAGTTCCGGCACTGCCTGGACGTGCCATGGCGCGTGGTGCTCAACGAATGCATCGAGCTGGCCAAGGAATTCGGCGGCACCGACGGCCACAAGTACGTCAACGGCGTGCTCAATGGCTTGGCGCCCCAGTTGCGCGCCGCCGAGGTGGCGGCCGACCGCAGCGCGGCGCCCCGCGCCTGAGCCGCCCGCGCATGCGTATTGCCCGCCGCGCCGAGCGCATCGAACCGTTTTATGTGATGGAGGTGGCCAAGGCCGCCTCCACCCTGGCCCGCGAGGTGGCGCACAGTGATGCGCCGATGATCTTCCTCAACATCGGCGAGCCTGACTTCACCGCGCCGCCGCTGGTGCAAGAAGCGGCCGAACTTGCCGTGCGCGACGGCCGCAGCCAGTACACCGATGCCACCGGCCTGCCGGCCTTGCGCGAGCGCATCAGCGCCTGGTACGCCCAACGCTTCGGCCTGCGCGTACCCGCCAGCCGCATCGTGGTGACGGCCGGTGCCTCGGCCGCGTTGCAGCTGGCCTGCCTGGCACTGATCGAAGCCGGGGACGAAATCCTGATGCCGGATCCGAGCTACCCCTGCAACCGGCACTTCGTCAGCGCCGCCGAGGGCACGGCCGTGCTGCTGCCCACCACGGCGGCTGAACGCTTTCAGCTCAGCGCGGCGCAAGTTCAGGCTGCCTGGAACGAGAACACCCGCGGCGTGCTGCTGGCCTCGCCCTCCAACCCCACCGGCACCTCCATCGACCCGGCCGAGCTGCGCCCCATCCATGAGGTGGTGCGCGCGCGCGGTGGCATCACGCTGGTGGACGAGATCTACCTGCCGCTGAGCTACGACGACCGCTATGGCCAGAGCGCGCTGGCCATCAGCAACGACATCATCAGCATCAACAGCTTCTCCAAGTACTTCAACATGACCGGCTGGCGCCTGGGTTGGCTGGTGCTGCCCGAGCCTCTGGTGCCGGTGGTGGAGCGGCTGGCGCAGAACCTCTACATCTGCCCCAGCACCATCGCTCAGCACGCCGCGCTGGCCTGCTTCGCGGAAGAGAGCCTGGCCGAGTATGAGGTTCGCCGCGCCGAGTTCAAGGCCCGGCGCGACTTCTTCATTCCGGCCCTCAATGAACTCGGCTTGAAGGTGCCGGTCATGCCCGACGGCGCCTTCTACGCCTGGGCTGACTGCACGAAGGCCTGCGCCAAACTCGGCGTGAAGGACAGCTGGGACCTGAGCTTTGCGCTGATGCAGCAGGCCCACGTGGCGGTGACGCCCGGGCGCGACTTCGGCAGCGCCGATAGCGGGCGCTTCATCCGCTTCTCCACCGCCAACTCGCTGGCGCAACTGCAGCAAGCCATTGAGCGGCTGCGCCCCCTGCTCACCTGACCACCATGGCGTTCGAGCTCCCGATCCGCGTCTACTGGGAAGACACCGATGCCGGCGGCATCGTGTTCTACGCCAACTACCTGAAGTTCTTCGAACGCGCCCGCACCGAATGGCTCAGGTCGCTGGGCGTCGGCCAGCAGGCGCTGCGCGACAGCACCGGCGGCATGTTCGTGGTGAGCGAAGCACAACTCAAGTACCACCGCCCAGCCCGACTCGACGATGAACTGATCGTTACAGCTGCGTTGCAGGAGAGCGGCCGCGCATCGCTGACAATTGCCCAGCAGGCCTTGCGCAAAACTGCCGGCGACCCTGAACTGCTGTGCGAGGGCCTCATCCGCATCGGCTGGGTCGATGCCGCGGCCATGAAACCTGCAAGAATTCCTACTTCCGTTCTGAACGTCCTCAAATGAACCAAGACCTGTCCATCATTCAACTCGTACTGCACGCAAGCTGGGTGGTGCAGCTGGTCATGCTGATCCTCGTCACCATGTCGATCGCCAGCTGGGCCGCCATCTTCCGCAAGCTGTTCTCGATCAAGCGCGTGAAGTCGCTCAACGACGTGTTCGAGCGCGACTTCTGGTCCGGCACCAGCCTGAACGACCTGTTTGCCGCCGCCGCGCAGAACGCCCGCGCCGCCGGCCCGATGGAGCGCATCTTCGCCAGCGGCATGCGCGAATACCAGAAGCTGCGCGAGCGCCGCATCACCGATGCCGGCACCCTGCTCGACGGCGCGCGCCGCGCCATGCGCGCCAGCTTCCAGCGCGAAATGGACGCGGTGGAATCCAGCCTGTCCTTCCTGGCCTCGGTCGGCTCGGTCTCGCCCTACATCGGCCTCTTCGGCACCGTCTGGGGCATCATGCATGCCTTCACCGGCCTGGCTTCCATGCAGCAGGTCACCCTGGCCACCGTGGCGCCCGGCATTGCCGAAGCCCTGGTCGCCACCGCCATCGGCCTGTTTGCCGCCATTCCCGCCGTGATCGCCTACAACCGCTTTGCGCGCGAGATCGACCGCGTGTCCATCCACCTGGAGACCTTCATCGAGGAGTTCTCCAACATCCTGCAGCGCAACATCGGCTCCGGCGCCATGGCGTCGCCGGCCGGTCGCTAACAGGGGACCAACATGCCCTCCGTCGCCAGCCGCGGCCGCGGCCGCCGCACCATCAACGAGATCAACATGGTGCCCTTCATCGACGTGATGCTGGTGCTGCTGATCATCTTCATGGTCACGGCGCCGCTCATCACGCCCAGCGTCATCGACCTGCCCAGCGTCGGCAAGGCCGCCAAGCAGCCGGACAAGATCATCCAGATCGTCGTCAGCAAGAACGACACGCTGGAGCTCAAGGTGGACGACAAGACCAGCTCCGTCAACCTGAAGGACCTGGCCGCCAGCGTGAAGCAGGCCCAGGGGGCTCGTGACAGTGCTGCTGCCGCCGACTCGGCCGTGGTCATCAGCGCCGACAAGAGCGTCAAGTACGAAACCGTGGTCAAGGTCATGGACACGCTGCAGCGCGCGGGCATCCAGCGCGTCGGCCTGTCGGTCCAGCTCGTCAACTGAGGTCGCTGACCGCACCATGCACGCTGCCGCCGATCGCTTCGAATTTGCGCCGCCGCCCCCACCAGGGATGCTGCGCGCCTTCGTGCTGGCGGTCCTGGCCCACCTGCTGCTGCTCGCCGCCCTGACCTGGGGCGTGAGCTGGAAGCGCAACCCATCCACGCCCGCCGTGGAAGCCGAACTCTGGGCCGCCGTGCCGCAGCAGGCGGCCCCGAAGCTGGTGGAAGCGCCGCCGGAACCTGAGACCAAGCCTGCCCCTCCGCCGCCGCCGAAAGCCGAGCCTGAGGTGTCGCAGGCCGACATTGCCCTGGCACGCGAGAAGGAACGCAAGCTGAAGGAAAAGCTGCTGCAGGAGCAGCGCGAGAAGGAACGGCTGACACAACTCAAGCGCGAACAGGAAAAACGCGAGCAGGAGAAGCGCGAAAAACTGGAACGCGAGAAGAAGCTGGCGGAAGAAAAGAAGAAGAAAGAGCTCGAAGCCCAGAAGAAGGACAAGCTCAAGGAGCAGGAAGCCGCCAAGCTGGCCGAGAAGCTGCGGCAGGAAAACCTCAAGCGCATGGCGGGCCTGGCCGGCGCCACGGGCGGCCCGTCTTCCACCGGCACCGCGCTCAAGTCCGCTGGCCCGTCGGCCAGCTACGCCGGCCGCATCATCGCGCGCATCAAGCCCAACATCGTCTACACCGACGACATCGTCGGTAACCCGGTGGCTGAGGTGGAGGTACGCACCTCGCCCGACGGCACCATCGTCGGCCGCAAGATCCTCAAGTCCAGCGGCGTTAAGGCCTGGGACGACGCCGTGATCAAGGCCATCGACAAGACCGAGGTACTGCCGCGCGACACCGATGGGCGGGTACCGCCGGCACTGGTGATTTCGTTCCGGCCGCGGGACTGAACTTTCTCCGGGTACTTGGTGAGTGTCGGGATGTGCGCCCGACAGCGCACTCACTTTTCTTGTCTCGCCAAGAAAAGTAAGCAAAAGAAGGCGAGCCGGAGTCGTCGGCCCTGCGCTGACGCTCCGGGCACACTGCGTTGCTCGGGTCAAGCGGGAGCCGCGCAAACTCGCCCTGCGGGCTCAGACATGCACGGCTCTTGATCCGCTTGCCCCTGCGCTACTCGCCTCCTCATTACGGCGAGGAGGCCAAACTCCCCACCAGCTCGAGGGAGAAGTTTCACTTTTTTAGTTAGCTCCGAATATCTGGACGGTGAAATTGATTGCCGCTATAAAACAAGTCATTAGATTCATACACATTAGGGGAGTCACTCAGCATGAACATCGACTGGAAACAAGTTTCTCCAGCTCTATTTGAAAAATTGTGCGCGGCTGTCCTCACCCAGACAGGCTTCGTGAACGTTGAATGGTTCGGAGAAGCTGGAAACGATAAAGGACGTGACCTGCTTGCCGAACGAGTTGACTCCCCTGTGCCAGGAATCGAACGTCGCGAACGTTGGATGGTTCAATGTAAGCGCTACATCGAAGCACGCCTAACAAAGGCGGAACTGAAAGATCTGCTTGATTCTGCCCTTGAACACAAAATCGACAACCTCTTGGTGGTGACAACCACCACGGTTTCTGCAAACCTTCGAGACTGGCTACGTCAGGCTAAGTCAAACTACCCATTCAAAACCTACTTATGGGAAGAACTCGACTTTCGAAAGGAAGTTGCGAAGCACCGATCACACTTACTAGAAACACTGCCAGAACTGAATGCTGGACGTGAACCAATTTGGATGTATGCGAGAAACTTGAACGAAATTCGACTTGGCTGCAACGAGTATGAAGACGTAGAAATCGTTGTTAGCAACGTCGACTCAGTCGATGAAGCAAAGGTGAAAGCAGCCGAGTTCATGCGCTATCTTCACGCAAACGGCTTCGAATGGTGGGATTAAGATTTCCCTACTTACATTGACAAACAAGGACGCGCCATGGCGCGTCCTTGTTGTTTCCGGTATCCGGTTTCCCCCGCCGTTATGAGGAGGCGAGTAGCGCAGGGGCAAGCGGATCAAGAGCCGTGCATGTTTGAGGC
>Ga0114939_10000647_pt1 | contig 29040 bp, 19 predicted proteins | sample AshMeaCrysSpring_FD_87196 | JGI IMG/M metagenome (GOLD analysis project Ga0114939, IMG submission 87196) | Groundwater microbial communities from Big Spring, Nevada to study Microbial Dark Matter (Phase II) - Ash Meadows Crystal Spring | ecosystem: Environmental > Aquatic > Deep subsurface >...
TCGAGGGTCTCGGGCTCGGCGCCGTTGATGAAAACCAGATCCGCCCGGTCCCGGCCCGAACCGCAGGCCGCCAGCACGCATGCAACCGCACAAATTCCCACCAATCTCATCTCCCGGCTGGCACTCAACTTCATGCGGGCTATCATGAGGGAAAACCGCCCCGCAATGAAATCCCGAATCCTCCCGCTTTTCTCCGCCCCGATCGCCCTCGTTGTTCTCATATCCGGCTGCGCCACGAAGACCCCGCCCGCTACCGTCGCCCAGGTGGACCTCGCGCGCTACGCGGGTCGCTGGCATGAAATCGCCCGCTACCCGAATTGGTTCCAGCGCGCGTGCGCGTCGAGTACCACCGCCGAATATACACCCATGCCGGACGGCCGCATCCGGGTGGTCAATTCCTGCCTCACAAAAGATGGCAAGCCCAAGTCGATCACCGGCACGGCCACGCCGGTTCCCGGATCCGGCAATGCGAAACTCAAGGTGCGCTTTTTCGGTCCGTTCGCCGGCGACTACTGGATCCTTGCCCTCGATCCCGATTACCGCTGGGCGCTCGTCGGTCACCCGTCCCGCGAATACCTCTGGATCCTCGCGCGCGATCCCGCGATCCCGGAAGCCGAATACGCCCGGATCGTCGAGCGGGCCCGCCTCGCCGGCTACGAACCGTCGCTCATCATACGGAATTGACCATGCGGAGTCGCCCGCCTACTTCGCGGGTTCACCCGGCAGCAGATTCGTCCGGAAAATCTCGCGGAAATCCGGCGAGTTGGTGACCGCTTTGAAATCCGGATCCGCAAGAAATCGCTCGCGCGTGCGCTGACCGCCGAGTTCGACGGCTTTCTTGGCGGCTTCGGCGGCTTTGTTGGTCTGGCCTCCGCGCAGGCGGGCCCTCGCGAGGAAATAGAACGAGGCTTCCTCGTCCGGACGCGAGCCCGCGAGCAACTCGAGGGCCGCGACCGCGCGGGCCGACATTCCCGCCGAGTCGCTATAATTGGCCGCCAAGCGGAGGACGTCCGGCTCGTTCTGGAAATTCGTGAGCGACCGGTCGATCAAACCGGCCGCGCCGTTGGTATTTCCGGTCATGGCATGGATGGCGAGAAGTTCCTCGAACGCCTTGCGGTCTTTGGGATTTGCTTCCAGCTTGCCGGTGAGTTCCACCGTCTGGGCCGCATACTTTTTGCGTTCGTTGGAAATGACGGCGAGGCGGACGATTTCGAGGTTGTTGGGATCGCCCGCGAAGGCGGTCTCGAGCAATCCGGCGGCCTCGTCGTAGCGGTTGTCCTCCCAGAGCATTTCGCAGAGTGCGATGAGGGTCTCCATACTCGACGGGTAAAGCTCGAGCGCCTCGCGGTAGGCGAGTTCGGCTTCTTTGCGCATTTTCCGGTGGGCATAGAGATTGGCGATCGAATTGCGCAGCTTTGAAAACGAGCGCCTCGCATCGAGGTCGTTGCGGAAGTTTTTGTCGGCCAGCAGCCGCTTTTTGTAGCCGTCCCAGAACGCGAAATCGCGCGCCACCGCCTCCGGCGGGATCGCATCCAGCTTTTCCTTGTTGATCCGGTAAACGAGCCCGTGCGGGACCGCATAATCGTAGGTCCACTTGATCGGAAAGCTCTCCTCGACGAAGAATTCGTGGCGGTCTTTGTTCTTTTCCCAAAGCACCCGCAGGGCCTCGGAAAAAACGGCCATGGAAATATCCGCGCCCGCCGGTTCGTCACCGGTCGCTTTTTTTACCGCCTCCGCGATTTCCTCCGCCGTCGGCATGTCGAGCGGCTCGGACGGGTAGATCGAGTCGCGGCCGAGCCAGCGCTCGAAGGCATTCTTCGCGGCCGGGCGGTCTTTGCCGTAGTGGTCGCCGAGGTATTTCATGTAAAATTCCTCACCGAGTGCGTTCTGGGTGATGATGTAAAGGTCGCGCCGGTCGAATTCCGGATCGCGTTTGTGGCGTGGATCCTGCGGGCTTTCCCCGAGGATCATATAAGTGGGCACGAACCGTCCCGGGTCGGTCCCGCCGATCACCACGCTGCCCTTCGGCAGGTCTTTGAGCATGTCGTATCCAAACATCCAGCCGAACCAGCGCCCGCGCTGGGACGCGCTCGGTTCGCTCCCCACAAATGTGTAAACCGGCAACACCAACAATCCTGGCACCAGCCAGAAATACAGCGCCCGCCGCCTGCATAACCGCTCGAGCAAAAGCCCGGTCCCCAGCCCCGCGAGCAGCGCGAAGATAAAATTCGTGTAGGTATGATACGGCATCTGCAGCCACCAGCCCGCCACGTCGATCCCGGCCCCGTCCAGCACAGGCTGGGCGAAGGCCGCCAGCACAAACGCGAAGTGGAGCAGGTAAATCCAAGTCCGCTGGGGCAGGGGATGGCGCAGGATAAAAAAGATCGAGGCGAAATACCCGATCAACGCGAAGGGCGTGAAGGCTCTTGAGAGCTGCACCCAGAAAAACCCCACCCAGGCCTGCGCGGTTTCGAGCCGGGACGGCCGCCCGTCCGCCTCAACAGTGGCGGGACCGGTGGGGCGTCCGGTGCCCATGAACGGCCCCAGTGCGCGGAGGGTCTGGTCGGCGAGGCTGCCGGAATATTGCGAGCGGTTGATCGAGTAGAAGAATCCCTTTTGTTCTCTCGCGTAGGCCCAGTTCATGGGCGGGTTGGTCGAAGAGGCCAGCGGCATATACGCGTAGGGAAGCAGTCCGCCCGCGACCGCGATCGGCAGAAACGCCACCAACCGCCACCTCACACGCCCGCGCCGGATCCACACGAACACCCCGCCCCCCAGAACCACACAGTAAAACAGCCTCAGAGCCGTCCTCAAGACCGCGAGATCCTCGGATAAAATTGCGAAACCGAGATAGACCGGCAGCACCGCCAGCGCCCCGGCGAAAATCCAGTCGGGCAGCGCCCGCCGCCTCAGCAGCAGAATCAGCAAAAATGGCAACGGCGAAAGCGCCAGTGTGAGGTGGTGGTTGCTGAACGACAACGCCAGCACGAAAAACGCCCACAGCATGAGGCGGTCCCTCCCGGGATGCCGCACCCAACCGTAAAGCAGGCACAAATACAGCCCGATCAACAGCGCATGCAGCGTGTAAACCTCGGCAATCACCGCCTGCGACCACATCGACTGGCTGAACGCGAACATCAACCCGAACGCCGCGCCCGTCACCCCCGGCAGCACCCGCAGCCGCCCTTCGAGCCGCCCCTCCAAAAACCAGCGCAGCAAATTCGTGAGCGTTCCCGCCGCCAGCCCGACCGCCAGCGCCCCGCAAACCCCGCTGAAAATATTGGTTTCCCATGCCGCGTTTCCGAGAGGCAGCAACTGGAAGATCCATGCCAGCAAGGTCCAGAGCGGATATCCGGTCGGATGCGGCACGCCGAAGTGCTGCGCCGCCACCAGAAATTCGCCGGAGTCCAGCAACGTCACATTCGGCGCGGCCGTCCACACATAGACCGCCAGCGCGACCAATCCGGCTGCCAGCCCTGCCGCGGATTCCTGCCGGTGCGCCCGAAACCAACTCACAACGAGCCTCCGCGCAGGGCCGCGATCTCCGCCGCCGCGTCGGCCGCCCGGAAGACGGATGTGCCGGCCACAAGGGTATCGGCCCCGGCCGCGACGGCCTCCTCCGCCGTGCGCGGGTTGATCCCCCCATCGACCTCGATCCGGAAACCGAGCCCGTGCTCCGCCCGAAGCGCCGCCCCCGCCCGCACGGCCCCCAGCGTCTCCGGCAGAAACGGTTGACCACCGAATCCGGGTACGACCGTCATCACAAGAAGCAAATCAAATTCGCCGGCAAACGCGGCCACCCGCGAAAAATCCGTGCCGGGACTCATCGCCAGCCCGGCCTGCAAACCGGCCGCCCGGATCCCCGCCAGTGTCGCGCTCACGTCGTGCGCGGCTTCCACATGCACCGAGATCCCCGCCGCCACGCCCGCGAATCGCGGGTAGTAAATATCCGGCCGTTCGACCATCAAATGCACGTCCAGCGGCAGACGCGTGTGCCGCGAGGCCGCCTCCACAACGGCGGGACCGAACGAGATATTGTCCACAAAATGCCCGTCCATCACATCGCAGTGAACCCAATCCGCGCCGGCGCGCTCGATCCGCTCCACCTCCGTGCCCAGACACGCGAAGTCGGAGGCGAGGATCGAGGGTGCGACAATCAATTTGTTCGGGCTCATAAATCGCCTGCTTCCTACCAGTCCGACGCCCCGGTTTCAATGCCGGAACAGGGACCGATGATCCGCGCATAACTCAATCGATGGGAGGGCGAACCTCCGTGTGGGCCCCAATTTCGGCTCGGACGGAGCTTCGCCCTCCCTCGCGTTGATTTCTTATGCGCGGAAGTGAGAGGGCCCCCAATCCGCTCACCGGTCCCCGACCGCTTGGCCGGGAGACCGGGGCGAATAGATCGCGGGCCTTGGCGGTCAGGCCAGAGGAGGGACGTCGAGCCAGCGGCGTTGGGCCCAGCTTTCGAGGCCGAGTTCGGCGAGTTGGACGCCCTTGGCTCCCTGGAGGAGTGTCCATGGGAAGGGTTCGTCGAGGGCGACGTGGCGGAGGAAGAGTTCCCATTGGACTTTGAACGCGTTGTCGGTGGGTTCCTGCTCGGGCACTTTCGACCATCCTTCGTAGAAGTTGATGGGCTGTGCGATGTCGGGGTTCCACACCGGCTTGGGCGTGTTGCCGTAATGCTGGATGTAGCATTCGCGCAGACCCGCGACGGCGGACCCGTGCGTGCCATCGACCTGGAGAGTGAGGAGGTCGTCGCGGCGCACCCGCACCGTCCAGCTCGAATTGAAGTGGGCGATCACGCCGCCTTCGAGTTCGAAGGTTGCGTAGGCCGAGTCGTCGGCCGTGCATTTGTAGGTCTTGCCGGCTTCATCGACCCGCTCGGGGATGTGGGTGGCGCCGAGGCAGGAGACCGCCTTCACTTCGCCGAAGAGGTTGTCGAGCACGTAGCGCCAGTGACAGAGCATATCGACGATGATCCCGCCGTCGTCTTCCTTGCGGTAATTCCAGCTCGGACGCTGGGCCGGCACGTTCGTGCCCTCGAAAACCCAGTAGCCGAACTCGCCGCGCACACTCAGGATCTTTCCGAAGAAGCCCTGTTCCTGGAGGCGTTTGATTTTGAGCATGCCGGGCAGCCAGAGCTTGTCCTGCACAACCCCGTTTTTCACGCCCGCCTTTGTTGCGACCTCGTAGAGTTCGAGGGCGGCGGTGGTGGTGACGGCGGTCGGTTTTTCGCAATACACATGCTTGCCGGCCGCGATGGCCTTCTTCACCGCCGGGGCGCGCCGGCCGGTGGTCTGGGCGTCGAAGTAGATCGTATTGGCCGGGTTGGCGAGTTCCGCGTCGAGGTCGGTCGTCCAGCGCACGCCCTCGTCCATGGCGGCGAGTTTGGCGAGCTTGGCTTCGCTGCGTCCGACGAGGACGGGCTCCGGCCAGAGGACGGTGTCGTCCGAGACTTTGACGCCGCCCTGTTTGCGGATGGCGAGGATCGACCGGATGTAGTGTTGGTTTGTGCCCATGCGTCCGGTGACGCCGTTCATGATGATTCCGATGGTGTGTTTTTTCATAAATGTGTTTTCACGCAAAGGGTGGGAAGGATTTTGAGGGAGAAGGCAATTTGCTCGATGCGGTTCGACGAATCCTTTTCATCCCATTCCTTTTAATCCTTCCCATCCTTTGCGTGAGGCAATTCTTCCTCCGGCCTTTGGGTGCACTGCGGGCGGGCTCCTTCGGGGAGGGGCGGGGCCTCGAGTCCCGCTTTCGGCAGTGTGCCGTCGAGTTCCTGACGCCAGTGCGCGACATCGCCGGCCGGGCCGTAGCAATAAATCATGCGCAGCGGGGTGGGGCCGATATTGGTGAGCTGGTGGAAAACACCCGGCGGAATATAGACCATCTGACCAGATGTGAGGGTCCGGCGTTCTTCGCCGAGGCACATTTCGCCGGTTCCCTCGACGACGAAATAGACTTCCTCCTGTTCCTGGTTGTGCCAGGGAACCTGCCCGCCATCGGGGTCGAGGGTCACATTTCCAATGCAGAAATTTTTCGCCTGGATGGGGGCGACTCCCCCGGCGAGGTTTTGCGTGCGGCGGCGCGCCGGATACCGGCGGCCTTCGATTTGGTCGAGGTCGGAGACAGTCATTTGATGCAATCGTAGAAGTGGTAGTCGCGGCCGGCGGCGAGGGCGCCGATGTAAGTGGCCAGTTCGCGGGCGTGGTAGTCGCCCCACATCGAGGATTCCCCGCGCGGAATCTTGCTTCCCGGCGGGATATAATCCCAGCCGTTCGGGCGGTGGTAGATCGAGTGGAGGATGAGGCCCTGATGGGACGGGTCGGTCGAAAGGTAGGGCTCGGAGAGGACCGTCTTTGCGGTTTGCAGTCCGGCGAGGTAATACCGGCGGCCGTCCTCGGTGGATTCGCCAAGGATGCGACCGAGCCGGATGAGCCCCTGTGCGGCGATGGCGGCTGCGCTGCTATCGACCGGTTCGTGATCGTTTTCGATCTGTGCCGGGCGCTCGAGGTAGTCGCCGAGTTTGTGAAGGTCGGGCGCGCCGGTGTCCCAATACGGGATGCCGTCGGTCGGGGTCTGCTCGATATAGAAATCGCAGGCCGCGCGGGCCGCTTTGAGGAAGACCGCCCGCACACATTCGCGTCCGCCGAAGGGCTCGTATTCGGAATCCGGCAGGGAATCCAACCACTCGATTTGCTCGGGATAGCCCGCGATGATCCATGCGAGGCCGCGCGTCCATGTGGTGAACGGCGAGAAACCCTGCTGGGAATTCGGACACCGGTAGTTGCCGTCGTTGAGATTGAAGATGCTTTCGTGGGCGACCCGGCCGCGGATGTCGTAGGCGTCGCGCCCCTCGCCGTAATACACCGCGAATTCGGCGGTTGTTTTCGCATGGTCGATCAGGCGGGCGAGCAGGGAAATCTTGGTGTCCTTCTCGCCCATCAGACAATGCCCGAGCGAGTGCGCGACCGCCAGCGCGCGCAGCGACCGGATCGTGTCGGCGAAGAGCGAATGCGGGCCGTTGAACGAGTGGATGAACCCGCCTCCGCCCGCGATGGACGTCCAACGCGCGGCCTGGACGGCTCCCGAGCACTTAAGGGCGAGTTTGTAAAAATCGGCCTCCCATTCATTGGACGGAATGCGGCCGTCCACCATGAGTCGGAGGAGGTTGCCGTATGTGCTCACGTTGTTGAAGCCGTGATCGTGCACGCCCACATGGGTGATGTGGTGTGCCATGCGGTCGCGCGTGCGGTCGCGTCCGATTTCCAGGAACCGCTCCTCGCCGGTCGCTTCGTATTGCAGGATCGCGGATCCATACACAAATCCCTGGGTCCATTCGGTCCAGCCGCGCGCGGTGTATTTGCCCGCGACTGTGAAGACCGGCGTCGCGCATCCGGGCACCTCGGCCGCGTCGATCGCAAGAATCTTCGGAGCGGAGGCCTGCCAGAGCTTTTCCACGCAGGACATCAGCGCCTGCGGGGTGAGGGTGGGATCGGGTCGGATCATAGTTGTTGTGGGGTCTGTGGTGGAGCGGGCGGGAAATTCTTAGAGTCTGCGGAGGTGGAAGCCGCCGTCGAGGTTGATCACATCGCCAGTGGAAAATGGGAACGCTCCGCCGAGGATGCTCTCGACCGCGCGGCCGACATCCTCGGGCGTGCCCCAGCGGCCCTGCGGAACAAGGCCGTCGGCAATGAGCTTGTCGTATTTCTCTTTCACGCCGGACGTCATGTCGGTCGCCATAATGCCCGGACGCAATTCCAAAGATTGAATCCCCTCGGCCGCAAGGCGGGTCGCCCAAAGCTGGTTCACCATCGCAAGGCCGGCTTTGGAAATGCAATACTCGCCGCGCTGGACCGACGCCGTATTCGCCGAAATCGAGGTCACGAAAATCAGCTTGTAGCCGCCATGCAGCGTGGACGCACCCGGGTTGGCCAGCCAGTGCCGCACCGCGAGCTGGGACAGAAAATACGGGCCCTTGAGATTGACCGCGATCACCTCGTCAAAAATTTCCTCGCTCGCCTCGACAATGTCGGCCCGCACGCGGGGCGCGATCCCGGCGTTGTTCACCAAGGCATCCAGACGCCCGAAGGCCGCGAGCGTCGCGTCCATCAGCGCCTGGCGTCCGGCCGCCTCGCCGATATTTCCGCCAACCACCGGAAAGTGCTGATCTTTCGTTATGGCGCGCTCCGCGCAGGCTGCGGCGGTCTTCTCCGCCGCCTCGCGGTTGTTGGCATAGTGAATCGCGACACTGTATCCGGCGGAGGCCAGACACTCCGCCACGCCGCGGCCCAAACCGCGGCTGGAGCCGGTCACCAAAACATTGGAGGGGGATTGCATGGGACCACCATAGCCGATCCCCCAAAAACCTGTTACGACAAAGGCCCCGCGATATAGCACAAAACCGACCTTCTTTTTTGAAAGATCGCGGAGAATGCCGCGTATCCGGCTTCCATAAAAAAAATATTACCAATCCTCTCAATCATCAATGGATGTTATTTTGCAACCAAGCGTGGCAGCGCGATAAACCGGCGTCTTGGGCATGAGGGTCCGCGCGAGAGGAAATCTGGGCCCGCACGGAGGTTCGCTTGGTGGTTTTGCGAGGGGATGGGAGGGAGTCGAGCAGCGTTGCCAATGGCGAGGGATCCTGCAATGAATCTCGGCCATGTTGAGCTGGCTGGGACGAAGGACACTTTGGGTGGTCGGGGGATTTGGCGACTACGCGTTGTTTTCCGCGCGCGCGGCGCGCGAGTGTTTCTCGACGCGGAGGCTTTGGCGCAGGCTTGTGCGCGCGGTGTTCGAGCAGGGTGTGCTTTGCGTTCCCGTCATTGTCATTGTGGGGATGTTCACCGGGTTGGTGCTCGGCCTGCAGGGATACTACACGCTGGTGCGGTTCGGCTCGGCCGGGTTGCTCGGCACGCTGGTGTCGTTGAGCCTGATCCGGGAACTCGGGCCCGTGCTTGCGGCGTTGATGCTGGTGGGGCAGGCGGGGTCGGCCCTGGCGGCCGAGCTGGGCATCCAGCGGAATTCCGAGCAGATCGTGGCGCTGGAATCGATGGGCGTGGGCAGCCGCGGCTTCCTGGTCGCGCCGCGGTTGATCGCGTCGGTTTTCGTATTTCCGGCCCAGGCGGCGATTTTTGTGGCGGTAGGACTTTGGGGCGGGAGCCTCTCGGGGTCCCTGCTTCTGGGAGTCGAGCCGGGCATTTACTGGTCGGGGGTCGAGCGGGCGGTCGAGTGGGCGGACGTGCGGGAGTGCCTCTTGAAGGCGGGTGTCTTCGGATTTCTTACGACGAGCCTGTGCGCGTTCCACGGGTTCCACGCGGACCGGATTCCGGGATTGAGCGGGGCGCGCGCGGTGAGCGTGGCGACGACGCTCGCCGTGGTGCAGTCCTCGATTGTGATTCTCGCGGCCGACTACGTGATCACCTCTTTCCTCGTCTGAGCATGCCGCCGCTTCTTTCCGTCAAAGGTCTCCACAAAAGCTTCGGCAGCCAGCATGTGCTCCGGGGGGTGGGTTTCGAGGTCGCCCACAACACCGTGTTCACCGTCGTGGGGCCGAGCGGCGCGGGCAAATCGGTCCTCCTCAAATGCCTCGCGACCATCTGCGAACCGGACGCCGGCGAGGTCCGCTTCGAAGGGCGCCTGCTCGCATCCGGCGAGCGCGCGGCCCGGGCCGACTTCCGGCGCAGGTGCAGTTTTCTCTTCCAGCACAACGCGCTTCTCGATTCGCTCACGGCGCTGGAAAATGTCGCACTCCCCCTCGAGCAAACCACCGATCTCGACGACGCGGAAATCCGCCGCAGGAGCCTCGACGCCCTCCGCGAGTTCGACCTCCAGGATTTCCGCGACCGCCACCCCGGCCGCCTCTCCGGCGGCATGCAGAAACGCCTCGCGCTGGCGCGCGCGATCGTGACCACCCCGGAATTGGTCTTTTTCGACGAGCCCACGGCCGGCCTCGATCCGCTGCGGCGCAACGCGGTCTTTGCGATGATCGCAAATTTCCAAAGGCGCCACGGATTCACCGCGCTGGTGGTGACCCACGACCTTGCGGAGGCCCTCGTGGTGAGCGACCGGGTGGCTCTTCTCGACCGCGGCCATATCCATTTCGAGGGGACTCCCGGGGACTTTCTCCATGACGACGACCCCGCCGTGCGCGCCTTCCGCGACAGCCTGAACACCCTCGAAACCGAGGTCGCGGCGATCAGAAATCAACCGCCGGGTTGATCACCTTCCGGCCGCGCGGTGCAAGCGGCGCCGGCGCGGAATGAAATGCGACGGCGGCACCCCCGTCTCCACTCGGAAAACTTTGCTGAAATGGAAAGGGGTCTTGAAACCGAGGCGGACCGAAGTTTCCAAAACCGTCAACCCGGTCTCGAGATGCGAACGTGCGATCTCGCACCTCAGACGGCGGACAAACGCGGCGGGCGTCTCGCCGGTTTGTTCACGGAATTGATGGGCGAACGCGCTCTCGCTCATGCCAAGCTTGCGGGCGATCCGGCCGACGGCCGCCGGCTCTCCGCCTGTTTCCAAGACAAGTTTGCGGACCCGCTCGCGCAGGACGGACTCGCCGGGACGGCCCGGACCCCGCGCGATCAGGCCATCCACCAGCAGGCACAATTCCGCCCCAAGCCTCCATGCCGGCGGTTCCGGGCGCTCGTGGGCGAGCGCCACACAGCGCCCGAGGGAGGCCGCGACTTCGGACGGACACTCCGGCCAGAAGGAAAACGACGCGCCCGCAGGAATCACCGCTGTGATTTCCGGCACGAGGGGTCCTTGCAGCATGAGATAGCGGTTGTGACAGAGCTCCGGAGCCTTTTCAGAAAATGATATGCCGGGAGGAAGTATCAGCAGGCTGCCCGGGGTCAGAACCACCCGCTGCCGGTTGATGCGATAATGGCTCGAGCCCGCCACCGTGAAAAGGATCGCGCAGTAGTCGGTGCGCTTGCATCCATCCGTGAATCCACGCGAGATCGTCTCGTCCACCGCATAGCAACGTCCCTGCAACAGCACGTTCAGCGGAGTGAGGCCGGCGGGGATCAAGCGTGCGCGGCGTTCCAGATACCTCATGCAGAAATAGGTATGAAAATATGCAGGATTGTCAATGGCCCGCGCCGGCCCTCCGCGCGACAATCGCCGTGTTCCCATGAAATACGTCACCATCTTCCACGCGAACCTCAACTACGCCTACCTCACCCCCGACAACTACGAATTTGTCATCCGCGAAGCCTACGAGATGACCTTCGACACCATGCGGGAAAAATTTCCCGGCACAAAATATGTCTTCGAAGCCAGCGGCTACACCGTCGAAATGATGGCCAAATATGCGCCGTCTTCGATCGAGAAACTCAAGGCCGCGATCGCCGACGGCTCGTGCGAGTTCATGGGCTCGCCGCACGCGCACCCGATGCTGCCGAATTTTCCGGAGAAAGACGGACTCCACTCGCTGAATTTCGCCATCGAAACTTACGAGCGCATCCTCGGCATGCGGCCGGTGAGCTTCTGGAACCCGGAATGCGGATGGCGCAATTATGTGCCGCGCCAGGTGCGCGATGCCGGCTACAAATACCTCACCGGCGATTTCGAGTCCTACAGCCGCTGTGCCAACGGGCCAGACGGAGGCCCGCAGCGCCCCGAGATTTACGCGGCCGAGGCCACCAAGGAACGGAATTTCTATAACTTCGATTTCAAATACAATCTCGCGGCCGATGACTTTGCGCTCCACTACCCATTCCGCCGGGTCGCCGGATTGGAGCCCGACGAACTCCGCGTCTTCCTCCGCTCGGACCGCGTCTGCCAGTATGCGGTGCGGTATTTCATGGGCATGGAAGGCTACAGCCATGAGGAATACCTCGCCACGATCGACCGGTATTCCGGCGACCGCGCGGACATGGGAGAGGGGGCCCTCATTATTTTCGCCGACGACGCCGAGTATGTCGGCACAAACGGTTGGTTCCGCCTGAAGTATCAGAACAAACCCGATAACGTCTTCGAGAAAGTCCCCGAGGCCCGGGAGAAACTCATCGCGCTTGTCGAAGCCGTCAAACAACGCGGCGATTTCATCACCTTCGCCGAAGCCTGCCGGCTCACGCCCAATGAACAGGTCATCACATGGGACGACGATGCCGCTTGGCACGGCGCGATGGCCAGCACATGGGCCTCCACGCCGATGGCCCGCCTTCTCCGTCCATGGCAGGATCTTGTCCGCGAAAAACTCAATGCCTCCGAGTCCGCCTTGCCGCCCGCCGTCGCGCGCGAGGCCTGGCTCGCCCTCACCAACAGCTACAACAGCGACGGCCAATGGCCCCCCACTCTGCCGCACGCCCCGCATATCATCCACCCCTTCAACTACGCCTACTGCTTCGAGAACCTCGTCAAAGCGCATTGGCTGGTCGGCGGGGTCGATCTTTCTCGTCTCGGCACCGACGCATCCGCCGCCCTCGGCGAGGTGCTGGCCCTCCAAAGCAAACTCATCGCCGACAAGGCCCGCACGCTGCTCGCCGACGGCACCCCCGCGCAAAAGGCCGACGCCGAACTCGCGCTTCGACTCCTCGACGTGGCGACCGAAACCGATTCCCAGCGCGGACAGAAAATCCTCCAGGCCTCGGAATACTCCGTCCGGGCCGACGCGATGGTTCAGGCCCGCCGGCTTGTCGGCGGCGTGATCATCGAGTAAAGCTTCCCGCATGAGACCCGACCGCGTTCTCTTCGTCCGCGACCTCGACCCCGCGCGAATCGCCGATTACCGCCGCGACCACGACAACGTCTGGCCCGAGCTCGTCGCCCTCTACAAACGTTGCGGTATCAACGAGGTGAGTTGCTTCATCGGCGGCAGCCGCCTCGCCGTGTTTTTCGAAACCGATCCCGCCGTATTTCCCAAAATGCGCGAGGTTCTCGCGGCGGATCCCATCGAACAAAAATGGCAGGCCGCCATGGCAAAATACGATCTCCCCGGCGCCAAGGCGGTGACTTTCGAGGAAGTTTACCGGCAGTCCGACCACGGCTGAAATCCACCCGCCCCGGCGGCACGCGGCCGGGTTTGTCCCAAGTCTCTTTCGGCATCTCGCCTCCAAAGGCCTGGAGACCTTCCGCCTTCGATGCGACCTCCAAGGCCTCGTCGGCCGCGATTTCGACATCGAACCCACCCCGCGCCCCGACCCCTGGGTGGAAGTCACCGACGACCCTGACGGCGACGGCCTCCCCAACCTCATCGAGTATGCCCTCGGCGGCGATCCGTCCGATCCGTCGGTGAAGATTCTCCTTTGTCTATATCCTTTTCGACAGGTGCCTCACGTGCGCCCTTTGCGGGAAACATGCTCCGATTTCCCGCACCGGCGGCTTTGTTCTCCGAACGATCCCGTCATCAATGCACGATCGTCACCGGTGTCCCCGATGGCGCGTTCGCAAAAAACACCTCCGCCATTTCCATAGGCAGCCGGATGCATCCATGCGACGCGGGATAGCCGGGCAGATACCCCCCGTGCAATCCCACCGCCCCGTGAACCCGCATGAAATATGGCATCGGAGCTCCCCGGAACCTCGTCCCGGGCGGCCTTGGATCCCGGTTCACACCCACATTCGCGACCACCACATTCCCGGCGTCGTCCACATAGTCGCCATACAAATTGGAATAATGGTCGGCATTTTTCTGCGTCACCCGGAAACGCCCGGTCGGCGTGCGATAGCCTTCCCTCCCGGTCGAAACCGGAGCCGCCCCAACCATCCGCCCGCCTTTGTAAAACCGCGCTTCCTGGTCACCGAGGTCGATCACAATCGACGGCGCGCCGCTCACCCCGTCTCCCTCCCAATATCCCTGCCGTGCCACGGTCTCCACCGGCTTGCGGTCGCCACGCCCGCGCTTGCGGGCCTCCGCCGCGCGCGGATCGGCGCGCACCGATCCGTCCGCGCCCAGATACACCGTCGAATACGCGGCCTCCTCGCGCGACATTCCCATCTCCCCCGACGGCGCGCAGGCGGAAAGCCCGACTGCAACCGCCAGCGCGACCGGGCGGAAATCGATCTTCATAAAATCGCCGCCTGCAGCCTCGCAAGCAACTCGCCAACCGGCACGCGTTCCTGCTCCATCGAATCCCGGTGCCTCAAGGTCACCGTGCCCGCCTTCTCGGGACCATTCTCGCCCACCGAATCAAAATCCACCGTCACACAAAACGGCGTGCCGACTTCGTCCTGACGCCGGTAGCGCCGCCCGATAGCACCGGCTTCGTCATACGAAATCGCCATGTGCGGGCGCAGTGCGGTCGCGATCTTCCCCGCCTCTTCGACCAGCGCGGGCTTGTTTTTCAGCAGGGGAAACACCGCACACTTCACCGGAGCCATGCGGGGATGGAAGCGCAACACGGTCCGCACCTCCGTCTTTCCGTCGCCAGCCGGTACTTCCTCTTCGTCATACGCCTCGCACAACAGCGCCAGCACCGTGCGGTCGGCTCCCGCGCTCGGTTCGACCACATGCGGAACAAATTTTTCCTTCGCCACCTCGTCGTAATACTCGAGCGGCTTTCCGCTGAACTTGATATGCCGGCCCAGATCGTAATCCGTCCGATACGCGATCCCCTCCAACTCGCTCACCCCGAATGGGAATTCATATTCGAGATCATAGGTCTTCTTCGAGTAAAACGCCCGCTCGCCGTCCGGGATATCATGCACCCGGATCTTCGACCTCGGAATCCCGATGTCCTCGTAAAACCGCAACCGCTCCTCCAGCCACTCGTCGGTCAACCGCATCCCGTCCTCCGCACGGCAGAAATACTCGATCTCCATCTGCTCGAATTCCCGCGAACGGAACGTGTAATTGCGCGGGTTGATCTCGTTCCGGAACGCCTTCCCGATCTGCGCGATGCCGAAGGGCAGCTTCATCCGCGACGTGTCCAGCACATTACGGAATTGCACAAACATCGCCTGCGCCGTCTCCGGACGCAGATACACCAGCCCGTCCTCGCTCTCCACCGGCCCCGCATAGCTCTTGAACATCAAATTGAAATTCCGCGCCTCCGTGAGATGCGGGCTCCCACAGTTCGTGCAATGATTTCTCCCCTCGATGATCCGCAACTGATCCGCCCGCATCCGCGCCTTGCACACCTTGCAGTCCACCATCGGATCCGTGAACGTCTCCTCGTGCCCGCTCGCCTTCCACACCGCCCGGTTCATGATGATCGACCCGTCCATCCCCACGATGTCGTCCCGCTCCCGCACATTCCTCCTCCACCAGAAATCTTTCAGATTCTTCTTCAATTCGACCCCCAACGGGCCGTAGTCCCAGAACCCGTTCAACCCCCCGTAAATTTCCGAGGACTGAAAAATAAACCCCCTGCGCTTGCAGAGACTCACAATCTTTTCCATGCGTTCGTTCCGTTCGTCTTTGGCCATAATTTGCCCCACAGCAAAAACGGGAATCCCCCCGCCGTCAATCCCTTCGCCCAATCCGCACAAATGAACGCCCGCACGAACCCCGCGCCAATCGCCCCCGGCGCATAAGGGCCAGGGTCATTCCTGACCCTGACCCGACTGCTCGCGGCGAAGCCGCCACTCATTTCCTGCGATTTCATCTTGCCCATCGCCACCCACAACCCCTCCCCGCCGCCCTCCAGAAAAAATTTCCAAACTTTCCTGTTGAACAACCCGCCCCCCAACCCTACCTTCTCAGTCGCGGGATGGAGCAGCCCGGTAGCTCGTCAGGCTCATAACCTGAAGGTCGTAGGTTCAAATCCTACTCCCGCAACCACTCATTTTCAACAACTTACGTCGAATTTAAGGCCCGGATTTTCCGGGCTTTTTTTGCGTCCGTGACAAATGAGTGACACCCTCTGTTAAAACGTTGCTTTTCAGCGTTTTGCAAATCAGGCACCGCCCGTCCCACCGCGCCCCCCTTGCACCCTCCCCCGTGGTGGACTCCTGCCCCTTCAGGTTGGCAGCATTTTCCCCCATGCAAGGTCTATCAGTTGACATCGTGCTCGGGGGCATGAGCGATCACTTCCACCCGGTCCGGGCACAGGTCCGCCCCACAAAGGGCAGCGTCATGCAAATCAAAGTCGGCTCGGTCACCGTGCCGATTTACCGCCAGGAGAATCACGGCCTCCCGCGCTTTTTTGTCACCTTCTACTGCAACGGGGAGCGCGTGCGCCGCAGCTTCTCGGATCCCGAGGAGGCGAAAAAGGAGGCCCGCCGGGTCGCCAATAAAATCATGCGCGGACTCTCCCACGCGAACGACCTCTCGCCCGAGGAACGCCTCGACTTCCTCAACGCCACCAAAGTTCTGGAAAAAACCGGCATCGGCCTCCTCGCCGCCGCCCGGGAATTTGCCGACTGCCACGAAATGCTCGGCGGCAAGTCGCTCACCGGGGCCATCCGCGATTACGTCGAGCGAAACAAAGGCGTGCAGGCCGGCGTCACCGTGCCCGCAGCCGCCGCGGAATTCCTCGCCGCCAAAGAACAAGACGGCGCGAGCCCCCGCTACATGTCCCAGCTCCGCAGCGACGTGAACCGTTTCGCCGCCGCCTTCACCGGCACCATCCTCCACGTCAAGAGCCACCAGATCGACGAATGGCTGCGTCAGCTCGGCGGAGCCCCCCGCACACGCAATTCCACCCACACGAGCATCCGCACATTTTTCTCATGGGCGAAATCGCGGTCCTACCTGCCCAAGAACGACGCCACCGAGGCCGAGGCCGTCCCGAAGGTCAAAACCGGCGACACCGAAACCGAAATCTTCACCCCCGCCCAGATGCGGGCCGTCCTCGCCGCCGCCACCCCGGAAATGGTCCCATTCATCGCCCTTGGCGCGTTTGCCGGACTCCGCGCCGCCGAGATCGTCCGCATCGACTGGAGCGCCATCGACCTCAAACGCCGCATCATCACCATCCGCGCCGGTCAGGCCAAGACCGCCTCCCGACGCATCGTGCCCGTCAGCGCCAACCTCGCCGAATGGCTCCGCCCTCACGCCGCCCATGGTCCGGTCGTGCCCGACAAAGAAATCTACCGCAAAGTCACCGCCCTCGCCCGCCGCCTCGAAATCCCGTGGCCCCACAACGTCCTGCGCCATTCCTACATCAGCTACCGCATCGCCTTGGTCAAAAACGCCCAGGAAGTCGCCCTCGAAGCCGGCAATTCCCCCGCCATCATCTTCAAACACTACCGCGAACTCGCCACAGAAGCCGACGCGGAAGCCTGGTTCGCCATCCAGCCAACAAGGTAGGGCTGCCGGTCCCTCGGCCGCCCATTCTTTCTCCCCTCTACCGAGCCAACCTCAAAACCGCCCCTTCTTCCTCCAACCCGGAAATCGTCAGCAACGCATCCCGCGTGAACGCCGGAGCCGCCATCCGCGCCTTCTCAGCCTCCACCGGATACGACTGCAAAAGCCGACGCACATTGCCCTCTGGCAGCGTCGTGGGGCGAAATGTTGTTACGCAACAACCTTGGCTACAGATCAGGACGCCCGCCCCGATCAACCCAACGCTCAATCTTCTCACGTTCATGGCGCTTCTCCCGGTGAATTTTGCTCGCGGAACGCTCCCGCCTGGACGGAATGACCCACCCGATGATCCGCGCCACGAGCGGGATCGCCTGCAGGATCGCAAGAATGGCCGTCCACATGGAGCCCCCGGTCAGGCTTTGAACGAATCGTTCTGCTTGCCGTCGTCCACCAGGTCCCCAACCCGGTTGACCACGTCCTTCAAAATCGAGGCACCCGCGAAAATAAAGAGCCCGTATTTGGCCGGAACGAACGGGACCACATTCAACCCTGCCACAACCCCGGCCACCTTCCCCACAAGCGACAAAACTTTTAGCGCATTCATGCCCGAAAACGCGGTGTCAACTGCGCCGACCATCCCAACCATCCAAGCGGGCCGGGAAATGCGGAAATTCGCCTGATAAACGCAATCCAAGTGCCCTCTCAATCCGATCAGGCAATCGGAGAGCGTGTTATCGTTCGCAAAGTCGCATGCCTACCGAACCAAGGCACGAGGGAAGCGCCGCGGTAGATTCCAAGGAGTGGAACCCGCAGGGCGAGACGACCTTCGGGCGAAGGGCGAGTCAACTCGTGGCCGAAGGTCCCCCCAGCACTCGCGCCCGTGGTGCCCGGGGCCGGTGAACCGGGAACGCACTCCGAGGCGGGCATGGTGCTGGCGTGTCCAGAGAGACGTAGGCGAGCCTGGGCTCATCAAACGCAGCGGAAGGCCGCCGTTCCACCACTTCCCCTTGTGTGGAAGCGCCGGGAAGCGGGAAACGGCGGAAGTCCCTTGCCACAACGAGTCGTTCGTAGCCGAGCAGCTTTACCGAACTTCATTTTCAAAACAGGTTGGCATTGCCAATGCTATTGGTTGGCTCGTGGGTTCATTCCAGCTTTTCATACCGCCTGACCCCTTGGCTGTTCCGAGGCGTTGCTGCAAGTTGAAGCGTTGGAGTTTTACGAGGGCACGATCTCGAAAAACTCGCGAACCAGACTTTCGTTGTCTGGCGGAATAATTGTTCCTGGATCAAATGAACCTAGCGCACCATCGGGAGCACGGAACTTTTGCGGATAGCTGCTAATTGATTCACTCAGGTCGGCGTTGCATGAAGGGCAACGTAGCCCTTTCACAACCTCGGCAATCTCGCGGCCAGCAAAGGCAGGATTCTCCAAATCGGCAACAAAGACCTCTCCGCACTCAAGGCAGGTAAAAAGGGCTTTGGCATACATATCTGGAACGACGTAAAACACTTCAACATTTGATCGTCGATCAGTCCTGCCGTAACCGAGATAGCATCTCACAAGTCGTTTGTTCATTGGAGGCGAAGTCCTGGAGTGGCACCTTCTCGAATCAAGAAATTCTGCGTCCCCGGTGCTCGCAATGACGGAGCCTGAAGAATATTGGCACCACCCGTGAACGGCAGAGGTTGCGAAAAGTAGCCGGACGGCGGATCAATTCGCAAAGCCGGACTCAAAGGATAGTTAACCTCGAAGACCGCCGGGGTGACACCCGGATTATGGAACTGAAATTCGGCAATAGCACCTTGCGGAGTTGTGTTCGCATAGATGCCATCGTTTCCAAGACGTCCGGGTGCGCCTGAACGGAAGAAGCCATTTTGAGCGGTTGACTCGGCGAACTGCGGATTTATGGCTCGATATGCAAGCCCTTCTCCCCTTGCGGCGGCCGGTAAAAACGCCGGGGAGCTTGCGGGCGAGTAGCGGCTGAAAAGGCCCGGGGATTCGAGCACTCCCCCGAGCGCCACGGAGGACATTGTGGCTCCAAGTCCGTAGGGATTGACCGACAAGTCGTCATTGAATACGGCTCTTGCGGGGTTGAAGTCGTCCGGGCCAATCGAGGCCAGATGCTTGAGGGACGCCTGCGAATCGTTTTCCGAAAGATAGATTTCCCCCGCGTAAGGGGTTTGTACTGCCCAGCGTATGGGACTAAGCACACCGGCTACTAGCTTAAGGTCGGAAATGATTTTTTCCGCGAAGTAAGACTTTGCAAATATTGAGGATTGTTTCACGACCCTTCCATCGGGATCGAACCCGTTGACGGGATCTCCGTCGGCAAAATCGTAGAGGCTCCATGAAGCCGCGTGGCCGAGGGGGTCGGGGGAGATGAAGCTGTTTGTGCGGGGATCGAGGAACCGCGCGCCCATCCAGACGTAGCCTGTCGGGTCTGCCCTCCTTGTGCGCCACGCATGGGCGAAGAGGACGTCGCCTCCGAGTTCGGCGTATTGCGGGGTGCTGTCGGGTTGCAGTCCGCCGGAGAGGGTGCGCGCGGGATTCCACTCCACGGTGCCGTTTGCGCTGATCCCGGCGACCACGTCGCCGAAGCGGTCATTTATTGCGCCGCGCACCGAGCCGTCCGGCGCGACGAGGGCCTCAATGCCGCCGACCCCGTTCCACCCACCGAGCGTGCCCGTCACGTCCGGGCCGAAGACTTTCCAATATTGGTCGATGATGGATTCACCGACTTTAATTCCGATTTCAAGGAACTCGTGTTCCGGATCATAAACCGAACGCACAGATTTCCATACCCCATTTTCGTAGAACCGGGCGCGAAGCCTGCGTCCAAGCGCGTCGTGGTGATTAAGGCCGACCCACTGAAATGACGATCCACCCGGATCATAGCGGATGACTCCCGCCATGCGCCCGGCCGCGTCCCAGAAAAATGCGTCGTATATTCCTTCGGGACCGTCCATCCCCTCAATGTAGCCGCCGATGTTGAAGTAGTTGCGTCTTTGCTCCGGGGTGCCTGTTACCGAAAACGTGCTTGTGGCCGGGGCGCTTTCGTAGCCGCTGGGGTGTACCGCCACCGCGCTCAGTGTGTGGTTGCCGGGCGATAGGGTGAGGTTCGCGCTCCACGCGCCGACGCCATCCGCCCATCCGGGGTGGACCGCCTCGCCGACCGAAGAACCGTTCACCGCGAGATTCACGCTCTGGGCACCAAGCGCAATTCCGCTTGCGGGCACGGTTTGTCGGGCTGTGTTGGATTCCAAGAGCACGATTTCTCGGGCGGGGCCGTATTCGAGGACCAGCGAACCCCAGCCGGCAAGCGGCCCGGCAATGATTCTTCCCGATTCACGGATGCCGAGTTTGTTCGGGTCGATCGTGTAGCTGAAAACCGAGGTCGCTCCGGACTGCGGGGCGAAGCTTTCGGAAGCCAGACGCGCATTGGCGTCGTAACCGTAGGCGCGCGTATCGGCCCACGAGCCGCCGGTTGGCGTGGCCGAGTAGGCTTCGAGCCGGCCATCGGGCAAGTAGGAAAGCGACTCCGCGAGGATCGCTCCGGAACCCGCGCTCGTGGTTATCGCTGTCGGACGCCCGGCCCCGTCGCGGGCGGTGACCGAGACGCTGCGGAAGGGATTCGTGCGCCCATCGGGCAGGCCCCCGTTTGTGAACCCGAACGAATAACTTTGCCCGCCGGAGGAAATCCCCACCAACCTGCCCGCCGCGTTGTGGGTGAAGGTTTCCGAAAAATTCTCCGACTCCAGCGACGCGCGCCGCCCGGAAGCATCCCAGGTTTGTGTAGCCGAGGAGTGTGGCTCACCATTGAGATTAACAGTCTCGCTCAGGATCCGTCCGTAAGGGGAGTGGGTGCGGATGATTTGCGAGGCATATTGGTCGCCCCCGCTCTGCGCCGCCGATGTGAGAAGCCCCCGCGCGTCGTAAGCCCATGTAATCGTCTGAATGGAGATGGCCGGGCCACCCCCCGAGAAAAACGACGCCGGGCGGCGGAAGGCGTCATAGTCGTGCGTGATGGTGATGCCGCGCGGGTCGGTGGTTGTTGCGAGCAGGCCGGTTTTAGGTCCCGAATCGTAATAGGCATACTCGAAGACGCCGGTCTGGGAGCCGTTGCCGGTGAGGGATTTCCACTGGGAAGTCATTCTCCCGGCGCTGTCGTAGGCGGCCCCCCAAAACAGCGCACCGTTCATGTTTCGGCCGCTGAGGTTCCCGGCGGCATTGTAGGTGAGGGTCTCACTTGCCCCGTCGGGCCTCGTGCGAATGTGGAGCCTGTGCAGGGTGTCGTAGGTGAGGCTCGTTTCGCGTCCGGCGGGGTCGATGAGGAGGCCGGGCAGGCCGAGTTGGTTGCGCAGGGTGAGGGTTTTGCCGCCGGCTCCGTCGATGGAAAGAACCTCCGCGCCGGTCGTGTCGGTGAAGACGGTTCGGGTGACGGCGGCGGCTCCCGACCCGCGTGTGATTGTGACGCTGTTGTGGTCCGGCGAATAGGTGTAGGTGGTGAGATCGACGAGGGTGCCCGAGCTGTCGCGGATTTCGACCCGCGTGGTGCGGCCCATGATGTCGGTCGAGGCGAGGATTTTTTCGCCAAGGGCGTTGGTGGTGGTGACGGTCTCGCCGGATGCGTCGTAGGAATAGGCGAGGCTTTGCTGCGCGTAGCCGGTTCCGGCGGGTGGTCCGGTGGATGTCTTCGGGCGGTCGAGGCCGTCGAAGGTATGCGTCCATGTGGCTCCCGCGCGGTCGGTTTCCGAAACGCAATTACCGCGCATGTCGAAGGTTTTGCTTTCCGTGGCCAGGGTGGTTCCCGCGATGGTCTTGAGCGTCTTGGTGACCGTGCGGGCGGCATCATCGTAGGCGACCTCGTAGTAGGTATTGTGGTTGACCGGCTGGCGCTCAATGCGTCCGTCGAGTTGGTAGCGCCATTCGAGCACGGTGCCGTCGGGGTTTTCCTGTCGGGCGGGTTTGCCGTCGGAGGTGTAGGAATATGTTGTCACGCCCCCGAGCGGGTTCGTGTGGGTGGCGGGCAGTCCGCCGGGTTCACGGGTGTAGGATTCCGACGAGAGGACCGCCGTTTCGGGGCCGCCGTTATGCCGGTGGCTGGCGAGGAGCCCGCCGATGTCGTCGTATTCGTGGGTCGTGGCGGCGATGGGATCGACTTCCGTGACGAGGTTGCCGAAGAGGTCGTGTTTGTAGGTATTGCCCGAATAAAGCCCTTTATCGGGCAGCCCGGCATCGACCCCGTTGGCGGCATCGTTGGGCTTGCTCCGCCAGACGAGCAACTCGCTCGGGCGTCCGGCGCGGTCGTATTTGTGCCAGATGTAGTCTTCGGGGTTGTAGCGCGGGCCGTCTTCCCATTCGACTTCTCCGTTGCCGTTGAAGTAGCGGGCGTTCCACCCGACGCGGGCGGTGCCCTGGAAGTATTCCTCCCAGATGCGGCGGCCCATGTCATCGTGGGCGTATTGGATTTTGCGTCCGCCCGCGCCGGACTGCTCGATCATTTCCCCGCGCTCGTTGAAAACATAGCTCGTCACAACGGGGTCCGATGTGCCGGTGAAGCGTGTCATCGTGAGCGGGAACCCCCGCGCGTCAAAACTCCACTCGGTAACAGCCGCGTCGGCGGTGCCCTGCGCGCGGGTCACCCGCCAGAGCAGCCCGTGCGCCTCGCGCCCGCCCTGGATGACGTCGGTGTATTCGTTGACCGTGCGGCTCACCAAGGCGGAGGCGGCCGTGTATTTCTCAATGCGGGTGGGCAGGCGCGGGTGGACGGCGTCCTCGTAAAAAATCTCCACCCGGTTGCCGAGCGGATCGAGGATTTGGGTGGGAAGGCCGAGGGTGTTGTAGGTGTAATCGGTGGTGGCGGATTCGGGTGCTCCATCGCCGGTGAGGTCGCCTGTGGTGATCTCGGAGTCGGGATTGCCCGCCGTGTCGTAAGAGTAATCGCGGGTGAGCCCGCGCTTGTCGGTGCGGGAAGCGAGGCTGCGCGGGAATGCGCCCGGAGAGGTGTCCCCCGGCGCATACCATGTTTGGGTGATGGCATGGGTGAGCGGGTCGGTGATCGAGGTGACTTGTCCGCCGGCATATCCGTAAATGGTCTGCCGGTCGTAGGCGTCGAGGATCGTTGTCGAGCCGGTGAGCGTCCCGTAGTGCGGGCTCTGGGGGTCGGTTTCGCGGACGTTGGAGTAAAGGAACGTGCCATTGCGGACCGGGGCGGGGCCATCTCCCACGGTCGCCCGCTGCTCGGTAACCCGGCGGAGGGCATCGTAATCGTTTTCGAGAATGCGTCCGTCGGGCTTGCGTTCGCGGATGATGAGGTGGCTGGGGCCGGAAGCGTCGGGGGCGTATTCGTAGGAAACGGCGGATTTGTCGGGGCGTATGACTTCCACGAGGTCGCCGGCGTCGTCGTAGCGGTAGGAAACACGCCGCCCGTCCGCCGTGTAGGCCGCGGTCACCCGCCCGAGCGGGTCGTGATCGAAACCGACAAAGTTGCCGTTGGAGGAGGTGATGCGCGCGAGTCGGCCGTAGCCGGGAAGCGCGGGGTCGGCCTGCATCTGGAAGGCGAGGAAGTTCCCGTTCGGGTCGTTCCAGCGCTGTAAATACGGGCGTGTGCGGTTGATGCCCCCGCCGGGGAAGGATTGCGTGGTGAAGACCCGTGTCGAGCCGTCGCGGAGGTATTGGGTGTAGTTGCCCGAGACCGACTCGATGCGCGAGGCCATCAAGCCGGTCACGTTCGAGAGGGTCGGGTTGTCCGAGGGCTTCGGCTTCCAAACCCCGGCATCCAGTCGGTAGGCGACCACCGATCCGTCCGGCTCGGACGCATAAATCAAGTCGCCCGCAAGGCGCAGATACGGAAACTGGGCGGCCTTCCACCCGTAACCCAATTCGCTCTCCGCGAGGTTCTGACTCGAATAATTGCGCCGGATCTCGATGGGCATCGGGCCGGGCAGGGCGAGGTCGGTTTCGTCGATGTGGAACTCGCCGGTCACCACATGCACCGGGTCGAGCGCCATCGCCCACACATCGCCGAAAAACGATTGCTTTCCGGTGTCGCCCTTGTCGGCGAGCGCCACTTTGTTGTCCCGCAGAGACTGGTTATCGCCGGGGAGGTAGGGCAGGCCGTAGAGCGACGCGGCTCCGGTCATGAGCTCGACATCGTAGGAATCCAGCGCCGCCGAATACGTGCCCTGCTGGAAAGTTGCGGCGTCCCACCAATAAAATTGCGGCCCGTTCCATCCCGCCACCATGCACGCGAAGAGGACGTGCGGAAGCCCGTCGCGCCCGTAGGCCACGCGCATCCCGCCGTAATTTTCCGGGTCGAACGCGCACGGCGCGAAATCCGGGCCGTATCCGCCGCGCAACTGGCGCTGGATCAAGGCGGAGGCGCCCTTGTTTGCGCCGGAGAGCAAAAACGCCCCCATGCCGGTGTAGTTGCCCGCCGCGCCGCTCACATCGCCGGGGGTCACGACCGCCTCGGCGTAGCTCTCGGGCACGATCGTGCCATTGGTGGTGTTGGCAAAAAATTCGGTGACACTGCTCCAGATCGAGGTGTCCCAGTCTTTGAGCGCGAGGGTCGTGTTGCCGGAGGTGTAAGTCGTGTTGCCCGCTGCTTCGAGATTCCATTTATTGACGATGACCGGCGGACGCGATTCCGACTGCGCGTTGTGGAGCAGCTTCACCGTGGAGATCGACCCTTCCAGCCCGTAGGTGGCGTCAAGCGCCGCGTGTTCCTGGGCCGAGGCATCTATGGCCCACAAATCAAAACTCGCCGACGCGGCCAGCTCGCCGAGGTCCGTCCTCACCGAACCGTTGAAGGCACGGGCGACCATGTGAGCGACCACGTCGATAGCAGGATTGCGAATGACGATCTCTCCGGCGGGCAGTGTCCCGCCCGCATCGCGCACCGGCTCGAACCTGCAAACCGCCACATCGGCTGACGAAAAGCCGGTCGTTTTGAAGATGGCGTCGATCTCTTCGCGAAATGCCGAGGTGCGGGCAAAGTAATTGGCTCCCAGCAGCCAGAGCGGAACGCCGCGGAACACCTCCCCATCCCCCACCGCCTGCGGATCAGCCTCCAAGGCGCGCGCCGCCGCATCCAGATCTGCGATGTGCGGATCCGTCATCGCCCGCGTGTGGCACCCGAAGTTGAAAACAATCGCCGCCGTGTCCCCCCTGCGCAGAGTCGAGGCCGCCACCGCGTTCTTTTGCGCCGTGATTTCCAAAAATGTCGCTCTTGGGTCGGGACTCTCGAACCCGGGCGGGTAAGCCCCGAGGAAGGTCATATTCGCCGAGAGCCCGAACCAATCGTCGCCAGTCTCCAGCACGGTCGTCTGCACCTGCCTCCCGGCCCCGAGCGGCGCGGAAAAATCCCCCTCGGGCAGCGCGCCCGCCCGCAGGGGCGAAAGAACCAGACTCACCGAGTGCCCGCCGCCTTCCAGCGCCTCGGGATAAACGAGCAATCGGCGGCCCCCCAGCTCGGGCAGCGCGATTGTGGCATTCGCCATGATGGCTTCCCCGGCGTCGAGGATCTGGTTGGGGGTTGTGTCCTTCCAGAGCAGGATCTGCACGGAGTCGATCACCCCGGGCACATCCGCAAATTTTTCAATGGGCGATATCTGCGCCCCTTCGACGAGTTTGCCCTGCGGGAAGTGCTCCCAGCTTTCCAGGCGGTGTCTCCGGTCGCGGAAGGACATCCCCACTTCCGATCTCGACACGCCCGCCGCGGCAAGTTGCGTGTCGAGCCATGCCGGAAATCGGCCCGATGGCGTGTCTCCGCTTCCCTGCGCGAATATCGCGGGGTCGCGCTGGAGGAATTTTTTTGCCCATTCCCGGCCCGTTGCCAGCCCCTCGGGCAGGAAATCCCAAACGTCGGCTCCCTCGATGATTTCGGTATCCTTGAGCCACGGAAAGAGATGCACCCACTTGTTCTGGCCGGGATTGGCGGGGTCGGGCACCCATGCCGCCACCCAAGGATAGTTGACCGCCACTTCGGCGGGGACCGCCATCGTGCCATTGGCGCTGGCGTAGCCCGCCACTCTCATCCGCAGCAGCCTCCCCATCAGCCGGTCGGGCAGCACCAGCCCCAAATTCTGCGCCCGCACATAGGCCGCGGGAACCCCGCTCTTCCTCAAAAGCCAAACCAGCAGCGCGCACTGTTCGGCGGGCGATCCTCTGCCTTCCAAATACACCCCGAGCGCACCCCGCCGCAGCCCCCCGCAATTGACCGACGTTTCCCCCACATCCCCGGATTCCGAATAGCTCAGCCCGTCCGCGAGCCCGATTTCGTTGGCCACGTAATTGGCCGCCGCGATGGGATCGCCTCCGAGTCCGGCCAGCAATCTCTCCAGCGCGGGGTGGTCTCTCAACTCGGGGCTGTTGTCCGTTGCCAGCATGCCCGGGGTCGGTGCCGCCAACTGCGCCTCGATGCGCCCGGAAAGAAATTCTTCGAGGCTCTTCTCCGCATACTCGGGCGGCATCGGCTCGCCCTCGAAGTGGGGCGCATGGATGAACGTCGATTCCCATGGCGGCCTCGCCTCGAAATCCATCGTGTAGAGGGTGTCGAATCGCACCAGGTCCCCGGACCCATTCAGGCTCGCAACCATCGGATACGCCCCTCCCAGTTCGTCGAAAGTGTGTCCCTTGCCCATCACCCGGAAAAAGTAGGCCGGGTTGCTCGCCTCGTGCGTGAGGATCACCGGCGAGAGGTGGTTGTCTCCCACCCCCCACATCCCCACACCTCCAACAGCTTCCACCAACTGCACCCATGTCTTGAGCCCGTAATGCCCGGTGGCTTTGTTGATTTCCCACCATGAATCGGGAACCGCCAACCGGTAACCCGCCGCCGCGAACGCATCCCATTCCGGCGTTCCCTTGCGCGGAATGCGGATTTTGAGCGTGTCCGCCCGCACCGTCGGAATGCCGCTCGCGAACGCGTGGATCTCGATCTCATGGTCGCCGGACTCCGCCTCCCGCCTGGCCCCAAAATACACCCCAAACCGATAGCGCTGCCCCAGATACAACGGACTGCCCCCCGACTGGCTTCCAAACCCCACCAGCGGACTCGAAACAAACTCTTCTCCATTGCCTCTACCAATATGAAGGCGGATCTCCCCGGGATAATCCGGTGCGTCCAAATACCACGGGCTCCGACCCTCCAAAAACGCCAGACCACCCCCGCCGGTTTCCCCGACCCCGACCCCTTTCTGCCCGCTCAACGCGATCACGAAGGTTTGGAAGCTCGGCTCGGGATCGCTGCCCCGGATAAACCGCCCGCTCCGCGCGTTGGAGTTTGTTTGGGCAAGGGCCGCACCCCCCGCCGCCACCAAAAACATCAAAAAAAATACGGCGCGACTTTTCACGGAAAGCTGGCCCCATCCATCGGCGAATCAATCGTGACCGCGATCCGCCCGATAGCCACATCCCCCGGACGCGCGTCCTCGCCGTTGGCCACCCCATCTCCGTCGGCGTCCCCCGCCCGGTCGTCCTCCGCTCCATTCAGCCCGTAGGCGAATTCGTAGGCGTCGCTCATCCCGTCCCCGTCACTGTCCAAGCTGAACGGGCTCATTCCATGCTGGACCTCCCATAGGTTGCCAACCCCGTCACCGTCAAAGTCATCGCCCTCCGGGTCGGTCGTCGGGATATCGGTGTATTTCAATCTCCAAAAAAATTTGTCCGATGTTGTCGTGAACCCCCATTCCTTGATCGAATCGCCGCCGCTTTCGACAATCGGAACCCACTGCCAGGGTTCCAGAAGGTCCTCGGAATGCTGGATAAAATACGTCCGCCCGCTTCGCCCCCACCATTTGAAGCGCCAGATGGAATTTGCGGAATCGTATTCGACCTTCGATCCCTCGTTGAGCTCATCGGGAGTTTGAGCGAACCCCCAAATGGCAAACACTTGCAGGACGGCCAGGCACACAAACAACGTTTTCACCTGTCGGCCGCCTCCGTTTGAACAGACGTTTTGGCCGGACACCTGGAACTGCGGATGGGGAAGAAATTGACGATTGTGTTCTGCGGGACCGGGGGATGCGCCTTGTCCCATTCCTCCTGCGCAAGGCGCGCCTTCTCGCTCTCCTCGTAGGCGGCGCGGAGTTGGTTGCGGTTTTCGTCAAAATGCGCGTGAAGATCCTCCATCGCCCGGATGGCATTTTCCGCGGCTTCCCCCTTCGGCGCGGAAACCACAACGAACCGCGAAATCCCCCCCTCCTCTTTTGGGAACACCTCTAACTGGGCACCCCACGCGGGATCGACCGCCTTGGCTTCGGCAAATTCTTCCGGCGAATACTCGAGGGCACAAAAAAACACACTATAATAAACCCCGTCCCGCTCCAAGTCCCACAGGTTCCGGAAGAAATCAAAATCGATGGAACTCAATGCCACCACCTCGCCCTCCGGGGTCCAAATACGCAATTCACTCCCCATCCCGCTGAAAAACGTCGCCGACCCGCCCAAATACTCGTAGCGCATACTCTCCCACCGCCCCATTTCGGCCAATTCAGCAGCGGTCGGAACATACTCCACCGCCTCATCGGCAGATACAGGAGCAAGCTTTACCTGCGGCTTGAGAACCGGTGCCTCGATCCGGTTGTAGGTGATCGTGCGGTCCCCGAGATCTACCACCTGAGAATCAATGACGCGGGCATTGCGTATGGCCTCCGGCACCGGAACGGCTTCCCCCGCCCGTCCCGCAGCAGTGAACCCCACAGCCCCGACCAAGAGAGCCACATGGATCGGGATGCGATAAAAAATCATTATGCCCCGCTTTATCCGGGGCAAAACATCACCGCAACTCAAAAGCGCCTTTGTGACGCAAAATTCACACCCGCCCCAAA
>Ga0114939_10000652_pt1 | contig 28789 bp, 25 predicted proteins | sample AshMeaCrysSpring_FD_87196 | JGI IMG/M metagenome (GOLD analysis project Ga0114939, IMG submission 87196) | Groundwater microbial communities from Big Spring, Nevada to study Microbial Dark Matter (Phase II) - Ash Meadows Crystal Spring | ecosystem: Environmental > Aquatic > Deep subsurface >...
ACGACCGCTTGCGATCGCGCATACCGAGGCGTCGAACGGCTGGGGCGGACAGGAGATCCGCATCCTCTCCGAGGCCGCTGCACTGCGCGCGCGCGGCCACGACGTCCACGTCTACGCGGCGCCGGGCGCGCGCATCGTCGCGGAAGCGCCGCGCTTCGACGTACCGGTCACGACGCTGCCGATCGGACGCAAGCGTCCGGCAGGGCTCGCCGCGCTCTCTCGCGCGATTGCGCGCCGGCCGGTGGACCTCGTGAACGCGCACAGCTCGACCGACGCCTGGCTCGCGGCGCTCGCCTGCCGGCTGCTGTCGCTCTCCGGCCGCGAGGCGCCGGTGCTCGTGCGCACGCGCCACGTCTCGGTGCCCGTGCCCAACGACGCCGCGACCCGCTGGCTCTACCGCACCGCGACCGCCCGCGTCGTGACCACCGGCGAGCGCCTGCGCGAGCAGCTGATACGCGACAACGGGCTCGACCCGGCGCGCGTCGTGTCGGTGCCGACCGGCATTGATCCCGGGCGCTTCGCCGGGCTCGCAAGGGACGCCGCGCGCGCGCGGCTCGGCCTGCCGGCCGCGGCGCCGCTGGTCGGCATCGTCGCCACGCTGCGAAGCTGGAAGGGGCACCGTTTCCTCGTCGAGGCGCTCGGCCGGCTCACGCGCCGCGACGCGAGGCTCGTGATCGTCGGCGACGGGCCGCAACGCGCGGCGCTCGAAGCGCAGGTCGCAGCGCTCGGCCTGCGGGAGCGTGTGGCGTTCGCCGGGCAGCAAGACGACGTCGCGCCCTGGCTCGCCGCGCTCGACGTCTTCGCCCTGCCGTCCTACGCCAACGAGGGCGTTCCGCAGGCACTCCTGCAGGCGATGTTCGCGGGCGTGCCGTGCGTGACGACCGACGCCGGCGCGATCCCCGAGATCGCCCGCGACGGCGACACGGCGACGATCGTCGCCCGGGAGGATGCCGCGGCGCTCGCGCACGGCATCGATGCGCTGCTCGCCGACCCGGCGCGAGCGGCGGGACAGGCGGAGCGCGCGCACGCGTTCGTCGCGACGCGCTACACCGAGTCCGCGATGGTGGAGCGCATGGAGGCGGTGTTCCGGGACGCGCTCGCCGAGCGGGCGCGCACGGGAGCCTCCCGGTGAGCCGCTTCGCGGACGTCCGTGCCGCGGCGATCGTCATCTTCCACGACGCGGGCGTGCGCGACCCGGCGTGGGCGGAGCGCGCCGCGGCGCACGCGGGCGGCGCCTGGGGCGCGATCGAGGCCGACCATCGCAGCAACGTGCTGCTGTGGGATGCCGAGGACCAGGCGCGGCGCACCGATGTTCCGGACACCGCGATCGCCGCGCTGAAGCGCTCGATCGACCGCCACAACCAGCGCCGCAACGACGCGGTCGAGGCGATCGACGAGGCGCTGATCGCGCGGCTCGCCGACGTGGCGCCGCACGCGCTCGCCTGGCACAACTCCGAGACCGCCGGCGCGATGATCGACCGGCTGTCGATTCTCGCACTCAAGATCCACCACATGGGGCTCGCCGCGGCCCGCCCCGGCCTCGCCGCGGCCGACCGCGAGGCGCGCCTCGCGAAGGCCGCGACCCTCGCGCGGCAACGCGACGACCTCGCGCGCTGCTTCGACACGCTGCTCGCGAAGGCCGCCGCGGGCGAGGCGTTCTGGCGGGTCTACCGCCAGCACAAGATGTACAACGACCCCGCGCTCAATCCCTATCTCTCGCGCGAAGCCATCGGCCGCGTCGCGCCGTCGAACGGCGACAAGCCCGCGGCGACCGCGGACGGGTGATCGCCCATCGCCGCCTGCTCCTCCGCCGCCGCTGCGCGGAACCGCCGAGCCGCGAGCCGCTGCCGCAGCAGCGCGTCGAAGTACCACGGGTAGCGTTGCCACGGCGACGCGCCCCGCTCGCGCCACGCCGCGAACGCCGGGCCGACGCGCGCGCGCAGGAAGTCGAGCCAGCGCTCGCGGATCGCGGGCACGTCGAACTCGATCGCGCGCTCGCGCGCGCGACCGCACATCGCCCGGTAGCGCGCCGGGTCGCGCACCAGCGTCGTGAGCGCGCCGATCACGCCGTCCGCGTCCTCGGCGACGAACATGTCGAGCTCGTCGCGCTTCGTCTGCAGGTATGCGGGCTCGGGTCCCACGATCGCCGGCACGCCGGCGAGCCAGGCGTTCGACACCTTGGTCACCGGCTTGTGGTGCAAGAGGCGCGGCGGCGCGGTACGGAACGCGATCACGACGTCGATGTCGCGGTAGTTCTGCCAGTCGTTCTCGCTCGGCACGAATTCGAGCCCGAGCGCCTCGAGCTTGGCGAGGAACGCCGGGTCGGAGAAGAAGCCCGGCGCCATCGCCATCCGCCCGAAGTAGCCGATGCGCCGCACGCGCTCGCCTCGCGACGGGTCGCGCGGGCGCAGGCCCGGCTGCGGCCAGTTCGGGATGCCGGCCTCGTGGCCGTCGTCGGGACGCAGCGTGTTCTGACGCACCACCCAGTCGGCGACCAGGAGCGGCGGCCGGTCGGCGCGCACGCCGACGAGATAGGCGAGCGGCGCGACCGGGCGCAGACGGTGCAGCTCGTCCCAGTGCGCGACGCATATCGCACCGGGCACGAAGCGGTCGGACAGGCGCACGCGCCAGCCGTCCGCGGCGAGCGCGTCGCGCACGTGCAGGAAAGTCTGCACGATCCAGACGTCGATCCCGCTGCGGAATCGCGCGGCGTTGTCGTCGATGTCCGACTCGCGCCAGCCGTCGAGGTCGCGCCACTGCTCGGCGCGGCGGCCTGCGACGAAGACGAGTTCGGTCATGGGAAGGGCGATCGATGCGGCGTCGGGGCGGCGCAGCGATCTCGCGCCGGCGGCCGCGGGAGGGCGGCGGCCGTCGGGTTCGAACTCTAGCAGTTTGGCCGCCCGCGTGCCGCCGGCGGCGCTCGGTTAGAATCCGCGGCGCAGCGAACCCCGGTTCGCGCCCCGTTTACCGGATTTCCCTCCGGCGCCCGAGCGAAACGCCGCATGCCCGATCGTTGGTACCGCGTCCTCTCCGGCGCCGCGGCGGCCTATCTCGCGCTCCTCCCGACCAACGCGCTCGCGTTCTGGCGTTCGGCGACCATGGCGCTCGCAGTGCTTGCGGCACTGGCGGTCGGCGCGCGCGCCTGGCGTGCCCGAAGCCTCGGCCCGGCCCCGGGCGCCGTGCTGGTCGCGGCCTTCGCCGCGTGGGCGCTCTGGTCCTGCGCATCGGCGCTGTGGTCGGTCGACCCCCGGCACACGCTCTCCGCGCTGCGCGGCGACCTCCTGGCGAGCACTCTCACCTTCGCGCTCTGCTACGTCGCGGCCGCCGCGCGCCCGGAAGGCTCGCGCCTCCTCGGCGGCACGCTCCTCGGCGGCCTCGCGTTCTGGACGGCGCTCGCCGCGGGTTTCGCGCTCTCCGCGATCGCGTGGAGCCCAACGCTCGTGCACTGGGCGCCTGGCGTCTACACGACCTGGCTCGTCACCGTCGTGCCGCTCCTCCTTCTCCTGCTCTGGCCCGCGCCGGCCGGTTTCGGCGACGGCGCGCGCGCGGCGGCGGTCGCGGCGCTCGTGTTCGCGCTCGCGATCGGGACCGCGCGCTTCGCCGACGCCCGGGCAGTCTGGGTGGCGTTCGGCGCCTCGCTCGCGGTCGGCGGCGCATGCGCGCTGGCGTCCGGCTCGCGGCTGCGCGCCGTGCCGGTGGCGGTCGCGCTCATCGCGATCGCGCTGTTCGCGGTGCTGCTCGCCGACGCGGCGATCGAGAAGGCCGTGACCGTCTACCCGGCCGGCACGTCCGTGGCGCACACCGTCGCGGTCGACCCCCGGCCTACGATCTGGCGCGGGGCGCTCGCCGCGGCGTCCGAGCGGCCGCTGACCGGCCACGGCTTCGGACTCCAGGTGCTCGCCGAGCGAATGAGCAAGGTCTCGAGCGACCCCAGGATCACCCATCCGCACAACCTGTTCCTCGGGCAGCTCGTGCAGACCGGGGCGATCGGGCTCGCGCTCTTCGTGCTGACGATCGGCGCGCTGGCCGCGCACCACTGGCGGCTGGTGCGCGCCGGGGACGAGGTGCTCGCCCGGCTCGGCACGATCGGGCTCATGGTGCTGGCCGGGTTCGTGGTGCGCAACCTGACCGACGACTTCTTCCTGCGCGCGAACGCGAAGCTCGTGTTCGCGGTCCAGGGCGTGCTGCTCGGGGCGGCCGCGCTGCGCCGGCGCAGGCTGGCCGGCAAGGTGTAGGGCAGGCTCAGCGACGGCCTCCTTGTGCGCGTGCCGAAGGCCGGCCACTCGCGTGTCGGCCGCGGCGCATCGCGCGGCGACGAGCCCTGCGGGCCTGGCCTTCGGCCGCCGCGCTCAGCGACGCCGCGGGGCGCGAAGCGGCAGCGGCGCCGGCGCGGCAGCGTCGTCCGAGGGCATCGGGGCGACCGGCGCGCCGGCGGGCGGCGCGTACTCCGGAATCCAGCCCTTGAGGCGCGCGCGGACCTCGGCGTCGTCCGCCGCCCGGTCGCGCTCGCACCACGCGACCATCTGCCGCACCGCGTCGGCGCTCGCCTGGCGCGCCTCGGCTACGAAGAGCTTGGGGTGCCGCGTCGGCTTGGTGCGCTCCTCGGAGGCGAGCGGCTCCTCGTAGAGCTTCTCGCCGGGACGCAGGCCGGTGAACACGACCGGCACCTTGTCGGGATCGGCGCCCGAGAGCCGGATCATGTCGCGCGCGAGGTCGACGATGCGCACCGGCTCGCCCATGTCGAGCACCAGGATCTCGCCGTCGCTGCCCTGCAGTCCGGCCTGCAGCAGGAGCTGCGTCGCCTCGGAGAGCGACATGAAGAAGCGGGTGATCTCGGGGTGGGTGACCGTCAGCGGGCCGCCGCGGGCGATCTGCTCGCGAAAGCGCGGGATCACGCTCCCCGCGCTGCCGAACACGTTGCCGAAACGCACGATCACGAACATCGTCGGGCCGCCGGCGACCGTCTGGCAGACCATCTCGGCCATGCGCTTCGACGCGCCCATCACGGAGGTCGGGTTCACCGCCTTGTCCGTGGACACGAGCACCAGCTTCTCGACGCGCGCGGCGACGGCGGCGCTCGCCAGCACCCACGTGCCCCAGGCGTTGTTGCGCACCGCCGCGAGAGCGTTCTCCTGCTCCATCAGCGGCACGTGCTTGTAGGCGGCCGCGTGGAAGATCGCGTCGGGACGCTCGCGCGCGAGCACCGCCTCGACGCGCGCCGCGTGCTTGACGTCGCCGACGATCGCCGCGACGGGGAGCTGCGGGAAGGCGTCGGCGAGCGCGGTGACGATCTCGTAGAGCGCGGCCTCGGAGACGTCGAACAGCACGAGCCTCGCGGGACGAAAGCGCGCGATCTGGCGCGCGAGCTCTGCGCCGATCGACCCGCCGGCGCCGGTGACCATGACCACGCGGTTGCCGAGCCACTCCGCGAGCCCCGCGTTGTCGAGGATCACCGGGTCGCGGCCGATCAGGTCGTCGACCTCGACGTTGCGGATCGCCGACAGCGCCGAGCGGCCGCTGATCAGGTCCTCGTAGGACGGGACGGTCAGCGCCTCGATCCCCGCCGCGGCGCAGAGCTCGGCCGCGCGGCGGCGCACGACGTGATGCGTCGACGGCAGCGCGATGATCGCCTTGCGCACGCCGTAGCGCGCCGCCCAGTCCGGCAGCCCGGCGATCGGCCCGAGGACCCGCACGCCGCGCAGCTCGCGGCCATGCTTCGCGGCGTCGTCGTCGAGGAGCCCCACGACGCGCCACTGGCGGCTGCGCTCGAGCTCCTTGGTGAGGCGGGCGCCCGCGTCGCCTGCGCCGACGACGAGCACCGGCTCGCCCAGCGCCTTCAGCGGGCTGTACAGCCGGTGCTCCTTCCACGAGCGGTAGGCGAAGCGGCTGCCCGCCATCAGGAAGATCAGCACCAGCGGGTAGAGGATCAGCACCGACCGGGGCACGACCGCCTCGAGCCGCAGCAGGACGAGCACCAGCGGCAGGAGCACGGTGCCGAGCCCGGCCGACAGCACGATGCGCTTCAGGTCGGCGAGGCTCGCAAAGCGCCACAGCCCCCGGTAGAGGCCGAAGAAAAGGAAGATCGCCGCCTGGGTCGGCAGGATGAACGCGAGCGCGCGGGCGAGCTCGGTGGGATGCGGCGGGATCGCGTCGAGGGAGACGCGCAGCCAGTAGATCGAAGCCCAGGCCAGCGCCGCGGCGCAGACGTCGTGCGCGAACGCGAGCCAGGCGCGCCAGTTGGAGTTGCCGGTCATGGCGAACGCGCGGTGTTCTTCGCCCAATGATAGTCGATCGCGGCGAAGCCGATGAGGTGCAGGCCGGCCATCCCGGCGAGCGCGAGCGAGCCGAGCGCGGGCGCGAGCGCGAGACAGGCGAGCGCGACGGCCGCGCAGGCGAGCATCGCGGCGCCCCAGACGGCGAGCGTGCCGCGGTGGCCGGCGCCCGCCGCGTGCAGCCGCTGGTAGTAGTGGTTGCGGTGCGCGCGCCAGACCGCCTCGCCGCGAAGCGCGCGGCGCGCGAGCGTGACCGTCGCGTCGGCGAGAAACGGCAGGAACACGAGCGCCGGGAACCAGAGCGGCCAGGCCCCGGCGGCGGCGCCCGCGATGCCGAGCGCGGCGGCGAGAAAGCCGAGCGGCACCGAGCCCACGTCGCCCATGAACAGCGCGGCGGGCGGCCGGTTGGCGGCGAGGAACGGCACGCTCGCCGCCGAAACCACGGCGCACAGCGTGGCGAGCGAGACCGCCCCGGCGAGCGCCCCGGCGACGGCGAGGGCGCCGAAGCCCGCGATCGCCATCGAACCGGCGAGGCCATCGCTGCCGTCCATGAAGTTGAAGAGGTTGGCCCCCCAGACGATCGCGAGTACTGCCAGCGCGAAGCCCAGGGGCGCCGCCGCCGTGGAGTAGACGGTCGAAGCCACGACGGCCGCGGCGGCGACGTGCACCGCGAGGCGCACGCCGAAGGAGAGTCCGCGGAGGTCATCGACGAAGGACACGAACGCGACGGCGAGAAGCGCGCCCAGCCACCACGACCCGCCGGCGAGCGCCGGCGGACTCGCCAGCACGACCGGCACCACGCCCGCCCAGATCGCGAGGCCGCCGCCGCGCGGCGTCGCGTGCCGGTGAAGCGACCGCTCGTTGGGACGATCCGCCGGCAGGCGGGCGCGCTGCCGGAGCATGAGCCAGGTGACCGTGGCCGAAAGCCCGAACGCGGCGGCGAGCGGCAGGAACCACGTGCTCACGGGGCAGCCGCCCCCGGGCGAACGCGATCCGCACACCGGTCCCGCGAGGCCGGGCAAAGCGCCCCCAGCGACACGTTCGGAGCCGCCTGCGCGACCCGTTCCGCTCGGGGAAACCGCGACAAATGGCGGCCGCTTGCGTCAATTCGGGCCCCGGCGACAGGCGCACAAACTTTTGTTTTATTATTCAATAGGTTGGAACGCCTTCCTCAAGTTGCCAACCCGCGAGCCGGGGCGGTTTCGCCGGCCGTCTTGTTGCTCCCGAGCAACACGGCCGGGTGAACCGCAGGAGCCTTCCCGGATAGCGCTTCCGCCCCGAAGGGGGGGTTTGGCACAATGGCTCCAACTTCTCGACTTCCCTGAGAAGGCTTCGATGGCGGGGCAAAACAGCGTTCCTGCCAATTTTATCCGTCAGAGGAGAGACTTCATGAACAAGAAGCTCATCGCCGTCGCCGTCGCGGGCCTGCTCGCCGCGCCGATGGTGGCGCAGGCGCAGACCGCCAACGTCGTGTTGTACGGCCGCCTGAACCTGGACCTTGAGTACGTCAGCGCCGACTCGCCGCAAGCCAACGTGCAGACCGGCAACGTCACCCGCCTGTCGAGCAACTCGTCGCGCTTCGGCCTGCGCGGCACGGAAGCGCTCGGTGGCGGCTTGAACGCCATCTGGCAGATCGAGTCGTCGGTCGTCGGCGACGCGGGCGGCGGCACGATCGCCGGCCGCGACACGTTCCTCGGCCTGCAAGGCTCGTGGGGCACGGTGCGCTTCGGCAACTTCCTCGCCCCGTACGACGACGTGCACCCGGTCTTCGGCGACACGGGCACCTACCTGACCTCGATCGCGGCGCAAGCGGCGCTGTGGGCGAACAACGGCGGCTACAGCAAGGGCCAGGGCGCGTTCGACGACCGCCTCGGCAACTCGCTGCGCTATGACTCGCCGAACATCTCGGGCTTCACCGGCTCGGCGCAGATCTCGCTGTTCGACGACGCCGCAGCCGGCGGCGCCGAGGACTCGATGGTCTACTCGGTCGCCGGCCAGTACAAGAACGGCCCGTTCGTCGGCATCATGGCCTACGAGTACAACGACGACGTCCGCTGCTACAACGGCAACGCCGGCGGCACCAGCGCCACCTGCGGCGCCGTGCACAACTTCCGCGCCAACGACTGGGCGTTCTCGATCGCCGGCGCGTGGGACTTCGGCATGGTGCGCGTCGCGGGCCTCTACGAGCGCATCGACTACGATACGCCGCAGGGCGGCCTGAAGCGCAACCTGTGGGGCGCGTTCTTCAGCGGCCCGGTCTGGAACGGCAAGTGGTACGTCGGCTATTCGCGCGCCCTCGACGGCAGCGGCCCGTCGGGCCAGCGCGTCAACGGCATCGCCGCCGGCGACGGCACCAGCGCCTACCACCTGACGCTGTCGTACAACCAGCCGATCAGCAAGCGCACGTCGTGGTACGTGGCCTACTCGCGCCTGGACAACAACGACAACGCGAGCTACAACTTCAACATCAACCCGTACCGCAACGCCATCAACACGACGACCAACGCGTCGGTATCGAATCCGACCGGCCTCGAGTTGAGCGGCTTCCTGGTTGGCATGATCCACCTGTTCTGATCGCCTCGATCCGCGGGGCCGGCCGTAGGGCCGGCTCCGCCCATGATGCGACGGGCGCCCTCGGGCGCCCGTTTTTTTCCGGTCGTTGGCGAGGACCGGCCACACCGCGCCGCGACCGCACGCGGGTTCCCGCGTACCGCCCGGCGCGCCGTCGCCGCACACGGCACCGCGAAGGCGACCGCTTCGATTACCATTGTCCGTTCGGGATCGTCCGATCGAATCGTCTACGTGACCGCACGCTCGCGCAACCTCGCCCTCGCGGCCATCGTGGTCGTGCTGGCCGCTCCGTCCGGCGCCGTCGCGCAGTCGGGCGGCTCGACCCTGTACGGACGCATCAACCTCGACATGGAATACGTGTCGGGCCGGGGCGCGACCGGTGACTCCAGCAGCAGCGTGCGCCAGTCGTCGAACTCGTCGCGCTTCGGCATCCGCGGTGCCGAGTACGTGGGCGGCGGGCTGGTCGCAATCTGGCAGGTCGAGTCGGCATTCAACGCCGACGCGGGCGGCGGCGGCATCGCGCTGCGCGAGACGTTCGTCGGGCTCGACGGCGACTGGGGCACGGTCAAGGCCGGCTACTTCCTCTCCCCCTACGACGACATGCAGCCGATCTTCGGCAGCGTGCCCACGCTGACCACGTCGATCCTGTCCACCGCGGCGATCTGGGCCCAGGGCGGGCTCGCGAAGTCGCTCGGCGGGTTCGACGCGCGGCTGCCCAATTCGATCCGCTACGACTCGCCCGAGTGGGAGGGGCTCTCCTCGAGCGTCCAGTACTCGCTCGGCGAGGATGCGCGGCACAGCGGCGTGTTCGGGCTCGGCGCCTATTACACGAGCGACAACCTCGAGGCCGGCTTCGCGTGGGAACGCAACCGCGAGGTGCGCGGCGAGGGCCTCGACGACGACGCGCTGACGGCGACCGCGGCGTGGAACTTCGGCACGGTGCGCATCGCCGGCGTCTACGAGCACCTGCGCTACGACACCCCGGTCGGGTCGCTGAAGCGCGACTTCTGGGGCGCGAGCGGGACCATCGTGGCCGGGCCCGGCACCGTGTATCTCTTCGCCGGGCGCGGCGGCAACGGCCGGGCGCCCGCGAGCGTGCGCGTCGGCGGCCTCGCCTCCGGACCCGACACCGCGGCCTGGCAGTACTCGCTCTCCTACACCTACGCGCTCAGCAGCCGCACGCTCGCCTACGCGGGCTACGTGCGCATCGACAACGACGCGAACGCGGCCTACAACTTCTACGTGCACCCGTACACGCCGGACAGCGCCGCGGGACTGCGGCTGTCCGGCTTCGTGCTCGGCGCCGCTCACTTCTTCTGAACCCGCCCACTCGACCGCGTGACCACAGATCACGGCGCCACATCGTCATGCTCGATTCGCTGATCCTCGGCTTCGACCGCACCCTTCGAACCCTCGCCGGCATCGCGTCGAGCGCCCGACCGGTCCCGGGCGCGGACGTGCCCGACGCCGAGCTCACTCCGGACGAGCGTCGCCACGCCGCCGGCCTGATGCGCGTCAACCACACCGGCGAGGTCTGCGCGCAGGCGCTCTACGCGGCGCAGGCGCTGGTCGCGCGCGATCCCTCGATCCGCGCCCGGTTCGGCGAGGCCGCGCGCGAGGAGGAGGAGCACCTCGCGTGGACGCGCGCGCGCCTCGCCGAGCTCGACAGCCGGCCGTCGCTCCTCAACCCGCTCTGGTACGCGGGCTCGTTCGCGATCGGCGCGGCCGCCGGGGTGGCAGGCGACGACGTCAACCTGGGCTTCGTCGTCGAGACCGAGCGGCAGGTCGAGGAGCACCTGACCGGCCACATGGAGCGGCTGCCCCCCGCCGACGCGAAGAGCCGCGCGATCGTCGCGCAGATGCGCGACGACGAGGCGCGGCACGGGGCGATGGCCCTCGCCGCCGGCGCGGCGCCGCTGCCGTTCCCGGTGAAGGGCCTGATGCGGGTCGCGGCCGACGTGATGCGCGCGGTCGCGTATCGCGTGTAGGACCCGTTCGCGCCGCACGTCCCGAAGGCGCGGGCCGCGCGTGCGGTTCGCGGCGTCGCCCGAGTACGGCAGCAACGTGTCGCAATGCGCGACACCCTCCGGTCGCGTCTGCCTGCCCGCGCTCGCGACGGGGTCTCTCGCCCGCTTTGCCCTTCGCGACATCGCTGCGATTCGGACCACATCGCGTGCCGCACGCTCCATGGCGCGATCCACACAGTCCGACTCGCGAGCGGCCGATCCCCGGTGCGAAAACAGCACGGCTGTAACGTGCTCGCCCTAACCTTCCACCGGAAACCTGACGAAGGAAGCCGACATGCCCGCAGCCGTCCTCTCCCGACTGGCCATCGCGATCGCGATCGCGATCGGCGGGGTCGCAAGCGCCGCAGAGGCGCAGTCGTCGAACGTCACCCTCTACGGACGCCTCAACCTGGATGTCGAGTACGTGCGCGGCCTCACCACCGGGGGCGACGACAGCTGGCGTACGCCCGTCAGCTCCAACTCGTCGCGCTTCGGCCTGCGCGGCACCGAGGAGCTGGGCGGCGGGCTCTCGGCCGTTTTCCAGATCGAGTCGAGCGTGAGCGCGGACGCCGGCGGCGGCGCGATCGCCGGCCGGGACACCTGGCTCGGCCTGCGCGGCGAATGGGGCACGGTCCGCATGGGCTACATGAAGACACCCTACGACGCCGTCAACGGCGTGTTCGGCAACACGCCCACGTTCACGAGCTCGATCCTCGACACCGAGTCGGTGTGGGGCAACGGCAGCAGCCTGTCGGGCGGCGGGTTCCCCTACCGCGCGGCGAACACGATCCGCTACGACTTTCCCGGCCGCTACATCCAGGGCCTCAACTGGGGCGTCCAGTACTCCCTAGCCGAGCGGGACTCGTCGAGCGGGACGTTCTCGTTCGGCGGCACCTGGACCTCGGGCCCCTGGCAGCTCGGCGGGGTCTATCAGTACAACAACGAGGCGCGCGCCGCCGACCTCGACGACTGGGGCTATTCGCTCGCCGGCGCCTACAAGTTCGGCGTCTTCCGCGTCGCCGGGGTATGGGAGCAGTTGAGGTACGACACCCCCACCGGCAGCCTGAAGCGCGACTTCTGGGGGGTGAGCGGAACGGTCGACGTCGGCCCCGGGCAGATCTACGCGTGGTATGGCCGGGCCAACGACGGCAAGGGCAGCGCGGCGACCGGCGAGCGTGTCGGCGGCCTCGCCAGGGGTGGCGACACGTCGGCCCACCACTACGAGATCAGCTACACCTACCCGTTGTCGAAGCGCACCTCGGCCTACGTGGGCTACGTGAAGATCGACAACGATCGCAACGCCTCGTACAACTTCGCGACCAACGCCATCGGTAGCCTGGCGGTAGGCGGCAAGCCCGAGGGGCTTCTCGTCGGGATGAACCACAACTTCTGATCGGTGCAGTTCAGCGCCTGCCACGGCGCCAGCGGGCGAGCGCCGCGAGGCGCGCGCGCCGCACGGCCAACGCGATCGCGCCGCTCCCGGCGGGCGCGCCGGCCTTGGCCGCCGCGGCGAGCGCGGCGTCGACGATGCCGCGCGACGGATACGGCGGCGCAGCGACCTCCGGGGCGCTCTGCGCGGACGCGCCGCCCGACGCGAACGCATCGCACTCGCAGGCGTCGACCAGGCCGGCGAGCCGCTCGGGGCGGCGGAATGCGTCCGCGGCGGCAAACAGCGCGAGCCACTCGGCGGGCCGCAGCGACAGCGCCCGGTGCACGTCCGCACGATGACGCACCGAGAGGCGGGCGAGGTCGCGGCACTCGGCGGGTGCGCGCAGGCGCTCGCTCACCGTCTCGGCGGCGCGCACGCCGCGCGCGAGCGCCGCACCGGAGGCGTCCGTGGCGAGGGGCAGCAGCAGCACCGCGTAGCGAACGGGCAGCGCAAAGGCGCGTGCTGCGGCATGGTCGAGCGCGCGCCGCAGATGTGCGCCGCGCTCGCCCGCGGCCTGCGCATCGAGCTCGGGCAGGAGCGCGGCGAGCGCCCCGCTCGCCTGCAGCGCGTCGACCATCCGCGACGGCCGCGACTCCCCGAGGCCTTTCGCGACTTCCTGCCAGACGCGCTCCGCCGCGAGCGTCGCAAGCTCCCCCGAGTCGACGATCGCGCGCATGAGCCGCATCGTCTCGGGAGCGATCGCGAAGCCGAGGCGCGCGGCGAAGCGCGCGACGCGCAGCACGCGCAGCGGGTCCTCGGCGAACGCGGGCGAGACGTGCCGAAGCACGCCGTCGCGAAGGTCGCGCTCGCCGCCGTAGGGGTCGATCAGCCGCCCGGCGTCGTCGCGCGCCATCGCGTTGATCGTGAGGTCGCGTCGCGACAGATCCTGCTCGAGGGTCACCTCGGGCGAGGCGAAGAACGCGAAGCCGCGGTGGCCGCTGCCCTCTTTGCGCTCGGTGCGCGCGAGCGCGTACTCCTCCTGCGTCTCCGGATGCAGGAACACCGGGAAGTCGCGGCCGACCGGGCGGAACCCGGACGCGAGCATGATCCCGGGGGTCGCGCCGACGACCACGTAGTCCCGGTCGGCGACCTCGCGGCCGAGGAGCTCGTCGCGCACCGATCCGCCGACGAGGTAGATGCGCACCGGCTGCGGCAGGGGCTTCGCCATCGGGGATCGGGCGCCGGAGCGGCGCGGCGTCGGGCCGCGGGCGCTAGCGCCCGCCCTGCGCGCGGAAGTCGTCGTAGGGGCTGCGGACCGACGTGGGCGCGAGGTAGCCCGGCGCCACGTCCTCGAGCGCCGCCGGCGCGATGCCGAACACCGGCGGGAAGGGGCAGCCGCAGACGTTGTCCTGCGTCATCGAGGCCAGGTTGTCGCGCGTCATCAGCGGGCCGGGGAGCATCTCGAGGACGCGCGCCTGCAGCGACGCGAGGCCCGGCCCGAGCGCGACGATCGGCCGCGCGTATCCGGTGATCTCGCCGACCTTCGCGACCAGTTCGCGCAGCGCATAGACCGTCGGGCCGCAGAGGTCGTAGCGCTGCCCGATCGTCGCCGGATCGTCCACGGCCTTCGCGAAGCAGTGGGCGACGTCGCCGATCCACACCGGCTGGAAGCGGGCGTTCGCCGACGCGAGCGCGACCACCGGCGCCAGGCGAACGAGCGTCGCAAACATCGACAGGAACGAGTCGCCGCGGCCGAAGATCACGCTCGGCCGGAAGATCGTCCAGTCGAGGCCCGAGTCCGTGACCAGCGCCTCGGCCTCGCCCTTCGAGCGCTGGTAGCGGCTCGGCCCGTCGGGCGCGGCGTTGAGCGCGCTCATGTGCACGAGGCGCCGGACGCCGGCCTCCCCGCACGCGGCGATCGCGTTCAGGACGAGGTCGACGTGCGCGCGCGCAAAGGTCTCGCGGCCGCGCTCGTGCAGGATGCCGACCAGGTTCACGACGGCGTCCGTGCCCCGCGCGAGCTTCGCGAGCGACGCACGGTCGTGCACGTCCGCCTCGACGATCGTGCAGGTGGGCAGCAGGAACAGCTCGCGGGCGCGGTCGCGGCGGCGCGTGGGCACGACGACCCGATGGCCGGCGGCCACGAGCTTCGGCACGACGTGGCCGCCGACGAAGCCGCTGCCGCCGAGCACCAGGACGGTCTTGCTCATGGTTCCGCCGATCAGGGCGTGCCGGCGAGCGCGTTGCCGTTGGCGCCGCGCGGGGCGACGGTGGCAAGCCGTGCGGTCAGGCTCTGCGCCGGCCGGCCCAGGCTGTGCGAGTACACCATCAGGTTGGCGAGGACCTTCTTCACGTAGTCGCGCGTCTCGTTGAACGGAATCGTCTCGACCCAGGCCGCGCCCTCGAGCGGCGCGGCCGGGCGCCAGGCCTGGGCGCGTCCCGGACCCGCATTATAGGCGGCGGCCGCGAGCGCGGGCTGGTTGTCGAGCCGCTCGAGCACGTGCCGGAAGTAGAACGCCCCGTAGCGCGTGTTGAGCTCCGGGTCCGTGATCTGCGACGGCCGGAAGCCGGTGTCGCCCAACTGCTTCGCGATCCAGCGCGCGGTCGCCGGCATGATCTGCATCAGCCCCTGCGCGCCGGCCGAGGAGACGATGTCGGCGACGAAGCGCGACTCCTGACGGGCGACGGCGAACAGCACGGCCTCGTCGACGTCGTTGGCCTTCGCCGCCGCGCCGAACTGCAGCGGATAGGGGGTCGGGTACCGCAACGCGAAATCGTGCCGGGCCACGGTGCGGTCGGCGGTGTTGATCGCGCGGTCGTGGAGCCCCTGCCGGCGCGCGTATTCGGCAGCAATGAGCAGGAGCTCGTCGGGCGCGTTGCGCAGCACCGGAATCCACTCGCGCAGCGACTCCGCGCGAAGGCCGAGCTGCGCGAGCTTCACCACGCGCACCACCGGGGCCCTCGCGCCGAACGCGGCGATGTCCTCGGGCGACGGGGGCGCCGCCCGCTCGGGGATCGCGAGCGGCACGCCGAGCGTCTCCGCGGACAAGAGCCCGTAGAAGTGGAACGACTTCGCGAGCTCGGCGTGAAGTCGCTTCGCTTCCTCGGCGCGGCCGGCCGCGGCGTGCGCGCGCGCCCGCCAGTACTGCCACGCCGGGTCCTGCGCGAGGGCCGCCGGCATCGCGTCGATCGCCGCCGCGACGTCGCCCATGTCCTGCGCGCGCAGCGCCGCGCGCACGCGCCACGCGTGCTGCTCGTCGGAGAGCGCGGTGCCCGCGGCTTCGCGGTACCAGACGTTGGCGTCCGGCACGTGCTGCCGCGCCGCGTGGAACGCGATGCGGCCGTTGCCGTAGCTGCGCTCCGCCTCGGGCAGGAGCGGCCGCACCTTCACCCAGGCGATGCGCGCCGCCTGCGGATCCTTGCGCGCGGCGCGCTCGACCGCGTAGAGCGCGAGCTCGCGTCCCGACGGCTGCTTCAGCGCGAACTCGGCACGGTCGAGCGCGGCGAGCGGATCGCGCTCGACGCGGGCGAAGTCGCGCTCGGCGATCCGCTCGCGCGGCGGCAGCGCGGTTCCGATCGCCTGCGCGAGGCGGACGTTGCCGTTCGCGGCGGCGAGTCGCATGCGCACGATGCGGTCGGCGGTCGACAGATCCCCCTTCGCGATCAGCGCGTCGAAGAGCGGCGCGCAGGACTCGGGCTGCGAGCGCCCGGTGAACCACAGCGGCTTCACCGCGACGAGCGCCGCGTCGCCCTCGGCCTGGCGGCGGAACTGCGCGGCGAAGCAGGCGAGCTCGACGTCCTCGCTCGCGGTCTTCGGGAGCTCCTCGCCGAACGTGTCCCAGCGGCTGCGCAGCGCGAGCGACTTGAGCCAGGCGACGCGCAACTCGTCGGTGAGCGGGCCGCCCGACTCGCTCGCGAGGAACGCCCTGATCGCGCCCTCGTCCGCCGTGTCCACGCGCAGCCGCAGCTGCCAGTAACGGACGTACGGCTCGAGCACGTGGCCGGCGAGCCTCGGCGCGAGGCCGTCCAGCGCCGCGCGGTCCGAGCGGTCGTAGGCGGCCTTCGCGGCGAGGAAATCCGCGTCGGACTGGGCGGCGGCGCGAGGAATGGAGGCGACGCCGGCGGCCAGCGCGGCGGCAACGACGAGAACGGCGATCGGGCTTCGAAGCGACATCGGGACGCTATTCTGATCGATCGGAACGGTTGGCGACAGGGAAGAGACAGCAATCGGCATGCCGAGGGGACTACGCGGGAGCCCTCGCCCGCCGTCGGGCCGCGGCCCCGGCGGACACGCGATGCTAGAATCGACCGCGGCGACGCCGGATCGTTCGTCTTCGCCGTCGCGGGGACTTCCATGCCACAACGCAAATCGGCCGCGCCGCTCGTCGGCGTCGTGATGGGCAGCGACAGCGACTGGGACGTGATGCGCCACGCGGTCGCGCAGCTCGAGGCGATGGGCGTTCCCCACGAGGCGCGCGTGGTGTCGGCGCACCGCATGCCCGACGACATGTTCGAGTACGCGGAGGACGCCGCGTCGCGCGGCCTGCGCTGCATCATCGCCGGCGCGGGCGGCGCCGCCCACCTGCCCGGCATGCTGGCCGCGAAGACCACGGTTCCGGTGCTCGGCGTGCCGGTGCCGTCCAGGTACCTGCGCGGCGAAGACTCGCTGCTGTCGATCGTGCAGATGCCGAAGGGCGTCCCGGTGGCGACGTTCGCGATCGGCGAGGCGGGCGCCGCGAACGCGGGACTCTTCGCCGCCGCGATGATCGCCGCTGCCGATCCGGCGGTCGCGAAGCGGCTGGCCGCGTTCCGCCAGAAGCAGACGGCCGCCGCGCGGGCGATGCGGGTGCCCGCCGCACCGCCAAAGCCGGAGTGAGTCACCTGGCGAAGAAGGGGGCGGCGCGCGACGTGCGGCGCGGGGCCCTGCAAAGCGGGGAGCGGACAGACGCGATGCCTGGCCGCGATCGCCGCCCGGGCGCGACATGACGACGAAGCCCGACGACACGCCGATACCGCCGGGCCAGTGGCTGGGCCTGCTGGGCGGCGGCCAGCTCGGCCGCATGTTCTGCATGGCCGCACAGAGCCTCGGCTACCGGGTCGCCGTGCTCGACCCGGGCGCGGACAGCCCTGCCGGCAACGTCGCGGACCGGCACGTCCACGCCGACTATCTCGATCCCGCGGGGCTCGCCCGCCTGTCGGCGATCGCGCGCGCCGCAACGACGGAGTTCGAGAACGTCCCGGCGGCGGCGCTCGAGTTCCTCGCGCGGAGCGCCCGCGTCTCGCCGGACGCGTCGAGCGTCGCGATCGCGCAGGACCGCATCCGCGAAAAGGCCTTCCTGCGCAACAGCGGCTTCGAGGTCGCCCCGTTCGCCGTGCTCGCCTCGGCGCACGACGCCGCGTCGGCCGACCCCGCGCTGCTGCCGGGGATCGTCAAGAGCGCGCGCCTGGGCTACGACGGCAAGGGCCAGGTGCGCGTCGCGAACGCCAGCGCCGTCGCGGATGCGTACCGCGCGCTCGGCGGCGTGCCGTGCGTGATCGAGCGCTTCGTCGACCTCGCCTGCGAGGTGTCGGTGATCGTCGCGCGCGACGGCCGCGGCGCGACCACCACCTGGCCCGTCGCGGAGAACCGCCACCGCGATGGCATCCTCGACGTGTCGATCGTCCCGGCGCGCGTGCCCGGGGCGCTCGCGGCACGTGCGCGCGACGTGGCGACGCGCGTGGCGAGCGCGCTCGACTACCGCGGCGTGCTCTGCGTCGAGATGTTCGTGACCCGGGACGGTGCGCTGCTGGTGAACGAGATCGCCCCGCGCCCGCACAACAGCGGCCACTACACGATCGACGCCTGCGTCACCTCGCAGTTCGAGCAGCAGGCGCGCGTGCTCGCCGGGCTTCCGCTCGGCGACACGCGCCAGCACGAGCCGGCGGTGATGGTCAACCTGCTGGGCGACCTCTGGTTCGACGGGCTCGCCGCGACTGCGCCGCGGGAGCCCGACTGGCGGGCGGTGCTTGCGCATCCGCAGGCGAAGCTCCATCTCTACGGCAAGTCCGAGCCGCGACGCGGCCGCAAGATGGGGCACGTCACCTGCCTCGCGCCGACGCAGGACGAGGCGCTCGCCGTGGCGAGGGCGATCCGGGGCTCGCTCGCCATTCCCGGTGCCGACCTGCTCTGAGCCTCCCGGCGCGGTGGCGCCGGGCACCTCCGCGGACGCGCCCACGGCGAAGCCCCTCGCGGGGGTGCGCGTGCTCGACCTGTCGCGGCTGCTGCCGGGGCCGGTGTGCACGCTCTACCTCGCCGACCTCGGCGCCGACGTCGTCAAGGTCGAGGACACCGGCGCCGGCGACTACGCGCGCGCGTTGGGATCGCGCGGCGCCGCGCCGAGCGCGTTCTTTCGCGCGGTGAACCGCAACAAGCGCTCGCTCGCGATCGACCTCAAGGACCCGCGCGGCCGCAAGGCGTTCCTCGCGCTCGCGCGCGGGGCCGACGTGGTCGTCGAGAGCTTCCGGCCCGGGGTGGTCGACGCGCTCGGCGTCGGGTACGCCGCGCTTCGCGAGGCGAACCCGCGCGTCGTGCTCGCCTCGATCAGCGGCTACGGGCAGGACGGGCCGCGCGCGGCGATGGCCGGCCACGACATCAACTATCTGGGCTACGCCGGCATCCTCGACCAGACCGGGGTCGCCGGCGGTGCGCCGGCGCTGTGCAACCTGCAGGTCGCGGACCTGCTCGGGGGCGCGGCGAGCGCCGCGATCGCGATCCTCGCCGCGCTGCTGCGCGCGCAGCGCTGCGGCGTGGGTGCGCGCATCGACGTCGCGATGGCCGACGCCGCGCTCGCGCACAACATCTTCGCGCTGCACGCCCTCGAACAGTGGGGCGCGACGCGCCCGCGCGGCGAGGACCTCCTGACCGGCGGCGTGCCGTCGTACGGGGTCTACGGGACGTCCGACGGCCGCTGGCTCGCGGTGGGCGCGCTCGAGGACAAGTTCTGGCGCCTCCTGTGCGCGACGCTCGGCCGCGAGGACCTCGCGGGCTCCGGACTCGCCACCGGCCCCGAAGGCCGCCGGGTGCGGCGCGAACTCGAGACGGTGTTCGCCGCCCGGCGCCTCGCGCACTGGCAGCGGGTGTTCGCCGAGGTCGACTGCTGCGTGACCCCGGTGCTCACGCTCGACGAGGCGCTTCGCGACCCGCAGTTCGCCGCGCGCGGCATGGTGATCGCGGCGGACGGCGCGCGCGCCTTCGCGCCGCCGTTTCGCCTCGAGGACGCGCCGTTCGAGGCCCGTCGCGCGCCCGCGCAGGGCGAGCACAGCGCGGAGGTGCTGCGCGAGGCCGGGCTCGGCGCGGCGGACGTCGACGCGCTCGTCGCCGCCGGCGTCGTCCGCTGAGGCGCGCGGAGGCGTTCCACGCGATCGGCGTCGCGTCGCCGTCAGCGGGCGGTTCCGACGACCCGCGTGCGCGGCCGTCGCGCGGGATCCGGCCGCGCGGCGCGCCGCTTCGCGCCCTCCGGCAGCGACGCCACCCGCTCGTACTCGGGATCGTCGAACCGGCACCCGGCGAGCGCGTAGTCGCGCGCCATCTCGGTCGCGTCCGCGCCCCAGAACAGCGCCTCGCCGATGGCGAGCGTCGGCACGCCGAACACGCCGCGTGCGATCGCCTCGTCGGTGTTTCTGCGCAAGGCGTCCTTCACGTCGGCCGAGCCGATCCGCGCCTGCGCGTCGGGCACGCCGAGGTCGTGCGTCAACTCGTGCCACTCGATCGGCAGGTCCGGCAGCCGCCCGTCGCGCCAGACGAAGCGGAAGATCCGGTGCACGGCATCGGGCGCGCAGTCGCAGGCGATCGCAAGGCGCAGAAGCGGCAGCGGATTGAACGGGTGCTCGTGGGGGAACTTGAGCGGGATTCCCGTGCGCCTCGCCTGCCAGACGACGTGACGGTAGGTGAAGGCGCGCTTGGCGGGAATCTCCGCCGGCCCCTTGTGCCCGTGCGCATCGAGGAGCGCGGCGAAGAGCACCGGCCGGTAGCGGATGCGCAGCACCGGGGCGAGCGAGGCGAGCCGTTCGCTCGCGAGGTAGGCGAACGGCGAGACGAAGTCGAAGTACCAGTCGGCGGCAGGCACGGGCGGGTCAGGCCGGGCGGCGGCGCGCGGGGAGCGCCGCCACCACCGCGCGCTTCTCGTCGTCGGTGAATCCGACCCAGCCGGCGATCTCGTCGAGCGAGCGGTAGCAGCCCGTGCAGAGCTCCGTGCGCGGGTCGATCGCGCACACGCTGATGCACGGCGAGGCGACGCCGTCCTTCGGCGCGTCGGTCACGCGCGCGCGTCCGGCGCTCAACGCCGCCCCCGCATTTTCCGGTGCCTCATGCGCCGACGCCCTCGCGCACGTCGAGCGCGCGCCCGGCGCGCGAGCCGGTCGGCCGGCCGAGGTGCGCCGAGATGAAGCGTCCCGCCTCGCGCAGCTTCCCGAGGTCGATGCCGGTCTCGATGCCGAGGCCGTGGAGCATGTAGACGACGTCCTCGGTGGCGACGTTGCCGGTCGCGCCCTTCGCGTACGGGCAGCCGCCGAGCCCCGTGACGCTGGTGTCGAACGTCGCGATGCCGAGCTCGAGGCACGCGTAGACGTTGGCGAGCGCCTGGCCGTAGGTGTCGTGGAAGTGCCCGCTGACGTCCGCGACCGGATACACGGCGAGCGCGGCGGCCATCGCCCGCTGCACCGCCGCCGGCGTGCCGACGCCGATCGTGTCGGCGACGCCGACGTGCTGCACCCCGATGTCGCGCATCAGTCGCGCGACGTAGCCGACGGCCTCGGGCGCGACCTCGCCCTGGTACGGGCAGCCGAGCGCGCAGGAGATTGCGCCGCGAACGTGCATGCCGGCCTCGCGCGCCGCCGTCACCACCGGCCGGAAGCGCTCGATCGACTCGGCGATCGAGCAGTTGATGTTCTTCTGCGAGAACGCCTCGCTCGCCGCACCGAACACGACGACTTCGCCGGCCCGCGCCGCCAGCGCCCCCTCGAAGCCCTTCATGTTGGGCACGAGCACCGAGTAGACCACCCCGGGCCTGCGGCGGATCCGCGCCATCACCTCCGCGGCGTCGGCCATCTGCGGCACCCACTTCGGCGACACGAACGACGTCGACTCGACGTTGGTCACGCCCGCGTCGGCGAGGCGCTCGATCAGCGCGACCTTGACGTCGGTCGGCACGATCGCCTTCTCGTTCTGCAGCCCGTCGCGCGGTCCGACGTCGACGATGCGGACGCGCTGCGGCAGGGACGTCGTGGCGGAGCGGCTCATGGTGCGGGCGTTCAGTAGGACCGCGTGCGGTCGATGGCCCCGGTGACGGGGAGGCCGCGCTCGAGCGCGCGGATCTTGCCGGCGACCTGCTCGACCGAGGGCGACACCAGCGTGCGCCCGGAGACGTGCGGCGTGATCTCGATCCGCGGATGATGCCAGAACGGGTGGGCGGGCGGCAGCGGCTCCTCGACGAAGACGTCGAGCATCGCGCCGCCGAGGTGGCCCGCGTCGACCAGCGCGAGCAGGTCGTCGTCGACCACGAGCCCGCCGCGCGCAAGGTTGACGAGCCACGCGCCCTGCGGCAGCCGCGAGAGCGCCCGCCGGTCGAGCAGCCCCTCGGTCGCCGGCGTGCGCGGCAGCAGCACGATCGCGACGCGGCACTGCGGCAGCAGCGCGCGCAGGCCGTCGGGTCCGGACAGCGTGGTCACGCCCTCGATCGTCCTGGCGCCGCGGCTCCAGCCCAGCACCGGGAAGCCGAGGTCGCGCAGCGTTACGGCGACGCGCTGCCCCAGCACGCCGAGGCCGAGCACGCCGACGCGGAACGCCGCCTTGTCGGCGCGCGGCCGCGGCGACCAGCGTCGCGCCCGCTGGTCGTCGGCGTAGTGCGGAAAGTCGCGGAACACGCGCAGCACCGCATAGGCCGCGTACTCGGCCATCTGCTCGGCCATACCCGCATCCTCGAGCCGGATCAAGGGGACGGCGCGGGGGAGCGGCGGCAGGCGCAGGAACGCGTCGACGCCCGCACCGAGGTTGAACACCGCCTTGACGCGCGACAGCGTCTCGACGTGCTCGGGTCCCGGTGACAACACGACCGCATAGTCGAAGCGCGCACCGGCCGGCACCGGCCACGGCACGACGTCGGCCTCCGGCAGCGCGCGCGCGAACGCCTCGCGCCACGCGCCCCCGTCCCGCCCGGACACGTACAGCAGGATCCGCACGCGTGCCCTCAGGCCGGCGGGTCCTCGAGGTCGACCAGGTCCGCGCCTTCGCTCACGCGCTCGCCGACCGCGCAGTTCACCGCGACGACGACGCCGGGCGCCGGCGCGACGATCGTGTGCTCCATCTTCATCGCTTCGAGCACGACGAGGGGTGCCCCCTTCGCCACGCGGTCGCCGGGCTTGACGTGAACCGCCACGATCGCGCCCGACATCGGCGCCGCAAGGTGCCCCGCGTGCTCCTGCACCTCCCCCGCGTGCGCGAGAGGATCGACGAGCCGCAGGCGCCGGCGCATGCCGGCAACGAACACCATCCGCTCCTCGCCGTCCTCCACGACGGCGGCGTCCAGGCGCGCGCCGTCGGCATCGATCGCGAGCCGGACGCCGGACGACGTCCAGGCGACGTCCAGCGCGCGCGCCGGCAGCACGACCTGCGCGGCACCCTCGCCCGAGGGATGCACGACGGTCTCCCAGGTCCGCTCGCCGTCGCCGAACACCGCCGCGACCCCGAGCGGCGCGCGGTTCGGCCACCACCCGTCGCTCGCATCCCACGGCGAGTGCGGGTCGGCGGCGCGCGACGCGCCGGCCCTAACCCTCGCGCGAAGCGCCTCGTACTCGGCCAGCGCCGCGGCGACGAGCACCTCGTCGGGCACCGCGCCGGCCGGCGGAAACAGCGCCTCGCGGTGCCGGTCGATCAGCCCGGTGTCGACGCGCCCACTCGCGAACGCCTCGTGCGCGACGATGCGCTCGAGGAGCGCCGCGTTGGTGGCCACGCCCGCGACCTCGCAGGCGCGAAGCGCGGTCGACATCGCCGCGCAGGCGGCCGCGCGGTCCTCGCCCCACACGATCACCTTGGCGAGCATCGGGTCGTAGTACGGACTCACCTCGTCGCCGGCGCGAAAACCCGTGTCGACGCGCACGCGCGCGCTCGTGTCGGGCATGCGCCAGTGGCGGATCGTGCCGATCGACGGCAGGAAGCCGCGATCCGGGTCCTCGGCGTAGAGCCGCGCCTCGATCGCGTGGCCGCACAGGGCCAGTGCGTCCTGCGCGAGGGGCAGCGGCTCGCCCGCGGCGACCTTGAACTGCCACTCGACGAGGTCGAGGCCGGTCACCATCTCGGTCACCGGGTGCTCGACCTGCAACCGCGTGTTCATCTCCATGAAGAAGAACGTGCCATCCTGCTCGGCCATGAACTCCACCGTGCCCGCGCCGACGTAGCCGATCGCCCTCGCCGCCGCGACCGCGGCCTCGCCCATCGCGCGGCGTCGCTCCGGCGTCATCCCGGACGCGGGCGCCTCCTCCAGCACCTTCTGGTGGCGTCGCTGCACCGAGCAGTCGCGTTCGAACAGGTGGACCGCGTTGCCGTGCGTGTCGGCGAACACCTGGATCTCGATGTGGCGCGGCGAGGTCAGGTACTTCTCGACCAGCACGCGGTCGTCGCCGAACGAGGCCTTCGCCTCGCGGCGCGCCGAGGAGAGCGCGGCGTCGAACTCGCCCGCGTCGTGGGCGATCTTCATGCCCTTGCCGCCGCCGCCGGCGGTCGCCTTGATCAGCACCGGGAAGCCGATCTTCGCCGCCTCCCGGGCGAGCCGCCGCGGATCCTGGTCGTCGCCGTGGTAGCCAGGCACCAGCGGCACGTGCGCGCGTCCCATGATCGACTTCGCCGCGGACTTGGATCCCATCGCCGCGATCGCCGACGGCGGCGGGCCGATGAACACGACGCCCTCGCGCGCGCACGCCTCGGCGAAGTCCTCGTTCTCGGACAGGAAGCCGTAGCCGGGATGGACGGCTTCCGCGCCGCAGGCCTTCGCGACCGCGAGGATGCGCTCGCCGGCGAGGTAGCTCTCGCGCGGCGGCGGCGGGCCCAGGCGAAAAGCCTCGTCGCAGGCCTCGACGTGCAGCGCGCGCGCGTCGGCGTCGGAGTAGACGGCGACGGTGGCGATGCCCAGCCGGCGCGCGGTGCGGGCGACGCGCACGGCGATCTCGCCGCGGTTCGCGATCAGGATCTTGCGGAACATGGCGGCGACGTCCTCAGGAGCCCGGCAGCGGTGGCGCGCCGGCGTCGCCGCCGAACGGGTCGCGCAGCCGGCGGAACAGCCGCGCGAGGAAGCGCCACACCTTCGGGATCAGCCAGAGCGTGAACAGCACGAGGAGCGCGAGCACGGCGAGCGCGACCGCCGGGTGCTCCCACGCGAGCCAGAGCACGACGCCCACCGCCAGGTCCTCCCCGAACGACGCCGCCCAGTTCGAGAAAGGTTCGGGCGAGGTGTTGATCGCCATGCGGCTTCCGGCCTTCGCCATGTGGCTGCCCGCCGCGAGCGTGCCGCCGAGGATCGCCGCGGCGAGCGCGGTTGCGCCCGAGGCGTCGCCGAAGACGCTCGCCGCGAGCGCCGCGCCCGCGGGAATGCGCACGAAGGTCTGCAGCGTGTCCCAGAACGAGTCGAACACCGGCACCTTGTCGGCGACGAACTCGACCGCGAACATCGCGAACGACGCGACCAGCACGTAGGGATGCGCGAGCAGTGCAAGCCCGCCCGGCAGAGGGATCCACCCGAGGTGGCCCAGCCCCCCGACGATGAACAGCACCGCGTAGAGGCGGATCCCGCTCGCCCAGCCGAGCGCGCCGGCAAGCGCGACCAGCTCCCAGGTGTCGAAGCTCGCGAGCGGGTCCATCGCCTACTTGCGCTTCTTGCGCAGGCCCTCGGGCACCCACGCGGGGGAGCGGTGGCCGAGGAACGCCGCGATGCCCTCGCGCGCCTCGTCGCTGGCGCGCACCGTCGCGATGCGCTCGGCGGTGTCGGCGACGACCCGCTCGTCGATCGGCCGGTGGGCGACCGCGCGCGTGAGCGCCTTGCACGCGGCCTGCGCGTGCGGGCCCGCGACCATCAGGTGGCCGAGCAGTTCGTTGACACGCTCGTCGAGCGCCTCGAGCGACGGCACGATGTCGTGCACGAGGCCGACGCGATAGGCCTCGGCCGCGTCGAAGCGCTCGGCGGTGAGGAAGTAGCGGCGCGCCGCGCGCGCGCCGATCGCCTCGATCACGTACGGACCGATCGTCGCCGGGATCAGGCCGAGCTTCGCCTCCGACAGCGCGAACGTCGCCTCCATCGCGGCGACCGCGATGTCGCAGCAGGCGACGAGCCCGACGCCGCCGCCGTAGGCGGGGCCATGCACGCGCGCGATCGTCGGCTTCGGCAGCGACGCGAGCGCCTGCAGCAGTCGCGCGAGCGCCCGCGCGTCGCCGACGTTCTCTTCGTACGAGAAGCCCGCCATGCGCTCCATCCACGCGAGGTCGGCGCCGGCGCAGAAGCTCTCGCCGGCCCCGAGCAGCACGACCGCGCGCAAGCGGGGCGTGTCGGCGATGGTGGCGAGCGCCTGCGTGAGCTCGGCGATCATCGCCTCGTCGAAGGCATTGTGGCGATCGGGGCGGTTCAGCGTCACCAGCGCGACGCCGTTGCGCTCGGCGACCTCGATCGACCGGAACGCGGGCATCGCCGGCGCGACCGCCGGTTCGGGAGTCTTCGTCCTGCGCGTCATCCTGTCCTCGTCACGTCACATCCGGAATACGCCGAAGCGCGTCGGCTCGGCCGCGCGGTTCTGGGCGGCGGAGAGCGCGAGCCCGAGCACGCGCCGCGTGTCCGCCGGGTCGATCACGCCGTCGTCCCACAGCCGCGCGCTTGCGTAATAGGGATGGCCCTCGCGCTCGTACTGGTCGCGGATCGGCGCGCGGAAGCGGGCCTCCTCCTCCTCGCTCCAGGCGCCGCCGGCGGCCTCGATCGCGTCCCGGCGCACGGTGGCGAGCACGGTCGCCGCCTGCTCGCCGCCCATCACCGAGATGCGGGCGTTGGGCCACATCCAAAGGAAGCGCGGCTCGAACGCGCGGCCGCACATCCCGTAGTTGCCCGCGCCGTAGCTGCCGCCGATGATCACCGTGAACTTCGGCACCTTCGCGCAGGACACCGCGGTGACCATCTTCGCGCCGTCCTTGGCGATGCCGCCCGCTTCGTACTTCTGCCCGACCATGAAGCCGGTGACGTTCTGCAGGAACACGAGCGGCGTGCCGCGCTGCGCGCAGAGCTCGATGAAGTGCGCGCCCTTCTGCGCCGACTCCGAGTAGAGCACGCCGTTGTTGGCGACGATCCCCACCGGGTAGCCGTGGATGCGCGCGAAGCCGGTGACGAGCGTGGTGCCGTAGCGCGCCTTGAACTCGTCGAGCTCGCTCGCATCGACCACGCGCGCGATCACCTCCCGCACGTCGTAGGGCTTGCGGATGTCCGCGTTGATGACGCCGTGGAGCTCGGCCGGGTCGTAGCGCGGCTCGACCGGCACGCGGAGCTCGAGGCTCGTGCGCTTCGGCCGGTTGAGGTTCCCGACCAGCGAGCGCGCGATCGCGAGCGCGTGGCGGTCGTTCTGCGCGAAGTGGTCGGCGACGCCCGAGACGCGGGTGTGCACGTCGGCGCCGCCAAGCGCCTCCGCGCTCACGATCTCGCCGGTCGCCGCCTTCACGAGCGGCGGCCCCCCGAGGAAGATCGTGCCCTGCTCGCGCACGATGATCGACTCGTCGGCCATCGCCGGCACGTAGGCGCCGCCGGCGGTGCACGAGCCCATCACCACGGCGATCTGCGGGATGCCCTCGGCGGACATCGTCGCCTGGTTGTAGAAGATGCGCCCGAAGTGGTCGCGGTCGGGGAAGACGTCGGTCTGGTTCGGCAGGTTGGCGCCGCCCGAGTCGACCAGATAGACGCAGGGCAGGCCGTTCTGCCGGGCGATCTCCTGCGCGCGCAGGTGCTTCTTCACCGTCATCGGGAAGTAGGTGCCTCCCTTGACCGTGGCGTCGTTGCACACGACAAGGCACTCGCGACCCGAGACCCGGCCGATGCCGGTGATGATCCCGGCGGCGGCGATGTTGTCGCCGTACATGCCGAAGGCCGCGAGCTGCGAGAGCTCCAGGAAGGGGCTTCCCGGGTCGATCAGGGCGCGCACGCGCTCGCGCGGCAGCAGCTTGCCGCGCGCGACGTGCTTCGCGCGGGCGGACGCGCCGCCGCCCTCCTCGATCGCCGCGACCGTCGCGCGCAGGTCGGCGACCAGCGCGCCCATCGCCTCGCGATTGGCGGCGAACACGGGGCCGCGGGAGTCGAGCCTCGATTCGATGGCCGGCATGGTTCGAGAGTGTAGCGAGTCCCGGAACGGGCAGGCGCGAAGCCGGTCAGCGGCCTCGCGGCAGCGGCGACCACAGCTCGATCGTGCGGCCGGCGGGGTCGGCGAAGTGCGCGACGCGCTGCATCCACGTCGGCTGGTCGTGGGGCGTCGTGAGCCGGCGGACGCCCCGCGCGGCGAGCCGCGCCGCCTCGGCGTCGACGTCGGCGACCCGCAGGCACAGCACGAGGTTGTCGCCGGCGGTCGTGCCGGCGGGCGCGCCGAGCACCTGCCCCATCAGGTCGGCGCGGTAGAACGCGAGGCGCGAGCCGCCGGTGTCGAACTCGGCGTAGACGCCCGGCACGTCGACGACCTGCGCGAGGCCGACGACGTCGCGATAGAACGCCGCCGGCGCGGCGACGTCGGCGACCAGGAAGCGAAGGTGTGACAGCGACATGGCGGCCCCCTCAGAATCCGCCGGCGGCGAGCCAGCGCTCGACCTGCGGCAGGCGGTCGACGCCCCAGAACGGCTCGCCGTCGACGACGAAGAACGGCGAGCCGAAGACGCCGGCGGCGATCGCCTGCGCCACCTCGCCCTTGAGCGCCTCCTTGACCGCGGGGTCGTCGACCGCGGCACGGGCCGCCGCCGCGTCCGCCCCGGCCGCGCCGGCGACCTCCGCGGCGACGGCGGGGTCGGAGATGTCGCGGTCGTCGACGAAGTAGGCGCGGTAGAGCGCCTTCGCCACGCGCGCCGCGAGCGCCGGGTCGCGCGCGCGGAGCGACAGCACGATGCGCGACGGCGTCTGCGCCGGGATCGGGAAGCGTGACGGCATGCGGAACGGGACCCCGTGGAAGCGGGCGCTGCGCGCAAAGTCGTGCTTCGAGTACGCGCCCTTCATCGGCACCTCGGTGAGCGGCGCGCCGCCCGTCTCCTTGAAGATCACGCCGAGGAGCAGCGGACGCCAGTGCACCTCGCGGCCGTGCCGCGCGGCGAGCGGATCCACGAGCTCCGAGGCGAGGTAGCCGTAGGGCGACGAGAAGTCGAACCAGAAGTCGATCGGCGTGGGCATCGTGCGGGCTCCTTGCGCGCGGGGCCGGGCGGAGGGGGGGGTGGGCGGCGGGGGGGCGAGCGCCTACAGCGAGCGGCCGATCACGAGGCGCTGGATGTCGCTCGTGCCCTCGTAGATCTGGCAGACGCGCACGTCGCGCCAGATGCGCTCGAC
>Ga0114939_10000654_pt1 | contig 28776 bp, 19 predicted proteins | sample AshMeaCrysSpring_FD_87196 | JGI IMG/M metagenome (GOLD analysis project Ga0114939, IMG submission 87196) | Groundwater microbial communities from Big Spring, Nevada to study Microbial Dark Matter (Phase II) - Ash Meadows Crystal Spring | ecosystem: Environmental > Aquatic > Deep subsurface >...
ACACGACCTCGACGTGATCGCCGAGGCCGACTGGGTGATCGACCTCGGGCCGGAAGGCGGCGCCGCGGGCGGCTCGATCGTCGTGAGCGGCACGCCTGAGGCGGTGGCCGTGCTGTTTGAGCTGGCGACCGAGGTCAACAAGACCCGCTCGCTGCAGCTGGCCGGCCTGCTCAAAGCCCTGGGGGCGTGCCTGGGTCTGCTGCAGGACGAGCCGGATGCCTATCTCAAGGCCGGCTCGACGCTGGACGAGGCCGCCATCCAGGCGCAGATCGAGGCCCGGGCTGAAGCCAAGAAGGCGAAGAACTTTGCCGAGGCCGACCGCATCCGCAACGCACTGCTGGCCCAGGGCATCGTGCTCAAGGACTCGGCTGCCGGCACCACCTGGGAGGCGGCGCAATGAGGCCTGTGCCCATGATTCCGGCTGCGTGCCGGCGAAAGGCCTGACGTGGCAGCTGCCAAGAGCGTGGCGCCCAAGGTCTTCACGCCGGACTACTGGGAAGACGCCTGCAAGCACCTGATGAAGAAGGATCGGGTGATGAAGCGGCTCATCCCCCAGCATGGTGACGTTTGCCTGCAGACACGCGGCGACGCCTTCACCACACTGGCGCGCTCCATCGTCGGCCAGCAGATTTCGGTCAAGGCGGCGCAGTCGGTGTGGGAGCGTTTTGCCCTGTTGCCGAGGAAGATGACGCCGGCCAATGTACTTAAGCTGAAGGTGGACGACATGCGCGCCGCCGGCCTGAGCGCGCGCAAGGTCGAATACCTGGTGGACCTGGCGCTGCACTTCGACAACGGGCAGCTCCAGGTGTCCGCCTGGGCCGAGATGGACGACGAGGCCATCATCGCCGAGCTGGTGGACATTCGCGGCATCGGCCGCTGGACCGCCGAGATGTTCCTGATCTTCCACCTGATGCGGCCCAATGTGCTGCCGCTGGACGATCTGGGCCTGATCAACGGCATCAGCAAGAACTACTTTTCCGGCGAGGCGGTCAGCCGCAGCGACGCGCGCGAAGTGGCTGCCGCCTGGGCGCCCTATTGCAGTGTGGCGACTTGGTATATTTGGCGCTCCCTCGACCCCGTGCCGGTGGAATATTGAGTCGTGCGGCAAGCCGCCCCCGCCACCTGAAGGCCTGCGGTTCCGGCGCCCACGCGAAGAACAAGGAGTTAGTCGATGGCTAAGAAAACATTTCTCGATTTCGAGCAACCGATTGCCGAACTCGAGGCCAAGATCGAAGAGCTGCGCTACGTGCAGAACGAATCCGCGGTGGACATCACCGAAGAGATCGACCAGCTCAGCAAGAAAAGCCTGCAGCTGACCAAGGATGTCTACAGCAACCTGACCCCTTGGCAGATCACCAAAATCGCGCGCCACCCCGAGCGCCCTTACACGCTGGACTACGTCAACGAGTTGTTCACCGATTTCGTCGAACTGCACGGCGACCGCCACTTTGCCGACGACCTGAGCATCGTCGGCGGCCTGGCGCGTTTCAATGGCAATGCCTGCATGGTGATCGGCCACCAGAAGGGTCGCGACACCAAGGAACGCGGCCTGCGCAACTTTGGCATGAGCAAACCCGAGGGCTACCGCAAGGCGCTGCGCCTGATGAAGACGGCCGAGAAGTTCAAGCTGCCGGTGTTCACCTTCGTCGACACCCCCGGCGCCTACCCCGGCATCGACGCCGAGGAACGCGGCCAGTCGGAAGCCATCGGCCGCAACATCTTCGAGATGGCGCAGCTGGAAGTGCCCATCATTACCACCATCATCGGTGAAGGCGGCTCCGGCGGCGCGCTGGCCATTTCCGTGGCCGACCAGGTGCTGATGCTGCAGTACTCGGTGTACTCGGTGATCAGTCCCGAAGGCTGCGCCTCCATCCTGTGGAAGACGGCCGACAAGGCGTCGGATGCGGCCGAGGCACTGGGCATTACCGCGCACCGCCTGAAGGCGCTCAACCTGGTGGACAAGATCGTCAACGAGCCGGTGGGCGGCGCCCACCGCGACCCGAAGCAGATGGCCGCCTTCCTCAAGCGCGCCCTCAACGATGCCTACCGCCAGGTGGCCGACCTCAAGGTCAAGGAGCTGCTGGAGCGCCGCTACGAGCGCCTGCAGAGCTATGGCCGATACACCGACACCAAGGCCAGCGGCAAGTAAGCCGGTCCCCAGCGCCCACCGGGCCGTGACATGAGCCAGACCCTGGCGCAGGCCCTGCACGACTTCGCGCCCGAGCTGCCGCTGGCCGTGGCCTACAGCGGCGGCGCCGACTCCACGGCCTTGCTGCTGGCCTGTGCCGAGCGCTGGCCGGGGCAGGTGGTGGCCTTTCACGTCCACCACGGCCTGCAGGCTGCCGCCGATGCTTTCGAGCAGCAGTGCCGTGCCTTCTGTGCCCAGCTGGGCGTGCCACTGCGCGTGCGTCACGTCGATGCCCGAGCGGCCCAGGGGCAGAGCCCGGAAGACGCGGCGCGCAACGCCCGTTATGCGTCATTTCGGCTGCTGGCCCAGGAGGATGGTGCGCAACCAGCTATTAAAAGCATAGCAATTGCACAGCAGGCCGACGACCAGGTCGAAACCCTGCTGTTGGCCTTGAGCCGCGGCGCTGGCCTGGCCGGCCTGAGTGCCATGCCGGCGCAGTGGCAGCGCGACGGCTTGCGCTATTACCGCCCGCTGCTTGGCGTGCCGGGCGTGGAGCTGCGCGAGTGGCTGCGCACTCGCGGTGTGGACTGGATCGAAGACCCGACCAACCGTGATGAGCGCTACACGCGCAACCGCATCCGCGCGCGCCTGCTGCCGGCATTGGCCGAGGCTTTTCCGCAGTTCCGCGACACCTTCGCGCGCAGCGCCGCCCATGCGGCCGAGGCGCAGCGCCTGTTGGACGAGGTGGCGGCCGAGGACTTGGCGCGCATTGGCCGGCCGCCGCAGATCGCCTTGCTGCAGCAGCTCACGCGTGCGCGCCAGGGCAATGCGTTGCGGCATTGGCTGCGTCGCGACCATGGCGCCGCGGCCGTGCCCACCCAGGCCCAGTTGCAGGAGCTGTTGGACCAGCTGGCCGCCTGCCGCACGCGCGGTCATCGCATCCATCTGAAGGTCGGCGCCGGCTTTGTCGAGCGCCAAGGCGCAGTGCTGGCTTGGTACAATCCCTAGGTTTTGCCTGCAGGCACCGCCTCGGCAGAGCGTCCCCCGAGTAGATCCCGGCGGCCCGTCACACACGGCCCGCATCCAATCTGACACAAGCAATGGCACTGATCGTTCACAAATACGGCGGCACGTCGATGGGCTCGACCGAGCGCATCCGCAATGTTGCCAAACGCGTCGCCAAATGGGCGCGCGCCGGCCACCAGATGGTGGTGGTGCCCTCGGCCATGAGCGGCGAGACCAACCGCCTGCTCGGCCTGGCCAAGGAACTGGCGCCGCCGAAGGCGAATGAAGCCTACAACCGCGAACTCGACATGCTGGCCGCCACCGGCGAGCAGGCGTCCAGCGCGCTGCTGGCCATTGCGCTGCAGGCCGAAGGCATGGCGTCGGTCAGCTACGCCGGCTGGCAGGTGCCGATCAAGACCAACAGTGCCTACACCAAGGCCCGTATCGAGTCGATCGACGACCAGCGCGTGCGCGCCGACCTGGCGGCCGGCAAGGTGGTCATCGTCACCGGCTTCCAGGGCATTGACGAACTGGGCAACATCACCACGCTCGGCCGTGGCGGCTCCGACACCTCGGCCGTGGCCGTGGCAGCGGCCATGAAGGCCGACGAGTGCCTGATCTACACCGACGTCGATGGCGTCTACACCACCGACCCGCGCGTCGTGCCTGAGGCACGTCGCCTGCACACCGTGAGCTTCGAAGAGATGCTGGAAATGGCCTCCATGGGCTCCAAGGTGTTGCAGATCCGCTCGGTCGAGTTCGCCGGCAAGTACAAGGTGCCGCTGCGCGTGCTCTCCAGCTTCACGCCCTGGGACATCGACATCAACGAGGAAGCCAAGTCCGGCACCCTGATCACTTTCGAGGAAGACGAAAAAATGGAACAAGCCATCGTTTCCGGCATTGCCTTCAACCGCGACGAAGCCAAGATCTCCGTGGTGGGCGTGCCTGACAAGCCGGGCATCGCGTACCAGATCCTGGGGGCCGTGGCCGAGGCCAACATCGAAGTCGACATGATCATCCAGAACATCAGCAAGGATGGCAAAACCGACTTCAGCTTCACCGTCGGCCGCAACGACTACGCGCGCGCCATGGACCTGCTCAAGGACAAGGTGCTGCCGGCACTGGGCGCCACGGACGTGCTGGGCGACACCAAAGTGTGCAAGGTGTCCATCGTCGGCATCGGCATGCGCAGCCACGTGGGCATTGCCAGCAAGATGTTCCGCTCGCTCTCGGAAGAGGGCATCAACATCCAAATGATCTCCACCAGCGAGATCAAAACCTCGGTGGTGATCGACGAGAAGTACATGGAACTGGCCGTGCGCGCGCTGCACAAGGCCTTTGATCTGGACCAGCCGCAAGGCTGATCCGCGGTGCGGATTCGCATGAACATGGCCGAGACCCGGCTCGATTCGTGCGATAATTCTGCCTGACCTTTTGGAGACGTGACCGAGTGGCCGAAGGTGCTCCCCTGCTAAGGGAGTATGGGGTGTAGAGCCTCATCGAGGGTTCGAATCCCTCCGTCTCCGCCAAAAGAAAAGCCCCGCCTTGTGCGGGGCTTTGTTCTGGCGTACCAGCTGTTCCCTGTCGCGATACCGATGTCCTTGTCTGATCTGCTCGAATGGGCCACCTGCGGGGCTTACCGTCTGGCGGGCTATGCCTTGCTGAATCTGGCGGACGATGCGGCCTTCCTGGCCCTGGTGTTCTGCTGAGGCCGTTTCAGTCGACCGACGCGCTCCAGCGCGTGTTCCAGGTTCGCTCCATCTGCCGCCGGTCGCGCTTGGTCGGGCGCCCCTGCTCGATGCTCAGGGCCGGCTCGGCGGCCAAGCAGCGCTGTTCGGCGGCCTGCTCGCGCGCCAGCCGGCTGGCCTCAGTCTCCTCGTAGAGTTGCTGGGCCACCGGGGCTGGCCCGCGCTGGGCGCTGATACCCAGCACCCTGACCTCGCGCGTGACAGGGCCCTGGCGCAGCGTGACCAAGTCGCCGCTGCGCACTTCGCGTGCCGGCTTGGCCACCTGGCCGTTGACCTGCACGCGCCCCTTGTTGATTTCGTCACAGGCCAGCGAGCGCGTCTTGTAGAAGCGTGCGGCCCAGAGCCATTTGTCGATGCGTAGCTGTTCCATCTGTCAGTCTGCACTTTAGCACTGCGCCACGTGTGACAACCAGGTGGCACAAGATTGGCAGAATGGGGGCTGGAATCAACCGATAACAACGAGGAGCGGACATGAGTTTGACCATCTACGGCATCAACGCCTCGCGCGCGATCCGCCCGCTGTGGGCGGCCACCGAGCTGGGGCTGGCCTTTGAGCATGTGCAGACCGACTACAAGGTCGGCACCACACGTACGCCGGAGTTCCTGGCGCTCAATCCGAACGGACACATTCCGGTGCTGGTGGACCATCGGCCCGATGGCGATGTGACGGTGTGGGAGAGCATGGCTTGTGCGCTGTACATCGCGCGCCACCATGGCCGACCCGACGGCGTCAACCTGGTGCCGGCCACGCCGCGTGAGGACGCCGAGGCGCTACGCTGGAGCTTCTGGACCGTGACCGAGGTGGAGAAAGACGCGTTGAGCGTGCTGATGCATCGCGTGGCGATGCCGGCCGAGGAGCGCAAGCACGAGCTGGCAGAGGCCGCCGAAAAGCGCCTGGCCGTGCCGTTGCGGGTGTTGGAGCAGCACCTGGCGCAACAGCAGGCGCGTGGCGAGGCCCACTTGGCCGCGGCCCGCTTCACGGTGGCCGATCTGTGCGTGGCCAGCGTGGTGATGTGGGCACGGCCGGCGCGTGAGCTGATGGCGCACTACCCTCTTGCCAGCGCCTGGCTGGCGCAGTGTCTGAGCCGGCCGGCGTACGAGGCCCTGCGGCATCCCAAGCGGGCCTGAGCGACAGCGATGTTGCATGGCCCACGCCGATCGCTGCCTGGACCCTGAAGCCTGACTGTGCCGCCGCCTGCCGACATGAGCCTGGCCGCCTCTGCCCGAACCGGTTTTGCCACCACGGCGCAGCGCCTGCGCCGGCGCTTGCGCGGCTGGCTGGAGCGATTTTTCTGGCTGCCCTGGCTGGTGCTGGTGCTGGGCTGCGGGCTGACGCTGGTCGGGGTGAGCATCCTGTCCGATGCACGGGCCGAGCGCCTGCAGCAGCGTTTTGACGACCAGGTCCACGTGGTCGAGGAGGCCCTGCAGCGGCGCTTCGAGCTGATCCTGCGCGGCCTCAGCGGCATCCGTGGGCTGTATGCGGCAAGCGAACAGGTCAATCGCCGGGAATTCGACCGCTTTGTCCTGGTGCGTGACCGGGACGGCGAAACCCAGGGCGTGCGCGGCTTCGGCGTCATTGAGCGCGTGGCGCGGCAGGACCTGGACGCCTTCGTGCGCCGACAGCGCGCCGACGGCGTGCCTGGCTTCCAGGTCCGCAGCAGCGGCCAGGCGCCGGAGCTGTACGTCATCAAGTTCATTGCGCCGCTGGATTTCAACCATGCCGCGCTCGGTTTCGACTCCGGCAGCAATCCGGTGGCGCGGGAGGCGATCGAGCGTGCCGTGCGCAGCGGCGAGGCGGCCCTGTCAGGCAAACTGAACCTGGTGCAGGATCGGCAGGAACGGCCGGGCTTTGTCATGTACATGCCGCTGTACCGCACGGAGGCAACGCCGCCGACCGAAGTTGCGCGCCAGGCGGCGTTGGAGGGCCTGGCCTTCGCACCGCTGGTGCTGGATGAACTGCTGCAGGCCAGCGCGCTGAGCCTGCGCTCAGGCGGGCTGAATTTCCAGATCTATGACGGACCTGCCGGTGCCGGGGCAACGCCGCTGTTCAGCCTGATCCCGCCCGATGCTCCACAACTTGGGGGCGGGGCGCCCAGATTGCAGGCGAGTCGCACGCTGCTCGTGGGCGGACACGAGCTGACGCTGCAGTTCAGCAGCACCCCGGCACTGGAGTCGCCGGTCAACCAGCGGCTGCTGTGGGCCTTGAGCGTCATGGGCGTGGGGATGAGTGCGGCGCTGGCCTGGATGCTCTGGCTGATGGCGCGTGGGCGGCGGCGTGCCGTCGAACTGGCCCGCAGCATGACGCAGGAAGTGCAGCGTCTGGCGCGCGTGGCCAGCCACACCACCGATGCGGTGATCATCGCCGATGCGCAAGGGCGCATCGTCTGGGCCAACCGGGCTTACAGCCTGATCACGGGCTACAGCCTGCAGGAGTCGCTCGGGCGCAAGCCGGGTACGCTGCTGCAGTGCGATGGCACCGACCCGGCCACCGTGGCCACCCTGTCCTGGCATCTGCGTGAGCACCTGCCGTGCCGGGTCGAGATTCTCAACCGCGGCAAGCATGGTCGCGAGTACTGGCTGGACCTGGAGATCCAGCCGATCCGCGATCCGGACGGCTCGGTCAGCGGCTTCATGGCGGTGGAGCGAGACATCACCGAGCGGCGCGAGCGCGAGGCACGTCTGCAGCATGCGCTGCGCGAGAGCGAACAGCTGATGCGCGCCATCGGCGAGTTCGCCATCGTCTCGATCGCCGACGCCGAGGGGCGGATCATGCAGGTCAACGCCGCCTTCGAGCGCGTCAGCGGCTGGGGGCGGCAGGAGCTGCTGGGGCAGAACCACCGCATTCTGATGTCCGGCGTGCAGGGGACTGACTTCTGGCCCCGCGTCTGGGCCACGATCAGCGAGAAGAAGAGCTGGCAGGGCGAGGTCTGCAACCGGGCCAAGGACGGCCACCACTACTGGCTCAATACCCTGATCATGCCGCTGACCGACGCCGCTGGTGAGGTGGAGCGGTACATCTCCATCAGTGCCGACATCACGGCGCTCAAGCATGCGGTGACGCAGCTGGGGCGTTACAACCAGCGTATGTATGCCGTCATCGAAAACCTGCCCTGCGGGCTGAGCGTGACCGACGAGCATATGAACGTCGTGACCTACAACAGCCGCTTTGCGGACCTGATGGCCTGCCCGCCGGAAGTGATGTCGCAGCGGCCGCTGCGGGCGGATGCAGTGTTGCGCTTCATGGCGGAGCGGGGCGATTTCGGCCCGGACAAGGAGCGGGCGCTGCAGGAGATGCTGGACCGGTATCGCAAACCGCAGCCGGAGAAGTACCGACGCCCCACGCGCGACGGGCGCGTGATCGAGGTCAGCAGCGCCCCGATGCCTGGCGGCGGTCTCATCACCACCTTCACCGATGTGACGGAGGAGGAGCGCAGCAAGCAGACGGCGGTGGAGTACCGGCAGATCCTGGAAAGCGCGGTGGACGCACTGGACGAGGCCTTTGTCATCTTCGACCGCGACGACCGCCTGTTCTACTGCAACGAGCAGTACCGGCGGACCTACCCGACCATGTCGGACCTGATGGTGCCGGGCGTTTCCTTCGAGCATTTGGTTCGCGAGAGCGTGCGCCGCGGGCAGTTCCCGCAGGCAAAGGGGCGCGACGATGCGTGGATCGCCGAGCGACTGCAGGCGCACCAGGAACAGTACCGCGTCCATGTCCAACAGCTGGATTCGGGCCGCTGGGTGCGTATCGTCGAGGCCCGCACGCCGGACGGCTACCACGTGGGCTTTCGCATCGACATCACCGAACTCATGCAGGCGGCCCAGGCAGCGGAGATGGCGTCGGTGGCCAAGAGCCAGTTCCTGGCCAACATGAGCCACGAGATCCGCACGCCGATGAACGCCGTGCTCGGCATGCTCAAGCTGCTGCAGGGAACGCCGCTGGACATCGAGCAGCAGGACTACGTGGTCAAGGCGGACGGCGCGGCACGCTCCCTGCTCGGGCTGCTCAGCGACATTCTGGATTTCTCCAAGATCGAGGCCGGCAAGCTGGCGCTGGACGCCCACCCCTTCCGTGTCGAGGAGCTGCTGCGCGAGCTGTCGGTGATCCTGTCGGCCAACGTCGGCAGCCGGCGCCTCGACGTGCTGTTCGATATCGACCCGGAGGTGCCCGCCGCGCTGGTGGGTGACGCGCTGCGTCTCAAGCAGGTTTTGATCAACCTGGGTGGCAACGCCATCAAGTTCACCGAGCGCGGCGAGGTGCTGCTGTCGGTGCAGCTGCTGGCGCGCCATACCGACGGTGTGCGGCTGCGCTTTGCCGTGCGCGACACCGGCATCGGCATCGCGCCCGAGGTGCAGGCGCACATCTTTGACGGCTTCTCGCAGGCGGAAGCCTCGACCACACGGCGCTTCGGCGGCACCGGCCTGGGCCTGACGATCTCGCAGCGCCTGGTGCGGCTGATGGGCGGGGAAATCAGCCTGGCAAGCCAGCCGGGGGCGGGCAGCACGTTTGCTTTCGAGCTTGACCTGCCGCTGCCCGGCGGCTCGGCCCCGGCGCAGGAGGGGCGGGCGGTGCTGCCGCCCTGGCTGCATGGCGGCGACGGTACGCCGCGCATGCTGCTGGTGGACGACCATCCCTCGGCCTTGGCCTTGCTGGCTGGCATGGGCCAGGCCCTGGGTTGGGAAGTGGACCCCGCGGCCGATGCCGAGCAGGCTCTGGTGCAGCTAGCCCAGCGCCGCACGGCCGGCCAGACCTACCTGGTGGCGCTGGTGGACGCCGGCTTGCCGCTGGGCAATGCACGCGACCTGTGCCTGCGCATTCGCCAGCAGTTTGCTGACGCTGAGCGCGCGCCGCTGCTCATCCTCAGCGGCGGCAGCGGTTATGACGCATTGCAGCAGCGCCAGCAGCAGGAGGAAGGGTTGATCGACGGCTATGTCGCCAAGCCGCTGACCCAGCTGATGCTGCTGGACGCCGTGATGGCCGCCGGCACGCGGCGCCAGCGTGCCAGCGCGGGCGGCGGCAGTGCGGTGGCCAGGCTGGTCGAGCGCCGCCTGCAGGGCATGCGGGTGCTGGTGGTGGAGGACAACCGCATCAACCAGCAGGTGGCGGTGCAGTTGCTGCGCAAGGAAGGCGCCGAGGTGCAGTTGGCCGACGACGGCCGGCAGGGCGTGGACGCCGTGGCGGCAGCAGCGCAGGCGGGCACGCCGTTCGATGCCGTGCTGATGGATATGCAGATGCCGGTGATGGACGGGCTGGCCGCCACCCGCGAGATCCGCGACGGTCTGAGGCTCACCCGCCTGCCCATCATTGCCATGACGGCCAATGCGTTGGCCTCGGACCGCAAGGCCTGCCTCGACGCCGGCATGAACGACCACATCGGCAAGCCCTTCGAACTGGACCATCTGGTGCGCCTGCTGCTGCGGTGTACCGGGCGCAAGGTTGGGGTGGGTGGGGTCGACATCGCACCCGCCGCCATGCCCTCCGCGCTGGAGAGCAGCGGCACGCCGGCCACCGAAGTGCTGGACCGGGCCCAGGCGCTGCAGCGCCTGGGTGGTGATGCTAGGCTGCTTGATGAGTTGTCCGCGGTGTTCGTGACTGATCTGGCGCAGTTGCTGCCGGCCTGGGACGAGGAACTGGCGCAGGCGGATCTGGAGGCCGCGCGGCGGCGCATGCACACGCTCAAGTCAAGTGCTGCCAGCCTGGGTGCCATGAAGCTGTCGGCGACCGCTGCGGCGGCGGAGCAGTTCTGCCGCGACGGGGCTGCCATGCCCGGGCGCGCGGCCATGCGGCAGCGTCTGCAGGTGGTGCTGGGCGAAACGTTGGCGGCGTTGGCAGCGCAGGGCGGACGGGCCGCCGCACAGATGGAACAGCCACAAGACGCGGCGGCGGTACTGCCGGCCGTCGCACCGGCCCAGCGCCCGGCGCTCGAGCGCTTGCTCGGCCTGCTGCGCAACGCTGATCTGGATGCGCTCGACGTGGTGGATGAGGTGCTCGCCGCAGCCGAGCCAGCGCAGAGGGCGGCCTGGGCGCCATTGAAAGACGCGGTTGAAGCCATGGACTTCGAACGTGCCACTGTCCTGTGCGAGCAGGCGCTGGCGCGGGCCTGAAGCCATTTAAGCCAAATCGACCTCCAGCCTTTTCAGGATGGGCGCCGACCGCTATTGAAACGATAGCGTCAGTGGCTGGTACCCAAGGCCAGCGCGGCCGCGCGCGAGGCCGCCAGTGCCGCCGCATCCGGCACCTGCTGGGTCGGCCAGCCGGCGAGGTGCTGCTGGGCGAGGGCGCCGAGCGCGGCGATCCACTCCGGGCTGTCGTTCAGGCAGGGGATGTAGTGGAAGTCCTGGCCGCCGGCGTGCAGAAAGGCCTCACGCGCTTCCTGCGCGATTTCCTCCAGCGTCTCCAGGCAATCGCTGGTGAAACCGGGGCAGACCACGTCCACCCGCTTCACACCGGCCTGCGCCAGCGCGATCAACGTCGGCTCGGTGTAGGGCTCCAGCCACTTGGCCTTGCCGAAACGCGACTGGAAGGTCAGCTGGTACTGGTCACGGCGCAAGCCCAGCTGCTCGGCCAGCAGGCGCGCGGTCTTGTGGCATTCGCAGTGGTAGGGGTCGCCCAGATGCAGGGTGCGCTCGGGCACGCCATGGAAGCTCATCACGAGCTTGTCCGGCTGGCCGTGGGCCTGCCAATAGGCACGGATGCGCCGCGCCAATGCGGCGATGTAGCCCGCATCGTCGTGGTAGCGGTTGACGAAGCGCAGCTCGGGCAGGTTGCGTACCTTGCCGGCCCAGTGGTAGACGGCGTCGAACACGCTGGCGGTGGTGGTGCCGGAGTACTGCGGGTAGGCCGGCAGCACCAGCACGCGCGTGGCACCTTCGGCCTTCAGGGCGTCAAGCTGCGATGCAATGGACGGGTTGCCATAGCGCATGGCATAACGCACGGTGACGTGGTGGCCCTGGCGTGTGAGCCAGTCCTGCAGGCCCTGGGCCTGCTTGTCGGTCCAGACCTTGAGTGGCGAGCCGTCCTGCGTCCAGATGCTGGCGTACTTGGCGGCCGATTTGGCCGGGCGCACGCGCAGGATGATGCCGTGCAGGATCAGCCACCAGATCGGTTTGGGGATCTCCACCACACGGTGGTCACCGAGGAACTCGGCCAGGTAGCGGCGCAGGGCGGGCGCCGTGGGCGCATCGGGCGTGCCCAGGTTACACAACAGGATAGCCGTGCGCGGCGCCTGGCCATGGGTGTAGGAGGGTTCTTGTTGGAAGGCCATGCGCTATTCTCTCCCACCTATGCTCGATGCGACCCGGATCAAGGCTATTTCCCTCGACCTCGATGACACGCTGTGGCCGATCTGGCCGGTGATCGAGCGTGCCGAACAGGTGCTGCAGGACTGGCTGCGCCCGCAGGCGCCCCAGACGGCGGCCTGGCTCGCCGATGCCGGCGAACGCCTGGCGCTGCGCCGGGCCATCACGGCCGAGCTCCCGGAGATCGGGCACGACCTGCGCCGGCTGCGCCAGGAGCTGATCCGCCGCGCCTTGGAACGTCATGGCGAGGATACCGCGCTGGTGGAGCCGGCCTACGAGGTGTTCTTCGCCGAGCGTCTGCGGGTGCAGCTTTATGAGGACGCGCGCCCGGCGCTGGCCTGGCTGGCGGCGCGTTATCCCGTCGTGGCGGTGTCCAACGGTAACGCCGATGTCCACCACATTGGCCTGGGCGGCTACTTTCATGCCCACTTGAGCGCGCAAGAATTCGGTGTCGGCAAGCCGGATGCACGCATCTTCCACGCGGCCGCCGAGGCCGTCGGCGTGTTGCCGCACGAGGTGCTGCACGTGGGCGACGATGCGGCACTCGACGTGCTGGGGGCGCTGGGTGCTGGGCTGCAGACCGCCTGGGTCAACCGTGCCGGACACGACTGGCAACACGCCCCGATGCGTCCGCACGCCACCGTGAGCGACATGGCGCAGCTGTGCGCCTTGTTGCAGCCCTCGACCGAACGCTAGTCGTTCAGCGCTGCGGCTGCAGCACCAGCGTGCTGCGCGTCTGGGCGGCCACGTCCGCCGCACTCAGAAACATCGGACGGTACTGGCCGGCGATGTAGGCCGCGGCCTGGTCGGCACGGTGCGCATCCAACAGCACGCCGCTCTGGCCCACCGGGTTGATGCTCACGGCCCGGGCGGGGTCGGCAAAGTCGATCACGCGCCGGGTGGAGGGGCCGTAGGTCACGGCCCAGGGCGCCGGGCCGACGGCCTGGGCCAGGTTGTTCACCACCTCGCGGCCACCGGGCGCGGGGAAGGGGCCAACGTCGAACAGCAGGTTCAGCGGCTTCTGCTGCCCCAGCGGGTGCTTGTGCGTCACCGTGTGCGCCTGGCTCCAGGTCCAGCTGGCCGGTGTGCGGCCGAGTTCGCGGTGCAGGTGGTCGATGGCCGCGCGCCAGGCCTGCTGCAGGATGTCGCGCCGCGTTTCCTTCGCCGGCGTGTCGCGCCGGTCCCACCAGGGGGCAGCGGCGTCGGCGGCCAGCCGCGGCAGCGCAAAGTCGAAGGCGCGGGTGCGCAGCAGGTTGGCAAACAGCGTCTCGCCCAGTTCGTCGGCCATGGCGGCACGTGCCAGTTCGTAGACCAGCTGGTGGAACAGCGTGGGCGCGATGCTGGCCAGGCCGTGGCCGCCGTCCCACTCGGCCAGCTGCTCCAGCAGGGCACGCTCGGTGCCGTCGATGACCACGGTGCGCAGCTCCGGCAACAGGGTCCTGAGCACGCGTGGGCCGTAGCCGGTGCGGTCGTCGAGCTGCAGCGCCTGGTTGGCGCTCAGGTCCCAGCGGCGCTCGGGTTCACGCAGCAGCTGGTCCAGCCGCTGCGCGCGCTCGTACAGGTTGTAGTAGCCCGGCACCGGCAGGCCGCTGCTGGGCGCCGGCTGGTGGTTGGCTGAAACGATGTAACCGCGCGCCGGGTTTTCTTCCTGCGGGTTGTCCTGGAAGCGGTAGTAGCCCGGCTTGTCGGCTTCGCCGCGGCCGGCGTCGAGGATGAAAGCCGGGTTCACCCCTTCGGGGCGCTGCGGTAGCTTGGCCGCGGCCCACCAGGCAATGTCGCCGGCGGTGTTGGCCCAGACGATGTTGAGACCGGGCGCGTGGATTTTGCTGACCGCGGCCCGGGCCCGGGCCGGCGTGTCGGCGCGGTTGAGCTCATAGAAGGCGTCCAGCGTCTGGTTCTCGGTGGCAGTCCAGGCCCACCACATGGCGATCGGCGTGCTGCCCAGGGTGTCGGCAAAGGCGTCGTTCAGGATCGGGCCGTGCGGCGAGCTCCGCAGGGTAAGGGGTACGGGCGCCGCGCCCTTGACGGTGATGGTCTCGGTGCGGGTGCTCAACGCCACCCACTGACCCTGGTGCCAGACCTGCTGCGGGTTGGCGGGGTTGACCTTCTCCGCGATCAGATCGATGTCATCGTTCTGGAACATGGTCAGGCTCCAGCCGAACTGCGTGTTGTGGCCGAGCAGCGCGTAGGGGTTGAGCACCTGGTGGTGGCCATAGAGCTCGAAGCCGGGTGCCTTCAGGTGGGCCTCGTACCAGACCGCGGGGGCCGCATAGCTGATGTGCGGGTCGCCGGCCAACAAGGGCTTGCCGCTCACGGTGCGGCGGCCCGAGATCACCCAGGCGTTGCTGCCCTCGAACATCGGCACCCCGGCCAGTGCCAGCGCCTTGTCACTCAGTGTGGCCAGGCGGCCCAGGCCCTGCCAGTCCTGCGGTTGCAGTGGCAGCGCTGCGCGGGCGCTGAGCGCGGTCTCCGCCAAGGGGCCTACCACGCCCAACGGATGCCATTCGAGGTCAAAGGCACGCAGGTAGTCGGGACCGAGCTGGTCGCGCACGAAGGTCAGCACCGGCTCGGTGCGGAAGGCAGCGGCAAAGCTGTAGGCCAGGTAGCCGGTGACGGCGATGGTGTCCACCGGCGTGAAGGGGCGCGGCGTGATGCCGAGCAACTCGAACTCCAGCGGGCGTGGCCGGCTGGTCTGGTACTGGTTGACGCCGTCCAGGTAGGCCAGCAGGCCGCGCCAGGCTGCGCTGTTGCGGTCGGCACCGGCGACCACCGTCTCGGCGTGGGCGCGCAGCGCCAGGGTGCGGAACAGGCGGTCGGTCTCGACCAGCTTGGGGCCCAGGATCTCGGCCAGCTCGCCGCGGGCGAGGCGACGCAGCATTTCCATCTGGAACAGCCGGTCCTGCGCGTGCACGTAGCCCAGCGCGCGGTACAGGTCCTCTTCATGCTGCGCTTGCAGGTGCGGGATGCCGTAGTTGTCGTAGCTGACGCTCACCGGCGCCTGCAGGTGCTGCAGGTTCAGCGTGCCGCTGCGCTGCGGCAGCTTGCCGCGGCCGTGCCAGAACAGGGCGGCGCCTGCAGCCAGGCCACCCACGGTGAGCAGCACGACCACGGTGATCAGAAGGAGCTTGGCAAGACGTTTCATGGGCAGAGGGTGGGACTGGGGCGGTGGGGCGGCAATCGGCTGGGTCTGATTGTGCGGGAGCCGACGCCGGTCCGTCCACGTTCAGCACCGGGTCTGCGGCAACTGTGCGACAGCCTGCAGGCCGCTGCGCACCGCGCCTTCCAGTGTGGCAGGGTAAGGTCCGGCCACGTAGTCGCCGCAGGCCAGCAGGCCGGGCGCGATGGCCTGCGGCGGGCGCGACAGACCGGGCGTACAGGCAAAGGTGGCGCGTTTTTCCACCACGGTCTGCACCGGCTGCAGCGTCAGGCCCAACTGGTCGCGGGCCTGCTGCAGCACCTGGCTTTGCAGCGCCTCGCGCGGCAGCATGCTGGCGCTGACCACGAAGGCCAAGAGACCCGCCGGGCCGTCGAGCTGGCCGCGGTCGAACACGAACTGCGCCGGCGCGGCCGGGGCACTGTGCAGCGCCAGCATCGGGGCCGACAGGCAAGCCTCGGCGCGCCAGGCGTAGACGGTGGCTATCGCCTCGAACTGCAGCGCGGCGACGGCGGTGCTCCAGTTCGTGAGGTGGTTGGCTATGGATTCGGGAGCAGTAGACGAAGATTCCGTCAGCAGTTTGGCCGCATCGGAAGCCGACGTGGCGAGCAGCACGGCGTCGAAGGGCTGACCGTTGACCTGCCACTGTTTGCCTTGTGCTTGCAACTGCGTGACCCGCGTGCCGGTGTGAACCGTGCTGCCGCGCTGCTGCAGCCAGTGCGCGGCGGCGGCGGGAAACAGGGCCGTGAGATCGGTGCGCGGCAACAGCAGGTGCGAGCCGCCGGCCACGCCGAACAGGGCGTCCTGCAGCACGCGCAGAAACACCTGGGCACTGGCACGCTCCGCCGGTGTGTTCAGGGCCGAGACGCACAGCGGCTCGATCAGTTCCTGCATCACCGGCGGCGCCAGTTCGCGGCACAGCTGCGCCACCGACATCTCGGCAGCGCACTGGAAGCCGGCGCGCTGCCAGCGCAGCGCGGCACGCAACAGACCCAGCCGCGCTGCGAGTGGCCAGCCGCGGGCCAGCGCAATGCCGATCAACGCATCCAGCGGCGCGGGCAGCCAGGGCGCGTGGGGCAGGCGCAGGCCGTGGCCATCGGGGAACTGCATCGTCAGCGGTCCCCGTTCCAGTGCAGACGCGGGGTCGATACCGACTTGACGCATCAGGCGCAGCGATTCCGTGTAGGCGCCGATCAGGATGTGCTGACCGTTGTCGAGCGTGACCGCGCGGCCGTCTGGCAGTGTGGCCGCCAGCGCGCGGGCGCGTCCGCCCAGGGTGCGCGCGGCCTCAAAGACCGTGACGGTGCTGCCGTCACGCGTGGTTTGCACCGCAGCGGCCATGCCTGCCCAGCCGGCGCCGATGACGGCGACGCGCATGTCAGCCACCCTCCGCCATCAGGGGGTTCACAGCTTCCCCAGCGCCTGGACTTTCCAAGCCAGCCAGAGCTTGCGCAGCGGCGTGAGGCTGACGCGCTGGTGCAGCACCTGAAAATTGTCGCGCTCGATCTCGCGCAACAGGGTGCGATAGATGCTGGACATCATCAGACCGGGTTTTTGCGCGCGCCGGTCGGCTTCGGGCAGCAGGGCCAGCGCTTGGTCGTACAGGCGGTGGGCGCGTTCGGCCTGGAACTTCATCAGCGCGGTGAAACGCTCCGAGTACTGGCGTTTGAGCAACTCGTGGGCCTTGACGTCGAACTGCTGCAGCTCGTTCACCGGCAGGTAGATGCGGCCGCGCAGCGCGTCTTCGCCGACGTCGCGGATGATGTTGGTGAGCTGGAAGGCCAGACCCAGGGTATGGGCGTATTCGGTGGTCTGCGGTGCGGTCTGGCCGAACACGCGCGCCGCCACCTCGCCCACCACGCCGGCCACCAGGTGGCAGTAGCGCTGCAGGGCGGGGAAGTCGAGGTAGCGGGTCTGCTGCAGGTCCATCTGGCAGCCTTCGATGACGGCCAGCAGATGGCGCGCCTCGATGCCGTAATCCGCCGCCAGCGGCATCAGCGCCCGCATCACCGGGTGGGTGGGTTCGCCGGCATAGGCGCGGGCCACCTCGGCCTGCCACCAGCCCAGCTTGGTCTGCGCCACGCCGGGGTCGGAGACCTCGTCCACCACATCGTCCACCTCGCGGCAGAAGGCGTAGAAGGCGGTGATGGCGGCGCGCCGCGGTGGCGGCAGGAACAGAAAGGCGTAATAGAAGCTGCTGCCGGAGGCGGCGGCTTTTTGCTGGACGTACTGCTCGGGCGTCATGACAGATGCAAAGTGGAGCCCGATTGTCACATCCACAGCGCGCGCCACAGCAGCACAGGGGCATCGAGGGCCGTGATGGTCGGGCGGGTCTGCAGTGTGGCGTGGTGCAGAGCGGCGATCTTGTCGAGGATGCGCAGGCCGCCTTGCACCACCAGCCGCAGCTCCCAGCCGGCGCGGCCCGGCAGACGGTGGACCAACGGGGCGCCTTTTCGCATCATAGCCCTTGCCAGCTGTGTGTGATGTGCTATCAACTTGGTAGCGTTTGGCGTCTGCTGCAGGCCTTGCAGCTCGGCGCGGGTCACACCGAATGCGGCGCAGTCGGCCTCGGGCAGGTAGTGTCGGCCGCGCGGAATGTCACGGCTCAGGTCCTGCCAGAAGTTGATCAATTGCAGCGCAGTACAGATGGCATCGCTTTGCTGCAGGGCGGTCTCGTGTTGCACGCCGTAGAGGTGCAGCAACAGACGGCCCACCGGGTTCGCTGAGCGGCGGCAGTAGTCCAGCAGTTCGGCCTGGTCGGCGTAACCCGCGCCGTCGCGCGTCTTGCGCACATCCTGCTCGAAGGCGTCCAGCAGGTCAGTGAGCAGGGGCAGCGGCAGCTGGAAGGTCCGCAGCGCCGCTTGCAGCGGCCCGAATACCTGTAGCCAACGTGGGCCCGGCGGCTGGCCGGCGGCGACCACCAGGAGTTCGGCGCGGTAGGCCGCCAGTGCCCCCAGCCGTTCTGCCGCCGGGGCGTCGCCCTCGTCGGCGATGTCATCCGCGGTGCGGGCGTAGTGGTACAGGGCCGCAATCGGTGCACGCAGGTGCGGCGGGCACAGCCAGGACGCGACGGGGAAGTTCTCGTAATGCGTGATGGGCTGAGGCGACAGCGGGGACGGGGTGGCGGCGCGTGGGTTCACGGCGGGGATTGTCGCTTGGCTTGACAGGGATCAGGGTTTCACCTAAATTACTAACCAATCGGTCATTAACCATTGATGCGTCTCACCATGTCCACTCTCCCTCGTGCCCGGGCAGGGCGTCTGCTGCCCTTGATGGTCTTCGCTGCCGCCAGCAGCGCCTTGATGGTCGGCTGCTCCCGACCGGCGCCGCCCGAAGAGCCGGTCCGCGCTGTCAAGGTGCTGACGGTCGGCGCCGGGACGCTGCAGTCGGCACTGGAATTTTCCGGCGAGATCCGGCCGCGCGTCGAATCGCGCCTGGGCTTTCGCGTCGGCGGCAAGCTGATCAAGCGGCAAGTGGAGTTGGGCCAGCGCGTCAAGGCCGGCCAAGTGCTGGCGCAGCTCGATGCTCAGGACTACCAGCTGGCCGCCGACGCGGCACAGGCACAGTTGGGTGCGGCCGTGACCAACCGCGACCTGGCGGCAGCCGATTTCAAGCGCTTCAAGGAGCTGCGAGAGCAGAACTTCATCAGTGGGGCCGAACTGGAGCGGCGCGAAGCCACGCTGAAGGCGGCCCAGGCCCAGGTGGACCAGGCGCAGGCGCAGCTCAAGGCTCAGCGCAACCAGGGCGCCTATGCCACGCTGGTGGCCGATGCACCCGGCATCGTGACCGCCATCGAAGCCGAGGTGGGTCAGGTGGTCAGCGCCGGTTTGCCGGTGGTCCGCGTGGCGCAGGACGGGCCGCGCGACGCAGTGTTCTCGGTGCCGGAGGACAAAGTGGCGTCGGTGCGCCCGGGCGCGCCGGTGGAAGTGCGCGTCTGGCCGGGCCAGAGCGTGCTGCCCGGCAAGGTGCGTGAGGTCTCGGCCAGCGCCGACCCGGTGACCCGGACCTACCTGGTCAAGGTGGGGCTGGAGGTCAAGGCGGCGGATGCGCCGCCGCTGGGCGCCACCGTGACGGCGTTGCCCAAGACGCAACCCCAGGCCGATAACGTGCCGGTGCTCAAGCTGCCGACGAGTGCCTTGCGGCAGGATGGTCAGGCCACCGCGGTGTGGGTGCTCGACCGCGCCAGCATGACCGTGAAATCGCAGCCGGTGCAGATCGCCACGGCCGATGTCAACGAGGCCGTGGTGGCCAGCGGCCTGCAGCCCGGTACCGTGGTGGTGGCTGCGGGTGTGCATGTGCTGTCGCCTGGCCAGAAGGTTTCGATCTATCAGGAAAAAACATCGGCGTCCCTGACCAGTCAAGCGCAGACTGCTATCGTTCCGGTAGCAAATGCGGCGGCTTCCGCAGCCCAGGGCAAGTGAGGCGGCCATGACGCAACAGCAGGAACCGACCGGCTTCAATCTCTCACGCTGGGCCATCGAGCACCCGGCGCTGACGCGCTACCTGATGGTGGTGCTGATGCTGCTGGGCTTTGCAGCCTATTTCCAGCTTGGGCAGGATGAAGACCCGCCCTTCACCTTCCGCGCCATGGTGGTGCGCACCTACTGGCCGGGCGCCACGGCGCAGCAGGTGGCGGAACAGGTGACCGACAAGATCGAGCGCACCTTGCAGGAAGTGCCGCACGCCGACAAGATTCGCAGCTACTCCAAGCCCGGCGAGTCGCAGATCATCTTCCAGGTCAAGGATTCGACCCGGCCAGGCGAGGTGAGCGACCTCTGGTACACAGTGCGCAAGAAGGTGGGCGACATGCGCACCACGCTGCCGGCAGGCGTGCAGGGACCGTTCTTCAACGACGAGTTCGGTGACGTCTACGGCGTGATCTACGCGCTGGAGGCCGACGGCTTCAGCAACGCTGAAGTCAAGCGCTTTGCCGACGACGTGCGCCAGCAGCTGTTGCGTGTGCCCGATGTGGCCAAGGTCGAGCTGTTCGGCGTGCAGGACGAGAAGCTCTACATCGAAGTGTCGCAACAGCGCTTGGCCCAGCTCGGGCTGGACATGAACCAGGTGCTGGCCCAGCTTGGGCAGCAGAACGCGGTGGAGAGTGCCGGTGCGGTTCAGACGCCGCTGGACGTGGTGCAGGTGCGCGTGGCCGGTCAGTTCGAGGCGGTGGAGCAGCTGCGTGCCATGCCGATCCGCGGCAGCTCGGGCAACCAGCTGCGTCTGGGCGACATCGCGGAGGTCAAGCGCGGTTACGTCGACCCGGCCACCATCAAGGTGCGACATCAGGGCAAGCAGGTGATCGCTTTAGGCATTTCCATGGCCAAGGGCGGCGACATCATCCGCCTGGGCAAGTCACTCAAGAGTGCGGCGGCCGGCATCGAGACCACGCTGCCGGCCGGCGTGCAGCTGGTGCAGCTGCAGGACCAGCCCAAGGCGGTGGCGCGTTCGGTCAACGAATTCGTCGGCGTGCTGATCGAAGCGGTGGTGATCGTGCTGCTGGTGAGCTTCGTCAGCCTGGGCTTTCACCGGCGTGACGGCGAGCCGCGACTGTGGAAGCGCTACTACGTGGACATCCGCCCCGGCTTGGTGGTGGCCATCACCATTCCGCTGGTGCTGGCGCTGACCTTCCTGGGCATGCAGTACTGGGGCATCGGCCTGCACAAGATCTCGCTCGGCTCGCTCATCATTGCGCTCGGCCTGCTGGTGGACGACGCCATCATCGCGGTGGAAATGATGGTGCACAAGATCGAGGAGGGCTATGACAAGGTGCGTGCCGCCACCTTCGCCTACGAGATCACCGCCATGCCCATGCTGACCGGCACGCTGATCACTGCGGCCGGCTTCCTGCCCATCGGCCTCGCCAAGTCGGGGGTGGGCGAGTACACCTTCGCCATCTTCGGTGTCACCACGCTGGCGCTGGTGCTGAGCTGGCTGGTGTCGGTCTATTTCGTGCCTTATCTCGGTACGCTGCTGCTGCGCGCCAAGCCGCCCAAGCAGGAACATCCGCACGAGCTGTTCGACGGCGTGTTCTACGTCCATTTCCGGCGCGTGCTCAACTGGTGCGTCGAGCATCGCTGGATCACCATCGGCATCACACTGCTGACCTTTGTGCTGGGCATCGTGGGCATGGGCAAGGTGCAGCAGCAGTTCTTCCCCGATTCGAGCCGGCCGGAAATCCTGGTTGAACTCTGGTACCCGGAAGGCACCTCTTTTGCCGCCAACGAGGAAGTGACCCAGCGCGCCGAGCGGCGCATCATGGCCGAGCCGGGCGTGGAGTCGGTCAGCACCTGGGTCGGCTCCGGCGTGCCGCGCTTCTATCTGCCGCTGGACCAGGTGTTCCCGCAGACCAATGTGTCGCAGCTGATCATCATGCCGACGGATCTGAAGACGCGCGAAGCGCTGCGCATCCAGTTGCCGACGCTGCTGGCGCAGGAGTTCCCCGAGATCCGCGGTCGCGTCAAGCTGCTGCCCAACGGGCCGCCGGTGCCGTATCCGGTGCAGTTCCGCGTCGTCGGCTCCGATCCGGCGGTGCTGCGCGCACGCGCCGACGAGGTCAAGGCCGTGCTGCGCGAGAGCCCGAACACGCGCGGCGTCAACGACAACTGGAACGAGGCGGTCAAGGTGATGCGGCTGGAGGTGGACCAGGCCAAGGCGCGCGCGCTGGGTGTGAGCAGCCAGGCCATCGCCCAGGCGTCGCGCACCCTGCTGTCGGGCACGCCGGTAGGCCAGTACCGCGAGGGCGACAAGCTGATCGACATCGTGCTGCGCCAGCCGCTGGACGAGCGCAACGCCATCACCGACCTCGGCAACGCCTACCTGCCGACGGCCAGCGGCCGTTCCATCCCGCTGACGCAGATCGCCAAGCCGGTTTTCACCTGGGAGCCGGGCGTGATGTGGCGCGAGAACCGCGACTACGGCATCACCGTGCAGAGCGATGTGGTGGAGGGCCTGCAGGGCGCCACTGTCACGGCCGAGCTGCTGCCGGCCTTGCGCGCGCTCGAAGCCAGGTGGACGGCCGCCGGCCTGACGGGCTACCGCATTGATGTGGCCGGTGCGGTGGAGGAGAGCAGCAAGGGTCAGGGCTCGATCGCCGCCGGCGTGCCCATCATGCTGTTCATCACCTTCACGTTGTTGATGCTGCAGCTGCAGAGCTTCAGCCGCGCCATGCTGGTGTTCCTGACCGGCCCGCTGGGCATGGCGGGGGTGGCGGGCGCGCTGCTGGCACTGAACCGGCCGTTCGGTTTCGTGGCGCTGCTGGGCGTGATCGCACTCATGGGCATGATCCAGCGCAACTCGGTGATCCTGATCGACCAGATCGAGCAGGACCGCGCCAAGGGCATCCCGGCCTGGGACGCCATCGTGGACAGCGCGGTGCGCCGCATGCGCCCCATCGTGCTGACCGCCGCCGCCGCCGTGCTGGCCATGATTCCGCTGTCGCGCTCGGTGTTCTGGGGGCCGATGGCTGTGGCCATCATGGGCGGCCTGATCGTGGCCACCCTGCTGACCCTATTGGCGCTGCCGGCGATGTACGCGGCTTGGTTTCGCATCAAGCGCGAAACGCCTGGGGTTCCGGCGGCAGGTTAAAATAGAAAGTTGACCGATTTCTAGGGGGAGGTCTGTCCAAGACCTCCCCATTTTGTTTGTCGCGCGGGTGGCGAAATTGGTAGACGCACCAGGTTTAGGTCCTGACGCCAGCAATGGTGTGGGGGTTCGAGTCCCCCCCCGCGCACCAGATCAGGCGGCAAGGCGGTGCAACCGTTGTCTAGCCGCCGGTCCGAGCCCCGGTTTTTTGAATTTTTTTGGAGTGAGCGCACCATGGCCGTTACTGTTGAAACCCTCGAGAAACTCGAGCGCAAGATCACCCTGAGCCTGCCGCTGGCAGCCATCCAGTCCGAAGTTGACAGCCGTCTCAAGAAGCTGGCCCGCACCGTCAAGATGGACGGCTTCCGTCCCGGCAAGGTGCCGATGAACGTGGTGGCCCAGCGCTACGGCTATTCGGTTCACTACGAAGTGCTGAACGACAAGGTCGGCGAGGCCTTCTCCCAGGCCGCCAACGAAGCAAAGCTGCGTGTGGCCGGCCAGCCGCGCATCACCGAGAAGGAAGGTGCCCCGGAAGGCGAAGTGACCTTCGACGCCGTGTTCGAGGTCTATCCGGAAGTCAAGATCGGCGATCTGGCTGGCGCCGAGATCGAGAAGCTCAACGCCTCGGTGGACGAGGCTGCCATCGACAAAACGGTCGAGATCCTGCGCAAGCAGCGCCGCACCTTTGCCCAGCGTGCTGCGGACGCCGCGGCTCAGGACGGCGACCGCGTGACGGTCGACTTCGAAGGCAAGATTGACGGCGAGCCTTTTGCCGGCGGCAAGGCAGAGGGCTACCAGTTCCTGGTCGGCGAAGGCCAGATGCTCAAGGAATTCGAGGACGCCGTGCGCGGCATGAAGGCCGGCGAGAGCAAGACCTTCCCGCTGGCTTTCCCGGCCGACTACCACGGCAAGGATGTGGCCGGCAAGACCGCCGACTTCATGGTTACCGTGAAGAAGATCGAAGCCGCTCACCTGCCGGACGTCAACGAAGCCTTTGCCAAGTCACTCGGCATCGCCGAGGGCACGGTTGAAGCCCTGCGCGCCGACATCAAGAAGAACCTGGAGCGCGAAGTCAAGTCGCGCCTGATGGCCCGCAACAAGCAGGCTGTGATGGACGCCCTGGTGGCCAAGGCCGAGCTGGACCTGCCCAAGTCGGTGGTGGAAGCCGAGGTGGCCCGCATGGTCGAAGGCGCCCGTGCCGACCTGAAGGCGCGCGGCATCAAGGACGCTGACAAGGCGCCGATCCCGGCCGAGATCTTCCAGCCGCAGGCCGAGCAGCGCGTGCGCCTGGGCCTGGTGGTGGCCGAGCTGGTGCGTGCCAACGAACTGCACGCCACGCCGGAGTCCCTCAAGGCCCATGTCGAGGAACTGGCCTCCAGCTACGAGAAGCCGGAAGACGTGGTGCGCTGGTACTTCGGCGACAACCGCCGCCTGGCCGAGGTCGAAGCCGTGGTGATCGAGAACAACGTCACCAACTTCGTGCTGTCCAAGGCCAAGGTGACCGAGAAGACGGTGTCCTTCGACGAGCTGATGGGCCAGGCCTGATTCCGGTCTGAACCACCAAGTGGGGCTTGTGCCGGGCTTGCAGTTCCGGCCACAAGCCCCATTTGCTTTGTGGGCCATAATTTTCGGTACAGTGTCGACCACAGTACCCGCTTCATTGGAGAGAACATGAATCTGCGCAACAGCGCCTACAACGGTGCCCTGGAGACCCAGGCCCTCGGCATGATCCCGATGGTGATCGAGCAATCCGGGCGCGGCGAGCGTTCGTACGACATCTACTCGCGCCTGTTGAAGGAGCGTGTGATTTTTCTGGTCGGCCCGGTCAATGACCAGACCGCCAACCTGGTGGTGGCGCAGCTGCTGTTCTTGGAGAGCGAGAACCCGGACAAGGACATTTCGTTCTACATCAACTCGCCCGGCGGCTCGGTCAGTGCCGGCATGGCGATCTACGACACCATGAACTTCATCAAGCCTGACGTATCGACGCTGTGCGTCGGTATGGCAGCCAGCATGGGTGCCTTTCTGCTGGCCGCGGGGGCGAAGGGCAAGCGCTTCTCGCTGCCCAACTCCAAGGTCATGATTCACCAGCCACTGGGTGGTGCGCAGGGCCAGGCGACCGAGATCGAGATTCATGCCCGCGAGATCCTCAAGACCCGCGAGCAGCTCAACAAGATCCTGGCGGAGCGTACCGGCCAGCCGCTGGAGAAGATCGAGCGCGATACCGAACGCGACTACTTCCTGTCGGCCGACGAGGCCAAGGACTATGGCCTGGTTGATCAGGTGATCGCCAAGCGGCCCTGATCGCGCCCGGTTTCGAAAGTTTCGTCAGCAACCGCCCGTCGCGCCCAGGCGCGGAGGGCGGTTTGTCTTTTCGGTATCATTTGATACAAATTTGCTAATTCCATGCACAAGGCACCGTACACATGGCCGAGAAAAAAGGCTCTTCCAGCGAAAAAACCCTGTATTGCTCTTTTTGCGGCAAGAGTCAGCATGAGGTCAAGAAGCTGATTGCGGGCCCTTCGGTGTTCGTCTGCGACGAGTGCATCGAACTGTGCAACGAAATCATCCGTGACGAACTGCCGGCTGCGACCGAATCACGCGAGGGTGGCCGCGAGCTGCCGACACCGGCGGAGATCAAGGCCAACCTGGACAACTATGTCATCGGCCAGGATGCCGCCAAGCGCTCTTTGGCGGTGGCGGTCTACAACCACTACAAGCGCCTGCAGCACAAGGAAAAGGCGCGCAAGGATGACGTGGAGCTGGCCAAGAGCAACATCCTGCTGATCGGCCCCACCGGTTCGGGTAAGACGCTGCTGGCGCAGACGCTGGCGCGCCAGCTCAACGTGCCGTTTGTCATGGCCGACGCCACCACGCTGACCGAAGCCGGCTACGTGGGCGAAGACGTCGAGAACATCATCGCCAAGCTGCTGCAGAGCTGCAACTACGAGGTGGACAAGGCGCAACGCGGCATCGTCTACATCGACGAGATCGACAAGATTTCGCGCAAGTCCGACAACCCGTCCATCACGCGTGATGTGTCGGGGGAGGGCGTGCAACAGGCCCTGCTCAAGCTGATCGAAGGCACCATGGCCAGCGTGCCGCCGCAGGGTGGGCGCAAGCACCCGAACCAGGACTTCATCCAGATCGATACCACCAACATCCTCTTCATCTGCGGCGGCGCGTTTGCCGGCCTGGAGAAGGTGATCGAGAGCCGCACCGAGTCGTCCGGCATCGGTTTCGGTGCTGCGGTCAAGAGCAAGCAGCAGCGCAGCCTGACCGAGGTGTTCAAGGACGTCGAGCCGGAAGACTTGATCAAGTTCGGCCTGATTCCCGAGCTGGTCGGTCGTATGCCGGTGGTCGCCACCCTGGCCGAGCTGAGCGAGGATGCCATGGTGCAGATCCTGACCGAGCCCAAGAATGCCTTGGCCAAGCAGTACGCCAAGCTGTTTGCCATGGAGGGCGTGGAGCTGGAGTTGCGGCCTGCTGCCCTCAAGGCCATCGCCAAGAAGGCGTTGGCACGCAAGACCGGTGCCCGCGGCCTTCGCTCCATCCTGGAGCAGGCCCTGATCGACACCATGTTCGACCTGCCCACCATGGACAACGTCGAAAAGGTCGTGGTGGACGAAGCCACCATCGACGAAAACAAGCCGCCGCTGCTGGTCTACCGCGAAGCAGCCAAAAAGGCCTGAGAAACCGATTCGGCTGGTATTCCAGCCGTACCTTCATGGTTTTCGCCGACCTGAGCACCCCATAATGGGGTGCGGGTTGAAAATCCGCATTTGCCATCCATATTCAACAGGTCATTCAAAGGTTCAGCCATGTCCGGTCACACCCCTCTGCCTGCTACCCCCATCGAGTTGCCTCTGCTGCCGCTGCGCGATGTGGTGATCTTTCCGCACATGGTGATTCCGCTGTTTGTCGGACGCCCCAAGAGCATCAAGGCGCTGGAAGCCGCGATGGAGGCCGAGCGCCGCATCATGCTGGTGGCGCAAAAGGCAGCTGCCAAGGACGAGCCCGAGGTGTCGGACATGTTCGACGTCGGTTGCGTGTCCACCATCCTGCAGATGCTCAAATTGCCGGACGGCACGGTCAAGGTGCTCGTCGAAGGCCAGCAGCGCGCCTTGGTGAACAAGATCGTCGAAGGTGAATCGCATTTCACGGCCGATGTGACGCCGGTGGAGGCGCTGGCCGAGGGCGAAGCGCTGTCGCCCGTCAAGGTCAGCGAGATCGAAGCACTCCGCCGTGCCGTGATGCAGCAGTTTGACCAGTACGTCAAACTCAACAAGAAGATTCCGCCCGAAATCCTGACTTCGATCGCCAGCATCGACGATCCGGGGCGCCTGGCTGACACCATTGCTGCGCACCTGCCGCTCAAACTCGACAACAAGCAGTCGGTGTTGAGCCTGTCCGACGTGCGCGACCGGCTGGAGAACCTGTTCGAACAGCTCGAGCGCGAGGTCGACATCCTCAACGTCGACAAGCGCATCCGTGGCCGCGTCAAGCGCCAGATGGAGAAGAACCAGCGCGACTTCTACCTCAACGAACAGGTCAAGGCCATCCAGAAGGAGCTGGGCGAGGGTGAGGACGGCGCCGACATCGAGGAAATCGAGAAGAAGATCAAGGCCGCCCGCATGCCCGCCGAAGCGCGCAAGAAGGCTGAGAGCGAGCTCAAGAAGCTCAAGCTCATGTCGCCCATGTCGGCCGAGGCTACCGTGGTGCGCAATTACATCGACACGCTGATCGCGCTGCCGTGGAGCAAGAAGACGAAGATCAAGCATGACTTGGCGAATGCCGAGGACGTGCTGAACGAGGACCATTTTGGCCTGGAGAAGGTCAAGGACCGCATCCTCGAATACCTTGCCGTGCAGCAGCGCGTGGACAAGGTCAAGGCGCCGATCCTGTGCCTGGTCGGCCCGCCGGGCGTGGGAAAGACCTCGCTGGGGCAGTCGATTGCCAAGGCCACCGGCCGCAAGTACGTGCGCATGGCACTGGGCGGCATGCGCGACGAGGCGGAGATCCGCGGGCACCGCCGCACCTACATCGGCGCCATGCCCGGCAAGGTGCTGCAGAGCCTGTCGAAGGTTGGCACGCGCAATCCGCTGTTCCTGCTGGACGAGATCGACAAGCTGGGCACCGATTTCCGTGGCGACCCGTCCAGCGCCCTGCTGGAGGTGCTGGACCCGGAGCAGAACAGCAAGTTCGGCGATCACTACGTCGAGGTCGATTTCGACCTCAGCGACGTGATGTTCGTGGCAACGTCGAACTCGATGAACATTCCGCCGGCGCTGCTGGACCGGATGGAGGTGATCCGCCTGTCGGGCTATACCGAGGACGAGAAGACCAGCATCGCGGTGCGCTACCTGCTGCCCAAGCAACTGAAGAACAACGGCGTCAAGGACGGCGAGCTGGAGGTGACGGAGACCGCCATCCGCGACGTGGTGCGCTACTACACCCGCGAGGCCGGCGTGCGTTCGCTGGAGCGTGAGATCTCCAAGATCTGCCGCAAGGTCGTCAAGGGTTTGCAATTGGGCAAGATGGCCCCCAAGGTGGTGGTGACGGCCGACAACCTGAGCGACTTCCTCGGTGTTCGCAAGTACACCTATGGTCGTGCCGAGCAGCAGAACCAGGTCGGCCAAGTCGTGGGTCTGGCCTGGACTGAGGTGGGTGGCGACCTGCTGACGATCGAAACCGCGCTGATGCCCGGCAAGGGCGTCATCACCCGCACCGGCTCGCTGGGCGATGTGATGAAGGAGTCGGTGGAGGCCGCGCGCACCGTGGTGCGCAGCCGCGCCCGCCGCCTGGGCATCCCGGACGAGTACTTCGACAAGAAGGACATGCACATCCACGTGCTGCACGCC
>Ga0114939_10000656_pt1 | contig 28738 bp, 25 predicted proteins | sample AshMeaCrysSpring_FD_87196 | JGI IMG/M metagenome (GOLD analysis project Ga0114939, IMG submission 87196) | Groundwater microbial communities from Big Spring, Nevada to study Microbial Dark Matter (Phase II) - Ash Meadows Crystal Spring | ecosystem: Environmental > Aquatic > Deep subsurface >...
GACGGTGCGGGCGGGCTCGAACTGCTCACGCCGTGCAGTCGGCCAGTTGTTGAAGCGGGACTCGCGAACGCTGAACTCGATGTCCACGTACTCCTGGACCCGTTCGCCGGAAGCGGTGATCCGCTCGGCAATTGCGGCAAGCTGCTTCTGGTCCCAGCTGACGCGTTTCGGGGTGTCGACGGTGATGCGAACCAGTCCGTCGTTGAAGCGAACTGTGCCGAAGTCCTTACCGGCCTCGGCGCGAACTGCGCGCTCCTGCTCGGCGTATCGGCGCTGCATGGCAGCGTGGACCTTGGCTTGCGCCTTCTTGACCCAGTCGACCAGTTGCGCAAGGTTGTGGTGGACCTCGCAGAGCTGGGCCGGTGGCAGGGATGCCAACTGGGCGTCCGACATGGCGGACAATTGCTCGGGGAAGATGGTGATTTCGTTCATCGCCTTCTCCGATCAGCGAACCGAGCGTTCGGACGTCGAGTCGTGCAGCGCATTGGTCTCGAACTCGATGACGGTCTCCAGCGGGTAGCTGACCCGCTTGGACAATTTCAAGTACTTCGGACCACGACCTTCACTGCGCCAGCGCTGCAAAGTCTTGGGGCTGATACCCCAGCGCTGAGCCAGTTCGTTCTCGTTGAGCACCCGACGATCGCCAGGTGACATGCTGTTGATCGCCTCGAAGGACGACCGGGGATTTGGGGTTGCCGGTGTCGGCATGGAAGACTCCTTTGACGCTGTTGAGGAACAGGTGTCATTGGAGAATTTGGGTGGCGAACATAGGAGGGACGCATTGGCGAACCACGCGGAAACTCCTGGTTCGCCAATGGGCCCCTAAACGCAAGAACGGCGAGCACATGGCTCGCCGTCTTGGTGGGGCTGATCCGGTCAGCAGGTTAAATCGAGAACCCGAGGGCTTGGCGCTGCTCCTGCCAATCCCGAGGCATCTGGTCATGCCGACCACGCAGCGTCTGCAAATTGAGATGCCGGGGTTGCTGGCCATCGAGGATGGCTTCAATGATGTCCGGCGCCAGCGTGGTCATGCGAAGCACCTCGGCGACCCAGCCCTGTTCGAGCTTCATCGACACAGCCAGATCCCGGATGGTGGCGTACTTTCCCTGATCAAGAAGCTTCTGCCAGTAGAAGGCCTTGCCCAGCGTCCGGATCATGGGGATATCTTCGCCGCCAGCACCGAGTACAGAACGTTCCCCTGGTGGCGGGGTCATGACTTTGCGGTTCTGTTTACGCCGGATGGTCAGGGGCACCATCGTCACCCGCTGCTGGCCTGTGATGTAGCTTCGTGCTTCATCACCGATCTCGATGCGGACATTGCGCTGCTTTGGGTTGTCCGGATGAATGACTGGGGTGGTATTCGATTTCACGCGTAAATCTCCTCTGCGGCACCCCTCGTCTCTTCCACGAACGGGTGGCTGCCGATGTCTTCACCCAGTCCTAGCCATCCGTCCTCACGCCAGAGGATGTCCAAGCCATGCTCGTGGATCTGGACCCGTTCGATCAGCAGCTGTGTGATTCGCTGCTGCTCTTTGGGGAACAGCTGATCCCACACTGCACCGATGCGCTGCATGGCCACGACCACCTGCGCTTCCTCAAGTTGGGCGCCCCTGGGGTGTCGTTGGCAGGAACGCCAAGTCGCCAGCATCAGCTCCGGCGCACGCAGCGCCTGCTGGATTTGTTCCAGAACTGCCGTTTCGATCTCGGCAGCCGGAAGCGGACCGATGTCAGTAGCCCCAGGTGCGAGCGTCGCCCCTGCATTACGTCGCTTGTGCAGGTAAGGCACGTAGTAGCGATAGAGGCATCCGTTTTTCTTGCGCGTGTAGCTGTGGATCATCAGTTGACCATCGGGCGCATGGAGCAATCCCGCGAGCAGCGCCGGATGCTGCGTGACGCCCTCGCGTGGACCTTGCTTGCGGCGTTCGACAAAGGCATGCGCAAGATTCCAGAGATCATGATCAATGATGGCTTCGTGCTGGCCGGGAAAACTGGTGCCCTTGTGCTGGATCTCCCCGAGGTAGATCCGGTTGCGCAGCATTTTGAAAAGGTACTGCTGGTCGATCGGCCTGCCCTCGCGGAACTGACCTCCCTGCGTCTGCCAGGCCTTGGTAGTCCGTCCCTCGATCGCCAACTCGCGCACGATCTCGGCCGCCGACCCATGCTCGGCGTAGCGCCGGAAGATGTAGCGCACCAGATCCGCCTCCGGCTCGTTGATCACCAACTTGCGCTCAACGACGTCGTACCCGAGAGGTGGCGTGCCGCCCATCCACATCCCCTTGGCCTTGCTGGCCGCGATCTTGTCGCGGATGCGCTCACCCGTGACCTCGCGCTCGAACTGTGCGAAGGACAGGAGGATGTTGAGCGTCAGCCGACCCATCGACGTGGTTGTGTTGAACTGCTGGGTCACCGAGACGAAACTGACCCCGTTACGGTCGAACACCTCAACTAGCTTGGCGAAGTCCGGCAGGCTGCGCGTCAAGCGGTCGATCTTGTAAACGACCACGATGTCGATGCGACCGTCCTCGATATCCGCCATCAAGCGCTTGAGCGCAGGGCGATCCAGATTGCCGCCAGAGTAGCCGCCGTCGTCGTAGCCGTCGTGCACTGCAGTCCATCCCTCACTGCGTTGACTCAACACGAAGGCGAGTCCAGCATCCCGCTGGGCCTCGAGGCTGTTGTACTCCTGGTCCAGCCCCTCGTCGGTTGATTTTCGGGTGTAGATGGCGCAGCGCTTGCGGGGTGCGAGCAGCGGTGCCGCCGGCATGTTGCGATGGGTTTTCATGCTGCCTCCTTCTTCTTGGTCTTGAGGCCGAAGAACAGAGGGCCCGACCACGGACAGCCTGTGATCACCTTGGCCACCGCCGTGAGGCTTGTGAACCGCTGCCCGCGATATTCGAAGTCACGCATGCCGCGCACCAACACCTGATGCTCGACATCGTCATAGACGCGGGTGAGGATCGTGCCCGGCAGCAGGCGATCTGCTTCTCGGCGCAGCCGGGGCGGCAGGATGCCTGTCTCACCGATCTCCTCCAGCTTGCGGCGCACGGATCCCTTGAGGCCGCCAAAGGCACGCTCCTGGATCTTGTACGCCAGTCGGGTTTCCAGCCAGGTGCGGTGATGGTGATTCGGGCGCTCATCGAAATGCTCGTCCCAGAGTGCCCATAGGCTGTCCATGGGGAGGTGGGGAAGTTGGGCGACCCGTGCCGCCACGCTGGCGGTATCGACTTGTGGTGCGTGTGTTTTCATGCGCGAACTCCTTGTTGCTGATCAGGGTTCGCATTCACGCGCTGGTGGGCAGGAAAGCCAAGGCTAACCGCGTCTTTTGTTTCCGAGGCGGTCGAATGATCAAACGCTGAGTCCTTGTCGCGCAGGCGCAGGAGCGCCACGGCGAGCAGATCAGCGATTTCTTGGTGCGGGTGGCGCGGCCGGTCGGCATTCGCGCAGAAGATTGGTTCGTCGTTGTGCATGGCAGGCATTCATGTGGAAAACGCTGCTCATGCTATGAACGAGAGGCACTTCGTGTAACGTGTTTTGGCGCGTATGTGAGGGCACCTGCGAAGGGATGGTGCTCGATAAGTCAGAACTTCCGAATGGCATCGATGATCAGCTGAATCTTTGTGGCCACGATCGCCTTCGACGAGGAGTGGTGCTCGATCAGTATTCCTGCGAGTCTTGGAATGAATGGGGCGGATGGCGCGAGCATGGCGGGATCGATTCGTCCAAGGTCTACCAGGATGCCGCCGCTCGCCCCCTGCGGGTTGATCGAGTTGGTGACCTCTCCGGAGAATGCTTTGGCTCTCTTGCCGAATTTCAGCAACAGGTGTGTCTTTGGGGATGCGCCAACGTCGTTGAATACCTTGTCGGCCAAGTGACACGAGTCGCTATAGACCCATGACTTTCCGACGGCGTGAGTTCCGGTGATCGATAGCGGCTTTGGCTTGTTGCGAGACGCCGGATACCCGAGGGCCATGAAGCATCTTCCCTCCATCGTGCCCCTGTTTTCAGACACGTCATCGGCATTCAGAAATGCATCCGCCCCAACGCGTTCGGCGAATTCATTCGACAGCTCCATGAACGCAAAGTCGTACTTGTCGCCTGACCTGCCTGTCACGGGAGCCTTGGTCACCCCCGCTGCTCCCGTGATTTGCTCTAAGGAGGTGAGGCCTGCCACGTACAGAGGCGTCTGTTGATTCCAGTCGATGACATGTGCAGCGGTAATCAGGAATCTTCGCCCGTCAACTTGAAACAGGAATGAAGTGCCCACAGCCATTGGCGTATCAGAATGCGTTAGACCATAGATAGGGCGGACTGACTGGGAAAAATGTGCCAGAGATCTTTCTGTTCTCTCCTTGAGCCAGTCTCGTGCCGCTTGGTCTTGGGTGATGATCAGTCTGGTCATCGACAATCTCTTGATGTCCGCAGCATCAGCGCGCCGGCAACTGACCGTTCGAGACGAACTGGTCGAAGCTGTCGGTGGTCTCTTCGTCGTGCCACGACCGATCCCATGATCGTGGCTCGGCACTTTCGAGGAGCAACAGCGTGAGGACGCGGTCACGCGCCCCATAGCTGTGCTTGAACTCGCGCAACTTCATGTGCGGCGCTTCCTCCGCGCACCAGATCGCGGCTGACATCTCCTCACCGCCCCACTCCTGCTCAACGTCAGGATCGGCAGCAAGTGTGCCGGGCGGCGGCTCCGCAGGATCACCGTTGCGGCGGATGCGCGCCCGCGTTCTGACGGCACTGCTGCTGCGCCACTCGTACTTCACGAAACCGTTGTCCCAATAGACCAGGATGGCCCGCTGCGGCGTGAACTTGATGAAGCGAATGCACAGTGCCTCAAACGACACCTCGAAGCGCTGAGCGATGGCACTGAGTACATGGAGGTCGATCCGCTGATTGGAGATCCAGTCGCGCAGCAGATCGCCCGGCATCAGCAGGTTGCTAGCGAAGTCATCCGCCTCCCGCTCAATCGCTCGCATGTTGTCGGCGCCGGAGTACACGCTTTCCTTGTCACAGCTGAAGCTCAGTCGCTGGTTGCGGTGCAGGATGAAGTGGCCAAGTTCATGAGCGATGGTGAAGCGCTGGCGTTCGTAGCTGGCCTTGCCGTTGAAAAAGATCCCCCACTCGGTGGCGTCCTTCGGGTTGCAAACCAGCATGCCTTCGCAGCTGTCGATGCCAAGCGCCATCGGCGTCTTGATCTCGCGCACACCAGCGCCGTAGGGGGTGTCAGGCAACATCTGCCGGACAATTTCCAGGTCGATGGCATCAGGCATGCCCCCCTGATGCCATGCTCGCAACCATCTCTGGACTGTGTTGGCCGCGATCGATCCGGTAAGAGCCTGCGCTGCGTTCAAAGCTCAGTCTCCGCTTTTGCCTTTGTCGGGGAACATGATCTGCAGAGCTTGACGGTAGCGGTCTTTTTCTTCGTCCGTCATGCCTGCGTACTCTCGGAAGAACGCGACATCCTCTGGGCTGGCCTGCGGAACGTCCGTAAGGGGCTCACCCATGATGTCCTCCATCGTTACGCCCAGCACCTTAGCCAATGCACGTACCCGCTCTGCCGAAGGGCGCTGGCCCTCCTTCATCTCCAATTCCCAGACGTAGGCCTTGGTACAGCCGACCGCATCGGCGACTTGCTGCAGAGTCAGATTCTTCGCCTCACGGAAGCGCCGCAGGCGTGCTCCGAATATCGAAGCCATGGCGATGCTCCTATCTAGTTATCAGTAAATGAATACAGCCTTAGAGTATAGCAGCGAGATACCAAATAGCGCCAGATGTGGCGTGCAGATTGACAAGCGGAAATCCGGGAGACACAATCACGCTGTATCTCGCCACTTTACTCTGACGGGATCATTGTTTAGTAACCACCGTCGCCGGCCAGCGCACCAAGACCATCGGTCCGCAGACCTCCGACGCTTCCTCGGAAAGGACCGCGAACGTGAAAAAGACCTGGATTGATCTGCTGCATGAGCTGCCGGTGGACGCCACCCTGCGTGAATTCTTGACTGGCCACGGGCTGACGATGCCCGACCATTTCGCATGGACCGACAAGCCAGAAACCACGCAGGCGCTGATCGAAGCCCTGCTTGCTTGCCCGGACGTCGCTGTGCGCGATGCGGTGGCCGCCAAGTTGCGGGCCAGCGTCGCGCTCGGGGACTCGGCTGGAACGCAGGCGATGTTTCAGGTGGCCACCGGTAATGGTGCCGCTCTGACTGGGTTGGCCACCTGCAAGAGCGACACCCATCGCTCGTTCTGGCTCTACGTGAAGCACCCAGACCTGTTCGATCGGGCCGGTGACGTCGACCACTTTGAGCGCCAGGTCGCTCAGGCCCAGCAACACGACCTTGGCGTGAAGAAAACGCCTGACACCTCGGATGCCGCGCTGGCGGCAATGCGTGCCGACGTCTCGGCCTTCTACCAGCGCGAACTGCAATGTGGCGACCGTAGCAAGGCGTACGTGGTCGTGCGCAGCCCTGGTGTTTACCTGCTGAGCGTTCACGTCAAGGATTTGTCCATGGTCCAACTGGAGTTCCAGGGTGATGACTTGAAGCGCCGCGTCGGCAACCCGAACATCCACTCGGTCCTGGAATATTCCTCTGCCACTGGCGTCACCCGCTCTTTGGTCAAAGGCGGGGCTAAGTACCACCAGATGCTGCTGAAGGCCTTCGCCGAGCACCTGCTGCACGTGAAGCTCGACGCCCACCGCCTGCTGCCGCCAACGCTGGATCTGTCGGTGCTGCGGCTGGGGTTCGATGTGCCGCAGGCGGAAATTGATGGTTTCAACGTGCTGCAGGTGAAGTCGATCAGCCTACTCAGCCCGGATACGCAACTGAAGATCGACTGCACGGCAATGGCATCGAGTGAACACCGCTGCGTCACCGACCTGCTGGCGGAGAAGTTGCCCGGTCCCCTGGCGGAGAACTGGCTCGTCACAGCCGCACACATCAACCTGTACTACCCGCCCGAGCCGGGCAAGGCCAGGGCAAAGGTTGTCACGATCGAGGTCACCCGCAAGGGACGGCTGAACCTGCACAAGTTCGACGCTGCCCTGCAGGCACAGTTGGAGGGGTACCTGGTCGCCTTGGGCATCCTCCAGAAGGGGCAGACGCTCAACGCGCAGGAAACACCTCCCAGCGCCGACGCGACGGAAATGCAACCGGCCTATGAGTACTGACCGATGTCGGCTCACGAAGCGTGGTCGTTGGTCTGCCGCCTGTTCGCGGGCGGCACGCCGGTTTTTCGGGGAGCCCTGTCACCAACCGAGGTCAGGGCCTGCACCGCTCTGGGGCCAGCGATCAAACCGACAGTCATCAACCGCACGTTCACGCTCTGCCCGTACTGCCAGTTGCGCAGCGGTCAAATCGTCAGTGACGGCAAGGGAGGTCAGGCCTGCCAGTGTCCGGACTGCGGTCTTATCCCAATTGCACCCGAGGATCGCTCTGCGGTGATGCTGGACGAGAAGTGGCTGCGGCTGAAGCTGCGAATGGCACTGGACATCGAGAGCCGGGACGACGTCACCGATCTAGGCGACGGCGTCTGGCGACTGGGCGATGCGCGCAAGGGCCCGTTACTCCTGGCGCGGGACCTGATTCCACTTTGCATCGACCCGTCGGTCTTTGACCGAGTTCGCGTCGCCGGCGCCAGCATCCGTGTCATCACTCCGGCATCGGTTGAAGCGCGGCGAGTTCGGCTTCCCGCTGGGATCGAGTGGCTGCCCCTGGATGAACGGTTCGCCTTCTACGGCGGCGGGATATCCTTCTTGCAGCCAGGAACGCAGCCTGACCCGGTCGACTCACAGGACCCCTGGACACCGGTCTACGGGCCATTCTCGGCGGACTTCAGGTGGGTAACGCTGCCCGGTCGAGCAGTTCCAATCCATTGCTCGGAGGGGCAGGCTGCGGTGTTCAGTGCGCTCTGGGGCTTCAAGGGTCAAAAGGTCAAGGCTGAAGCGATCATGACACGAGCAGGTCTGAGCAGCGACAAGCCGAACGACCTGTTCAAGGTGAGGACCCGAGACAAAGGGAAGCAGCACTACGAGGACCAGCACCATGCCTACGAAGTGCTCGTGATGACTCATAAGCGCGACGGCTTGTACTGGATGCCGTGCGCAGCCCCGGACTTCGCGTCAGCCTGATGGATTGCCCATCCAAGCGGATCGGCGAACTCGAAAAATCGACACACGCGCAACTCGTTGTCGCGCAAGGCGTTGTGCGTGTGCTACGGCGAAAAAGTTGGCAGAGATTCCGAGAGAACAGAGGGCAGAAAAGGGTCGAACTGGACACTGTAGGCGTCCTGTTCAGGTACCCCCTGGCACACGCAGAATGCGCCTGTTCCCCGCGTGTACTGGGGGAAGCACAAATGAAAACGCCCAACTGAGAGCAGTCGGGCGTTTGTATATGGTGGCCTGGGGCGGAATCGAACCACCGACACGCGGATTTTCAATCCGCTGCTCTACCAACTGAGCTACCGGGCCAGAGAGGTGAAATTATAGCAGACGTTTTTGGTCCGTTTCAGATCTGACCGTTTTTCTTGCCCTTGCCCAAGTCCACGCCCAGTTGTTTGAGCTTGCGGTATAGGTGGGTGCGTTCCAGACCGGTTTTTTCGGCCACGCGGGTCATGGAGCCGCGCTCCTTGTTCAGGTGGAATTCGAAGTAGGCACGCTCGAAGTCATCGCGCGCTTCGCGCAACGGGCGATCCAGGTCAAAGGCTTGCGCCACCTCGGCCGCCTCAACTTCTGGCTCGTTCATGTCCACAGCAAAGTTCTGGGGCATCGGCGCCATGGCACTGACAATGGCGGGCGCGGCGCTGGCCTGACGTGCGGGCGCTCGCGCTTCTTTGCTCAGGCCCTGCTCCACCGCCTTGAGCAACTTTTGCAGGGTAATGGGTTTTTCGAGAAACGAATGCGCACCCAATTTCACGGCGTCAACAGCGGTGTCAATGGTGGCGTGGCCACTCATCATGATGACGGGCATGTTCAGCAAGTCGCTGGAAGCCCATTCCTTGAGGAGACTGACGCCGTCGGTGTCGGGCATCCAGATGTCGAGTAAGACCAAATCGGGCTGCGCGCGTGTACGGGCCTCGCGGGCTTGGGCGGCGTTTTCGGCCAGCTCGACCTGGTGCCCCTCGTCAAAGAGGATTTCCGAGAGCAGGTCCCGAATACCCAGCTCGTCATCGACCACCAAAATGTTTGCCATAGCCTTATGCGTTGTCTCTGTTGACCTTGAATGATAACGACACCTGCGCCCCGATCGTTTCGCCTTGCTCCTGCAGGTTCGACAGTTCGATTTTGGCACCGTGTTCGTCGGCAATTTTCTTGACCACGGCCAGGCCCAATCCTGTGCCCTTGGCTTTGGTGGTGACATAGGGCTCGAAGGCCCTTTGCAGGATGGCTGCAGGAAAGCCTTTACCCGCATCGCGCACTTGTAATCGTACGCGCTCGCGCTCGGCGTTGTAGCGAGTAACCACCAGGACTTTGGCATCGCTGTGCCCTGCGGCTTCACAGGCATCCTGGGCGTTTTGCAGCAGGTTGTGCACCACCTGGCGCAGTTGTTGCGCGTCGCCCTGAATCAGCGGGCATTGCGGGTCCAGCTGTAGTTCAATGAGGGGCAACTTGCTGCGCTCGGCGGTGTCCTGGGCGTACAGACCCATGACGTCCTGGATCAACGCGTTCAGATCCAGCGGCTTGAGCTCGGCCGAAGGCAGTCGCGCATAGTCGCGAAACTCATTGACCAGGCGCTTCATGGCATCGACCTGGTCCACGATGGTTTGGACCGACTTGTCGAGCAAGCGTGCATCGGCCTCTTGCAATTTGTCGGCCAGCTTGAACTGCAGGCGCTCCGCCGAAAGTTGAATGGGGGTGAGCGGGTTCTTGATTTCGTGCGCCAGCCGGCGCGCCACCTCGCCCCAGGCCTGGGCACGCTGCGCGGACACCACTTCGGAAATATCGTCAAACACCAACAAGCGCATGCCGTCGGGCAGGAACGCACCGCGCGCCAGCAAGGTCACAGCGCTGGCGTGGATGCCGTTGCCGCTGGCGTGCACTTCGAAAGATTTTTGCCAATGGTCGAGCGCGTGCACATCGGTGTCGGCATGCAGCTGGGCGAATTGCTCTTCCACACCTTGAGCCAGCACCTCCATGCCGTGAAGGCTGGACAGGGGCTTGCCCTCGTGTGCGGCCACTGGGGCACGCAGGATGCGTGTAGCACCGGGGTTGGCCGATTGAATGTGGCCTTGCGCATCCATCAGCAAGACGCCGGCAGTCAGGTTGTCCAGAATGGTCTGCAGCTGAGCGCGCGCGGTCTCCAGCTGGTCCAGACTCTGGTGTACCGCTTTGCGGGCGTCAGCCAACTGCTGCGTCATGGCAGCAAAAGAGCGGGTCAGATCGCCCAGCTCGTCCTTGCCGGGCAAGGCGTGTTTGGGCGAGAGGTCGCCCTGCGCCACCTGACGCATGCCCAAGGCCAGCAACAGCAAGGGGCGCGCCAACTGGTTGCCCAGCAGCACAGCCAGCACAATGGCCCCCAGCACAGCCATGAACAGGCTCAGCGTGAGGGTGCCGATGTACATGCGGCGCAAGCCGTCCCGCGCCAGGGCACGTTGCTGGTATTCACGGTTGGCGTTTTGCACATCCAGCGCATTGGCCACCAAGGTGGGCGACAACGGTTGAATGACCTGCAACATGCGGTAGTCGTTGCCCAGGTTCCAGTTGACTTGCGGCAGCTGCGCCAGCACCACAATGCGTCCTTTGTCGGCGCCAGGGGCTGCATCGTCCACCCCTTCGATCACGACAGCGGATCCTTTGGCTCGCGCATCGCGCAACTGGCTGGCCGCAGGCAAGGGCGGCCTGAGTTCGTAGCGGGACTGACCGGCACTGGCCAGTACACGACCACCATTGGCCCACAGCACCACGTCGCTGGCGCCCAGTTGCTCGCGCACGCGCTCCAGAGAGAGCATGGCGCTTTCCTCGGGCACCTCGGCCAGCTGCGTTGCCGCAATGCGGGTTTGTTTGGTCAGGTCTGCACTCAGGGTGTCGAGGGTGGCACGGCCCAGGTTCAAACCCGCAGCGAGTGCGCCTTCGACCTTGACGTCAAACCAGGACTCGATCGAGCGCGAGACGAACTGATAGGACACCACGTAAATCAGCCCACCCGGCACCACGCCCACCAGCGCAAAAATAGCGGCCAGCTTCAGGAGCAGGCGCGCGCCAAATTCACCCCTGCGCAGACGCACCAGCAGGCGCACAAAGCCCCACAAGATGGTGATGCCCAAGCCCGAAGCCACCACGGCGTTGACGATGAGCAAAGGCTGGTAATACTGCTCGTAACTGGTGTGGTTGCTGGTGGCACGGGTGAGCAAGGCAAGCAGGCCCACCCCAATCAGCAAGAGCGCGGCCGAGCCCAGCGTCAACAACCAGCGACTGGTTTTGCTGCTTAAAAGGCTGCGACGCATGGGCTTGGTGTTCAAGGCTTTCTCTTATTGCAGCAGGTCTGTGGCCACACCCAGTTCGCGACTCACCCCCAGGTTCCAGTCGGACTGAGCACCCGTGGAAATCTGGAAAGGCCGTGGCAGCTGGTTAACGTCCAGCCTGAATTGGTAACGCACGTAGTAGCGCGCCGAGCGCGAGAGGTCTGCCACATCCACCACGGGCCAGCCGTAAACACGGCGCACCAAGGCAAGCGCTTCGGTCAGGCTGTCAAAGTTTTGCGAAAGGCTGTTACCCAAGGCATTGGCAGACAGCGGCTCGCGCGACAGGCTCAAACGCCAGCGTCGCGTGAGGGGCTGGTAGAGCAAGCGGTAATAGCGCGCAGCGCTGGCGACCTGCTGGTCAGACCAATACCAGCGGTCGCGGTACACGTCGGCCTGCACCACGAAGTGAATGGCCACGCCTTTGAGCAAGGCATCCTCCAGGCTGCTGCCCAGCTCCAGGCGCAACGCGCTGTTGAGCACCAGTGATTTGTCTGCTCGCTCCAGGCGCAGCTCGGTCAGCTCAACTGATGACGGGGTCGAAGAAGGTGTTTGCGCATGCGACAGCAAGGCCCAGCTCCACAGGAGCAGGGCCAGCAGCCACACGCCGGGACTACGGCGCAGGCTTTTGCAACAGTGCGTAGTAAAAGCCATCATGTTCACCGAGCTGATTGTCCCCGACCGGCAAGCCTTGCGGCGCTTGTCCGGGGATCAAATGCCCCGGAGAGGGCAACAAAACCGCTTGCGTGTTGCGCTTTAGAAACGCCTGGACGTTGTCCTGCCCTTCGGCCTTGAACACCGAACACGTGCAATACACCATGCGCCCGCCAGGTTTGAGCAAGGGCCACAAGACGTCCAGCAATTTGGCTTGCAAGGCAGCCAGTTTGGGAATGTCGGAGGCGCGGCGCAGCCAGCGAACGTCCGGGTGACGGCGCACGATGCCAGAGGCCGAGCACGGTGCGTCGAGCATGATGGCATCGAACAACTGGCCATCCCACCAGCTGGCAGGCTCGGCGGCATCTGCAGCACGCACTTGCGCATGGACTTGCAAGCGCTGCAGGTTTTGCTCAATTTTTTGGGCACGTTGGGCATCCACATCCAGCGCCAGCACCTGCGCCTGTGGCGCCCACTCCAGCAAGTGTCCCGTCTTGCCGCCAGGGGCAGCACAAGCGTCCAGCACGCGCAGGGGCTCATGTGTACGCTCGCCTAAAAGCAAGGGGGCAGCGATTTGTGCTGCGGCGTCCTGCACCGACACCTCGCCTTGGGCAAAGCCCGGCACCTGGCTGACCGGCACAGGCCGATCCAGCTCGATGCCGCAGACACCTACGGCTCTACCGTTCAGCCCCTGTGCCTGCAAGCGTGCAAGGGTGGTGGACACATTGCTTGTGTTCAGATTAACGCGCAAGGTCATGGGTGGCGCGTGCTGAGCCATGTTCAGCAAAGTGGCCATGTGCTCGGGATGGTCAGCCTGGATTTGATCGATCCACCACTGCGGGTGGTTCCAGCTCGCCACGGGGTTCACTGCGATTTCGGCCATCAGGTCGCCGCGTTCGCGCACAAAACGGCGCAGACAGGCATTGATGAAACCGGCCTGACGTTGCCACTTGTGTTCGCGACGTGCTGCCTCGACTGTCTGGCTGACGACGGTGTGCTCCGGGTACAGCGGGCGCTCGGTGTCAAGCAGCAAAGACAGCGCACTGCACAGCAAGGCATCGACTGCAGCCGATGGGGCTTTGGCGGCCAGCAGCACACGCACTGCACGCGCCGCCCCCCAGTGGCGCAAGGCATGAAAACTCAGGGCCTGCACGCCTGGGCGGAGGTTGGCGGGCACCGTTTCGAGCAAAGCCGTGAGCGACTGCCCGCCCATGACGGCATGGGTCATTCGGGCCACTTGCTGCAACTGACGCCACAACGGGATGGGCTGGGCCTGCCCCGCATTCACAAGCACACTCATGCCAACTCCACCGGGCCGGCTTTGAGTTCCAGACGCATGGCAGGGCCAAATCCCAGCTGTCTCGCCAGGGGGCGTACAGGCCAAACTTCGATGGCCTGGTTGTAGGTTTGCACAGCCACGTGGTAGGTCGCCAGTGTGGCAGGCAGCATTTGCTTCATGCGCACCAACACAGCGGCCAGCGAGTGCCAGTCGGAAGCTTGACCTTGCTTCATCTGCTGGCTGAGGGCCAGCATGAGTTGCGCATGAGCTTGCGAGACGGTCGCCATGATGTCGGCATTCATGGGTTGTACCCGGGCTTGTGACAAGGCGCCGAGCAATTCGTCGCAGCGCTGCTGCAAATCGGTGTCCTGGCCCTCCGGGGTTTGCTGCAGGGCATGCGCCCCCAGCGCCGACTCCAGACGCACCAGCACTTGCAACCAGACCGTGTCGACCAGGTGCCATTGGCGCAGGATCTCGGCGCGCATGCGCACCAGACGATGGTGCGCACCCACCGCCCAGAACATTGCAAGCGCCAGCACGGCACAGAAAATCAGCCAGGTCATGTCCATGGATGCTTTTTAACACCAAATGAAACAGCCCCTGCACACGGGGTGAACAGGGGCTGCGGAAGATGCATCACGACGTGATGCATCAGAGGCTAGCTGGGCGCTCAGGCGTCCTGGCTATCGCTCACGGCGTCAGCCGCATTGCCAGCCAACTCGGCGGCTTCGGCGTCGGCAATGGCGCGGCGCTCGGCGTCGTCCATGGCGTCTTTGGCCTTGCGCGCCTGGTGGTAAGCCAGACCGGAACCCGCCGGGATCAGGCGACCCACGATGACGTTTTCCTTGAGGCCACGCAGCTCGTCGCGCTTGCCCATGATGGCCGCTTCGGTCAGCACGCGGGTGGTTTCCTGGAAGGAAGCCGCGGAGATGAACGAGTCGGTCGACAGAGAAGCCTTGGTGATACCCAACAACACGTTGCTGTAAGTCGCGGGCACTTTGCCGTCTTTCTGGAGCGCTTCGTTGGTGTTGAGCAGCTCGGAGCGCTCGACCTGCTCGCCGGCGATGTAGGTCGATTCGCCCGGGTTCTCGATGACCACGCGGCGCAGCATCTGGCGAACGATCACCTCGATGTGCTTGTCGTTGATCTTCACACCCTGCAAGCGGTAAACGTCCTGCACTTCGTCCACGATGTAGCGGGCCAGCTCTTCGATGCCCAACAGGCGCAAGATGTCTTGCGGATCGGCCGGACCGTCCACAATGCTTTCGCCCTTGTTGACCACCTGGCCTTCGTGCACCAGGATGTTCTTTTCCTTGGGCACGAGCTCTTCCCAGACCTTGCCGTCCGGATCGGTGATCTGCAGACGCACCTTGCCTTTGGTTTCTTTACCGAAGGACACGGTACCGGTGATCTCGGCCAGCACGCCTTTGTCTTTGGGCGAACGGGCTTCGAACAGCTCGGCCACACGGGGCAGACCGCCGGTAATGTCGCGGGTCTTCTGACCTTCAACAGGGATACGGGCCAGCACTTCGCCGGGGCCCACGTCCTGGCCATCGCGCACCTGGATCAGGGCGCCAACCTGGAAGCCGATCGTCACCGAATGGTCGGTGCCGGGGATCTTGACTTCCTTGCCGTTGGCATCGATCAGCTTGACCTGCGGACGCACCACCTTGGCAGAGCCACGGCGTTTCGGGTCGATCACCACCAGGGTGGACAGACCGGTCACTTCGTCGACCTGCTTGGCCACCGTGAGGCCCTCTTCCACGTTCTCGAATTTCACCTGACCGGCGAATTCGGTGATGATGGGTCGGGTCAGCGGATCCCAGTTGGCCAAGTTGGTACCGGCCTTGATGGTCTGGTCAGCCTTGACTGTCAGGGTCGCACCGTAAGGCACCTTGTGGCGCTCGCGCTCGCGGCCGTGTTCGTCGTGAATGACGATTTCGCCGGAACGGGCAATCACCACCAGCTCGCCTTTGGAGTTGGTCACATAGCGCATCGTGGCATTGAAACCGATGATGCCGTTGGACTTGGCTTCCACGCTGGAGGCCACAGCCGCACGCGAAGCGGCACCACCGATGTGGAAGGTACGCATGGTCAGCTGTGTGCCGGGTTCACCGATGGACTGGGCAGCGATCACACCGACGGCCTCGCCGTTGTTGACCAAGCCGCCACGACCCAGGTCGCGGCCGTAGCACTTGGCGCACAGACCGAAGCGGGTTGCACAGGTCAGTGCAGTGCGGACCTTGACTTCGTCAACGCCAGCGGCTTCGAGTTCGTCGATCAGGTCTTCTTCCAGCATGGTGCCAGCGGTGGCCAACACGGCGCGGGTTTCGGGGTGCAGCACGTCTTCGGCAGCAGTACGGCCGAGGATTCGGTCGCGCAGCGATTCGATCACTTCACCGCCTTCAACGATGGCGCGCATCAGCGAACCTTCGGAAGTACCGCAATCGTCTTCGGTCACCACCAGGTCTTGCGTCACGTCCACCAGACGACGGGTCAGGTAACCGGAGTTGGCCGTCTTCAACGCCGTGTCGGCCAGACCCTTACGGGCACCGTGCGTGGAGATGAAGTACTGCAACACGTTCAGACCTTCACGGAAGTTGGCCGTGATGGGGGTCTCGATGATGGAGCCGTCAGGCTTGGCCATCAGGCCACGCATGCCGGCGAGCTGACGGATCTGGGCTGCAGAGCCGCGAGCACCGGAGTCGGCCATCATGTAGATGGAGTTGAACGATTCCTGCTCGACTTCCTTGCCGTTGCGGTCGATGGTTTTTTCCTTGCGGAGTTGATCCATCATCACCTTGGACACGGCGTCGCCGGCCTTGCCCCAGATGTCCACCACCTTGTTGTAGCGTTCGCCGGCGGTGACCAGACCCGAGACGTATTGCTGCTCGATGTCTTTCACTTCCTTCTCGGCTTCGGTGATGATGCCGTGCTTTTCTGGCGGCACCAGCATGTCGTCGATAGCGATGGAAATACCAGCGCGCGTGGCCAGACGGAAACCGTTTTGCAGCAGCTTGTCGGCAAAGACCACCGTCTCTTTCAGGCCGCACTTGCGGAAGGCGACGTTGATGAGCTTGGAGATTTCTTTCTTCTTGAGTGCTTTGTTGAGCAGCTCAAAAGGCAGACCTTTGGGCAGGATCTCGGACAGCAGGGCGCGGCCCACGGTGGTGTCCACCATTTTGGTGGAAGCCGTGAATTCGCCGGTGGTTTTGTCTTTGGTCCATTCGGTCAGGCGCACGCTGATCTTGGCGGTCAGTTCGACCACGCCAGCATCCAGTGCGCGCTGGACTTCACCGATGTCGGCGAACATCAAGCCCTCGCCCTTGCCATTGATGCGGTCACGGGTCGTGTAGTACAGACCCAGCACCACGTCTTGCGAGGGCACGATGGAGGGTTCGCCCGAAGCGGGGAACAGCACGTTGTTGGAGGCCAGCATCAGGGTGCGGGCTTCCATCTGGGCTTCCACCGACAGCGGCACGTGAACGGCCATCTGGTCACCGTCGAAGTCGGCGTTGAACGCCGCGCAAACCAGCGGGTGCAGCTGGATGGCCTTGCCTTCGATCAGGATAGGTTCAAAGGCCTGGATGCCCAGACGGTGCAGCGTAGGCGCACGGTTCAGGAGCACCGGGTGCTCTTTGATGACCTCTTCCAGAATATCCCACACCACCGGGGTGCCGGATTCGACTTCTTTCTTGGCCGCCTTGATGGTGGTGGCGATGCCCATGGCTTCGAGGCGGGCAAAGATGAAGGGCTTGAACAGTTCCAGCGCCATCAGCTTGGGCAAACCGCACTGGTGCAGCTTGAGGGTTGGGCCCACGGTAATCACGGAACGACCGGAGTAGTCCACGCGCTTGCCCAGCAAGTTCTGGCGGAAGCGCCCGCTCTTGCCCTTGATCATGTCGGCCAGGGACTTGAGCGCGCGCTTGTTGGCGCCCGTCATGGCCTTGCCGCGGCGGCCGTTGTCCAGCAGACTGTCCACGGCTTCTTGCAGCATGCGCTTTTCGTTGCGCGCGATGATCTCGGGCGCCTTGAGTTCGAGCAGGCGACGCAGACGACTGTTACGGTTGATGACGCGGCGGTACAGATCGTTCAGGTCAGAAGTGGCGAAACGGCCACCGTCCAGCGGCACCAGCGGACGCAGGTCCGGCGGCAGAACGGGCAGCACTTCCAGCACCATCCACTCGGGCTTGATGCCGGACTTTTTGAACGCTTCCAGGACTTTGAGGCGCTTGGCGTTTTTCTTGACCTTGAGCTCGGAGCCGGTCAGGTCGCCACGCAGGCGCTCGATTTCGACATCCAGGTCCAGGCCTTGCAGCAGTTCCTTGATGCCTTCGGCGCCCATCTTGGCCACGAATTCGTCGCCGTATTCGACCACTTTGGCGTCGTAATCGTCTTCGCTCATGATGCCGAACTTCTTGAGCGGGGTCATGCCGGGGTCGGTCACGACATAGGCTTCAAAGTACAGCACGCGTTCGATGTCGCGCAACGTCATGTCCAGCACCAGGCCCAGACGCGAAGGCAGGGACTTGAGGAACCAGATGTGAGCGCAGGGCGCGGCCAGGTCGATGTGACCCATGCGCTCGCGACGCACTTTGGTCTGCGTGACTTCAACGCCGCACTTCTCGCAGATCACACCGCGGTGCTTGAGGCGCTTGTACTTGCCGCACAGGCATTCGTAGTCCTTGATCGGGCCAAAGATCTTGGCGCAGAACAGACCATCGCGCTCGGGCTTGAAGGTACGGTAGTTGATGGTCTCGGGCTTTTTGACTTCGCCGAAAGACCACGAACGGATCTTTTCGGGCGAGGCCAGGCCGATTTTGATGGCATCGAAATGCTCATCGGGCGTGAACTGCTTGAACAGGTCGAGTAGTGATTTCATGGTTTGAATCCTTTGCCTGTGAATTAAGAGCGCTCGAGTTCAATGTCCAGGCCCAAGGAGCGGATTTCCTTGACCAGCACGTTGAACGACTCGGGCATGCCTGCCTCGATGGAGTGTTCGCCCTTGACGATGCTTTCGTACACCTTGGTACGGCCTTGCACGTCGTCGGACTTGACGGTGAGCATTTCCTGCAGCGTGTAGGACGCGCCGTAGGCTTCCAGTGCCCACACTTCCATCTCGCCGAAACGCTGGCCACCGAACTGGGCCTTGCCGCCCAGCGGTTGTTGCGTGACCAGCGAGTACGGGCCGGTGGAACGGGCGTGCATCTTGTCGTCCACCAGGTGGTGCAGCTTGAGGTAGTGCATGTAACCAATGGTGGTCGGGCGCTCGAAGGCGTCGCCAGTGCGACCGTCGTACAGGTGCGCTTGCGTGCGGGTGGCCGTCAGGCCCTTGGCGGCAGCGATCTCGTCCGGATAAGCCAGCTTGAGCATGGCGCGGATTTCATCTTCGGAAGCGCCATCGAACACGGGCGAGGCAAAGGGGAAGCCCTCTTTGAGGTTCTCGGCCATGGCCAGGATGTCGTCGTCTGACAGCTGCGACAGCTCTTCCTTGCGGCCCATGCCGTTGTACAGCTGGTCAAACAGTTTGCGCAGCTCGGCGGCTTTTTCCATGCGCTTGCCTTCAGCTTGCAGCATGTTGCCAATGCGGTGACCAATGCCCTTGCCGGCCCAGCCCAGGTGAACTTCCAGCACCTGACCCACGTTCATACGCGAGGGCACGCCCAGCGGGTTGAGCACGATGTCGCAAGGCGTACCGTCGGCCATGTAAGGCATGTCTTCGACCGGAACGATCTTGGAGACCACACCCTTGTTACCGTGACGGCCGGCCATCTTGTCGCCAGGCTGCAGGCGACGCTTGACGGCCAGGTAAACCTTGACCATCTTGAGCACGCCAGCAGGCAGCTCGTCGCCTTGGGTGAGCTTCTTGCGTTTTTCTTCGAACGACAAGTCGAAGCTGTGACGGGTCTGCTCCAGCGAGTTCTTGATGGATTCCAGCTGGCTGGCCACTTCGTCTTCGGCAGGACGGATGTCGAACCAGTGGAACTTCTCCACAGACTCCAGGTAGGCCTTGTCCAGCTTGGTGCCTTTGGCCAGCTTCTGCGGACCGCCGTTGGCCACACGGCCCACCAGCAGTTTTTCGATACGGTCAAAAGCATCGGCTTCCACAATGCGCAGCTGGTCGTTCAGGTCCAGACGGTAGCGCTTGAGTTCATCGTCAATGATCTGCTGGGCACGCTTGTCGCGCACGATGCCTTCGCGGGTGAAGACCTGCACATCGATCACGGTGCCCTGGGAACCCTGGTCCACGCGCAGCGAGGTGTCTTTCACATCGGAAGCCTTCTCGCCGAAGATGGCGCGCAGCAGCTTCTCTTCAGGCGTGAGGGTGGTCTCGCCCTTGGGTGTGACCTTGCCCACCAGCACATCGCCGGGTTGCACTTCAGCGCCCACGTAGATGATGCCGGACTCGTCCAGGCGGCCCAGTTGCTGCTCGGACAGGTTCGGAATGTCGCGGGTGATTTCTTCGGCGCCCAGCTTGGTGTCGCGGGCCATGACCACCAGTTCCTCGATGTGGATCGAGGTGTAGCGGTCGTCGGCCACCACGCGCTCGCTGATCAAAATCGAGTCTTCGAAGTTGTAGCCGTTCCAGGGCATGAAGGCGATCAGCATGTTCTGGCCGATGGCGATCTCGCCCAGGTCGGTCGATGCGCCGTCGGCGATCACGTCACCCTTGGCCAGCTTGTCACCACGCTTGACGATGGGACGCTGGTGGATGTTGGTGTTCTGGTTGGAACGCTGGTACTTGATCAGGTTGTAGATGTCCACACCGACTTCACCGGCCACGGCTTCAGCGTCGTTCACACGGATCACGATACGGGTCGCGTCCACATAGTCGACCACGCCACCACGGGTGGCAGTCACCACGGTGCCCGAGTCCACAGCGGCCACGCGCTCGATACCGGTACCGACCATGGGCTTTTCAGGACGCAGCACAGGCACGGCCTGGCGCGACATGTTTGCGCCCATCAATGCGCGGTTGGCGTCGTCGTGCTCCAGGAACGGAACCAGCGAAGCGGCCACAGACACGATCTGGGCTGGCGACACGTCCATGTACTGGATGCGCTCGGCGCCACACAAGATGGATTCGCCTTTTTCACGGGCAGACACCAGTTCGCCGGTCAGCTTGCCGTCTTTGTCCAAAGTGGCGTTGGCCTGGGCGATGACGTATTTGCCTTCTTCGATGGCCGACAGGTAGTCGATGTCCATCGTGACCTTGCCATCGACCACGCGACGGTACGGGGTTTCGATGAAACCGTACTCGTTGAGACGGGCGTACAAGGCCAGCGAGTTGATCAGGCCGATGTTCGGACCTTCAGGCGTTTCGATCGGGCAGACGCGGCCGTAGTGGGTCACGTGCACGTCGCGCACCTCGAAGCCGGCACGTTCGCGGGTCAGGCCGCCCGGGCCCAGGGCCGAGACGCGACGCTTGTGCGTGATTTCGGCCAGCGGGTTGGTCTGGTCCATGAATTGCGACAACTGGGACGCACCGAAGAACTCCTTGAGGGCCGCAGAGATCGGCTTGGAGTTGATCAGGTCGTGGGGCATCAGCGGCTCTTGCTCGGCCTGACCCAGACGCTCTTTCACGGCTTTTTCGATACGTGCCAGACCGGTGCGGTACTGGTTCTCGGCCAGTTCGCCGACGCAACGCACGCGGCGGTTGCCCAGGTGGTCGATGTCGTCAACTTCGCCACGGCCATTGCGCAGATCCACCAGAATCTTGACCACAGCCAGGATGTCTTCGTTGCTCAGCACCATGGGACCGGTGGATTCGTCTCGACCCACGCGGGCGTTGAACTTCATGCGGCCCACGCGTGACAGATCGTAGGTGTCGTCGTTGTAGAACAGGCGCTGGAACAGGGCCTGCACAGCGTCTTCGGTCGGCGGCTCGCCAGGGCGCATCATGCGGTAGATGGCCACACGTGCTGCGAACTCGTCCACGGTTTCGTCGGTGCGCAGGGTCTGGCTGATGTAGGCGCCCTGGTCGAGTTCGTTGGTATAGATGCACTGCAGGTCGAGCACACCAGCAGAACGCAGCTTTTTCAGCAGCGCTTCGGTCAGCTCTTCGTTCGCCTTGGCAATGATCTCGCCAGTGTCACCATCAACGATGTTCTTGGCGACCACGCGGCCGATCAGGAAGTCTTCGGGCACGCTGATGTGGGTGGTGCCGGACTGCTCGAGCTCGCGGGTGTGGCGCGCGGTGATGCGCTTGTCCTTGGCGACCACGACCTTGCCGGCCTTGTCCGTGATGTCAAAACGGGCGACTTCGCCGCGCAGACGCTCGGCCACAAATTCCATTTGTGCGCCGCTGTCCATCAGGCGGAAGTTGTCGTTGACGAAGAAGTTGGCCAGGATGGATTCCGGTGTCAGGCCAATGGCCTTGAGCAGGATCGTGACCGGCATCTTGCGGCGACGGTCCACGCGGAAGTACAGCATGTCCTTGGGGTCGAATTCGAAGTCGAGCCAGGAACCGCGGTAAGGAATGATGCGAGCCGAGAACAGCAGTTTGCCCGAGCTGTGGGTCTTGCCCTTGTCGTGTTCGAAGAACACGCCAGGCGAACGGTGCAGCTGGGACACGATCACGCGCTCGGTACCGTTGATGATGAAAGAACCCTTGTCGGTCATCAGGGGCACTTCGCCCATGTAGACCTCTTGCTCTTTCACTTCCTTGACCACCTTGGACTGGGACGTGGAAGACTCACGATCGTAGATGATCAGTTGCACGCGGGCGCGCACAGCGGAGGCAAAGGTCAGACCACGGGTCTGGCATTCGCGCACATCAAAAGCAGGTTTGGCGAGGTTGTACTCGACAAACTTCATCTCCACAAAACCGTTGTGGGAGACGATGGGGAAAGCAGATTCAAACGCTGCCTGCAGGCCCTCGTGGGCACGCTTGGAGGACAGCACATCGGCTTGCAGGAAAGACGTGTAAGCGTCTTTTTGCATCTGCAGCAGGTAAGGAACTTCGAGCACGCTTTCGCGGCTGCCGAAACTTTTGCGAATACGCTTGCGTTCGGTATAAGAGTAGGCCATGAGATCTCCGGGCTTGATCTTTCAGGACTGAGGCTGCGCATGCACACCACATGCGAACCATCTTGGCGGCTGGCCACTACCAGCATTGGCGGACGGCGATGCCTTGCACATCACCCGAACCAAGGGTCTTCTGCAGTCGGATCAGAAGACACTGAAAAGCGGTCTTGGCAGGCTGCTTTTCGGTGCGTTCTTGAAAGCACCAAAGGCTGGAGGCCCTTGCGGACACTCCAGCCTTGGACAAAAGCCGAATTACTTGAGTTCGGCCTTGGCGCCAGCTTCTTCCAGCTTTTTCTTGGCTGCTTCGGCATCGGCCTTGGGCATGCCTTCTTTGACGACCTTGGGAGCGCCGTCGACCAGGTCTTTGGCTTCTTTCAGGCCCAGACCGGTGATTTCGCGCACGGCCTTGATGACGCCAACCTTGTTGGCACCGGCTTCGGCCAGAACCAGGTTGAAGTCAGTCTTCTCTTCAGCGGCAGCACCGCCAGCAGCAGCGCCGCCAGCAGCGGGAGCGGCCATAGCAGCAGCGCTCACACCAAATTTCTCTTCGATGGCTTTCACCAGGTCGTTGAGTTCCAGGACCGTCATGCTGTCCAGCGCGGTCAAAAATGCGTCTTTATCGAATGCCATTTTGATTTCCTAACAATTGGTTTAAACGAAGCTGCACACCGATCAGGCGGCAGCGGTTTCGCCTTCTTTCTTGGCCGCCAGAGCACCCAGCACCACAGCGGTACGGGAGATGGGGGACATGAGCAAGCCACACAGCTGGGCCAGCAACACTTCCTTGGTAGGAACACTTGCCAGGGCCTTGACGCCGTTGACGTCCAGGGCTTTGCCACCGTAGACGCCACCGCGAATCACCAGCTTGTCGTTGGTTTTCGCGAAATCGGCCACCACCTTGGCGGCAGCCACTGCGTCTTCAGAGAAGCCATAGATCAGCGGACCGGTCATCTGGTCGGCTGCCACTTCGAAGCTGCTACCCGTCACAGCACGGCGGGCCAGGGTGTTCTTGAGAACACTCAGGTTCACGCCCTGGCTGCGAGCTTTGATGCGCAGGTTCGTCATGTCAGCGACCGTGATGCCGCGGTATTCCGCCATCACCAGCGTTTGAGCTTTAGCGGCGAGGCTGGTCACTTCGGAAATGACCGCTTCTTTCTCACTGCGATTCAGACTCAAGGTCTACTCCTTTAAAAGTGCTTTCGGGTTGCCCCTGGAGCACGCCTTTCTTGCAGCGACCAACTGTTGTTTGGATATGCATCCATCAGCAGCGGGATCGCCATCTGCGTTGGCTTCGGAACTTTGCAGTTCACCGATTAAGCGCCCTGCGGCACACCAACGGTCTTGGATGGCCTGCCACCTGTTGACAAATTGCTTTGCAACGGGTGGCAGCCCACCACATCGGAGCCCTTTTGCAAGGGCCCCAAATTTTTACCGCGATCAGGCCGCGATGGATTGCGTGTCGACGCGAACGCCCACACCCATGGTCGAAGACACAGCCACTTTGCGCAGGTAAACACCTTTGCTGGAAGCAGGCTTGGCCTTGTTCAGGGCTTCGATCAGCGCAGCCAGGTTGCCCTGGAGCTTGTCGTTGTCGAACGAGCGACGACCGATGGTGCCGTGAACGATACCGGCTTTGTCCACGCGGAACTGGACCTGGCCAGCCTTGGCGTTCTTGACAGCGGTAGCCACGTCAGGCGTCACGGTGCCCACTTTGGGGTTAGGCATCAGGCCACGGGGACCCAGGATCTGACCCAGGGTACCGACCACGCGCATGGCGTCGGGAGCGGCAATGACCACGTCGAAGGGCATGTCGCCGGCCTTGACCTGAGCGGCCAGGTCGTCCATACCGACCACGTCAGCGCCAGCGGCCTTGGCTTCTTCAGCCTTGGCACCTTGGGCAAACACAGCCACGCGAGCGGTTTTGCCGGTGCCGTTGGGCAGCACGACGGCGCCACGCACCACTTGGTCGGATTTCTTGGCATCGATACCGAGTTGCACGGCCACGTCGATGGATTCATCGAACTTGGCAGTAGCGCACTCTTTGACGATGGCCAGCGCGTCGGTCAAGGCGTACAGCTTGGTGCTGTCAACTTTGCCTTCCAGGGCTTTTTGTTTTTTGGTCAGCTTGGACATATCACACACCCTCCACAGTCACGCCCATGGAACGGGCAGAACCGGCGATCGTGCGCACAGCGGCGTCCAGATCAGCAGCGGTCATGTCTTTCATTTTGGTCTTGGCGATTTCTTCCAGCTGAGCGCGGGTGATCTTGCCGACCTTGGTCTTGTTGGGCACGGAAGAGCCCTTGTCCAGCTTGATGGCCTTCTTGATCAGCACAGTCGCGGGAGGCGTCTTGATGATGAAGGTGAAGGACTTGTCTGCAAAGGCCGTGATGACCACGGGCAGCGGCAGACCCGGCTCGACGCCTTGGGTCTGGGCGTTGAACGCCTTGCAGAATTCCATGATGTTCAGACCGCGCTGGCCCAGTGCGGGACCAATTGGCGGCGACGGGTTGGCTTTACCAGCCGGCACTTGCAGCTTGATGAAGCCGACGATTTTTTTCGCCATGCTTTTCTCCTTGCGGGTTCAAACGTCCTGACGGACTCCCCGGGGTTAACGACTCTTTGGTGTCGGTGCTGAGCGTCGAGTCGGAAAGAACCCTCAGCACCCTTTAACCATCAGGTCTTTTCGACCTGGCTGAATTCCAGCTCCACAGGTGTGGCACGACCAAAGATCGTGACCGACACGCGCAGCTTGTTGCGTTCGTAATTGACTTCTTCGACAGTGCCGTTGAAGTCGGTAAACGGACCTTCCTTGACGCGGATGTATTCACCCACTTCAAACTCCACCTTGTGACGGGGTTTGTCGCTACCCTCTTGCATTTGATCGACGATCTTGCGCACTTCGGCTTCAGAGATCGCCACCGGGCGGTTTTTGGCGCCACCCACAAAGCCAGTGACTTTGTTGGTGTGCTTGACCAGGTGCCAGCTTTCGTCGTCCATCACCATTTCCACCAACAAATAGCCGGGGAAGAACTTGCGTTCGGTGGTGCGCTTGACGCCATTCTTGACTTCCACAACTTCTTCGGTCGGAACAAGAATACGGCCAAACTTGGACTGCATACCGGCGCGCTGAATGCGCTCGACGATGTTGCGCTCCACAGCTTTTTCCATGCCCGAATAGGCATGAACCACATACCATTTCAGGTCGGGGCTGGTGGATTCGCCCGCCTTGGGGGCATTGACAAGTGCATCAGTCATTATTTTTTCCACCCGAGAATCAGGTCATACAGCGCCCACTCGAGCGTCTTGTCGGTCAGCCACAGAAACAAGGCCATGACCACCACAAAGCCAAACACATAAAAAGTGATCTGCATGGCTTCCTTGCGCTCAGGCCAAACCACTTTCTTGACTTCGCGCACAGAGTCGCGGCCCAAGGCCACGAGCTGCTTGCCCGATTCGGACGTGAAGAAGACAGCAACGGCAGCCACCACCCCCACCAGCAGACCCACCCATTGCACGAGCGAGCCCTGCTTGGACAGCAGGTAGTAAGCCGCAAGCGCAGCCACCAACAGCAGACCGGATGCGAGCAGTCGCATCTTGTCGCCAGTGGCGCTTACGGTTTGAACATCAGACGTTGCCATAAAAATCGGGATACTTTCCAGACACGTAAGCCCGCCAGGGTCTGGCGGGCTTTGAAATCCACCTTTTCAGGTGGCAGGGGCAGTAGGAATCGAACCTACAACCTTCGGTTTTGGAGACCGACGCTCTGCCAATTGAGCTATACCCCTACGTTGACCTCTTAAGCGATGATCTTGGCCACCACGCCGGCGCCGACAGTGCGGCCGCCTTCGCGGATAGCAAAACGCAGACCTTCTTCCATGGCGATCGGGGCGATCAGCTTGACGGTGATCGACACGTTGTCGCCAGGCATCACCATCTCTTTGCCTTCAGGCAGCTCGATGGAGCCGGTCACGTCGGTCGTACGGAAGTAGAACTGGGGACGGTAGTTGTTGAAGAACGGCGTGTGACGGCCACCTTCGTCCTTGGACAGAACGTACACCTCACCGGTGAAGTGGGTGTGCGGCTTGATCGAGCCGGGCTTGCACAGCACTTGGCCGCGCTCGACGTCTTCACGCTTGGTGCCGCGCAGCAGGATACCGACGTTGTCGCCAGCTTGACCCTGGTCCAGCAGCTTGCGGAACATTTCCACGCCCGTGCAGGTGGTCTTCTGGGTGTCCTTGATACCGACGATTTCGATTTCTTCGCCGACCTTGATGATGCCGCGCTCGATACGGCCGGTCACCACAGTGCCGCGACCAGAGATGGAGAACACGTCTTCCACAGGCATCAGGAAGGAGCCGTCCACAGCGCGCTCAGGCGTGGGGATGTAGGTGTCCAGTGCGTCAGCCAGGCGCATGATGGCCTGCTCGCCCAGGTCGCCCTTGTCGCCTTCGAGCGCCAGCTTGGCAGAACCCTTGACGATGGGGGTGTCGTCGCCAGGGAAGTCGTACTTGGAGAGCAGCTCGCGCACTTCCATTTCGACCAGTTCCAGCAGTTCAGCGTCGTCCACCATGTCGGCCTTGTTGAGGAACACGATGATGTAGGGCACGCCCACCTGACGGGACAGCAGGATGTGCTCGCGGGTCTGGGGCATGGGGCCGTCAGCAGCGGACACCACCAAAATAGCGCCGTCCATCTGGGCAGCACCGGTGATCATGTTCTTGACGTAGTCGGCGTGGCCGGGGCAGTCCACGTGGGCGTAGTGGCGGTTGGCCGTTTCGTATTCCACGTGAGCGGTGTTGATGGTAATACCACGAGCCTTCTCTTCGGGCGCAGCGTCGATCTGGTCGTATGCCTTGGCAGCACCGCCAAACTTGGCAGCCAGCACCGTGGTGATCGCAGCCGTCAGCGTGGTCTTGCCGTGGTCAACGTGACCAATCGTGCCCACGTTCACGTGCGGTTTCGTACGTTCAAATTTTTCCTTGGCCATTTCTTCGACTCCGAAAAGTTAGGATCAAAACTCAAGACAGCAGGCGCGCAGCCTTCGAAGCTGCGCGCCTGAATATGGTGCCCTTGGCGGGAATCGGACCCGCGACCTCTCCCTTACCAAGGGAGTGCTCTACCACTGAGCCACAAGGGCGAAATTTTCAACTGACCACCAGACAACTGGAGCGGGAGACGGGAATCGAACCCGCGTCATTAGCTTGGAAGGCTAAGGTTCTACCATTGAACTACTCCCGCATCGACCGCAGTTTCGCGAAAACCGCGGGAGCCAATGCATGGCAATCCTTTTCCAAACGCTCTGGTCGTCCGGCAAAGCCGGGTTCGCTGGTGGAGGAGGCTGGATTCGAACCAGCGTAGGCGTAAGCCAACAGATTTACAGTCTGCCCCCTTTAGCCACTCGGGCACCCCTCCGGGAAGCGAGCCTCAGATTATGCCACTTTTTTGAGGCACTTCACAAGTCTGATCGACTTTTTCACCAATCAATGGCTTTCAAGCCCTTTGCCTGCAGAAAACGGTTCGCCAGCAGGAAGTGCTCGCAACCCAAGAAAGGCTGGGGCGGTCGCAGCGCGGACAAGGGTGAAGGGTGGTTGGCCTGCAGCACCAGATGGCGCCCATCGGGCGCGGCACGCTCGATCAGACTGCGCTTGGCTTGCGCATGCCCGCCCCAGAGCATGAACACCGTGGGCTGCGAGCGCGCAGCGACCAAGCCCACCAAAGTATCGGTCAACGCTTCCCAGCCCCACCGGGCATGGCTGGCCGCCTGCCCTTCTTCGACGGTGAGCGTGGTGTTGAGCAGCAAAACACCCTGGCGAGCCCACCGCACCAAGGAACCATCCACAGGCAACGGCACGCCCAGACTGCGGTGCAATTCCTTGAACATGTTGCGCAAACTGGGGGGAATCTTGACTCCGGGCGCCACCGAAAACGCCAAGCCCTCGGCTTGGCCCGGCCCATGGTAGGGATCTTGCCCAAGGATGAGCACTCGCACATCATGGAGCGCCGTCAGCGTCAAGGCCCGAAAAGGCTCCGGGGGGTACACCACGGCACCAGCCGCCAATGCCGCCTGCAAGCGGGTCGACAAGGTCTGCCCTGAGGGGGAAGCGAGAAAATCCCGCACAGGCTCACCCCACCCGCCGGACAAAGCCGCCACATCGGGCGGCCACTGGCTTAGGCGCGCTGCCAAAGCTGACGTTGCAGCCCGGGATTGACCCGGCTCGTCCCAGTCAAACCCTTGCTGTGTCATCAGGCAAACAGCTGCGCCAGCGCCAATCCAGGCTCCTTGGCACGCATGAAGGCCTCGCCCACCAGGAAGGC
>Ga0114939_10000657_pt1 | contig 28726 bp, 25 predicted proteins | sample AshMeaCrysSpring_FD_87196 | JGI IMG/M metagenome (GOLD analysis project Ga0114939, IMG submission 87196) | Groundwater microbial communities from Big Spring, Nevada to study Microbial Dark Matter (Phase II) - Ash Meadows Crystal Spring | ecosystem: Environmental > Aquatic > Deep subsurface >...
GAACACCAGGGCGACCTCACCCGCGTCCACCGTGATCACCTCTGGGCCGACCAGCACGGTGGCGGTGCCCTCCTCAACGAAGGCGACCGCATGCTCGCCGGGTGCTCGGCCAGCGATACCGGTAGGAACCTCACCGTCGATCAACGGTGTCGCGGCCGGCGCGTTCGCGTACGACCACAACTCCACCTCTGTCGTGGCGTCGCACAGGGACTCCACGAGGAACTCCCGCACCGTGACTGCGACTTCGTCCTCGAAGGTGTAGTGGATGACCATGTACCCGCGAGCCGGCAGGATCGGGATAGCCGACATCGCCAGAACCGACGTGCTACCTGACTCCCGAACCTCCACCTGGGCGGCCTGCCCGGCCTCCAGCCCGAGGCTCTCGCCGCCGACGGTGGCCCCGTAGGCCAGCCCCCGCGCGGCGTCCTCCCCGTCGATGTCCACGTCGACAGCCACACCGGGCACAGCGTTGACCAGCAGCACGTCGGCCGGCTCCTGGGCGCGGACAGGCACGACGATCATCGCCACGACCAGAAGGGCCAGAACCGGGACCATCCTGCGTGGGCCGCCCATGACGACCTCCCTCGTCGCCACCCCACACCCCGGACATACCCGACCCACTTTCACGCTCGCCCGGCATCGCGGGAGATGTCAGGGGCGAACGACCCCACTCGGTTCCCATCCTCGACGGCTCACGACGAGTACCCGAAACCCTCACCCAACGGGCCCCACCGACATGGAGCAGGCGCCACGCGAACGCAGGAACCGTCGCTGACAGCCGGAATCCTCTCCGAGCTGAACTGGCCGGAACGCCCCCGAGTCGCTGACGATCGACACGCTCCCCGGCACGGTCGGAAACGCACTGGCTGCGGCAGTTGCGGGCGTCGATGCTTCGTCGTGGTGCCTCACCACAAGTCGAACGCGGTCCGGATCGCCTCGCTGAGCACGGGTTCTTGGTCGGCCGAGAGGAAGCCGAGTTGGCGGCCGAGCGTATCGACGGGAACCGTGACGATGTTGTCGCAACTGACGACGCTGTCGTGGTCAAGCCCGTTGGCTGGACCGACTGGCACCTCGGTGACAGGCCGCGCACGGTGGTCGGATCGGCGCGACCGATACGCGGGGCAGGTGCGGGCGAACAGTCGGGCGGGTCAGGACCAGGACTGGACGGGACGTGTCCAGGTGGGCCACGTGGATGGGTCGCATCAGTCGAGATCGTCCATGGCTGTGGCTGCTGCGTGGTGGGCGATGCTGTCCATGTCCGCATCGGCACCGGATCGGGCCAGGATCGCCGCGTCGCGCTCGGCCGTCTGGCGGCGCCGTTCGCGTTCCAGGGCCCGGGCGACCGCGGCTGCCCGGCTGGTGGCGCGGCCGCTCTTGACGAGGTCGTCGAGGAACTCGACCAGCTCGTCGGGGAGGCGGATGGCGATCTGCGTGCTCATACCTTGACGGCATTACAGCGGGATTCTTCTTGGCATGCACAGGCAGGCCTTGATCCACGACCGTCGCCTGCCCCGCGCCTCGGCACGACCGGAAACGCACAGGTCGCGGCATGAGAGCAGGGCCGGGCTGTCCAGGTCGGTGTGTCCGCCGTCGGCCCGGTGGACGGCCTCGAGACGAGGTCACGCATGGTCGGCGGGCAGCCCCCTCCGTCGGCGCCAGCCGTCCCAGGCTCCGGTGCACCACAGGGCCACCGCGACGAGCAGGGGCTGGAACGCCAGGCGGGCGGCGCGCGCGGCGTCGGTGCTCAGGCCGAACGCGTCGACGCCCTCGACGTACTGGGCGACGTTGCCGGGGAAGATGATCACGAAGAAGGCCGCGGTCACCCACCCGACGACGACACGCTTCCTGCGGGCCAGCAGCAGCGCTGCCCCGAGGGCGACTTCGACCACCCCGGACGCCACCACGACCAGGTCCTCGTCCACACCGAGCCAGGAGGGCACCTGGGCCTGGAACTCCTCGCGCAGCCAGGACAGGTGGGCCAGACCGATCGTCACCAGGCCGGCTCCCAGCACGAGTCGGGCCGCGGTCTGGGCGCTCGACCCGCCCGCTGGGACCTCGCGCGAGTTCGCCATCTCACTCATCCGACCCGACCGTACGGCTGCCCGGTCTCCCTCCACCGGCAGGCGAGCGCATCAGACCCTGCGCACCACCAGGTCCACCTCCGTGTCCCGGTCGGCCTGCACGGGGTAGGACTGCGTCGTGATGAGGTCGCCACGTTCCACCCGCCCCGAGCCGGACACGTCGACATGGGCGCTCAGCGAGTACCGGGCCCTCGGGTCGATGCGCTCGAGCGGGACGTCGATGGCATACCCGACAGCACCACCGAGCAGCGGCGGGTGGTCCTGGACGGACTCGGCCACGACGAGCGACGGCGCGTCCGCCCGGGACACGTCCTCCACCCGAACGACGACGCGGACGGCCTCGATCGGGGCCGGCTCCTGCGGGAGCACCACCCTCCCACGCAGCCGCAGCACGTCGGCCCGACCGGTTCGGGCCCCGCTCACGGCCCGCCGTCCATCGACATGAGCAGGTCGGCCATCGCCTCGGTGATCGGCTGGCCGGTTCGCTCCTCCACGAACAGCCATTCCCCTGCCGGGTTCACCTCGAGGAAGACCTCCTCACCCTCCGGGGTCCGGCGCAGGTCGACGGCCCCGTAGACGATGCCGAGCCGACGCATCAGCGCGAGCAGGGCCTGCTGCGTGTCCGGCCGAACCGTCGTGGGCTCGAACCGGGCACCGGCCATGTCCATCCGATAGTCGTAGGCGTACCCCTGCGGTGCAGGCGTGATGGCAGCAGCGATCACCGTCTCCCCCAGGACGGTAGCCCGGATGTCGGCGACAGCCGGGACGAACTCCTGGAAGATCACCGGCGCGTACGCGACGGTGTCGAGCATCCCGATCTCGTCGGGCTGCAGGATCCGCGTCTCGCGCCAGTGCTCCTCGGTGGCCAGGAACGTCTTGTACACCGTGCGTCCGGGGCCGTTCTGTCGGTGGAAGTCGACGGCTGCGCCCGGTTCGTTGGTGATGAGCGTACGAGGCACCCGCAGCCCCACCTCGGTGGCCACCTGGAGCTGGAAGGGCTTGTGGTGGGCCGCTTCATCCAGCGCAGGCGGGTTGACCCAGGCCAGGCCGAGCGCGGCCAGCACCCCCATCATCGCCTCATGGCACTCGGAGTAGGCGAACGAGGCGACGTCCGGGTCGATCCCCTCGTGCAGGGCGAAGGGACGGGGCCGGCGCCACCAACCGACGCGTGCCTCGGCGAGGTCGACGTCCTCCCCGCCGACGACAAGGCGTACCCCGCGGTCGGCGGTGCCGAAGCGCTGCGTCAGGATGGCCTGCGCCGGGAACCGGCCGGTGTCGACGAGCGCTGCCGGGTGCTGCCGTGCCGACAGGGCGGCGAGCACCCGGGTCGCGTGGTCGTCCTCGGGGTGCGAGACGACGACGATCATCGACGGTTACGGGCCCCCGGCCTCGTCCAGAGCCTGCTGGTAGGCCTGCTCCAGCGCATCGGCAGCCTCCGACAGCCGAGCCACCTCGGCGTTGGCCTCGGCGGCCACCGCCTTGGCCGCAGCGATGCCGGCCTCGACCTCGAGCATCTGCCGCTGCAGCCCCCCGAGGTAGGAGGCTGTCGACGCCTCCCCCGGGTCGGGGGTCCCGCCGCCGGGAGTGACGAACGGGGCGTGGTGGCCGGTCGCGACCGCGAACGGCAACCGACCGCCGGGCTGGACCACCACCGGCGGCTGCCAGGGCACGTCGCGCTTGATCGGTCCGATGTCGCCGATGGGCTTGACCCGGTCCCGCAGCGGCTTGACGACGATCTCGTCGTCCCGGAACTTCTTGAACCGCTGGTCGTCTCGCAGCTTCTTGATCCCGGGGTCGAAGGTGATCTTCGGCTGGATGATCGTGCACCCGGGGTACATGGCCGCGACGGCCGCGATGTCGCCTGCGGACAGTCCGTTGCGCTGCCCGATCACCGCGCTGGGGTTGGTCGGCGTGATCGTCTCCTGCCCGTTCGCGGAGAACGCCGTCCGGGGGTAGTGCATGATCGAGCCGTAGTCGTAGCCGCCGAGGTCGTCTCCGTCGGTGATGTGCTGGTTGAACTGCGCCGCCATTCCTTGCTGGATGTTCGCCCAGTTGATGGTGACGAACAGGTCCCGGTCCTCGCGGCTCTGCTCGTGCCACAGCCCGACGGCGTGCCCGATCTCGTGGATGGCGTTCCCGGTCGAGCACCCGGGGCCGAGGCTGATGGTCTGCTGGCCCGTCTGCATCCCCACGAACGACCAGCACCCGCCCGCGTCGGTGAAGCGCACGTAGTTCGGGTAGTTGGCAGCGTTGGCAGCGGTACGCAAGGGGAACCGGAACGCGGTGTTCTGCTCCCAGTGGGCGATCGCATCGGTCACCCTCACCTGGTTGGGCAAGGCCGGGTCGATCTCGTAGGGGATGCGGCAGTTGGGCCAACGGAACTGGCTCCCGGTGATGCCGACCCCCATGGCCACCTGCGGGTCACCGGCGACGACGGCATCGCGGGCGGCATCCGTGGCAGCGACCACGTCGGCCGTGGTGCCGATGGCGATGTCACCCTCGACCAGCGCCATGCCGTCGACGTCGTAGTAGGTGACCGATCGGGTCCCGAAGGTCACGCCGCGGATGACCGCGGTGCCCATCGTGGGGCTGCCGCGCTCCTCACCACTGGGATCGGGGGCCTTGCTGGACGTGGCGGCCATGTCATGGCCTCCTCTCGGTCGGCCGGACGCAAGCACCGTAGCCCTCACCGGCCCCTTGTGCCAGGTGTTCGGCGCGGGGCTTCGATCGTGCCGATCGGCTCTGGTGCTCGGGCCGGAGAGGCGTTGTGTCGAAGTGGCGGCCACAGTGGCCACCAGGAAAGGGGGACGAGTCCGATGGCAACGCTCACATCCAGCATCTACGTCGCCGCGCCGGTCGAGGAGGTTTTCGACTACGCCCTGGACCCCCGCACGTTGTGGGCCGTCCCGGACGTCGCGCTCGCGCAGGTCGAGCTGACTCCGGAGGGGACCGGGTCCTCGGCCCGGGTCTGGTCGCACTTCTTCGGGTTCCACCTCGAGGGTGGGCTGGAGTACACGAAGGTCGTCCGTCCCGAGCGGATCGTCATCGATGTCGGATTTGCCATGGAGCACCCGACCTGGACCTTCGAGTTCGAGCCGGATGACGCCGGCACCAAGGTGACGGCCCAGGGAGAGTGGCACGTCAACATCCCGGCAGTGGGCAGGCAGTTCGAGCAGATGCTGGTCAAGGGTCACGAGGAGTTCGTGGAGACCATGCTCGCCACCATGAAGGCCGAGATGGAGGCCACGACGCAGGCCAAGGTCGGCTGAGAGGAGCACCGTCGCCGCACCCTTGCCGAGCCCACCCGGAGGGGAGCATGCTCCGGGGGACCGAGCCCCAGCGCCCGCCGGCTCCGGCTCGGTGGAGAGGCGGCAGCCCATGGCCCCGACCCGACGCCCATCCTCCCGTCAGCGCCGGCCGGCGTCGGCCGAGCCCACGGTGCTCGAGCCGCTGGAGCCCAGCCTGGCTCGCCCCGGTGAGCCCGACCCGGGCCAGCCGTCCCACCAGTTCCGGCTGCTGAGGCCCGACGACCTGGTCGTGCTCGACGTGCTCGGCTACGGGCTCACGACGGTGACGGACGACGGGGTGCCGACGATGGTGCGCGACCCCGCCGCGGCGAGTGCACGGCTGGAGGTCCGTCACCCCTTCCAGCACCTGGGCGAGCAGGCGTTCTACCGTGCCGAGTCACCCACGCCGGCCACCACCCACACCGGCCCGCCACCCTTACCGACCACCCCTGCGCCGACCGACCCGGTCGACGCCTTCGACCCCGTCACGCCACCACCGGTGCTGGCTCGGGCGGCGTACCCGAGTCGGGTCGTGTTCGACGTCCCCGACTCCGAGCACATCCCGTTGAGCAGCGAAGGAGTGCTGGCGGCGCTGTCGCGCCTGCCGCTGCTGGTGGCTCCGCTGGCCACGCCGCGGGCGTCGGTGCGCCGCCCGTCGATCCTCGGTGGCCTCATCGCGCTGCCCGGCAACCTCGTGCTGGCCCGCACCGACACCGGCCTCGCCCTGCTGAGGGCACCCCGCGGCCAGGCGGTCACCAGCACCGCGGCCGCGACCAGCCTGGCCCTGCGCACCGCCCGACGCCTCATGACCACCGAGGTGGCGATCGACCTGCGTCCTGCCGGCACCCGCAAGCCGCTTCCCCGCGGCGGGCTCGGCGACCTGCTGCCCGACGTTCTGCCGGTCGGACGCCGGCTGCGTCAGCGACCGCGCGCCCCCTTGCCGCAGGAGACCGCGATCGAGGCCCCCTACCGGCTCGTGGTGTCGCCGAGCGCGGTCGGCGGCTTCGCTCATGCGAACCGTCCGGCCGCCGCGCCGGCCGACCCGACGCGGGTGGAGCTGTGGCACTCCCGGCTGGGTGTGCGCCGGGTGGCCGACGACGGGGTGGTGACGATCGACGAGCGGGCCGACCCGCAGCGCGCAGTTCGGGCGATCTGGGCCCGGGACAAGGAGGGGGCGGAGCCGACCACCCACACCGTGGCTCCGTTCCGGATGTCCCTGGACGGGCTGGACCGGGTCATGCTGGTGCGCCAGAGCGCCGACCCGCTGATCGCACCTCCCGAACCGGTCGACGCGCACCGGCTCTACCTGTCCAGCCTCGGCGCCTGGCTCGACCTGCGGGGCCGTTGGGACATCACCCCCTACGCCCTCCACGGCGACCCGAGCATCCTCGCCTGGGACCACGAGGCCCCGATGGGTCGGGACCAGTTCGTCCGGGTGGTGTACCCCGGCTACCTGTTCCCGTTCGGCCATCGGTGTGCGCTGGTCAAGATCACCGAACGCAAGATCCAGGACGCCACGGTCGACCCTGACTCCCCCCAGGCACGCCTGTACCAGCGCAAGTTCCTCGTCGTGTCCGAGCCGCTGCGCTCCTACTCCGACCGCACCCTCCCGTTCACCCAGGTGGCGGTTCGCCCGCTGACCACACCTGACCTCGACGACCCGCTGACCAGCGGGGCGGGGGGCGCGGTCCTCACCGAGTTCCTGTTCTGGCCGATCGTGGACGGGGACAAGTTCGCCTTCACCCTGGACTGCCTGGACCACGACGGCCGTCGTGTCGTCGTCCAGGCACCGTTGCTGTTCGTCGCCGCCCATCTCGGCTCCACCAGTGGCGCGAACGGCAACGAGAAGCAGCTCATCATCGCCAGCTACGCCGCCGACTCCGCGATCGCAGCGGACGGGCAGTCGGTCGCCATGGGCCCGAGCGCCACGCCTGGTGACACCGCCTACGAGTGCGTGACGCTGCGGTTCACCGGTGACCCGGGCGACCCCGGCGACCTCACCAGCGTCCCGCACCTGACCAACGCCGACATCGTCGTTCCGGCCATGCGTCACCTGACCCCCGCTGCTCCGCCCGTGACGGTGTCGTGGGCGCTGCCCTACCTGGCCGAGGGCTTCGCCGGGGCGAACGCCGCCGCCCAGGTGCTGCTCGAGCTGAAGAACCCTGCCGCCATCTCGTTCACGAGCACCGACCGATCCGGCGGCTTCGTGCAGCCCGACCTCCCCGTGCGGGGGCTGTCCCGCGCACTGGGCGCGGTGGGTGACATCCCGTCGTTGGTGAACCCCCCGAGCCCGGCCGAGGCGTTCGACCCGACCGCATTCCTCAGCGGCGCGCTGCCCAAGCTGTTCGGCCTGTTCTCGCTGGTCGACATCCTCGAGGCGGCCGGGCTCGACGCGGCACCCCGGTTCCTCACCGAACAGCTCGACGGCATCGCGACCCTCCTCGCCGACCTCGAGGCCCTCACGACCGCCGTCGAGGCGGGAATCATCCGGACGGCTCAGGACGCCGCCGGTGCCGCGACCGACACCCTGCGTGCCCAGGCCGAGCAGGCCCGCACCCGGTTGGCGGCCGTGCAGGGCGACCTCGAGGCCGCGGTCCAGACCCTCTCCACGGCGGTCGAGTCGTTGCTGGCACTGGACGAGCCCAGCGACCTCGGCGCCGTCACCACAGCCGTCGGGGACACGCTCGACGACCTGCGGGCACTCGTCGATGACGTGCTGGCCATCGTCGCCGAACTCCCCCTCCCTCCGCTGGTCAAGGCCGAGCTCGAACGCCTCGCCGGAGCCAGCGCGCCGCTGCTCGAGGCCGGCCGAGTGGCCGACACCATCGCGGCCATCGCGGCGTTCGTCAACGGCTTCGACCCCGGTGCGCTCGCGCTCCGGGCGCGGTTCGAGTGGCGCCCGACGCTGACGAACTTCCCCGCGAGTGCCCTCAGCGAGGACGACGCCCTGTTCTTCGTCGACCCCCACGGCTTCGTGCTCTCCGTGGAGGTGCGGGCCAGTGGCGCCGACGGTGCGGCCGTCGACGTCCTCGCCGAGCTCAGCGACTTCGGCCTCAACCTGTTCCCCGGTGCCTCGCTGATCAAGCTGCGCTTCGACCGGCTCGCCTTCCGAGCGGCCAGCGGGCGCAAGCCCGAGGTCGATGCGGTGTTCACCGGGATGGAGTGGCTCGGGGTGCTCGGCTTCATCGACACCCTCCGCCAGCTCGTGCCCTTCGACGGCTTCAGCGACCCCCCGTACGTCGACGTGGACGCCTCGGGGGTGGTCGCCGGCTTCGACCTGGCCCTGCCGAACGTGTCGGTCGGTGTGTTCGCCCTGGAGAACATCAGCCTGGGTGCCGACGTGCAGGTGCCGTTCCTGGGCGAGGCGGTCACGGTCGGCTTCTACTTCTGCACCCGGGAGAAGCCGTTCCGGCTGACCGTCATGATGATCGGTGGTGGCGGCTTCGTCGCGGTGCGCCTGTCCCCCAAGGGCCTGGTGCTGCTGGAGATGGCGCTGGAGGCGGGGGCCTGCCTCTCGGTCAACTTCGGGGTGGCCTCCGGGTCGGTGTCGGTGATGGTGGGGGTCTACCTGCGGCTGGAAGCCGACGCCGGGTCGCTCACCGGATACTTCCGCATCCGGGGCGAGGTCGACGTGCTGGGGCTCATCTCGGCCTCGATCACCCTGGAGCTGTCGCTCACCTACCAGTTCGACACCGGCAAGCTGGTCGGCCGGGCGTCGCTGACCATCGAGGTCGAGATCCTGTTCTTCTCCTTCTCGGTGACGATCAGCTGCGAGCGACAGCTCGCCGGCGCGAAGGGAGACCCCACCTTCGCGCAGGTGCTGGGGATCGCCGCGGACGGGTCCGTGCCGCTGCCGGGCGCGCCGGACGGCGGGGTACCGGCCTGGTCGACGTACTGCGCCGCGTTCGCGGCCGTCTGAGCGAAGGGGCCTCCGATGGCGATCGAGTCCTTCCTGGTCACGGCCCTGCCGCACTCCGCCGATCCTGCGGCACCGTTCCACCTGTCGCTGTTCGTCACCCACCGGCTCACCCCGGACGGGGCGCAGGGCGTCCTCGCCGACTTCCCGCACGTCGCCGACTGGGCCGGCGCGCTGGCCGGCGCGACGATCACCGTTTCGGGGCGGACCGGTGGCGGTGCCACGGTCCCGGTGCCCGTCACTGCGCTGCTGAGCGCACCTGACCCCACGCTCTGGCCGAGGGTCTTCCCCGCCGACCTGGTGGTGCGGCCCTGGCGGACGCCCGAGCCGACGTCGGTGCCCTGGCGAACGTTCCCCGCCCACCGCATGCAACGGCACGCCCTGCTCACGCACGCAGTGGCCATGTTCAGCTCGCCGCTGGACCCACCGTCCGTGGCCGGCAACGCGCTCACCGCCCCCCTGCTCTCCGCCCTGGGTCTGGGCCAGTTCGGTCGGCGGCTGACCCTCGACCAGCTGTTCCCGGACGCCCCGGCGCAGGAGGTGCCTCCGCTGGACCATCGGGCGACAGCCTTCCTCGACGACATCTCCGGGGGTGGCGCCCCCGGCGTCGGGCTGGGGACGGCCTCGTTCTCCTCGGCCGTGCCGCCGCTGAGCCTGCTGACCGCGGACGCGCACCGGGCGCTGCGCTACTACCAGCGAGCCGAAGACCAGCAGCCGTACCGCGCGACCCCGGTGGACGGCGCCGCGCCTGCACCGTTGGTGCGACCGACGCCGGACTTCCACGAGCGCGTGTCGCTCCTCGGGGACCTCCCCCCACTGCTGCGCCGCCTCGGGCTGGTGATCGACCTCGTCGTGGACGATCTGGCGGTGCTGCAGACCGTCACCGCGATCCGGGCCCGAGTGGACATCCCCGGTCTGGTGAACCCGGTCCGCCGACAGCCGGCCGTCGCCTGTGCCGTGCGCGGGCTCGCCTTCTTCGCCGAGTCAGCCACCGACGACTACGCATGGGGCATGCTGCGGGTTGGCGACGAGGCGACCTTCACCGTGCTCGACCTCGATCCGGACGCCTCGGCGCTGGCGCTCGAACGCTACCTGCGGACCGTCCCCCGGCTGCTGGCCGCCGAGGCCAACGGTGACCCGGTCACCTCGGTGCCGGGTGCGCTGCGCGCCACCGGCTTCGCGCTGGCCCGGGTGGACCGCGCGCAGCAGCTGCAGCAGCGGCTGTCGGGGACCTCGGCCCGCGACGCGGCCCTGCTCGCCGGGAAGGCCGCGCCGCTGCACCTCGAGGACGTCACCCGCGGCGTGCGGCTCGAGGTGTGGGACGACGTGTCCGGGCGATGGCACTCGCTGCACCGGCGGCGCGTCGACGTGCAGGTGGACGGTGCGGGCCCGGTGCTGGATGACGAGCCGGACGTCGGCTTCCTCCAGGGTGCCACGCTCTCACGCACCGATGGCGTCGCCCCCGACGATCCGAGTGCGCCCACCTACGCCCACGAGGTCGTCGCCGGGTGGGACGGGTGGTCCCTGTCGGCACCGCGCCCCGGGCTCACCGTGATTCACGAGAACGGCGAGGAGCGCATCGTCGAGGCCCCGGATCCGGGGCCGGACCCGGCGAACCCGGTCGTGACCCGGACCAGGGTGGAGCCGCTGACGCTGCCGTGGCTGCGCTACGGCCGTCGCTACTCGCTGCGCGCCTGGGCCGTCGACCTCGCCGGCAACAGCGCCCGGCACGCGGTGGCCGGCCCACCCACGCCGGACGCTGCTGCGGGTCGGCGGTCACGCCACGGTGACCCAGCCACCCCGCTGCCGCCCGAGGTCGAGCGGGTGCTGGGCAAGGTGGTGGCCTCGAGGCTGAGCGACCTGGGGCCGGACGCCCTGGCGGGGACGGCCAGCGGGCCGGTGGCCGAGCTGGGCCGCGCCGACCTCGCCGTCGTCCGCGAGGAGATGGAACGCAGCCGGCCACCTCGCCGGGTGGGACCCGCCCGGGACCGCGCGGTCCGGGGACTGGACCCGGACCGGCTGCACCCCACGGGAACCCCCGAGGTCGACCGCCTCGTGGTCGCCCGGCTGGGGGACCGGGTGGCTCGTTCGGCAGCGGCAGCGCCGTCCCGGCGGGAGCGCGTCGCTGAGGCCTTCGTGTCGGCCCGGGCCGAGCACCTGCTGGAACGCACCGACCTGGCCGAGCCGACCGTGCTCGAGCAGGCGTGGCGCACCGCGCTGCTGGCCCGTCCGGAGGCCGTGCGCGGGTCCGTCCTGGCCGAGCTGCTGAGCGTGCTGTCGTCGGTGGTGACGCTGCCCCGTCCGTTCCTGCGGTGGGACCCGGTGCTCGAGCCGGCGGTCGTCCCCCGGCACTCCTACAGCGAGGCCGAGTCGCTGCTCACGCTGGTCGTGCGGTCGGGGGTCGAAGGACCCGGCTCGGACCCGCTGGAGACCACGCTGGTCGACCCGGCGACCTTCCTCGCCACCACCACGGCCGCCCGACCCGAGCTGGAGCTGCAGTGGCGGGCCACCTCGGAGCGTCACCTGGCACCACCCAAGGTGGGCCAGCTGACCGCAGAGCTGCACGGCCGCCTCGACGCGGCGTTCGGCGGCGGGTCGCCGGCCGACGTCCGCGCGGCCCTGGCAGTGGCGCTGCGCGAGGCGGGCACGTTCCTCGACACCACGGTGGCCGACCTGGACAACCCGGGAGCCCGGCTGGCCCAGCCCGGGGTGTCCCTGCACACGACGCCGACGGCGCAGACCCCGACGGTCACCGACCCCGGCGACCTCGAGCGGGGAGACCCGCTCACGACCGGGCAGTACGTGGTGCACGACGTCGACACCCTCGTCGTGCCCTACCTCCCTGACCCGCTGGCGACCGGGCTGTCGTTCGTCTTCCCCGACGCCGGTGCAGACCATCGGCTGGTCGGGCTGGCAGCCGTCGAGGGGACCCGGCTCGACTACGCCGGCGACTGGCCCGAGCCGGTGCCCTGGCGGATGGTGCTCGAAGCAGGCTCCGAGCTCTCCGCGCATGCCGAGGACGGTGTCGTCAGTTTCCGCCTGCCCCCGGGAGAACAGCTGCGGGTGCGCCTGTCGTCGGCCCTCGACCGGGCCGGCCTCGACCTGCTGGGCCTGTGGCGGTCCCTGCCCGCCTCGCTGCGAGCCCTCGACGTCGTCGCGGAGGCGGCAGCGGACGGGTGGCTCTGGTGGCTGACGCCGGCCACGACCCTGCGGCTGGTGCACGCCACCCCCAAGCCGGTCCAGGTCCCCCGGGTCACGGTGCTGCTCCCTGTGCGCGTGCCCGGGGACACTGCGGTCGGTCTGGTCGGTGGGGTGGACGTGCACGGTCCGAGCACGGAACGACTCGACGTGGAGGCGTCCTGGAGCGAGTGCGTCGACGACGTGGCCAAGCCGGCGCCGGAGCGCGTGCAGGTCGTCGGGACGGCAGGAGGCACCCAGGTGCGCCCCGACGAGGACCTGGTGGTGCTGACACCCGCCGACGGTGCCGTGCCCCTGCCGGACGGGTCGGCCCTGCATCTGCACGCGACGGTGCACCAGCTGGGCGACACCCGGCACCGCCTGGTCGACTACCGCGTGCGGGCCACCACCCGCTACCGCGAGTACTTCGACCCTCGGCTGCTGCCGCACGTCGACGACATCTCCCTGGTCGGGCCCGCCGTGCAGGTCGACGTGCCGAGCAGCGCCAGGCCCACCAAGCCGGTCGTCGCTGACGTGCTACCGCTGTTCCGGTGGAGCGAGCAGACCGAGCCGGAGCAGCCGTTCGCGCTGCGCCGAACTCGTGGCTGCGGCCTGCGCCTCTACCTCGAGCGACCGTGGTACAGCTCGGGCGACGGCGAGCTCCTCGGTGTGGTCGTCGCCCTGGGCAACGATGCGCTGGTGGCCGACCTGGTGAGCCAGTGGGCAGCCGACCCGGTGTTCGACGCCCAGGCACCTGCCTCCCGCTCGGTGCTGCCGCTGACGGACCTGATCCACCTGGCCGGAATCGACGACCGGGTCGAGCCGGGGCGCCCGGTCGGGCCGCCGGTCGTCCGTCCGCTCGTGGACGCACCCGGTGGCCCGGCCGCGTGGGTGCTCGGGTACCAGCCGGAGTACGCCCCGGACCGCGGGCTGTGGTTCGTCGACGTCGCCTTCGACCCTGGCGCCACGTTCTGGCCCTTCGTGCGGCTGGCGGTCGTCCGGTACCAGCCGAGCTCGTTGCCCGGGCTGCACCTCTCGCCGGTGGTGCGGTGCGACTTCGCGCAGCTGCCACCTCCACGGATCGCCACTGTGACTCGCCCGGACGAGCGGCACGCCCGCGTGCTGGTCACCGGCCCGGTCGGCGTCCCCGCAGGGCTGCGGGGGCCGGAGGGCTCGGGGTTCCTCGGTCGCCTCACGGCCAGCCGAACGGTCCGCGCCCGGCTCGAGCGACGCGTTCCCGCGCTGCCGACCGACCTCGGCTGGCAGACGGTGGCGACCGGCGACCTGCAGCTCGCCGGTCTCGATGGAACCATCGCCTCCTGGGCCGGGTCCCTCCCGCTGCCCCAGCCCATCGACCCGACGCGCCCCGGTGCCGACCCGGACTGGCGGGTCACGGTGGAGGAGTGGGAGCGGCTGCCGTCGGACCGACCCAGGACTCAACGCCTGCCCCGGGTGGAGCACCGGCTGGTCTACGCCGACCACCTGCCGCTCTGAGCGGCGCCCGTCACGGGAGGTCGGAGCGCATCTTCTCGCTGAGCACCGCGAGGCCGTCCAGGGCTGCCTGCTGCGCGTCGCGCACCCGGTCCTGCAGGTCACGGGCGGCCTGGAACTCACCCAGTGCCCGCTGCTCGGCCTGCCGGCAGGCGTCCACGCCCTCACGGCGGTCGCGCCGGGCCGCCTCCAGGTCGGCCCGGTAGCCCGTCAGCTCACCCTCGGCCAGCTCCGCGGCGCGCGCCAGCAGGTAGCGGAAGCTCGCCCGCACCTTCTTGGGTGTCGTCTTGCGCGAGAGGGCGTCCACCTCCTCGCGCACCGCAACCCGCATGAAGACCAGCCGGTCGGAGGAGTAGCGCACGTTGGCGGCAGCGTGCTCCGCCCGGGCCAGCGCCTCCTGGGCCTGCGCGAGGTTCTGCTCCGCCTCCCGGACGACGGCCGAGGCGGCCTGCAGGTGCGGGGCGAACCGGTCGGTCACGGCTTGGGCCAGCCGATCCCACTCCGCCGGGGTGATGCGGTCGGGGTTGCCGGGATCGGTGCTGGGCAGGTCGGTCATCGGTCCTCGGGGGTGGCTGCAGGGGTTCCTCATCGTCGCATGCGGCCGGGTCGGTGGGCGGCGCGGCTCATCCCCCCGCGGTGGCAGCGACCTCGAAGGCCCAGATCTGCGCGGCCGTCGAGACGGGGGCTGGAGCCGAGCCGGCCGGACCGCCCTCGCGGTGGCCCTGGTCGAACTGCCGCGAGGCCCGCCACTGCTCGTAGTCGTCCCGGCTGTGCCAGCGGGTGTAGACGAGGTAGGCGTCCGTGCCCTCGACCGGGCGCAGCAGCTCGAACCTCTCGAAGCCGGGGGCGTGCTCCACGAGGCCGGCCCGGGCCGCAAACCGCTGCTCCAACGTGTCGCCGGCGCCGGGCGGGACGGACAGGGCGTTCACCACGACGTAGCTCATGCCGCCAGCATGCCGTCCCCCGGGCGGTCGAGACCCCGATCTGCCCACGTCGGCGACGCCTCGAGCGGCACACTCGAGGCGTGACGGACGACTTCGTCATCGCGCGCAACCCCGACCCGACCTCGACGCTGCCGTACCTGGTGCGCATCCCGGTCGGAGAACTGGGCATCGTGCTCAAGGTCCGGGACACCTGGCCGCGCACGACGAAGGTGTACTGCCACCGCGCCGAGGGATGGCCCGACGACCCGGAGATCGTCGAGCGGGTGCCGGTGCGGCACTGCGTGCGCCGGGGAGCGGCGATCGACCTGGTGCTCGACCGAGGCCGCGAGAATCGCTCCCAGTTCGTCCTCACCCGTATCCGGGGCGGGCGTGAGGCGATCTTCTGGCAGTCGCCGCGCACCGCGAAGCAGGCCCGCCCCCACGTGTCGCTGCCGCTGGGCCGAGCCCACGGTGTCGACCAGCTCACCGTGCTGGTCGACGTGCACGAGCGGTACCCCTACCGGTTCGCCCGCCAGTCCGGTCGCGGGCAGGTGGACGTGAGCCGACGGGCGCTGCCCGCCGGCGACTACGCGGTCGAGCTCGACGGGCAGGTGGTGGCCTCCGTCGAACGCAAGTCACTAGCCGACCTGGTCAGCAGCCTCCTCGACGGCTCCCTGCGCTTCGCGATGGCCGAGCTGGCCTCGCTCCCCCGCGCCGCCGTGGTGGTCGAGGACCGATACTCGAAGCTGTTCGACCTGACCTTCGTGCGGCCGGCCACCGTCGCCGACGCGCTCGCCGAGGCCGCGGTGCGGTTCCCCTCCGTCCCGGTGTTCTTCGCCGAGACGCGAGCCCTGGCTGAGCAGTGGACCTACCGCTACCTCGCCGCCGCCCTCACCGAGGTGGGTCTCGAGCAGGCCGGAGACACCGTCGAGCTGCCGGTCGCCGGGACCCTGCCGCCGGCGCCCGCCTCGGTGACGCAGGTGCGCGCGTGGGCGCGCCAAGCCGGGCTCGAGGTGGCCGACCGCGGCCGGCTGCGTCCGGAGATCTGGGACGCCTACCGGCAGGCGCACTGACGGACGCAGCGGCCAGCCGGGCCCTGCGGGCCAGTGGCCGCTACCCGGCCCAGCGCCACGCCTGCCAGATGATCAGCCCGTTGACCGCGAAGCTGACGGCGATGAGCACGTTGTCGTAGAGCCCCTTGTAGGGCAGCCCGACGAGGTTGAAGACGACGAGGAACGCCGACACCGCCACGTTCGCCCACCGGATAGCGGGGTACGGCAGCAGCAGGCAGAGCACGATCATGGTGATCGGGACGAGCATCACCCCAGCGGCCACCAGCCACATGCCCTGGCCGACCGGCTGACCCTTCATCCGCCCCGGCTCGTAGTCCCCGGCGAAGACCCTCAGCACGTCGCCCAGCAGGTAGATGAGCATCAATGCCGTCCACAGGCCGGCGAGGACGATGCGGACGTCGAGCGTGCCCCCGGCATCGACGGCCGTCATGCCCGCTGTCCCGCCGTCGACGCCCCGCCGCTGTCCGTCCCGGCAGCGACCGTGATGACGACCTTCCCCCGGGGGTGGCCCTGCCCGTAGTAGCGCACTGCCTCGGCGGTCCGCTCGAGCGGGTAGGTGCGGTCGATGACCGGCGTCAGGCTGCCCGCCTCGACCAGCGCAGTGAGCGCGTCGAGGTCTGCGGCGCTCGCCGTGGCGGCGAACGGGCGCAGCCGCTGGCCGACGAACGGAGAGACCAGCACCGCTGCGCCAGCCCGACGCAGGTAGCTGCCGACCCACCTGCCCGGGCCCTTGTTGCTGTTCGGGATCAGGATCCCGTGCGGGTCGAGCAGCGGCCTCAGCTCGCTCAGCCGCTGGTCCCCGACGTTGTCCAGCACGACGTCGTACCGGCCTCCCGACGCAGCGACGTCCTGCTGGTCGTACGCGATGATGTGCTCGGCACCGAGGCCACGCACGAGGTCGGCGTTGCCGCTGCTGCACACGCCGGTCACCTCGGCGCCCAGGCCCGCGGCGATCTGCACCGCGAAGGTGCCCACGCCCCGGACGCCCCGATGACCAGCACCCGCTGGCCGCTGCGCACCTTCGCCACGTCCCGGAGCGCCTGCAACGCCGTGACGCCGGACACCGGCACTCCCGCCGCCTGCGCAGGCGTCAGACTCGACGGCTTCGCGGCGGCTGCGCGCTCGGGGACGGCGACGTACTCGGCGAAGCCACCCCGGCCGACTTCCGCGTACACCTCGTCCCCGGCGCCCAACCGGGACACCGCCCGGCCCCGGTCCACCACCCGGCCGGCGACCGCGAGCCCCAGCACCCCGTGTCGCGGGCGGGCGAGCCCGGTCATCGGTCGCAGCACGTACGGCCTGCCGCGCAGCAGGTCCCAGTCGCCCGGGTTCACCCCCGCTGCCAGCACCTGGACCAGCAGCTCGTCGTCTCCGACAGCGGGCAGCTCGACCTCTTCGAGGCGAAGGACGCCAGCCTCTCCGTACTCGTGCTGCACGACGGCCCTCATCCACCCTCCCGTCCTGCACGCACGGCGCGGCGGCCGGCTCGCCGCGAGCGTAGCGACGGCCCGGCGGGGCTAGCGTGGCGTCACGTGACCGACACCGACCCGACCTGGCAGCCCCCACCGTGGGAGCCCCCGCTGGCCGCGACCGAGAACGAGCACGTCATCGGGGCACTCGACCGGCTGCGCGCGACCTTCCGGTGGAAGGCCGACGACCTCGACGATGCGGGGCTGCGGGCGACGGTCGGCGCCTCCAGGCTGACGCTGGCCGGCCTGCTCAAGCACCTGGCCTTCGTCGAGGACTACACCTTCAGGACGAAGCTGCGCGGCGAGCCGCCCGGCGCACCGTGGGACACCGCCCCGTGGGATCAGGACGGTGACTGGGAGTTCACGTCGGCAGCCGATGACCCCCCGGACCTGCTCTACTCGCTGTGGGACGACGCCGTGGCGCGATCGCACGACCGCCTCGCCGCCGCGCTCGACGCCGGTGGTCTGGACCAGCCCGCACACATCAGCGGGCCCGACGGCCGGCACGCCAGCCTGCGCCGGCTGCTCTTCGACCTGCTCGAGGAGTACGGACGCCACACGGGGCACGCCGACCTGCTGCGCGAGGCCGTGGACGGCAGGGTCGGCGAGGACCCACCGGACGACTGGGAGGCCCGGTCGGGGCACTGGCGCGCCCGCCGCTGAGGCGCGTCAGGAGACCGCGGCCCGCACCAGCGCCACGACCCTGTCCTCCACCGCGGCGTCCCAGCCGGTGAGCGCGAACGACGTCGGCCACATGTCGCCGTCGTCGAGGTTGGCCGAGTCCTGGAAGCCCAGGGTCGAGTACCGGGCCTCGAACTTGCCCGCGTCCTGGAAGTACACGACGACCTTGCCGGCCTCGTTGGCGTAGGCCGGCATCCCGTACCAGGTCTTCGGCCACAGCTGGGGCGCGGTCGCGGTGACGGTCGCGTGGACCCGCTCCGCGAGCAGCCGGTCCGCCGGTGCCATCTCGGCGATCCGCTCGAGCACCGCCTGCAGCGCGTCGGCCCTCTTCGAGCCCTTGCGGCCCTCGGCCCGCAGCTCGGCAGCGCGCTGCTTCATCGCCTCCCGCTCCGCCGCCGTGAAGCCACCGGACCCCGACGCGGATCCCTTCGTGCTCGCCATACCGGCTTCCCTTCCACCTCGCGTGGCCATCCCACCGTAGGGCCGACACCAGCACCGCGTGCACGTCGCGGCGGCGTGTCATGCGCCTGAGCCGGCCGGGCACAGGACGATCAGCCCCGACTGCGCTCCCCTTCGCGCTGGCCGACGTAGCAGGCGAAGGCGTGCAGGAACGAGTCGGCCCACGGGCTCACCGGCTGGCCGGCGTGCTCACCGGCCGTGCCGCGGCCGCTGTGCACCAGCGCCACCGCGACCGCCACCGCGACTACTCGTCATCGCCCGCGAGCAGGATGACGCACCTCCCGTGGAACCCCGGGACGCCTCCAGTGCAGCCCGACGCAGGGAGGTCGTCCAGGGCCGATGCGCCACTGATCCCGGCTCTGGAGTCACCGAGGCCGGTGCAGCCGGAGCCGGGGTAGACGTCGACCAGCGGTGCCAGACTTGCCCCACCCCACGAGGAGGACCCGTGCGCGCCGTCGCCTACCGCACCCCGCTGCCGGTCACCGATCCAGGCTGCCTGGCCGACATCACCGTGCCCGACCCCGAGCCGACCGGCCGCGACCTGCTGGTCGAGGTGCGCGCCGTCTCGGTGAACCCGGTGGACACCAAGGTCCGCCGCTCAGGCCCGACCCCGGACGGTGGCTGGCGGATCCTCGGCTGGGACGCCGCCGGTGTCGTGCGGGCGACCGGCGCCGAGGTCAGCCTGTTCGCCCCCGGCGACGAGGTCTGGTACGCCGGAGACCTGACCCGGCCCGGGACCGACGCGCAGCTGCATCTGGTGGACGAGCGGATCGTGGCGCACAAGCCACGCTCGCTGGGCTTCACCCCGGCAGCAGCCCTCCCGCTGACCTCGATCACAGCCTGGGAGCTGCTGTTCGACCGACTCGGGGTCGAGCGGTCCGGCGACGGTGGGGCTGGTGACGCGCTGCTGGTCATCGGTGCGGCCGGCGGGGTCGGCTCGATCCTCACCCAGCTCGCCCGGCGGCTCACCGGGCTCACCGTGGTCGGTACGGCGTCCCGCCCGCAGACGCGGGACTGGGTGGGAGACCTCGGCGCGCACCACGTCGTCGACCACAGCAGGCCGCTGGCCGAGCAGCTGCGGGCCCTCGACCTGCCGCAGGTGCGCTACGTGGCCGGCCTGACCCACTCCGGCGAGCACTTCGACCAGATCGCCGACGTGCTCGCCCCGCAGGGGCGGTTCGGGCTCATCGACGACCCCGCCCCCGGGTCCATCGACCTCAACCGGCTCAAGCGCAAGAGCGCCTCGGTGCACTGGGAGTTCATGTTCACCCGGTCGATGTTCGCCACTCCCGACATGGTGGCCCAGCACCACCTGCTGACCGAGGTCGCTCGCCTGGTGGACGCCGGGATGCTGCGGTCGACGGTCGCCGACGACCTCGGCCCGATCAACGCCGCCAACCTCATCCGTGCCCATGCGACCCTGGAGAGCGGACGCGCCCTGGGCAAGCTGGTCCTCACTGGCTTCTGACGGTCCGCAGACCCGGCCCCGAGGAGGCTGGTCTACCGCTGCGGGGACGGCTGGCCCGCACGCGGCCCGACCGCCAGCCGGACGAGCAGCACGCCGAGCACGGACATCCCGATGGATGCGAGGATCGCGCTCGTCCCGCCGCCGATAGGCAGCGGCCACTGCGCGCCGACGCTCCACCCAGGATCGGCGCAGCCGCGGGGACCGCGGGCACGCTGGTCCTCGGGGTCCTGCCCGCGCTCGGCTGGCTGTAGCCGAGCGGTGCGATCGGGGCCTCGGCGGGTGAGGTGCCGGAGCGTAGGGGGTGCTGTCAGGCGGTGACGCCTTCGCCGGCGTTCTGCCACCACTCGACGGCGAGCAGCTGAGCCACCGTCACCTCGGCCAACAGGCGTATGTCCGGGTCGTCGTCCCCGCGGTAGCGGATCGCCGGGAGCGCGTCGGCCACCTCAGCGCCCACCGGCTGGACGGTCGCTCCTCGTGCCCGCAGCCACTCCATCGCCTGCCCGTCCCATCTCGACCCGGGAAGCAGCAGAACTCGGTAGTCGAGCGTCTTGGCGAGGTAGACGTCGACATGGGCCCAGTCGCCCGTCTCGCACCCGGTGGCCGGGCGCCGGGGGATCTCCCGCACCATGAGGGCCGACTGCTGCGCCGAGCAGAGCCGCTGCGCCGGGCCGAGCACGTACAGCCCGTCGCGGCTCGCCAACCGCGCGGCCGCCCGAGGAAGCCACGAGTCACTGGTGGTGAGCAGGTCCTCCACCGAGTCGGCCGCACGGCGCGCCGTCGCCGCGACCGGCGCGAGATCACCGCCGGCCAGGCGGGCCCGCAGCGCCAGCAGCATCCCGAGGGTGACGGCGTAGGAGACCGACGCGACCCCGCTGGCCTCGCTGGCCTGCAGCGGTACGACCGAGTCGGCCATCCTGGCCAGGTCGCTGCCCTCGGTGTTGGTGAGCGCGACCAGTCGGGACCCCCCGGCGTGCCGGCGGGCCGCCGCCACGGTCTCGACGCTTCCTCCGGTGGCCGAGATCGCGACCACCAGCATGCCCGGGTCAGTCGGCCAGCCCACCTCGGCAGAGGCCAGGTCGGCGACCGCATCGAGGCCGTCCGCCCGCATCCGCGCAGCAACGACGCCCGCCGCGTACGCCGAGCTGCCCATGCCCAGCAGCAGCACCCGGCGGGTCAGCCCCGTGTCGACCGCCCGCCACGGGTCGTCGACGTCGAGGCGGTCCGCCAACGCGCGCAGCGCGGCAGGGATGCAGGCGACGTCGGAACGGACGAGGGTCAGGTCCATGGGAAGTCCCGGGAGGGGTCGTCGGGCGCGGTACCGAACCACGCTGCGAGCGTCCCCCAGGGCGCGTACCGCCAGCGGGGCAGGTGACGTGCGGCGTACACGAGGTCCCGGCACTCCTGCTCCACCAGGAACGGGCCGAGCAGCCGGACGTCCAGCAGGTCATCACGACCGGCCGCAGCGAGGCCGGTGTCCACCGCTGTCAGGAAGGAAGCCTGCGCCGCCTTGGCCCATCGGCGCAGGACGGCCGACGCACTGCGGTCGGTACGGCGATCGGCGATGCGGGCGACGTGGTCGAGGCTGGCCAGCATCGAGGCGACGTCGCGGGCGGCAGGGGCCAGGTCGGCTGCCTCGGTGACGACCGGGTGCCCGTCGAAGTCGGTCACGGCCAGCCCGGCGTCCCACGCGAGTACCTGACCGACGTGTAGGTCGGCATGCACCGGCTGCACCACCGTACGGTCGACCGAACCCAGCCGGTCGAGTACGTCCCGCAGGAGGGGGTCCCAGTGGGGCAGCCAGGCCGGCTGGTCCGCGGCGACATCGAGCCGGCGCGCGGCGTCGAGCAGATCCTCTGCCTGGGCCCGCCAGCCCGCCACGACCTCGGCGTCCACCAACGCCACGGGAACGGGCACGACGTCCGACGGCGTGGCAAGGGCCACCAGCAGGTCGGCCACCAGTGCGCCCAGGTCGGCGGGGAAGCCGCCGTCGCGACCACCCGCCGGCACCGCCAGCACCCGGTCCACGCACCACTCCCACCCGTCCCGCGCCCCGGGCAGGTAGGCGTCCACGTACGCGAGCGGCACCCCGCCGCGCAGCAGCACCCCCACAGGTTGGGGGAGGCGGGAGAAGCCCACCGCACGAAGGTGCGCAAGCAGCCGCAGGGCCGGGTGGGCGGCCGACCCGGTCGATCGCAGCCACTTCACCCGCCAGGTCTCGTCGACCACCACCGAGCGATGGGTCTGGTCGACGGTCAGCGCCCGTTCGACCCCCGACGGGCGCTGCCGAGCAACCGGTCCCCACCCGCGCAGCTCGATGTCGTCGACGGTCAGCCTCCCCGCGCCCAGGTCGACCAGCGCGCCGACGAGGGCGGCGGACGACCCCGGGCTGCCGGCGGCTGCCGCGGCCGCCGGCAGCCCGATCACGCCCACCCCCACCCCGCCGTCCCGACCTTGAACACCCGTTCAGAGCAGCCGAGGCGCACCAGCACCTGAATGGGTGGGTGGTGCTTGTCTCGGCCTGAATGGGCTGCCAGACTGCGGCGCCATCCGTTGTGGGCCGATCCGCGAGGAGCCGACCGTGATCCGACGTCGCACCGCCGTCCCCGTCCTGCTGGCATCGACCGCCCTCCTGCTCGCCGCCTGCGGTGGTGATGCCGAACCCGAGGCCTCCGAGCTCGACCCCTCCGCCGACCTGTCGCAGCAGAGTCTCACGGTGTCGAACTGGGAGGGCTACATGCCCGAGGATCTGCCCGACCGATTCGCGCAGGACGTCGGCCCCGAGGTGACGGTCACCAACCACGCCACCAACGAGGAGATCGTCGCGAAGCTCACCGCGAGCGAGGACAGCGGCATCGACGTCGCCTTCGTCTCCGGCCAGTTCGCCCAGGCGCTGGCCGAGCAGGGTCTGCTCGAGCCGATCAACCCCGACCTCGTCCCGAACCTGAAGAATCTGTACCCCGAGGCCACCGAGCTGCCCTACGACCCGGGCAACGAGATCTCGGTCCCCTATGCCTGGGGCACCACCGGGCTGTGCTACCGCACGGACCTGGTCGGCTTCGAGCCGACCAGCTGGAACGACCTGCTCAACCCGGTCGACGAGCTCGTCGGCAAGACCACGATGCTGCAGACTGAGCGCTGGCTGATGCTGCCGGCGCAGAAGGCCCTTGGTTTCTCCGTCAACACCACCGACGAGGACGAGATGGCCCAGGTGCAGGACCAGCTCGTCTCCACCAAGCCGACGCTGCTCGCCTTCGACGACACGACCTTCTACTCGCGGCTGGTCTCCGGGGAGGCATCGCTCGTGCAGGCCTGGGACGGCTGGTGCAACTACGGCATCGCCGAGGACGACCGGATCACCTTCACCGTCCCGGAGGAGGGCAGCGATCTCTGGGTGGACACGATGGTGATTCTCAAGTCCTCCAAGAACAAGGAGGCCGCGCACGCATTCGTCAACTACATCCTCGACCCCGAGATCCACACCTGGGTCGTGGAGAACATCCTCTACAAGGTGCCCAACGAGGCCGCCATGGGGGCCGTCGACCCCGCTCTGGTCGAGCAGTTCCCCACGCTGGGCATCACCCCGACCGAGCTGCTGGAGCAGGAGGCTCTGGTCGACCTCGGCGATGCGGCCCCGCTGTACACCCAGGTCGCCACCGAGGTCGCTGCGAGCGGGTGACCGCCTCGCCGTCCCCGCCCGACGTCCGCGCTGCCTCTCGGCAGGTCGGACGTCGCGGGTCGGCCCTGCTGCTCGCACCGGGGCTGGCATACCTCCTGGTGTTCCTGGTGGTGCCGCTGAGCCTCGTCCTGGTCTACGCGTTCTTCGAGCGGGGCCGCTTCGGTGGGGTCGTCCCCACGTTCACCCTCGACAACTTCGGCCGGCTGCTCGAGCCGACGTTCCTGCGGGTGCTGGGCGAGTCCGTCCTCTACGCCGGGCTCGCCACCGTGGTCGCGCTGCTGCTCGGCTACCCCACCGCCTACGCCATCAGCCAGCTCCCGCCTCGATGGCGCACGGTCGCCCTGGTGGCCGTCGTGCTGCCGTTCTGGACGAACTTCCTCATCCGCACCTACGCCTGGATCGTGCTGCTCAACCGCGAGGGCCTGCTCAACTCAGCACTGCGCCAGCTGGGCGTTACCGACGAACCGGTGTCCCTGCTCTACACCCCGGGAGCCGTGGTCGTCGGCCTCGTCTACGCCTACCTGCCGCTGATGGTGCTGCCGATCTACGCCTCCGTCGAGCGGCTGGACCGTGAGCTGCTGGAAGCGGCCGCGAACCTCGGTGCCGGTCCGGCCCGACGCTTCGTCTCGATCACCCTGCCGCTCACCCTGCCGGGGGTGATCGCTGGGTCGATCTTCGTGTTCGTCCCCAGCCTGGGCAACTTCGTCGTCCCCGAGCTGCTCGGCGGAGGCAAGACGATCCTGATCGGCAACCTGATCCGCGACCAGTTCCTCAAGGCCCGGGATTGGCCGTTCGGTGCGGCGATGGCTTTCTCGATCGTGCTGCTGCTCGTGCTGCTGCTGCTCGTCCAGGCCCGCGTGACCCGGCGTTACCGCACGGTGCCCGATGAGTGATCGCCATTCGCTCGGGGCCCGTCTCGTGCTCGTCGGGACCTTGCTGTTCCTCTACCTGCCGATCGCGGTGCTGGTGGCGCTGTCGTTCAACTCCTCCCGGCAGCCGTTTACCTGGGGAGGGTTCAGCACGCGCTGGTACACGTCGCTGCTGGCGAACGAGGATGTTCTGCTGGGTCTGCGCAACACCCTCGTGGTCGCGGTCGGGGCGACGCTGCTGTCGACCGTGCTCGGCACCCTGCTGGCGGTGGGGCTGGCCCGCCGGCGCCGCAGCGCCGCCCTGGCGGGGCTCGCCCTGACCCCGGCCGTGCTACCCGACATCCTGCTCGCCATCGGGCTGCTGTCGTTCTACGCGCTCATCCAGTTCAGCCTCGGGCTGCAGTCGATCCTGCTGGCCCACGTGGTCTTCGGCACGGCGTTCGTCACCGCCGTGGTCCGAGCCCGGCTCAGTAGCCTGGACCCCTCCACCGAGGAGGCGGCCCGCGACCTCGGCGCGACGCCCTTTCAGGCGTTCCGCCTGGTCACTCTGCCGGCGCTCACCCCCGGCATCGTCGCCGGTGCCCTGCTGGCCTTCACCCTGTCCCTCGACGAGTTCGTCATTGCGTTCTTCACCGCGGGGCCGGGCCAGGCCACGCTTCCGATCGTGATCTACTCCAGCGTCCGGTTCGGGGTCACGCCGGAGATCAACGCCCTGGCGGCGCTGCTGCTGCTGGTCAGCTTCACCGCGGTGCTCGTCGCGCAGCGCACCGCGCGCATCACCGACGCGGTCGAACCCGCGCCCGCCCGAGAGGACGCCTGACGTGCCCGACCCGGCCTCCCCCGATGCCGCCCTGCTCGAGGTCCGTGGCGTACACCGCGCCTTCGGGGAGGTCGTCGCCCTCGACGACGTCAGCCTCGACATCCGCCGCAACGAGTTCTTCGCGCTACTCGGACCGTCCGGCTGCGGCAAGACGACGCTGCTGCGGATCATTGCGGGCTTCGAGGCGCCGGACGCAGGGACGGTGACGCTCGAGGGCCGGGACCTGCTCGGCGTTCCGCCCCACCGCCGCCCGGTCAACCTGATGTTCCAGAGCTACGCGCTGTTCCCGCACCTGACGGTGCGGCAGAACGTCGCCTTCGGCCTCGAACGCGAGCGGCTGGGCAAGGACGAGATCGCGGCGCGGGTCGACGAGGTGCTGACGACCGTGGGCCTGTCCGCTCAGCACAAGCGGCGGCCCTCGGCGCTGTCGGGCGGCCAGCGACAGCGGGTCGCCCTGGCCCGGGCGATCGTCAAGCGGCCGCAGCTGCTGCTGCTGGACGAGCCGCTGTCCGCGCTGGACAAGAAGGTGCGCGCCGAGATGCAGCTGGAGCTCAAGCGGCTCCAGCACGAGGTCGGCATCACGTTCGTCGTTGTCACCCACGACCAGACCGAGGCGATGGCGCTGGCCGACCGCATCGCCCTGCTCGACCACGGCCGCCTGCAGCAGGTGGCCGACCCGGTGACCGTCTACCAACGCCCGGCCCGCAGATTCGTAGCCTCCTTCATCGGGGAGACCAACCTGCTGCCGGCCGACGACGGGACGACCCTGTCGGTGCGGCCCGAGCACGTGCGCCTCCGCCCGCCGGGGTCGGGTCGACTGCCCGGCAGCGTGCTCGAGGTGCAGTTCCTGGGCAGCACCTCAACCGTCGCCGTGCAGACCCCTGGACGGCAGGTGCCGGTGCTGGCGACCACCACGGGTGCCAGCGACCTGGTGCGCGGTCAGGAGGTCTCCATCGACTGGGCGGACGAGAACGCGGTGAGGCTCGTCGACTGACGCCGCCACCCGCGGTGGGTCAGGGCAGTGGCGCGTCCAGCGGGTGACCCGTCGCGAGCCGGGCGTAGTCGAGCACGAGCTGCACCGCCTCGGGGTAGCCGATCGTCGGGTGGCGGGCGACGATGCGGTACCCGTAGGCGTCCTCGAGGGCGACCAGGTTGCGGGCCACGATCCGGCCAGGTTGAGCCAGCGTGAAGGAGCCGTCCACCCGACCGTGGCTGAGCACCGACTCGTACAGCGACACCTGTCGGTCGTACAGGCTCGTCAGCAGCGTAGCCGTTACGCGGTTGCGACCGGCTGAGCCGCCCAGCTCGCAGAGCAGCCGCACGTCGGGGTCGGTCGGGTCGGCGGGAAGGCCGAGCCGGATCATCGTCACCAGTGCCGCGACAGGGTCGTCCAGGTCGGCCACCTCGGCCACCCGCTGCTCGTAGAAGCGCTCCATCCCAGCGTGGTGGGCCTCCAGCAACAGCTGGTCCAGGTCAGGGAAGTGGTAGAGCACCGCACCCGAGGTGACCCCGGCCTCGTGTGCCACCTGAGCCAGGCGCACCGACGTACCGTGCTCGATGACAGCGCGGCGCGCGGCGTCCAGCAGGGCCTCCCGGCGGGCCTGGGACCGCCCTCCGACCGTCACGGCGCCGACTCTAGCGACGCGCCGTCGTTGACCCGTCCCGTGCGAGCGGATTGAATCCCTGAACAGCCGTTCAGACACGCCCTGGAGGCCCCCGTGACCGAGCCGTTGACCTTCCTGCTGATGCCCGAGAGCGCCTACGGCCCGACCAACAACTGCATCGGCATCGGGGATGTGCTGCGCCGCCGCGGGCACCGGGTCGTGTTCGCGGCCGAGGCATCCTGGGAGGGCAAGCTCGCTGCGCTCGGCTTCGAGGAGGATCTCGTCCATCTGGCCGAGCCGACCGAGCAGGCGGCGGACGCCGACGCCGGGCAGTTCTGGAAGGACTTCATCCGGGAAACCGCGCCGGAGTTCCGCCGGTCGACCCTCGAGCAGCTGTCCACCGTCACCGAGCCCATCTGGAAGGAGCTGGCCGACGGGGCGCGGTACTGCGAGCCGCACCTGCGTGAGATCGTCGCCCGCTCCCAGGCCGACGTGGTGGTCGAGGACAACGTGATCTGCTTCCCCGCCCTGATGACCGCCGGGGTGCCGTTCGTGCGGATCATGTCGTGCAACCCCTTGGAGATGTCGGGCGTGGACGTGCCCCCGGCATTCTCCGGGCTGCCCGGTGACGACCCGTCGCAGTGGGCGGACTTCCGCGCCGAGTTCGACCGTACCCACCGCCCGCTGTGGGAGCAGTTCAACGCCTGGGTGCAGGACCAGGGTGCCCCGGCGCTGGCCGACCTGGAGTTCATCCACGAGTCCCAGCACGCCAACCTCTACGTCTACCCAGCGGAGCTGGACTACACCGACCGCCGACCGCTCGCCGACACCTGGCACCGGCTCGACTCCTCGGTGCGGGCCACCGACGAGCCGTACGAACTGCCCGAGGTGCTGCGGGACGGACCCGGGCGCCTGCTCTACTTCAGCCTCGGCTCGCTCGGCAGTGCCGACGTGGAGCTCATGAACCGGACTGTCGAGGTGCTCGCCGGCACGCCGCATCGGTACATCGTGTCGAAGGGCCCGCTGCACTCCGAGATCACGCTGGCCGGCAACATGACCGGTGCGGAGTTCCTGCCGCAGACACGAATCCTGCCGCTGGTGGACGCAGTGATCACGCACGGCGGCAACAACACCACCACTGAGGCGCTGCACCACGGCCTGCCGATGATCGTGCTGCCGCTGTTCTGGGACCAGTACGACAACGCCCAGCGCGTCCACGAGCTCGGCTACGGCGTGCGCCTCGACCCGTACCGGTACACGGCCGACGAGATGGTGGGCGCGGTCGGCCGGGTGCTGGAGGACACGTCGATGCGGCAGCGGTGCGCAAGCGCCGGGCAGCGGATCCGGTCGGTGGACGGCGTGAGCCTGGCGGCCGACCTGCTCGAACGCGTCGGCCGGGGACGCGACAGGTGACCACGGCCGCTCCGCGCCGCGCCGGGCTCATGCGATCTCGGCGGACCCGGCCATCCTGCGGGTCTGCTGACGGCGGGAACGCCTGGGTCAGCGGCCCCTGGTCGTCTGGTCGCACGGGTCAGGGTCGGCGACCCACAGGGCTGTGGCGCGACGACGCAGTCATTCGTGTGGAGTACTTGGTCATCGCACCCGGCGCAAGGCGCCACAGCAGCCAGACCGGGTACCAGCGGGCGGGCACGATCATGATCGGCCGGTTGCGCGCCAGCCCGCGCAGAGTGTCCTCGGCCAGCCTTGCGGCCGGGTACAGCGGGGCGCCGGC